>Ga0075030_100000817_pt1 | contig 27881 bp, 26 predicted proteins | sample LitLauG_LLR_2012_FD_71393 | JGI IMG/M metagenome (GOLD analysis project Ga0075030, IMG submission 71393) | Freshwater sediment microbial communities from Pennsylvania, USA - Little Laurel Run_MetaG_LLR_2012 | ecosystem: Environmental > Aquatic > Freshwater > Creek > Sediment | place: USA...
AATCAAGAGCCCTGCGACGGCAGCGATCCTCGCGCCATTCGTTTCCGTGAGGGACGCCGTGCTGGAAGCCGGAACAACAGCCGCCTTCTCCAGCGCTGTCACGATTGCGGGCGGCGGCCCGGCGATGGTCGCGACGGCGTTGGGTCTATGCGCTCTCTTTTTCACGCGCGGCGGTAAAACGGAAACCCTGGACAATTCAAGCGCCGCCGCGGCCGAAGCAAAGACCAATAGCGGCTTCACGGGCCTCGCCAGCGACGTGCAGCGGGTGTTGGACCCACTCATCGCCCGCGACTTTACTCGCGGCCTCATCGACGACCGCGCCATCGCCAGGGAGGCGCAGGCCAAACTGAGCACACGGGGTTTCTTTGGGTCGCGGTTCGTCGGCGAAGGGCTCATATTCATCGGCGGAGTGCAGGGCTACCGAGCGAAGATGTGCAACCTGACGGTCGACACTTCGGCGAAATCTTTCACCTACTCGATCGATTTGACGATATTCGACCATTTTGGCGTCGATGACGCCGACGTGAACCGGCCCGATGGCAATCTCGTGATCGGCATCGGCAACGCGCCCTTTTTTGTGCTGCAACACCAGAAGTCAGCCTTGCCGACGAACCTTCTGCTTCGAAAATACCGCCCGTTCAGGGTCGAACTCAACGCGAAATTGGATCCTCATACCGGGACGGTGTGACCCCCTCCAGCATTTGCGCCGCCGCCTGCATCTCGCGCCAGCGGGCGGCGCGGCGGATCATGGCTTCGTCGTCCTCGCCCCACTGGCTGATCTGGAAATCCTCGTCGACATGGGCGGCGCGCCAGGCGTCGTCCACAGCGAGGCGACCATGCGCGACCGCGAGGGCGAGCAGCGCCGAGCCGGTGAGCGTCGTCAGGACATGGAGCGCGGCGAGCTGGAACGGATCGACGATGCTCTCCAGCACGGCGCGAACGGCGGCCAGCGCGGCGTCGGGCTGGCGCACATGGATGACGCTCGTCGTCACGATGAAATCCGCGCCAAACGCTTGGCGCACCCATCGCAGCACCGGATCATGCGCTTCCGCCTGAAACGCAACGAGCCGTTCGGGCGCTGCGGCGCGATAGCACAGCAAGTCGCTGGCGGAATAGGCGGCAAAGTCGGCGCGGGTTTCCGCCATCGTCTGGGCGACTCCGTCGATCGCGCTGTTGGCGAGGCGGGTCAGCGGCATTTCCCGGGGATCGATGAACTCCCCCTGCTCCGCCCATTCGCGCGCTACGGCCTCAGCAAGCGCTCGCGTCGGAAAAGCCAGAGCGCGCTTGCCGGGCGTCCGCGCGCCGCGCCCGTCAAGCAGCAACGCAAATCCGCCGTCCCGCGCCTCGACGCCCACTTCTCGGTAGAACCGCTTGGGAAGCCTGGGCCGCGCGTCGCGCTGCACCGAGCCGAGCGGATCGCCAATCGTCCAGGCTTTGTCGAGTTCGTCGCGCATCAGCGCCGTTCACTCATCGGGCGCATCCTCGATCGGATCGTGAATCTTCGCATCGAAACCGAACATATCGAACGTCTTGCGCATATGGTCGGGCAGCGGCGCGGTCACGTCGATCATGCCGCCGCGTGGATGTGGCAGCACCAGTCGGCGCGCCAGCAGGTGCAGTTTCGGCTCGACCCCGGGCGGCACGGCGCGCAGCGGATCGGTGCGCGCCGGATCATTGGTGGGGCGCTTGTTGTATTTGGGATCGCCGATGATCGGATGGCCGATCGCCTCGCAATGGGCGCGCAGTTGATGCGTGCGGCCGGTGATCGGGCGCATCGACAGCCAGGCGAGCCGCGGCGCGACCTTTTCGACCACCGCATAGAGCGTCAGCGAATGCTGGGCGTCGACTTCGCCGTGTTTGGCGACCCGCATCTTCTCGATCGCGTCGCGGTTGCCGTCTCGATGGCCCCGCTCATCGCCCATCGCCGCGCCCTTGGCGAGGAACAGCGAGATGCGCCCCTGCGAAGGCTTCGGCACGCCCTCGACGACCGCCCAGTAGATCTTCTTCGCGCCCCGCGAGCGAAAGATCGCTCCAAGATCGGCGGCCATTTTTCGCGACTTGGCGATCAGCAGGACGCCTGACGTGTCGCGGTCGAGCCGATGCACCAGCACCGGCCGCCCGCCCTTTTTATCGGCAAGCGAGGACAGCATGCCGTCGATGTGCCGCTTGGTGCCCGACCCACCCTGGACCGCGAGGCCATAGGGCTTGTTGAGGACCATCAGATCGCGATCCTCGAACAGGATCATGGCGCGGATGGCGGCCGCGTCCTCGGGGTTGGCGGGTCGCGGCGCGTTGGGCTCTGGCTCTTTCGCCAGATTGAGCGGCGGCACCCGCACGCTCTGTCCGGCCTCCAGCCGCGTCGAAATATCCGCCCGCTTGCCGGCGATTCGAACCTCGCCCTTGCGGACGATCTTGTTGAGATGCGACTGCGGGAGTTTGGGAAAGCGCCGATGGAACCATCGGTCGAGCCGCAGCCCGGCCTCGTCTTCGGTAATTTCGAGATGGATGACTTTGTCGGGGGTCGTCATAGCGATGGCTTGAACCTTTTGCCCTCAGCGGCGCCCTCAAGGCGGAGGATGACTGGCGATGCGCGAAATTCCGGCGGTCCCAGCGCTTAGCGCTAAACGCGCCGTGGAGCAAAGCGCGGTTCGAGTCGCAAACGCGTTTGCCCGCGGCGCTCTCCCCTGCTAGCGCAAGGATCTGCCGAACGAACACGCTATTTCGGGCAGGAAGGATCAGGCTGGATGTTCTGGAGCCCCGTTCTCGCCGTCTCCATCGGCTCCGCCGCGGGCGCGCTGCTGCGTTGGCAGCTTGGCATCCGCCTCAACAGCTTTTTTCCCAGCGTGCCGCCCGGCACTTTGGCGGCGAACCTCATCGGCGGTTATATCGTCGGCTTCGCGGTCGCCTGGCTGGCCCAGGCGCCCAGTCTGGCGCCGGAATGGCGGCTGTTCATCATCACCGGCTTTTGCGGCGGCCTGACCACATTCTCGACCTTTTCGGCGGAAGTCGTCAGTTTGCTGCAGGAAGGACGGTTGGCCTGGGCGATATCGGCTATCGCCATTCATGTGACAGGATCGCTGGTTATGACACTGGCGGGGCTTGCTTCGTTTCAAGTGCTGAAATCGGTTTGAGAACCGCCAGTTTGCTGACAAGTGCGTAAGGAGCCTGCCATGAATGGCTACCAAATCACCTTCTTCACGCGTCAGGACCGCCGTCACAAGGGCAAGCAGATCGGCGAATGGCTCGTTGGCCTCGTCAAGGAGCTGGGCCTGCGCGGCGCCAGCCTGCATGCGGGCGGCGAGAGTTTCGCCCGCGGTGGGCGCGTCCATTCGGCGCATTTCTTTGAACTCGCCGACCAGCCGGTCGAGGTGCTGTTCGCCGTCACGGAGGAGGAGGCGGCGCGGCTGTTCGAGCGGCTTAGGGCCGAGAACGTGCACCTTTTCTATGTGAAGACCGCCGTCGAGTTCGGCACGCTGGGGGTGGATCTCTGATCCTTCAAGACGCGCCCGGCGGGCGCTCCTCAGGACGAGGGTTCTGTTGATTGGGCCATGAGTGCCCTCATCCTGAGGAGCCGCGAAGCGGCGTCTCGAAGGACGGGCGCCTCACCACATGTCCAGCGCGACACGCGCCTCGTCGGACATCCGGCTTTGGTCCCACGGCGGGTCGAACACCATGTTGACCTTGGCGCCCGAGACGCCCGGTACGGCGCTGACGGCGTTTTCGACCCAGCCCGGCATTTCGCCCGCCACCGGGCAGGCCGGCGCCGTCAGGGTCATTTCGACGGTCACAAAGGCGCTGTCGTCGATATCGATATTGTAGATGAGCCCCAGCTCGTAAATATCTGAGGGGATTTCAGGATCGTAAACGGTCTTTAATGCCGCGACGATCTCGTCGGTGAGCCGCGCCAGTTCCTCCGGCGCGATGCTCGACGGAGCGGCGATCACCGCCTGGTTGGGCGATCGTTCGATGGTGGGGCTGCCGGTCACTCGTTGACCTCCTCAAGCGAATAGTTTTTGCGCGCGGGCCAACGCGTCGGCGAGCGCATCGACTTCCGCATGCGTGTTATATAGCGCAAATGACGCCCGGCATGTGGACGTCACGCCAAACCGCTGCAGCAACGGCATTGCGCAATGCGTGCCGGCGCGCACCGCCACGCCCGAGCGATCGATCACCGTGGCGACATCATGGGCATGTGCATCGGCAAGCGCGAACGACAGGATCGGCCCCTTGCCGGGCGCCGTACCGAAGATTCGCAGCGAATTGATTTTGCCAAGCCGTTCGTGCGCATAGGCGCTGACGCTCGCCTCGTGCGCGCGGATGCGCGCGCGCCCAATGGCCTCGACATAGTCCAGCGCCGCGCCGAGCCCGATCGCCTGAACGATCGGTGGAGTCCCCGCCTCGAAGCGGTGCGGGGGAGCGTTATACGTCACGGTATCGCGCGTCACGTCCTGGATCATCTCGCCGCCGCCATTGAACGGCGGCAGCGTCTCCATGATCGACCGCTTGCCATAGAGCACGCCAATGCCTGTGGGACCGTAGACCTTGTGGCCCGTGAAGACGTAAAAGTCGGCGTCGAGGTCGCGCACATCGACGTCGAGATGCACCGCGCCCTGTGAGCCGTCGACCAGCACGGGCACGCCGTGCTCATGCGCGATGCGGACGATCTCTTTGATTGGCGTCACCGTGCCGAGCACATTCGACATTTGGGTGATGGCGACGATTTTGGTCCGCTTGGTCAGCGCTTTTTCGAAGGCTTCCAGCGAGAACGAGCCGTCGTCGGCGACATCGACCCATTTGAGCACCGCGCCCTTGCGCTCGCGGTGGAAATGCCAGGGCACGATGTTGGAATGATGCTCCATGATCGAGAGCACGATCTCGTCGCCCTCGCCGATATGGGTCAGGCCAAAGCTCGCGGCGACGAGGTTGATGGCCTCTGTGGCGGAGCGGGTGAAGACGATCTCCTCGACCGATCCGGCATTCAGGTAGCGGCGCACGCTTTCACGGGCGACTTCATAGGCTTCAGTCGCTGCATTAGCTAGATAGTGCAGGCCACGATGAACGTTGGCATATTCGTGCTCGTAGGCATGCGTCAGCCGCTCGATGACGGCGCGCGGCTTCTGCGCCGAAGCAGCGTTGTCGAGATAGACCAGCGGCTTGCCGTAGGGGCGTTCGGCGAGGATGGGGAAATCGGCCCGCAACTTCTCGACGTCGAGCGGCGCGACGGGGTGGTGAAGCGTCATGCCTTCCCCCTCCCCGCCAACCAGGCGCGCATCTTTTCACGCAGCAGGTTGGCCAGCCCGCCATCAGCGAAACGCTCGATCGCCTCTGCGCCAAAAGCCTCCAGCAGCATCGCCTCCGCTTCGGCCGCCGGAATGCCGCGCGCCTGCAGGTAGAACCTCTGCTCAGGGTCGAGCGCGCCGACGGTGGCGCCATGGCCGCAGACGACGTCGTCGGCGAAAATTTCCAGCTCTGGCTTGTTGTTCATAATCGCATGGGGCGACAGCATGATCGCTTGGCTCTTCATCGAGCCGTCGGTCTTTTGCGCGCCGGGCTGGACGATCACCTTGCCCTGATAGACGCCAACCGCCTTGTCGGCGACGATATGCTTGTAGAACTCGCGGCTGACGCCATGCGGGGCGGCGTGGTTGACGACCAAGGTGGTGTCGGCGTGGCGCGACCCGTCCAGCAGCGACAGGCCGCCGAGCTTGATCGAGGCGCGCTCGTCGTCAAGGTTCGCGAAAATCTGCCGGCGGACGAGCGCTCCGCCCTTCACCAGCGCGAAGGCGTTGAATTCGGCGTCAGCGCCGAGGCCGACGATCTGGCTCTCCAGATGCAGCGCGGCCTCGTCCTCGACGAGGCTGGCGTGCTCGCAATGGGCGCCCTTGCTCAGGCTCAAGCGCGTCAAGGCGTTCCGCTGGCACTGTTGCCCGGCGCCGAAAAAGGACTCGACAATGCGCGCCGAAGCTCCCGCCAAGAGCGTGATCGATACATCCGAAAAGATCGCCCGCGGCAAGTCGGCGCTGGCGCAATGGGCGATTTCGATGCGCTCCCGCAGCTTCGCCCCTTCGTCAACAAGCAACGATAAGCCATGGCGAGCAAAGGCGTTATTCAGGGCGACGACGGCATCGGCTTGCGCCAGCGGCGCGGATTTGGCGAGCAGAGACGCCAGCAAACCTGGCGGCGCGGCGTCGGACAACTGAGCGACATAGTACCCGTCGACCAGCACCAGCCGCACGTCGCCCAAGCGGTCGCGCGCCCCCAGCAGCGTCCGCGCCGCCTCGATCCGCGCGGCATCGGGTATTGGCGCGATCGGCGCCGCGCTCTCCATTGCCTGGCGCAGATCGGTGTAGTGCCATGCCTCGCTGCGCCGGGTCGGCAGCCCGGCCTTGGCGAAGGCGGCGAAGGCAGCGGCGCGGTCGGCGTCGGCTGCGTGGAGCGCGGCGAACTGCTGGGCCAGCGTCTCCTCGGCCGCGGTCTTCGGAGCGATCACCCGCACGTTCATGACGTCCTCACGCCGCGGCCTCAGCGTAGTCGCGATAGCCGTTGGCCTCCAACTCGTGCGCCAGCTCCGGGCCGCCCGATTTGACGATGCGCCCCTTGGCCATGACATGCACCACGTCGGGTTTGATGTGGTCGAGCAGGCGCTGGTAATGGGTGATGACGAGGAAGGCGCGCGTCTTGTCCCGCAACGCGTTGACGCCGTCGGCGACGATGCGCAGAGCGTCGATGTCGAGGCCGGAATCGGTTTCGTCGAGGATCGCCAATCGCGGCGCGAGCAGCGCCATTTGCAGGATTTCCATGCGCTTCTTCTCGCCGCCGGAGAAACCAACATTGAGTGGACGGCGCAGCATTTCCTGATCGATCTTAAGACGTTCTGCGGCGCTTCTCTCAAGTCGCATGAAGTCGGGCGTGGTCATTTCCTTGTCGCGGCGGGCGCGCCGCTGGGCATTCAAAGTCGCCTTGAGAAAGGTCATCGTCGAGACGCCGGGAATCTCGACCGGATACTGGAAGGCCAGAAACAGTCCCTTCGCGGCCCGCGCGTCGGGCGACAGTTCGAGGATGTTCTCCCCGTCGAGTAGCACTTCGCCCGAGGTCACCTCGTAGTCCGGTTTGCCGGCGATGACATAGGACAGCGTCGACTTACCCGAGCCGTTCGGACCCATGATCGCCGCCACCTGCCCCGCCCCGACAGTCAGGTTGAGGCCGTCGAGGATGGGCTTGCCAGCGATTTCGACGCTGAGGTTTCTGATTTGCAGCATAAAAGACTTTTCCATTCATTCTTCGCCGTCGAAATAGCCCAGCGACGTCTCGCGGCGGCCGATGTAAAGCAATTTGGCGGCTGTCAACCCCTTGTCCGGGGGAACCATCGACGCGACAGCGAACTTGTTTGAGTCGGGATATTCGACGACATCCGGGTCGAGCCGCGTCGAAAAAGCGAGGTAGCGCAGATCGCCGCCGCTCGTATTGACGATCTGGTGCGCGGTCGTGGCGTCGCCTGGCGGCGCGCTGATCAGGTCGCCGGCTCGGATTGGATAGCTCTCCTCGCCGACCCGATACGTCCCTTCGCCCGACAGCACGAAGAACATCTCCTCGTTGACGTGATGGGCATGGCGCGGAAACGCCTTTTGCCCCGCCGCCACGATATGCAACATACAGCCGAGCTTCTCCGCCCCGATCAACCCGCCGATGCGGCCGAGCTTCGACGCGAAATTCTTGCCATTGCCGCCGTCGCGCAGCGGGACATCGGCGAGGTTGACGATGGGCTTCATGCCTTATTTCCTGTCGCCTTGGTTTTTGGTCGTGACGTCTTCGTGTCACCAGTAAGCGTCCTAAGACATGCCCACACCATATCGAACGCATATTTTGTTATTTCGAACCAAACAATTTCGACAGCGCCGTGGGATGTAGGCAACGCTCTCGATCGAATTGATATAAGCCCGAGGTGTTCCAAATTCGAAATTTCGTGCTCATTCTCTTTGAAGAAAGGTGTCGCTTGTGTCCCTGTTAGATCGGATGTGTAAAAAATGATCTGGCACATACCTTGAAAGCCGATTTTATCGAACGTCTCTTCAATATCTTTCGCATTCTTACTATGTAGCGTCTTCTCCAATCGATTTATCAAACGCGGCAGGAGCGGGTTCGAATCTAAGAATATTCCGTCCGCGTCCCGATGGTAGAACTTCAGTGAATAGCTAGGCGCGGTGTCCGTTGCAAAGAACTTTAATAGCTCGGCTTCTTTTCTTCCAAGTTTTCTCAATGTTTCAATATAAGATATTACAACAGTATCTGGTGATTTAACTGATCGCACAAACAATCCGGCCCACGCATCCGTCAAATTATCGCTCTGATCGGTCTCCTGAGAAGCTCCCTCAAGCCAAGGGAGCAATATCTTGGGAGGGACCTTTCCGCTCGTTATCCCTTCCCGCTTCAATTGCTCCTGTGCCCTTGACGCCGCACGAATTGCGGCCTCTCGCCGCGCGTAGGATAGCTGATCCCCTACCCAGCCGATCGAATTGGTGAAGGGAGAGATCAAGTCCAATAGGGTGTCTGTAACGCGAGAGACCACGGAACCGCGGATTTCGACCGACGCTGACGTCGTGGTTGCTGCAAGAGTTACGGAATCCTGAATGTTCTGATCTTGCGCAGGGTACTTCACCCGACACTCCCCTCGAGCGAAATGGCGATCAACTTCTGCGCCTCGACGGCAAATTCCATCGGCAGTTGCTGCAGCACGTCGCGCACGAAGCCGTTGACGATCAGCGCTGTCGCCTCCTCGCCCGACAGGCCGCGCTGGAGGCAATAGAACAACTGGTCCTCGGAGATTTTCGAGGTCGTCGCCTCATGCTCGAACGTCGTCGAGGCATTTTTGGCCTCGATGTAGGGGACGGTATGCGCTCCGCAATGGGCGCCGATCAGTAGGGAATCGCAATTGGTGAAATTGCGCGCGCCCGTCGCCCGCCGGTGCGAGGAGACCTGGCCGCGATAGGTGTTCTGCGAATGGCCGGCGGCGATGCCCTTGGAGATGATACGGCTCGTCGTGTCCTTGCCGAGGTGGATCATCTTGGTGCCGCTGTCGACCTGCTGGCGCCCGTTGGAAATGGCGATCGAGTAGAACTCGCCGCGCGATTTGTCGCCGCGCAGGATGCAGGACGGGTATTTCCAGGTGATCGCCGAGCCGGTCTCGACCTGTGTCCACGAAATCTTGGAGCGCGCCCCGCGGCAATCGCCCCGCTTGGTGACGAAATTATAGATGCCGCCTTTGCCTTCGGCATCGCCTGGATACCAGTTCTGCACGGTCGAATATTTGATCTCGGCGTCGTCGAGCGTGACGAGTTCGACCACCGCCGCGTGCAGTTGGTTCTCGTCACGCTTGGGCGCCGTGCAGCCCTCGAGGTAGCTGACATACGACCCTTTGTCGGCGATGATCAGCGTGCGCTCGAACTGGCCGGTGTTCTTTTCATTGATACGGAAATACGTCGACAGCTCCATCGGGCAGCGCACGCCGGGCGGCACATAGACGAACGAGCCGTCGGAAAACACCGCCGAATTGAGCGTCGCGTAGAAATTGTCGGTGCTCGGCACCACGGTGCCTAGATACTGCTTCACCAGATCGGGGTGGTTATGCACCGCCTCGGAAAACGAGCAGAAGATCACGCCGACCTTGGCGAGTTCCGCCTTGAAGGTGGTGGCGACTGACACCGAGTCGAACACCGCGTCCACTGCCACTCTGGGGCGTTCCACGCCGGCGAGAATTTCCTGCTCGATCAGAGGGATGCCAAGCTTTGCGTAAGTGCGCAATAGCTCAGGATCAACCTCATCGAGCGACTTCGGCCCAGGAGTCGATTTCGGCGCAGAGAAGTAATAGAGGTCCTGAAAATCAATCTCGGGATAATCGACGCGCGCCCAGCGCGGCGTCTCCATCGTCAGCCAGCGCCGATAGGCCTCGAGGCGCCATTGCAGAAGCCAGCTAGGCTCGTTCTTTTTGGCTGAGATAAACCGGACGATATCTTCGTTCAGCCCCTTGGGGGCTTTGTCGGATTCGATGTCGCTGACAAACCCGTATTTATATTCGCTGACCTCGATCGAGCGGACCCGATCGACAGTCTCCTGGACGGCCGCCATACCAAACTCTCCTCGCCGATCGCGGGTTCAAGGACCGCTGGTGGGGGATTAACCTCTTGAAGACTCTCGATCACGCCTCCTGGCTGTGACAGACCGCCTCTATATTGTGCCCATTGAGGTCAATTGCAAACGCACCGTAATAGTTCGGATGGTAGTGCGCGCGCAAGCCCGGCGCGCCATTGTCTTTGGCGCCGGCCGCCAATGCTGCCGCGTGGAAGGCGCGAACTTCCGCTCCGCTGCGCGCACTGAAAGCGAGGTGCATACGTCCGGTTGGGGCGCCGCCGCTGTATATCCAGAACTGCGGCTGCCCATCGCGCCCGAACCCTGCTTCGCTTGAACTGCGCATGATGATCGACACGCCCAGGGGCGCTAAGACGGCCTCGTAGAACGCCAACGATTTGTCGAAATCTTCGACGACGAGACCGATGTGATCCAGCATAAAGGGGACCCCTTTACGCGGCGCGATGGCCGCGAATTCTCTTGACGAGCGGCTCGAAGGCCTCGCCGAACCGCGCGATATCGGCCTCACTCGACGACCAACCGAGACTGAGGCGGATCGCGCCGCCGGCCAGATCGCTCGCCACGCCCATCGCCTCAAGAACCGCCGACCGCGTGACCTTGCCCGACGAGCAGGCCGCGCCCGAGGAGACCGCAACGCCCGCGAGATCGAGCCCCATCACCAGGGTCGAAGCCTCGATGCCCGGGACGGCGAAGCAAAGCGTGTTAGGCAGGCGCTTGACAGACTCGCCGAAAATCACCGCGTCGGGGGCGCTCGCGCGGACCTGGCTGGCGAGCGCCTCGCGCAATGCAAGCAACCGCGGCGCTTCAGTCTCCTCCTCGGAGAGCGCCGTTGCGGCCGCCGCGCCGAAACCGGCGATAGCCGCGACATCCTCGGTGCCGGCGCGTAGATTGCGCTCTTGTCCGCCCCCGCGCACCAGAGGGGCCGGCAGCACCAGAGCGTCCGAGAGCGCGGTCAGCGCCCCGGCGCCCTTGGGGCCGCCAAGTTTGTGGGAGGAGACGATCATCAGGTCGGCGCCGAGTTCGCCCATAAGGCACCTCGACCGGCCGGCAAGCTGCACAGCGTCACAGACGACGACCCCGCCAACGGCGTGAACGAGTGCCGCCGCCTCGGCGACCGGTTGGACAACTCCGGTTTCGTTATTGGCGCCCTGCAGCGCAAGCATGACGGGCCCCCTCGCGCGGGCGATCAGTCGTTCCAGCGCATCAAGATCGATGCGGCCATCCCGGGTCAACGGGGCGATGTCGACGCGATCGGCGGCAAATCGGTGGCCTCTCAGCACGCAGGCGTGCTCGCCTGCCGATACGATCAGGCGCTCGACCGGCTTCCCCTCGCCTGCGCGCACGATGGACGGTGACAGTGCCAGATTGGCCGCTTCCGTCCCGCTCGCGGTAAACGTCACCCCGCGCGCCGTAACGCCGGCAAGGACGCCGACGCAGGCGCGCGCCGCCTCGATCGCCGCACGCGCCGCGCGCCCCTCTGTATGGACGGAGGACGCATTGCCCGTGAGATCGAGCGCCGCGACGCAAGCCGCCTTCGCCTCCGCCCGCAACGGCGCGGTGGCGTTGAAATCGAGATATGTGCGCTGTTGCTGCTTCAATACCGTCTGCCACGCCGCGAACGCCCCTCGCGCACGGCGGCCCTTTTTACCTTGCAATTGCTGGGGCGAACCGTGTTAAGAGGCGCACCGCGCCGCAACCGCAATTCGCTCAATACGCGTGTCGCCCCGCAGCCGCAAGGATCTGCGGAAGGCGAGCGTCGCTCCGATACGAGCGGATGGCGGCAAAAGTCTGGCGCCCGCGTGTTCCTGGAGGCTTGATGCCTGAAGTATTTTTCAACGGTCCCGCCGGGCGGCTCGAGGGTCGCTTTCACCCGGCCAAACAGCGTGGCGCGCCGATCGCGATCGTGCTGCACCCGCATCCGCAATTCGGCGGAACGATGAACAACCAGATCGTTTACAACACGTACTACTCCTTCGCCGAGCGCGGCTTCTCGGTGCTGCGCTTCAACTTTCGCGGCGTTGGACGCTCGCAGGGCGCATTCGATCACGGTCAGGGCGAATTGTCCGACGCCGCGTCGGCGCTCGACTGGGCGCAGTCGATCAGCCCCGAGGCGCGCTCGTGCTGGATCGCTGGCGTCTCGTTCGGCTCGTGGATCGGCATGCAATTGCTGATGCGGCGCCCGGAGATCGAGGGGTTTATCTCGATCGCGCCCCCCGCCAATCGCTTCGACTTCACCTTCCTCGCCCCTTGCCCGTCATCGGGCCTGTTCGTGCACGGCGACAAGGATCGCGTCGCCCCGCTCAAGGAAGTGCAGGCGCTGATCGAGAAGCTCAAGACCCAGAAGGGCATCCTGATCGAACACGCTGTGATCGAGGGCGCCAATCATTTCTTCGAGAATTGCATCGAGGATTTGCAGGGGGTCGTCGGCGCCTATCTCGACAAGCGCCTCGGCATGCCGCGTCATGTGCCCCCGCCGGTGCGAAAAGACCGCAGCAAGATTGCGCCGCCGCCCGCCGTCAAATAATCGCCGCCCGGCGGGGAAAGCTCATGAGCCTGATCACTGACAACAACGAACTGGCCGCACTGTGCGCGCGGCTCGCCCAACACGAATTCATCACCGTCGATACCGAATTCCTGCGCGAAACGACGTTCTGGCCGATCCTCTGTGTCGTGCAGGTCGCCTCCAGCGAAGAGGCGTACGCTATCGACGCGATGGCTGATGGCCTCGATCTCGCGCCGCTCTACGATCTGATGGCGAACGAGCGGGTGCTGAAAGTGTTTCACGCGGCCCGTCAGGACATCGAAATATTCTGGAAGCTGGCGAACGCGATTCCCCGGCCGATGTTCGACACGCAGGTCGCCGCGATGGTCTGCGGCCACGGCGATCAGGTTTCCTATAGCGAGCTGGTTCAGTCGATCTGCCACGCTTCCATCGACAAATCCTCGCGCTTTACCGATTGGGCGCGAAGGCCGCTGGCGCCTGCGCAAATCGACTACGCCATCGCCGACGTCACCTATCTCCGGGAGGTCTACAAGGCGCTGGCGGTCGAACTCGACAAGTCCGGGCGCCGCTCATGGCTGGAGGACGAGATGAAGGTTCTCACCTCCGCCGCCACCTACGAGCAGCATCCGGAGAACGCCTGGGAGCGACTGAAGAACCGGGCGCGCAAACCGAGGGATCTTGCCGTGCTGATAGAGCTTGCGGCATGGCGGGAAACTGAGGCGCAGACCCGCGACGTGCCGCGCGCGCGCGTGCTGAAGGACGATGTGCTGGTGGAAGTCGCGCTCGCGGCGCCCAGCACTGCCGACGCGCTGGCAAATCTTCGCGCCTTTCCGCGCGGCATGGAGCGCTCGCGCGCCGGCGTCGATATTCTCGCGGCGATCGAGCGAGGCTTGGCTCGCGATCCCAAGACCGTGCCAAAACTCAACAAGGATCGGCGCGGCGCGCCGGGGGCGGCGGCCACCGTCGAGTTGCTCAAGGTGCTGCTGCGACAAGTCTGCGATTCCAGCGGCGTCGCCGGCAAAATGATCGCAACGGTGGATGATCTTGAAGCCATCGCGGCCAGCGACAAGGCCGATGTCCCCGCCCTGCGCGGCTGGCGCAGGCAATTGTTCGGCGAGCGCGCCCTCGAACTCAAACACGGCCGCCTCGCGCTGACGGTTGAGAACGGCAAGGTGGTGACGCTGGAATGGAAGGACGCCGCAGGCATTGAGCAAGCGGCGCAGTAGGACTCGCTAGGCGTCCGGCTTTCTCAAGCGCATGATCGCTGCGTTCAGATCCGCGCCGTAGATAAATATCGCCGCCATCGAGTAGAGGAACACCAGCGCGATCATCACCGACGCTAGCCCAGCATAGGTCGAAACATAATTGCGGGCGAATTCGCGCAGCCAGGCGCCAAAGAGTTCGCCGAACGCGAGGCAGCTGACAAAGGTCAAAATGACGCCGGGCGCGACCTCGCGCAGTCGCCGATGACCGGCGGGAAGCCACAGATGGGCGAGAAGCAACGAGATCGCCATGAACAGCGCGGCGATTCCGAGCCGGGCGAAGTTGAACAGGCTTTCGAGCGGGGCCACGGTCGGAACGAAATGCAGCGCGGCGGTCCACAGCAGCGGCCCCAGCACGACGAGAAACGCCAGCGCCAGCAGCGCCATCGCCGCGATCAGCATGAAGCCCACCGATTCGAGCCGCAGCAGCCACCACGCCCGCGTGTCGATCGCTCCATAGGCGCGATTGAGGCCGGTGCGCAGAGCCGAGATCGCGCCCGATGAAAAATACAGCGCCAGCACGCCGCCGATGGTCAGCAGGCCGCTGCGCTGGATCGTCAGCACGTTATGCACCTCGGTGGCGATGGGCCCGGCGACCGCCGGCGGCCACGCGTCAAAAATCAGCCGCGCGCCCTCATTGGCGAGATCCTGCGTGCCCAGAAACGCGGCCAATGAAGTCAGGAAGATGAGGAACGGAAACAGCGAGGTGAGGATCGACAGCGCAATATGGCTAGAAATCGCCCAGCCATCCTCCGCCTCGAACTTCCAGTAGGCGGCGAACGGTATCGCGAGGAGGGTGCGCATGTGGCCTTTGCAGGTGGAGGACTCGGTGAAGGGAAGGTAGCGGAGAAGCGCGATATGCGCGACTCGTGGGGCGGCGCGGCGCGGCGCCTTGGCGAATGCGAGACGAATGCAATGAACTACTCAGCTTGGCTGGAGAAACACTCGCCGAGCGACCTCGCAACTGCTTTTTTGCTCGCTGGCCAAATAGGAAACGGTCTGCGCGCGACCGTCAACCGTGAGCTGCGCGCATCGCCGCTATCATTCGGGCAAGATATTCACATTGAGATGGAACAGATTTGTTGGATCGTACCACTTCTTCGCGCGACGGAGTCTTTCGAGATTCGGCCCATATGAGGCCAGCGCCCCAACGTTGACGTCATCCTCTGGCGTTACATAGTTCACGTACCGCCTTGGACCAACGAACGGTTGCAATTTGGCGGCGGTGTCGCGGACCCAGGCTGTTGTCGCGTTCGCCGCGGCCGGGTCCATCCACTGCCCAAGAATGAGAGTGTTGAAGCCCGCCGACCGGAGGGTAAACGCGGTCGCTTCGAGCGGCACCCGCGTCACGGCCCCATGGATGTTTTCGAGCAGGATGTGACTCGTTTGGGATGGGCAGGCCGCATGCGCCACGACCAGGGTCTCGATCGCCGCATCGCTTAGTTCAGGCAGGAAAGCCGATTTCCAATAGTTGTACGCGCCGCGCGGATAGCTCGCGTCGAGCATTCCGTTCAACGCCGTGTACGGAATCGGCCCCATGGCGTCCATGATCACGGTGCCGAAAGACTTGATGCGATTGATTGTTTCTTCGGCGTCTTTGTGTGGGCCGCAATGGCACGCCGCGATGCCGGCGATCTTCGCGCCCGAGCCGTCAGGCGCGCTGAGGAGCGCCGCGACAGAAGTGAAATCGTCGCTGGCGTTCACCATCATGCCGCGCCACGCGCGCAACACCTGCCCAACTTCGGGCGGTGGAAAGGCAGCGAGGCCGCCCATGGTCATTGGCCCGAGCGGGTGAAGATTGAACTCGAAAGACGCTGCGACGCCAAAATTTCCACCGCCGCCGCGAACCGCCCAGAAGAGATCGGGATGGTTGTCCTCACTGGCGCGCACGACCGAGCCATCCGCGAGCACCAAGTCGACGGCCCTCAGATTGTCAAGCGCCAAGCCGAACTTCGACATCAGCCAGCCAAGGCCCCCGCCGAGCGTTAACCCGGCGACGCCGGTCGTTCCGACGACGCCGCCGGTGACCGCAAGTCCGTGCAATTGCGTCTCGCGATTGACATCTTTCCACAGCGCGCCGCCTTCGACGATCGCGATCCGGCGCCCCGCGTCGACATGAACGCTTTTCATCAGCGAGAGGTCGATCATCAGGCCGCCGTCGGTGACCGCGCGTCCTCCGACATTGTGTCCGCCGCCGCGCACGGAAATCTCTAGCGCGTGCTCGCGCGCGTAGCCAACAGCGTCAACGATATCGGCGACCCCGCAGCAGCGTGCGATCAACGACGGGCGCTTATCGATGAGTCCGTTGTGGACACGCCGGACATTGTCGTAATCCGGATGGCTCGGCTTCAGGACTGCACCCAGAAAATTCGGAAGCGCTTCAGAAATGGCATCCATAGCGTTTGCTCCCTTCCTGCGCACCCGCAACTGCAAGAGAACGCATCCGATGTTCCGGTGCAGCAAGCTTCAGCGACAGCCGCAGACGGCGTCAATTTCGTGCGCGCATGTCGATATATTAACCAACCGCAATCGGTTTTACGAGCACTTCGTTGTCGCGCTACCGCGACAGTCGCCGTGAGTTCGTGAGTTAATGTCCGAGCGCCGATTGCGGCGCGCGCGCCCCTCCCCTACAGAGCGCCATGTCCGCCTCCCCCGCTCCGCGATCGGTCTGGTTCGATCGCATCGCCCCGCCATTGTTCGTCGCGCTCTGGTCCACCGGCTGGATCGTCGCGCGATATGCGGCTGACTACGCCGACCCGCTGACGTTTCTCTGTGTTCGGTTCGGCGCCGCGGGAATTTTGCTGCTGACCGTCGCGCGGCTCGCTGGCGCGCGGTTTCCCAGCACCGGGCGCGAGTTCGCGCATCTTTTTATCAGCGGCGCTCTCCTGCATGGGCTGTATCTCGGCGGCGTCTGGTGGGCGATACGTCAGGGTCTGCCCGCCTCGATCTCCGCGCTGATCGCCGCCACGCAGCCGATCCTCACCGCGCTGCTTGCCCCTTCGCTGCTGGGAGAACGCGGATCGCTCAAGCGCAGCTTCGGCGTGGCGCTAGGCCTCGCGGGACTGTTGCTGGTTCTCGGCCCGAAGCTCGGGCGCACAAACGTCGACGGGCTGCCGGCGCTTCCGGTTGCGATCAACCTTCTCGCCATGCTGGCCGCCACCGCCGGCTTTTTCTACCAGAAGCGATTCATCCCCGGTGGCGACCTACGCGCCATCGCGGGAATTCAATATGTCAGCGCCTTCGTCGTGATCGCTATCGCCGCCATTTCTCTGGAGCCGATGCGGATCGAATGGAATCTGACGATGGTCGCCGTGCTGGCGTGGTCGGTGTTGGCGCTATCAATCGGCGCGATCTGGCTGCTGCTCGCGTTGATCCGCCGTGGCGAGGTCTCCCGCACATCGCAGCTGATCTATCTCGTGCCCCCCACCGCGGCGGTCGAGGCCTGGCTGTTGTTCGGGGAGACCTTGTCGCTGCTTCAACTCGCAGGCATGGCCGCCACCACGGCAGGGGTCTTCATCGCCAGCCGACGCTGAGTCGCGGGGTCGGACAAAAGATGCATTGCAATGAGGCGGGCCACGCTTCATGCTGCAGTGCAATAATTGCGGAGAAGCTTGTGGACATCGCGGGATTGGCGGTCGAGGCTCTTGCTTCGCTCGAAGCGTTGCAGGCGCAGGCGATCGCCAGCGTGCGGGTCGAGGTGAGCCAGGACGGGAAGCTCAACGCGGCCCTCATCGAACGCGAGCAGCGCGCCACGCACGGCCTTGCCTGGCTCGCCACATACGTCGAGGCGGTGCGCCAGCTCGGCGCCTATGCCGCGCGGGTCAATGGCGAGGGGAGATTTGGACCGACCGAGCGGCTGCTGACCCTCATCGGCCTTGCCGAATATTGCGCGCAAATATTCGGCGGCATTGCGATGAACCAGGGCGAGATCCTTCGCCTCGCCGATTTCGGTCTCAGCGAAACAACCATTGCGCCCCTGCGAAATGGCGCGATTGCCACGCTGATCAAGGAAGGTTCGACGCCGCAGATGCGCCGGGCGCTTGTCGACTGCATCGAACGGGCCGACGGCGCGGCGACGATCGGCGATCCCGGTCTTGACGAGACCCTCGAGGCGATCCGCGTCGAAATGCGCCATTTTGCTGACGCGGAGATCGTCCCGCATGCGCAAGGCTGGCATCGCGCCAATACTTACATTCCAATGGACATCATCGATGGCCTCGCGGCTTTGGGCGTTTTCGGCCTGACCATCCCCGAGGAATTTGGCGGCATGGGCCTGGGCAAGGTGGCGATGTGCGTCGTGTCGGAGGAGCTTTCGCGCGGCTACATCGGCGTAGGCTCGCTTGGCACGCGTTCAGAAATCGCCGCCGAGCTGATCCTTTGCGGCGGCACGGAGGAGCAGAAGCGCCAATTCCTGCCGAAAATCGCAGCGGGAAAAATGCTGCCGACCGCCGTCTTCACCGAACCCAACACCGGCTCCGATCTGGCGAGCCTGCGCACGCGCGCGACGCGCTCGGGCGACGCTTACGTCATCAACGGCGCGAAAACCTGGATCACTCATCCCGTGCGCGCCGATCTGATGACGCTGCTGGCGCGCACGAACCCGGAGGAGCCAGGCTATCGCGGCCTCTCGATGTTTCTCGTGCAAAAGCCGCGCGGCGACGACACCAATCCTTTCCCCGCCAAGGGGATGTCAGGGAGCGAGATCGAAGTGCTCGGCTACCGCGGCATGAAGGAATATGAAATCGCTTTCGACGGCTTTGAAATTCCCGCCGCCAGCCTGCTTGGGACAAGCGAGGGCCAGGGCTTCAAGCAACTGATGGAGACGTTCGAATCCGCACGCATCCAAACCGCTGCGCGCGCGGTCGGCGTGGCGCAATGCGCGATGGAGCTGGGTTTGCGCTATGCGCGCGAGCGCGTCCAATTCGGCAAGAAGCTGATTGCGTTTCCCCGGGTCTCCGACAAACTCGCGATGATGGCGGTCGAGATTCACATCGCTCGCCAGATGACCTATTTCGCCGCGCGCGCCAAAGACGCGGGTAAGCGCTGCGATCTGGAAGCAGGGATGGCCAAATTGCTCGGCGCCCGTGTCGCCTGGGCCGCCGCCGACAATGCGCTGCAGATTCACGGCGGCAACGGCTTCGCGCTGGAATATCCGATTTCTCGCGTTCTATGCGACGCGCGCATCCTCAACATCTTCGAGGGCGCGGCGGAAATTCAAGCGCAGGTCATCGCGCGCCGGCTGCTGGAGGAGGCTGACCGCAATTAGCGATCGACGAGTTCGACCTTCACGCGCGCGACGCCCGTATGGCGGAAATCGAGCGCTTCGGCCGCGCCTGTGGAGACGTCGATGATGCGGCCGCGTATGAACGGGCCGCGATCAACGATGGTGACCACCGCGCTACGGCCATTGCGAAGGTTGGTGACGCGGACGTGGGAGCCGAATGGCAAGGTGCGGTGGGCAGCGAAGAATCCCGTGTGGCGGGCGTAGCGATAGTATGAGGCCTCGCCGACCCATGAGGCTTGAGCACTGGCGCTTGCACAAGCAAAGACCAAGGTCGCGCAGATCAGTTTAGTCAATACGCGACCCCCTGAAATATGCTTGGATGGCGTTCGTGCGCGACCGTGCGTTCAAAAAACGTCGAAAAAGCGGCGTTCGCTTTTCAGCCGTTTTGGGGCGTGGGATTGATTTGTTTCACATCGTCGCCAAATTCTATTTGAAAAGGACCCTCCATTGACGCACTCGCCTCTCAAGGTTCTCATCATCGGCGCGGCCGGCATGATTGGAAGCAAGCTGATGCAGCGGCTTGCGGAGGAAGGCGCCGTGAATGGCGCGCCGATCGGCCGTGCTCGCCTCGTCGATGTCGTGTCGCCCGTTGCGCCGGCCGCGCCGTTCCCGACGACATCCGAGGCGGTCGACATTGGCGACCCTTTGGCGGCTTCGGGCCTGATCGCCGGGCAGCCTGACTTGATCTTCCTGCTGGCGTCGATCGTTTCAGGCGAGGCGGAAAGCGAGTTCGACAAGGGTTACCGCGTCAATCTTGATGGCGGGCGCGCGATCTATGACGCGATCCGCGGGGAACACCTGCGCAGCGGCGGAACCTATCGGCCGCGATTGATCTTTACCTCCTCGATCGCCGTCTTCGGAGCCCCGTTTCCTGAGATCATCGGCGACGAGTTCTTCACGACGCCGCTGACCAGCTACGGCACACAGAAGGCGATCCTGGAATTGCTGCTGTCGGATTACTCGCGCCGAGGCTTTTTTGAAGGCGTGGCGTTGCGCCTGCCGACGATCTGCGTGCGGCCTGGCAAGCCCAATCTTGCGGCGTCCGGGTTTTTCTCCAACATCATTCGCGAGCCGCTGGCCGGCAAGCCTGCTGTGTTGCCAGTGGCCGACAGCGTGCGCCATTGGCTCGCTTCGCCACGCTCGGCGGTAGGATTTCTCGTGCATGCCGCATCGATCAGTCCGCAGACCATCGGGCCGCGCCGCGCTCTGACGATGCCCGGCGTCTCGGTGACGGTAGGCGAACAGATCGAGGCGCTGCGCGCCGTCGCCGGGGATTCGGCAGTGCGCCTGATCCGCCGCGAGCCGAATGAAACGATCGCGCGCATTGTCGCGGGATGGGCTACAAATTTTACCGCCGCGCGCGCGCTTGCTTTGGGCTTCAAGGTTGAGCGAAATTTTGCCGAAATCATCGAAGCGCATATCACGGACGAACTCCTCGCCAAGACAAGTTGATCGCGCCATGCTGGATGTGCCGTCGGATTTGCCAGCCCGATCCGCCGCCGTTTTGCGGTCCACCGCGCTGCAGACGCCGGCAGCGGCGCCGCGCCAGTTGAATCACAGCCGCGTCCGTGGCCTCGGGACGCGGCTGCTGCTTTTGACGATCTTCTTCGTTCTTATCGCTCAGGTGATGATCTATGTTCCACGCCTGAGCGTGTATCGCGAGAACCAGTTGCGCGACCGTCTCGCCGCCGCGAGCACTGCCGCTCAAGTGTTTGCGGCGATGCCCGAGGACCAGATGCCCCGCGATCTCGCCGCGAAGCTGCTCGGCAGCGTCGGCGCGAAAACGATCGCGTTGAAGACGCTCGACAAGCGCCAACTGCTGGCGGTCGCTGAAATGCCTCCCGTGGTCAGCGATTCCTACGACCTGCGCGATCCCTCGATGATCGAGGGAATTGGCGCGGCGTTCCGCACCCTGTTCGCGCCGGACGGCGCGACTTTGCAGGTGATCGGCCCTGCTCCCATGAGCGGCGCGTTTCTCGAGATCACCCTTGATGAGACGTCGCTCAAGCAGGCGCTCTGGAGCTACTCGAAGACGTTTCTGGGGATCTCGTTGACGCTTTCTGCCATCGTCGCCTGTTCCCTCTGGGCGGCGATCTGGCTCGTGGTGCTGCGTCCGGTGCGGCGGCTGACCTCCAACATCATGGCGTTCGGCGAACGGCCGGAGGATTACACGCGGATCATTTCGCCAAGCGAAAGGCGCGATGAAATCGGGGACGCTGAACATGCGCTGGCGTCGATGCAGAATTCGCTGGCGCAGGAGCTCGGCCAGAAGAAGCGCCTCGCCGAACTTGGAATGGCGGTGGCGCAGATCAACCACGACCTGCGCAACATGCTTTCGGCTGCGCAGCTGATTTCCGACCGGCTCGCGGAAATCCCTGATCCGCTGGCCAGGCGCCTGGCGCCGCGGCTGATCGCCACGCTCGATCGCGCCATTGCGTTTTGCCAGGCGACACTCACCTATAGCGGAGGCCCCGATACCCCGCCGCTGCGGCAACGGTTCGCGCTGCGCCCCATTGTCGATCAGGCGATAGAGCCGACGCAAGCCGAGCATTTCGACAGCTTCAGATTCGAAATCGAGATCCCGCCCGACCTGGAGATTCTTGCGGACCCCGATCACATTCTCAGGGTCGTCGAGAATTTGACCCGCAACGCGGCCAGTGCGCTGGTCCAGTTGGGCGCCCGTGGGGGCCAGCGCCCTTCGATACGCTACGAAGCACGCCGGCAGGGAACCGTCGCGCTGCTTGTCATCAGCGACACTGGACCCGGCGTGCCGCCCGGCGTCGCGGAGCATATTTTCGAGCCTTTCCACGCCTCGAGCCGCCGCGGCGGCTCCGGCCTCGGCCTCGCAATCGCCGCGGATCTCGTCAACCGCAACGGAGGCTCGATCACCCTCGATCCCCCCAGCCCCGACGCCGCCTCGAGCGGCGCGCGTTTCCGCATAAGCCTGCCGCTGGCGTAAGGGCGCACGATGCGGCGCCGCGGGCCTGAGGGTGCGGCGCTGGGGCGGCCCGCCGCTCCCCGATTGCGAGCCCGCGAAGGGGGGCGCCCTTTTCCGGCGCGATCGGGCGTTTTCAAGGGGTTGTGCAGCTTTTTTCCGCCGACTCGGCTGGACGGAGCCGGCAGTGCGCGCGGCGTTTGGACCCCGCGGGAGGCGCCACGGGCATCCTTGCGGCGAGCTGGGTGAAGATCCTTTCGCGACGTTGGAAGAGCCGGGACACGCACGAGCGATTCGGCCGCGGCGTGCCGAGCGCGTGGGGAAATCGGGATGTTGCTGGGGCATGCGCATGACTTTTGTAAGTTTTTACTACCAGAAATAAACACTAACACTTTTTCTGTTATTCAGCAATAACGATTACTCAACCCATTGATAGAGCTAATGAAACTAGCTCCCCTTGCCAAGGGATAGAATCGCTAACGCTGTAATCCTCACGCCTCGGGGAGCTGCCGTCGCGTCTGCAATTGTGGACGCCGACGTGCGCGGGACGACAATTGGAGCGGCGGCGGCTCTCCCGCAATCCTGGCCGGAGCTCAAAGCCCGGTTTGCGCTTGCCTGGCCTGCCCAGAGCGGCTAGACGATCCCTCGCTGCGCCGCGCTGGCCGGGCTGGGGCATCCCTCCGCGATAGCGCGACGCACCGCCAATGCGCGCCCGTAGCTCAGCTGGATAGAGCACCAGACTACGAATCTGGGGGTCAGGGGTTCGAATCCCTTCGGGCGCGCCATTTATTTCAACAACTTAGAAGCGAATTCGGTTTCTCTTGAGATATCGTATGGCACCGATTTGGCACCGTGGAGGGCTGTGCTTCGGTGTGTCGCTATGTGTCAAAATGAACGCCGAGAGCTGATCGTAATCGGCTAGTCACTCCGTTGCCGAGGCAGTCACGGAGTGTTTGATCGCTGCTGACATTTACATCGTCTGGGGTAAAAATGCCGGCCTTTGTGAGCGCTAGGTATTGCCCGCGTGTCAAAGGCATTGGAAGTTTCATCAGCGGCAGCGCCTTTGCGGGCAAGCCAAATTCGAGGCGCTGCAATATTTCGTCCAGACCCTTTAAAAAATCACCCTGATCAGGAAACAATGACGAAATTATCTGGTGGGCGGAACGCAGATGGAAGCGCGTCCCTTCAGCGATTCGAACGATATCCCCGTATCCAATAGCGCCCTGAAAGGGCGTCGTAGAGAATCGCTGCTCAAGCATTTCCACCGGAGTTCCATTGATCCATTCGAATAAAATGGAGGCCCGCTTACAGCGACACCAATATTCAAATTGATCACCACAAAACCGCTCCAACGTCCGCATCATTGGCTGACCATATTGCCCAGCTACGTCGCTAACACGGACACTCTCAGAGCGCCCACGCTTCATGATCGGCGTGTATACAGCGTCCATTTCATCTAGGACTTGGACAGTCGCCAGCATGTGAATCGACGGCGTCTGTCCGGCGTTCAATTCCTTCATCAACTCTATCAGCCGAAGGCTCGATTCGAATGACAAGGAGGACGCGCCACAAGCACGCCCAAGCAACGTCAGATGAATGAGATCGCCTTGTTTTTCAGCGAGCCCCAATTGCAGCAGACGATCAACCAAGGCGGCCACGTCGATCTCAACATTTGCCGTCCAACTTGGATTCGCGCGAGAGGCAGAATATCCACCGAACGTGTTGACGAGTAGGCCAGGAATTTCTACGGCGCGCACGCCGCGCACCTGGCTAAGCAACCGTAGGGTCCACGTTGGGAGGTCGCGCAGATCGAACGATGATTTCACCTCTTCTGGCACGCCAAGAACATACTTCTGAAATAGCTGCGCCCTTTCGATCGGTGTTTCGGCAAGGATGATCGATTTGCCGATTTCGTTGTAACCTAAGCGGCCAGCCCGGCCGGCCATATTCTTGTATTCAGCGACAGTGAACAGTCTGCCGTCTTCGCCGAGAAACTCGTTCTCGGCTAGGATAACAGTCGAGGCAGGCGTGTTAATTCCCGCCGCCAAAGTTGTGGTCGCCGCCAGGACATGAATGCCACCAGATGGGTTGCGAAAGCCCTTCTCAATTTCCTCGCGTTCGGCACGCAACAAATTAGTGTTGTGGAAGGCGGTGCCACCACTAATGCACTCGCGCAAATCTCTCGATGCTGCGGTTAGGTCTTGAGTCGGGAGTGCTTCGAGAATTGCTGTGGCAGGGCTAAGTCCAAGCTCCTTGGACAGATATTTGGCACAACCTTGAGCCGGCCCGCGCATATTGCGAAATATCAGTAGCTTCTCGCCTTTAGCAACCAAATGCCTGGCTAGCGGCACTATAACGTCCTGCGCACTGGGTTTGTCGCGACGCTGCACAATTTGATACGGCGTCAAAAGCGCTTCGGTTTTGGTTGCGCCATCTACATCGACAAACTGAAATGTGCCGCGCCGATCCAGGACACCTTCAATCAACGGCACCGGTCGCCCCCGAGAGGTCAGCAACGGCAGATCAAGCCAACGATCGAAACTATTGAGGTTGCCGATAACCGCCGATAGCACGACGAGTTGCGGCTTGATGCCTCGATGTCGAGCGCGCAACATCAGCGCGAAGATTAACTCGACTGTGATCCCGCGGTGCGGGTCAGTGATGAACTGCCCTTCGTCCACCACTAGCAGGCCCAACTGTGTAAGTAAGCGTGGCGAAGCAAGCGCTAGATTGAGGAATGTCTCATAAGTGAAGAAGCCCAGATCGTAACGGCCGCTAAGCGCAGGTGCTATTCCGTCCGTCGCATCGCCACTGCACCTAACTACGCGCAAGCCGGCAGGCGCGTACCTTGAATTGAATTCCTCATATTTCTCGTTCACCAGGGCGCGGTAGGGGAGAAGAAATGCGGCCTTCTTTCCAGACATCACCGCTCGCAACGCGGCGAGCTCGCCTATCATAGTCTTGCCCGAAGTGGTCGGAGCAACAACTAACAAAGAGTCTCCTGCCAGAATGCGATACTCATTTACAGCCCGTAGCTGCAATGAATTGAGCCCGTTCGGAAAACGCCCTGACCATTGGGCGATGACCTCAGGTGGAAAACCGAGCTCAGAAAGTTCTTCAAACGAACCCGACATCTTCTTGATTGCCGGGAGAGGAAATGCCGCTAGGTAGTTATCTCCTCGCTTGAAAGTCGGAAAGGTAAGGCCACCTTGCACGCTGCCGAGAAAAACGGGGGTTTGATTCACGCTAATCCGCTCGGCTTCCACCCGCACAATTCGAATAATCTCGCCGGCAATGTCGGGAAAATTGACCGAGTCATGCTCCGAACTCGTCAGAGAATCAATCACTGCTTGTGTAAGTAGTCCATGACCACTGCCCGGTTGTTCCCACGCAGATTCATTGGTTGCGCACGCTGCCAGGAGGATGCGTCCCTCTCCAAAAATACCGTTGAGCGCGAATGCACTTCTGGGGCGCGCGATGGTCTCAAGTACTCTTGCCGGAGCTTGTCCGCTGAAACAGCAGTCGAGAATACATAGCACTACGCGGGCATTCGTGGCCTTGAAAGCGTCGGCAAGAGCTGTCATCGGCAACGCGGTGCTGACTAAGTCGGTCGAGTCGGTGTCGAATAAAACTAGGCTTCCGTCAGGTGAGCCGTGACCTGCAAAAGAGACAACAACGATGTCCTCCTTCTGCGCGGTCGACAGGGTTCCGAGGATAGCGTCCGATACCGCACTATGTGTCGCGGTCTCGTCAACGAGGAGTCGGCCCGCCAAACCTTCGAAGGTGTCTGAGAATAGCGCCCACAATGCCGTCGCGTCGCGCCGCGCACCACTCAGCTCAGGGATCGCCTCATCTTCGTGCTTATTTATTCCAATAAAAATTGCTTTGATTGCCATAGCATATGTTATCCGATTCGCGGGCCGCCAATCGCGCCTATGGTCGGCGAATTTCTTGAGCGCTGCTAAAGACACCAATGACGATAAGGGTGTCATTCGTCCGGTCGAACTCATAGACGATTACATACGAGCTGCCGCTCACGACCCACTCGAATGTGTCCTTCGCCCTGCCCGCGTGCCCGATGTGAGGCAGCCGACCCAGGCGTTCTATCGCATTGAAAATGTGATCGAGCGCTGACGCGGCGGCGTCCGGACTATCGTCCGCAACCCAAACATAGATTCCGGCAAGGTCGCCCAGTACCGCATCATCAATGACGACTCTCATGTCCTGATGGAGAAATGCTTCCGCACCTGTTCGGTCGCCAGAAATTTGCGGTGCGGAGCCGCACGGCGGGCCGCCACCTGCTCGACTTGGCTCTCCGAGATCGAAACCTGCATGGAGTCTTGTTCTTCCATTTCAATGAGAACGCGAGCCGCGTCTTCCTGCCGGTCTGCCGGCCATGCCTCGATGCGTCCCAATATATCCCTGAGTGTCTTACTTACCATTCCAGTATTATACCAAATCCCTCCATTTTTCGCATTTCCGTGCCGTAGCGACAGAGCGCGGCCAACAGTGACTATTCGTGGTATGTCGCGACCTGTCGCGGTTGGTCGTGACTCGGTGCTTGATCTTTTGTTCCGGTTTTGTTTCCATCGTGCCGGTGAACACTCTGGCTACATTTCCGTACGTCGTCGTGCGGATTGCGTGCCGCTTCTGCAAACGCAGCGGAGCGTATCGACTGGCGCGGCTCGCGGAGAAATTTGGAGCCGATGCGGCGGTCGATGACGTGCTGCGGCAACTCGCAGCCGACTGCCCGCATTGGAAGCGGAGCGCTCGTTGGAATGATGGCTGCGGCGTCTATCTGCCCGATCTGGATTGGCCGCCTCCGCCGCCCGATATGCCAGGGGCAAAACTGCGGGTCGTGAAGTGAAAAAGGGGAGCCCGAAGGCTCCCCGTGATTACGAATTTTTATCAGGTGCTTGTCGCTGTGGACAGGTTGCGGCGGCGTGGCCCTCGCCGTCGCATATTCGACAATGACGCACTTTCTTTGCCGGCGTCGCGCCGCCGAATAACGCCGCGAGCTGTTCGTCGATTTCTTCTCGTTTCGCGATGAGCTCCTTGGCGCGGACAATCTGGGCCTCAATGTCCATCTAATCCTCCTTCGCCGCCAGCAAGCGTTGATTCGCAATTTCGAGGTACTCGCTGTCCTGCTCGATGCCGAGGAAACGTCGCCCAAGCTGGTACGCGGCGATCAAGGTTGTCCCTGATCCGGCGAAGGGGTCGAGAATCAAGTCGCCGATCTGCGAGAATTCGTTGATGCACCACTTCATCACATCAAGGGCTTTTTGGGTGGGGTGGCACACCTTTGGTTCTTTGCTGTCGCGAATCCACCCATGCCAACGGCAATTATAAACCTGCGCGGGACGCTGAAACGAGGTCCAGGCGAGCTCGCATTCGGCGAAAGTTAGGCGCGGCAGGCCGTCCCGCTTCCACCACACAAGCCAGCAACGCGAAGGCGAAAGCAGGTGCGCGAAGTGGTTGCCGCCCCAGATGATTTGCTGCTTACTGACCCGGAGCATTTCGCGAAAGCATTCGGCGGTCGGAATCGACGCGTCCCAACCCTTCGGCGCGAATTGGCTGTTGCCGATCGCTCCGCTCTTCGCGATCCCTATCCCGTACGGAGGGTCTGTGCAGAGCAGATTGAACCGCCCCGGGTTTGCCGGAGGCCAATTTGTTTGAGTCACGCCGCCATGGCGGGCTCGTCGATTTGCGCATAATAGCGCGCTTCGGCTTCGGCTGGCGGAATGTTTCCGATCG
>Ga0075030_100000818_pt1 | contig 27880 bp, 32 predicted proteins | sample LitLauG_LLR_2012_FD_71393 | JGI IMG/M metagenome (GOLD analysis project Ga0075030, IMG submission 71393) | Freshwater sediment microbial communities from Pennsylvania, USA - Little Laurel Run_MetaG_LLR_2012 | ecosystem: Environmental > Aquatic > Freshwater > Creek > Sediment | place: USA...
TGCATGCTCCCTGCGGCGCCGGCGCCGACCACCCGGGCGCCGGCGCCGCAGGGAGCATGCACGTCGTGGCGACCGCCGGTCATGTCGACCACGGCAAGTCCACGCTCGTGCTGTCGCTCACCGGCATGGATCCCGACCGCTTCGCCGAGGAGAAGGCGCGGGGGCTGACCATCGACCTGGGCTTCGCGTGGACGACGCTGGCGTCGGGACGCGAGCTCGCGTTCGTGGACGTTCCCGGCCACGTCCGCTTCATCCGCAACATGCTGGCCGGCGTCGGGGCGGTCGACGCCTGCCTGTTCGTGGTCGCGGCGACCGAGAGCTGGAAGCCCCAGTCCGAGGAGCACCTCCGCATCCTTTCCCTCCTCGGCGTCTCCCACGGCCTGATCGCCATGACCAAGGTGGCGCTCGTCGACGACGAGTGGCAGGAACTGGCCCGGATGGAGATCGAGGACCGGGTGCAAGGCACCTTCCTCGAAGGCGCCCCGATCGTCGCCGTCGACGCCCTGGCCGGCGTCGGCCTCGACCAGCTCCGGGCCGGCCTCGACGACCTCCTCGCGCGGGCGCCGACCGCGACCGACCGCGACCGACCGCGGCTGTGGGTGGACCGGTCGTTCGCGGCCCGCGGTTCGGGCACGGTGGTCACCGGCACCCTGGCCGGCGGCTGGCTGCGGGTCGACGACGAGCTGGTCGTCATGGACGGGCGCCGGCGGATCCCGGTTCGGGTGCGGGGCCTGCAGAGCCACCAGCGCCCCTTCGACGCGGTCGGCCCCGGGCACCGGCTGGCGGTCAACCTGACCGGCATCGGCCACGACCAGGTCGAGCGCGGTCACGCGCTGGTGCGCAGCGACCAGTGGGCCCCGACCCGGATGCTCGACGCCTCGCTCGAGGTCCTCGCATCCCTCGACCACGAGGTGTCCCGGCGGGGCGCCTACCAGCTCTACATCGGCTCGGGCGAGCACCCGGTGCGCCTCCGGGTCCTCGGCGCCGACGCGGTGGACCCCGGCGGCCAGGGCCTGGTCCGCCTCCACCTGCCCGCCTCCCTCCCGCTGCTGCCCGGCGACCGCTTCGTGCTGCGCGAGAGCGGCCGGGCGGAGACCGTGGGCGGAGGGGAGGTGCTCGACGTCGCGCCGGTCCTGGCGGCGTCCAAGGCCCGGCCATCGCGCTCGGTCGACCGGGTCGTCGAGGAGCGGGGGTGGGTCGACGCCGCCGAGCTGGCGCGCCTCACCGGCGAGGTCCGCACCCCCGACGTCGGCCACTGGGTGGTGGCCCGCGACGCAGTGGCCGCGACGAGCGCATCGGTCGTCGCGGCGGTCGGCGCCGCGGGCGAGCTCGGCCTCGACCTGGCGCAGCTGAGCGAACGCCAGCGAGCCGTGCTCCCCCTCCTGCCCGACCAGGTCGAGATCGAAGGTGGACGGGCGTGGCCGGCGGGTGCGGCCGGCGCCGCCGTGCGGGCGAGCGCGGCCTCCAACCTGGCCGCCCACCCGTGGCTGGCGGCCCTGCGCGCCGCACCGATGACCCCACCCGACCCCGCCTCGTCGGGCGCGGACCGGGTCGTCGTGCGCGAGCTGGTGCGCCGCGGTCTGGTCGTCGAGCGCGACGGCATCTGGTTCGCGACCGAGGCGGTCGAGCAGGCCGCTCGGGTCATCGCCGGCTTGCTGGCGGCGTCGCCCGACGGCGTGACCGTCGCCGCCATACGCGAAGCCCTCGGCAGCACCCGCAAGTACGCCCTGCCGCTGCTCGCCCACCTCGACGCCACCGGGGTCACCCGCCGCCGGGGCGACCTGCGCATCGCCGGACCCCGACTGCCCTCACCCTGAGCCCGGCGAGCGGCCGTCCCCGCCCACGTCCTCCGCCGGCGGCGCTTCGCTCAGGCGCCGGGCGAGTTGGGCGACGGCGACCGAGTTGGTCATCACCTCACCGAACCCGTCGGGGTCGGCCAGCAGCCAGCTGTGGCGGCCGGAGACCACCTCGCCCGCCGAACCGATGGCGGCGCAGAGGGCGTCGAAGGAGGCCCTCGGGATGATGGTGTCCTGGTCACCCCAGAGGACCACCACCGGCAGGTGACGGCGCTTGAGCTCCTCGAGCTCGACGGTCAGGTCGGCGCGGCGGGCCAGGTTGCCGGCCTTCCACAGCGCCAGCGGGTTGCGCAACAGGTTGGGAACCGCGTCTTCGAGGATGACCGGGAGCACCCGTCGGATCTGGCGCACCGGGAGCAGGTCCTCGGGGAAGTGCAACCCCCAGTCCCACAGCGGCCGCTCAGCCATGGAGCGGATGCGGCTGCCGGCCGACACCCACGTGGACCCGCCGATGGAGTTGACCAGCACGAGGCTGCGCACCCGCCCGGGATGGTCGTGGGCGAGCTTGATGGCCACGCCACCGCCGAAGCTGTGCCCGACGACGAACGCGGGCTCCTCCACCCCGACGGCGGCCAGGAACGCGGCCGCCCAGCGCGCGTGCCCGGCGAGGGAGAGCTCCTCGGCCGGCAGGTCAGCCGTCCCGCCGAAGCCGGGCAGCGCGGGCGCCCACACCTCGCAGCCGAGGTGGACGAGGCGCTTCAGCGGCCGCTTGTAGGAGTGCTGGCCGAGGGCCCAACCATGCAGGAACAGCACGGGCAGCCCCGACCCGGCGCGCCCGTACATGGCCACCCGGCCGTCGACGATCGTGCGCTGCCACACGAGATGGTCGGGATGCTCGCCGCCGTGGTCCACCGCGTCCCCAGGATAGGTGCCGGCACCCCCCTGCCGGCCCCTGCTTCGGCGATGCGCGCGATCAGGACACCTGGCGGTTGAGGATCTGCTTGCGCTCTGCCTCGCTCAACCCGCCCCAGATCCCGTGCGGCTCTCGGATGCGGAGCGCATAATCGAGGCACGGCCGCCGAACCGGGCAGCTGCCGCAGATCGCCTTGGCCCGAGCCTCCCGAGCTTCCTTCTCGTCCTTGCGCTCGAAGTGTGCCGGCGGAAAGAACACCGAGGACTGTGGCCCACGGCAGGCAGCCTTCGCCTGCCAGAGATCATCCACTCGCTGAACACTCAAGGGACCCCCCCTTTCTCCGGCCGAACCTACTCCCTCCTCCGGCAAGGCGACAAGGGCGAACTTGGGCCAGCAACAACCACCCTGACCTGCCCTTTTGACCCAAGGAGGACGGCGAGCCCCGATCGATCGCGCGCTCAGTGGTGAGCTTCGCGCGCCCCGCCGGATTCGGGCTCGACCTCGAGCAACAGCCCGTCGATGGCCACGACCCGGATGGCGTCGCCGGCCCCGATCGGCGTGGCGCGGTTGGTCCTCGCCCGCCACGGCGCGCCCCGGACCTCGACCGTTCCCTCCGGTGCGAGGGCAGCCAGCGCGACGCCCATCTCCCCGATCATCGACGCACGCCCGATGGTCGGTGTGGAAAACCTGGCCCGGACCATCGCCGGCATCCCAGCCAGCATGAACAGCGCGGTGCCGAGCACCCCGCCCACCACCGCGAGGGGCGACATGGACACGTGCTCGAACAGGCGCAGGGTCCCGAGGATCAGGCAGACCGCGCCGATCCCGGTCCACGCCCGGGGCACCCCCGCTTGGAGGTCGATGCAGAACCCGAAGATCCCGATCAGGATCAAGGCCAGGGCCCACGGGCGCAGCGGGAGGACCCCGAGGCCGTAGGAGGAGAGAAAGAGGGCCACCGCGCCGCAGGCCGCGGCGATGCCGATCCCGGCGGTGAAGAACTCGAGGACGGCGAGCAGCAGCCCGATCACGAGGAGCAGGTAGGCCACCGACGGGCTGGCGTCGGTGTGCAGGAGCTGCTGGAGGAGGGTGATCTTGCGGAACCGGGTGTCGACGGTCGGCTGCCGGCGGGGCTCGCCGTTGCTGCCTGTGACGACCTGGGCGGTGTGCAAGACGGTCGGGCCGCTGCCGGTGTCCACCGTCTGGCCGTCCAGGTCGACGATGAAGTCGCCGAGCGTGGGGGCGTTGATGGTGGCCGCGCCCTGGGCGACCGCCTGGGTGGCGTTGAGCGTCCGCCCCTCGACGGGGTGGGGGACCCCGGGGGTGGAGTGGCCGATGCGAGAGCCGGGTGCCACGCCCCGGAGCTGGGCGTTGGCCAGCACGGCGTAGGCCGCGCCGTAGGCCCGGCTGCCGTTGGGGCCGACCCACACGGCGACCGGCACCGGGGACTGGCGGATGGCGGCGCCGAGGGCGGCGAGTCGCGATGGGGAGATGACACCCGCCGTGCTGCTCAGCTGGACGACGAGCACGATGGCGCCACCGCGCGCCGACTGGGTGAGCGCGTGGTGGACGAAGTCGGCCTCGATCGGATCGATCAGGCCGTTGAGCTGGATGACGTCGATGCGCGCCCGCGCCGCCGGGGCGGCAAGTGGTTCGGCCTGCGCCGCGGGGGAAAGACCCCACACCGCGGCACCGAGCCACGTGGCGAGCACACAGAGGACCGTGAGTACCCTACGAATCAGCCGACCTCCAGAAGGGAAGCGAGTGGACCCAGCACAGTTCTGTGCCCAGGCCCGGCTCCTCATCGTCGCCGGTAAAGGGGGCGTGGGCAAGACGACGGTCAGCGCGGCCATGGCGCTGGTCGCGGCGCGAGAGGGTCTGACCTCCCTCGTGGTCGAGCTCGAGGGCAAGAGCGGGCTCGGGAGCGCCTTCGGTCGCAGCGAGGTCCTCACCTACCACGAGACGGTCCTCGCCGCTGGGGGAGGCCCCGATGGTGCCGCCGACGTCCGGGCGCGGACCCTCACCCCCGATGACGCCCTCGTCGAGTACCTCGAGGGCCACGGGATGGGGCGGATGTCTCGCCGGCTGGCCGCGAGCGGCGCCCTCGACGTCGTCGCGACGGCCGTCCCCGGCATCAAGGACATCCTCGTCCTCGGCAAGGTCAAGCAGCTGGAGCGCGCCAGTGCGGCCGGGGAGGAGGGGGCCTCCGACTTCCTCGTCCTCGACGGTCCGGCCGCGGGCCATGCGGTCACGCTGCTCATGAGCGCGCAAGCGCTGCTCGACGCGGTGAGCGTGGGCCCGATCCGCAGCCAGGCATCCGACGTGAGCGAGCTGCTCCGCGACCCGTCCCGCTGCCAGGTCATGCTCGTGACGCTTCCCGAGGAGACCCCCGTCAACGAGGTGGTCGAGACCGCCTTCGCGCTCGAGGACCGAGTCGGCCTGCACCTCGCGCCCATCGTCGTCAACGGGCTCTACCCCGCCGTCGACCTCGACACCGACGTGGAGGCGGCGGCCGAGCGGGCCGGCGTCCGGCTCACGGCGGCCGAGCGCGACGCACTGGCGGGCGCCGCCGACTTCCGGCGGCGGCGCCAGGCGTTCCAGGCGGAGCAGGTCGGCCGCCTCGCCGACGCCCTGCCGCTGCCCCAGATCCACCTGCCGTACGTGTTCACCACCGACCTCGGCCGACCCGAGGTGGAGCTGCTCGCCACGGCCCTGGCGGGGGAGATCGGCCGGCTGCCGGAGCCGGTGGGCGCCCCGGTCGCCGGTCCCGTGACCGGACCGGCACGCCCATGACACCGCTGGCGGGACTGGACGTCCTGGCCGAGCACCGCTCGATCGTGATCTGCACGGGCTCCGGCGGGGTCGGCAAGACGACCGCCGCCGCCGCCATCGCCGTCGAGGCGGCACAGCGGGGACGGCGGGCGTGCGTGGTGACGATCGACCCGGCCAAGCGCCTCGCGGACGCGCTCGGGCTGGCATCGCTCACCAACGAACCCGGCCTGGTCGATGGGCCCTGGCCCGGTGAGCTGTGGGCCCTCATGCTCGACACCAAGTCCACCTTCGATGCCCTCGTGACCCGCTACGCCGAGCGTCCCGAGCAGGCGCAGGGGATCCTGTCCAACCGCCTGTACCGCAACCTGTCCGGCGCGCTGTCGGGCACGCAGGAGTACATGGCGATGGAAAAGCTCTACGAGCTGCACGACCAGGACCGCTTCGACCTGATCGTCGTGGACACCCCTCCGACGCGCAACGCGCTCGACTTCCTCGACGCCCCGAGGCGGCTCACCCGGTTCCTCGACAACCGGATCTTCCGGCTCCTGATGATGCCGACCCGAGCGTCGCTGCGCGCGCTCAACATGGCGACGCAGGTCTTCTTGCACACGGTGGCCAAGGTGGTGGGGTCGGAGGTGGTGCACGACACGGTCGACTTCTTCACCGCCTTCGAGGGGATGGAGCAGGGCTTCCGGGAGCGGGCGCAACGGGTCACCGAGCTGCTGAGCCAGCCCGCGACGGCGTTCGTGCTGGTCACCGCGCCCCGGCGCGATGCCGTCGACGAGGCGATGTTCTTCGCCCGGCGGCTGCAGGAGGCCGCCATCGAGATCGAGGCCCTGATCGTCAACCGCGTCCACCCCCGCCACGGTCCCCTGCCCTCGGTGTGGACGGCCCCCGGAGCGCTCGAGCGCGCCCTCGCCGATCCCCAACAGGGGGGCCTGGCCCGGCTGCTGGCCAACCTGCAGGACCTCGAGGGCATCGGCCGCCGCGAGGAGCGCTACGTCGAAGCGCTGATCGATCGGGTCGCGCCGGCGCCCGTCGCCCGGGTCCCGCTGCTGGTCGGCGACGTGCACGACCTCGCCGGGCTGGAGGAGGTGGCGGAGCACCTCTTCGCTCGGACCTCGACGACGAGCCCGGACGACTCGGCCCACCCGCGGACCGGGTAGCCGCGGGGCGGGGCCTGACGCCCGTACAGGGGGCGGCAGGCGCCACCCGACGCCCACATTGGGGTGGCCGGCGCCACCGCGACGTCAGCTCTCGCCAGCCTCGTGTGCTGCGAGCGCGGCCACCGCTTCCTCGATGCTCTCCGCCACCGTGACGATGCGGTCGAAACCGGTCGTGCGCAGGAGGCGGATCAGCGTCGGCCGGTTGCAGGCCACCGCCACGTCGCCGCCGAGCTCCCGGGCCCGGCGGATGCCGCCGATCAGAGCGCCGAGCCCGGCGGAGTCCACGAACGGCACCCCCGACATGTCGATCAGGAGGCGGGGGTTGGACGCCAGCTCTGCGAGGGTCTGGCGGAACTGGCTGACCGTGAAGGCGTCGAGCTCGCCCACCGGACGGCAGATGGTGTACCCCTGCTCCGTCTGGTCGAGCTCGATCGTCAGCACACGACCTCCTGGGTGGCATGGCCTCTGCGGGGGGCACGGGTACCCCGGTGGTACCCCGTCCTGTGAGGGCGATACCCTCGGCGCGTGCCGGACATCCTCATTGCCAGCGACGCCGCCTCGGTGCAGGACGAGGTGGCATCTGTCCTCTCCGGCCCCGACACTACCGTGCGCGCCGTCGCGCGGGGAGCGGCCGTGCGCTCCGTGGTGGCGGAGACCGATCCCGACCTCGTCGTGGTCGACCTGCAGATCACCAGCATGGGTGGCTTCGCCGTGTGCTCCGACCTCCGCCTCGAGGAGGGCGCCGGGAGGATCCCCCACGCCAAGGTGCTCCTGTTGCTCGACCGGCGAGCCGATGTGTTCCTCGCCCGACGCTGCGGCGCCGACGGGTGGGTCATCAAGCCGCTCGACCCGATCCGGCTCCGCCGGGCCGCCGAGGCCGTCCTGGCCGGCGACACCTACGAGGATCCGTCCTTCGCCCCCTCGCCTGTCGTGGTCCCTTCCGGGTCGGATACGCTGGCCGGCACCGGGAAGTAGCGCAGCTTGGTTAGCGCGCAGCGTTCGGGACGCTGAGGCCGCGGGTTCGAATCCCGCCTTCCCGACCACCGTTTCGGCTGGTCAGCCGGGGTTTCTGGCGGAGGCCTCACTACAAAGTCTGCGTCTTGCGCGCGTGCTGGGCGCGGACAAGGACGAACACCAGCGACCGGCGGCGGCATCAGACGGTCACCAAGAAGGTTGGCGGCGGTCCGATCACCGTCGCCCGTGGCTTGGGCGTAGATCGCCAGGGTGAGGCGCGGGTCGCTGTGACCTGCCCTGGGGTTTGCAGACGGGTTCCTTCATCAGATCCAGCGCAGTTCAGGCCGCCGAAGCAGCCGGGCGTCGCGTCCACGCCGATGTGGGCCTGGGCTCCCGGAGTCTCCTGGGGCGCTCGCACCCTGCGGCGGGCGATCGAGCCTCCGGGTTGCGCTCCGCTCGACAATCCACACCAGATCCGGCTATTATTGCCAGTCTTGGAAAAGATCCGCCATGGATGACATGACCTTCGTCTCGAGCGTGCACTACCGCAACCCGAAGGAAGCGCTGGCCTGGCTCGCAGACGCGTTCGGGTTCGAGATCACGATGGCCATCGACGGCCCCCCGGAGGCACCACAGAACTGTCACTACGAGATGAGCCATGAGGGCCGGGGCCGCATCATGATCGGCGGCGAGTGGGCCGAGTGGATCCGCAGCCCCGAAGGTCTCGCCGGTGTGAACACCCAGTGTGTCCATGTCGAGTTACCGGCTGGGCTCGACGAGCATTGCGAGCGGGCCCGGCGCGCCGGCGCGGTGATCGCTGCGGAACCGGAGGATCAGTTCTACGGCGATCGCACCTATCGCGCCGTCGACCTTGAGGGTCACCGCTGGACGTTCTCGATGCACGTGCGCAACGTGGGGCGCGCCGACGCTGAAGCGGCGATCGGTGTGCCGATCACTGCGACAAACTGGGAATGACCCTCGAAGCGACGCGCCTCGACGCGACGCTCGAAGCGTTGGCCGACCCGGTGCGGCGCAGGACCATAGAACTCCTCGGGGTGCGCCCGCACCGAGCCGGAGAGCTCGCCGACAAGCTCGACGTCACCCCGTCCGTGATGAGCAAGCATCTCCGGGTGCTGCGCCATCACGGCCTCGTGTCGGAAACCCACCCCCCCTTCGACGCCCGCGTACGTATCTACGCTCTCGACCCTGCGCCAATAGCCGACCTGCGCGCGTGGCTCAACACCGCGGAACGCGGCTGGGCCGAACAACTCGACGCGTTCCGCGACCACCTCGACGAACACCGTTGACCGAACGATCGCGGGTTCTGGTTGCCGTCAGGGTGAACGCAACACCCGCTGAGACGTTCCGCGCCTTCACGGAAGACATCGGCCGATGGTGGCGACCCAACGGCCTGTTCCAGTTCTCCGAGGGCCGCAACGGCACCCTCGCCTTCGAAACCGGCTCCAACCGCCACCTCGTCGAAACCTACGATGACGGGACCGCCTTCATCATCGGCCCGGTTCGCGTCTGGGACCCTCCGCGACGGCTCGTCGTCGGCTGGCGCCACGCCACTTTCACTGCTGACCAGGACGCCGAACTGCACGTCCGCTTCGACCCCGTAGACGGACAAACCCGGGTCACCGTCGAGCACTTCGGTTGGGACACGATCCCCGCCGACCACGCCGCCCGCCACGGCATCGAACTCGCTACCTTCCAGCTGCGATACGCCCAATGGTGGCAAACCCTTCTCCAAACGCTCGACGCTCATCGACCCAACTGATGGTGCCGGCAACGAGGGGCGAACCCGCCGGTGGCGAAGGACTGCCACTCCTCCTCACCGCGGGCAACGACGCCAAGGGCTGCGCCACGATCCACGGGATCGCCGGGAGCCGGGCTGGTCAGAACCAGGTCACCCGAGTAGGGGGTTTGGGGGGGCCGAGTTGGGCGCCGGCCCCGGGCGAGCTCCTACTGGGCGACGCTGTCGCCTGGGCTCGGTAAGCGGGTCCTGATTCGGGCCCTCCATCCGGGCGATCGCCGGCTGCGTGGCGCCTCTCCGGTCGACGAGCTCCGAGAGAGCGAGGGGATCGTGACGTTGGTCTCTTGCGACGAGCCTGGTTCTGGTGCGACGGTGGCCGTAGCCGACGCGCAGGTGATCTGAGCAGCGGTTTGATGACCTCGGCCGAGGAGGTGCGTACGGTGCGAGCTGCAGTCGGAGACAAGATCGTGGTGCGAGGACACCACGTCGGCGACCACGAGCGCGATGGGGTGATCCTCGCCGTCGAGGGGCCAAACGGCGGGCCGCCCTACTTGGTGCGCTGGCAGGACGACAGCCACGAGAGCGTGTTCTTCCCCGGCCCTGACGCCGATGTCGAGCACCTTCCAGCACCGCAGGGCGGCTGAGCGGGGGCGGCGATGGGCTGGCTCGACCAGCGGGGATCGCACGTGCTGGCACGCAACGAGTGTCTGCAGCTATTGGCCGTGCACGCTGGGGGCGTCGGGCGGATCGGCCTCGTGGACTCCGGGCCCGCCGTCATCGAGCCGGTGATCTACCGGATGCTCGATCTCGATGTCGTCGTCCAAGTGGGCCCCGGCTCGATGCTCGATGCCGCCGAACACCAGTCCATCGTTTCGTTCGAGATCGACAGCGTCGAACCACTGGAGGCCTGGAGCGTCCTGATCCGCGGCCCAGCCCGCCGCGTGGCGGACGATGCCATCACCGATCACGCTCGGCCAGCCGGAGCAAGGTCAGGAGGGAGCTGCATCCCGCGTGCCATCCGGTTCTGCACGTCCGCCCAGCCCTTGCGCGACCTCGGCTCGATGCCTATGGCCTCGAGGACCCCGAGCCCGAGCTCCGTCGCCCACGTATACAGAACCATGTCCTCGATGTCGATGGACGGATCGATCCCCAGGCGAGCCCGCTCCCTCTTGTAGCCATTTGCCCACATCTTCAGGTGTGACAACTGCTCCTCGCGAAGTCGGTCGCGCGTCACGGGATCTGTGTGCGCTGCCGCGGCGCCTTGCACGATCAACGCGCGCAGACGCCTCCTCGTCGGGTACTGACGGGCGTGACGTGTGAGCGTCTCGATGTAGTCAGGGTCGCCCCCGCTGCCGATGTTGCGGGACTCGAGCTCCTCAGCCGTCCGATTGTTGATCGCCTCCGCAAGGAGATCAGCTTTGTTGCGAAAATGGCCATAGATCGCGCCGGTCGTCAAAGACCCTCGCCGGGCGATGTCGCGGATCGACGTCTGTATATAGCCCTGCTCCGCGAAGAGGTCCGCGGCGAGCTCCACGAGCATGGTGCGCGTCGCCACGGCCTTTGCCTCACGCCCGAGCGGGTCCTGTGCGAGTGCGATAACACCGTTGTACCACGCTTGCCCGGGAGCAGCAGGTCAGGCGAGACCCTTCCCGGTCACGAACCCGTCGAGGCACTCGCCGATCCACGCGCAGTCGTCGTCGGTCATCGAGTGGTTGTTGGGCAGGATGAGGCCCCATTCCATGACCCGATCCGCGTTGGGGAGGCCGCCGGGCGGAGTGCGGTGGGGCTGGTCGCGGAAGGCCGGTTGGCGGGCGGCGTTGCCGGTCCACACCATGCGGGTGTCGACACCGCGGGCCTCCATCCACTGTTGGAGGTCGGAGCGCCGGATGCCGACGGCCGCGTTGATGAGGACGGGGAACATGTGCCAGCCGGTCTCGACGCCGTCGGTGAGACGGGGCAGGGTGAACAGCTGCGGCCAGCGGCCGAAGTGGCTGCTCGTCAGGGCGAAGTTGCGCTGTCGCCGAGCCAGGTTGTCGCCCAGCTTGTCGAGCTGGACCAGGCCGAAGGCAGCCGACAGCTCCGACGGCTCGAAGTTCCACCCCACCTCGTCGAAGATGAACAGGTTGTCGTACTCGAGGTCCCCGTCGATCGTCGAGAAGAAGCGCTTCTCGACGCCCTTCGCCGAGCCGAACAGCTGCACCTCCGAGCGCCGGCCCCACCGGCGCAGCATCAGCGCCTTGTCGGCAAGCTCGTCGTCGTCGAAGCAGACCATGCCCCCGGTGCCGGCCGCGGTGATGATGTGCGACAGGGCGAAGCTGGTCAGGCTGATGTCGGCCCGGGCGCCCGTCGGTGTGCCCCGCAGCGTGAGGCCGAGTGCGTCGCAGGAATCCTCGACGACCCGGAGGCCGTGGCGGTCCGCGATCCCGCGGATCCGGTCCCAGTCCGGCGCGTTGCCGATCAGGTTGGGGGCGAGGATCGCCCTGGTCCGGGGGCTGATCATCTCCTCGATCGCGTTGACATCGATCTGGAAGGTGTCGGGGGTGACGTCGACAAAGGCGGGGACGACGCCCTTTCGGATCATCGGGGCGATGTCGGTGGAGAACGTCACCGCGGCGGTGACGATCTCGTCGCCGGGCTCGAGCCCGAGCACCTCGACCGCCAGATAGAGCGCCGAGCTCCCCGAGTTGCACATCACACCTCGGCGCTTGCCGAAGAGCGCGGCGACCTGCGCCTCCATCGCCTTCACGTGGCGGCCGATCCGCATCGCGGTCGGGCCACCGCGTAGCACGGCGACGACAGCCTCGATCTCTCGCTCATCATGGACGGAGCCGGCGTAGTCGATCCGGCGGCTGGACTGGGTGGGACTCACGTGTGCTCTTTCGTTTCGGGGATGGTCAGGACGTGCGGTACGGGGTCCGCTCGAGGTCGTCGACGAGCCGGGCCAGCAGCATTACTTCATCATTCCCCCCGACACGGACAGGTCGTCGGCCGTGACGAACGACGATGCATCGCTGGCCAGGTACAGCACTGGACCGACGATCTCGGCCGGGTCGGCCACCCGCTTCATCAGCGTGCCGTCGGCAACCATGTCGAAGTAGCCGTCGCGACCCTTGGCCGCGCCCTGGAGCATCTCGCTCATGAACGGGCCAGGGCTCAAGAAGTTGACCCGCACCTTCCATGGCGCCCACTCCATCGCCATCGACCGGGTGAGGTTGCGCAACCCGGCCTTCGAGGCCCCGTAGGCGCATACGTTGGGCCCGGGGCCGTAGGCCGCCATGGTGCCGATGTTGATGATGCTCCCCCCGCCGCCGTCGCGCATCACCGGCGCGACCTGCTGGCTCATGCGCAGCGGGCCCTCGAGGTTCACCGAGAACACCTTTCGCCAGTACTCGAGGGTCATGTCGCTCGGCGTCACCATGGCCGGGCTGATCCCCGCGTTGTTGACCAGCACGTCGATGCGACCGAAGTGCGCGGCGGCCGCTTCAACGAAACCGGGGATGCCCTCCCAGTCACCGACGTGGCAGGCCAGGGGGAGGACGTCGGCGCCGGTCGCGGCGCGGACCTCCGCGGCCACGGTGTCGCAGAGGCCCTGCTTCCGGGAGCTCACGACCACCGCGGCGCCGGCGGCGGCCAGACCTTCGACCATCGCCCGGCCGATGCCCTTGGTGGAGCCGGTGACGATCGCCACCTTCCCGGTCAGATCGAACAGCTCTGTCGCGCGCGTCATGGCAAGGGTTCCCTTCGATCGGATGGGACTTTTCGGAAGTGGCGCGCCTGCCTCAGTGCGGTGTGAGGCCGCCGTCGACGATGACCACCTGGCCGGTCATGAAGCTGCCGGCGTCGGAGCACATGAGCAGCGCCGGGCCGACCATCTCGTCGGGATGGGCGGCGCTTCATGAACGACGCGCTCGTCATGGACTCGATCGCCTCGGGTGTGTTGTTGCGTACCATGTCGGTGTCAACCGTGCCCGGTGCGAGGGCATTGGCACGAATGCCCTTCACGGCGAACACGGCGGCCATCGATCGGGTCATGGACATCATCGCCGCCTTGGCGGCGTTGTACATCGCCGTGTTGGCCGCGAACAGGAAGGCGCCGGCGGATATGACGTTCAGGATCGCGGCCTTCCCCGACGCCTCGAGGTGGGGTAGCGCCCGCTCGATGAGGAACACCGGGCCCCGGAGGTTCGTGCCGATCGATTTGTCCCACGCGTCGACGGTGAGCTGACCGAAGGGGAGGGTCAGCGCGTTGGCAGCGTTGTTCACGACGATGTCGAGCCGGCCGAACTCTTCGACGGCGCGAGCGACGAGGGCGTTGACGCCGGCGATGTCGCCCATGTGGGTCGCCACGCCGATCGCGTCGCCGCCCATGGCGCGCAGGTGGGCCTCAGCGGAGGCGCAGGCATCCGCCTCTCGGCTGGCCACCGCCACCTGGGCGCCGGCGGCCAGCATTCCTTCAGCGATCGCCAGACCGATGCCGCGAGTCCCGCCCGTCACGATGGCGACGCGGCCGGTCAGGTCGTGCAGACGGCTGAGCTTGTCGCGGTCCATGGCCCGGTCGTCCTCACCAGGCTTTCTGGCGGTCGGCCACGAAATCGACCTCGTGGAAGGGCGCCGACTGGATGGAATCGAGCACGGTGTGCTGCTCGCGAACGCGGTACCCGTCGTCGGTGCGCACCAGCGTCCAGTGCACGAGCCCGCTCGAAAGGGTGCTCGGCCGGCGCTCGATGATCTGGGTGACGAACAGGTACGAGTCGACGTCGAGCTGGTCGCCCCGTTCCGCGACGACGTGGACGTTGGCCGCATGATGCCGCAACGGGTACGGGCTGTTCCTGCGGTGCTCCCGCTTCCAGGCCATCACGGTCTCGCGGCCGCGGCAGTCGGAGCGGATGAACTCCTCGTGCGGGTGCGTGCCGAGCTCGGTGCGCGAGCTCGTGTGGCAGTCCTCGGTGAGCAAGCTCTCGAGCAGCTCGAGGTGGCCCTCGTCGTAGTTGAACCACCAGCGGTGGATCAGCTCGTGGGCGGCGAAGCGGTCGTGACCGGTCATGCCGCCGGCCTCGCCCAGTCGGTCGTCGGCGCAACGGAGTAGGTGGCGATCAGGGCGCGGATGAACGCCTGGTCGTGCAGCGGGTCAGACGGCTCGGCGACATCCACCCCCCGCGCCCGCATGTCCGCGAGCAGGCGCTCGAAGACCACGTCGTGGGTCAGGTCATCGGAGTGGTCCATGTTCTTCTTCACCTCGTCCATGTCCGAGTACACCTCCGCACTCCAGTGGACCAACAGGCGCATCTCCTCGGGCCGGTGGCGCCGGATCACCTCGCCATCCGTGGTGATGGCCCAGTCGTCGCGCCCGGCGTCGTAGCTGATCAGCGACCGGTGCTTGAGCCCTGGCGTCTCGCGCTCGTCGGGCCGGCCGACAGGATCGCCGCGGTGGAACATCAGCTCGTTCTGCACCACCACCCCCTTGTTCCACAGGGGGTGCTCGAGCCGCTTCGGCTGGCCGAGCGGGCCGTCGGGCCAGTACGTGAACGTGCCGTTCTCGCCGCGGTACCACCAGGTGATGACCTGCGCCATCTTCACCAGGTGTTCGGTGAACAGCCCGGAGCGTCCCATCACGTTCTGCAGCCACACCGGTGAGTTCTCGATCCGGATGCCGCGGAACGTGACGGCGTCGAGGTGGGCGTTCAACCCACTGTGGTGCGGGCCGCACAGGTTGAACAGCATCAGCGTCGGGCGGGCGTAGCGCGCCCTCCAGTAATCGCGGACCATCTGAAGGAAGCCGCTGTTGTAGTAGCAGTCCTCGAGCTCGGGGAACAGCGCAATCGACCCCTCCCCGAGGATGCCACGGAAGTGGGCGGTGGCAAGATCGTCGAGGGTGACGTCGAGTCTGTCAGGCGCGCTCCCGTTCGAGGTGGCGATCAGCTCCTCGACGGTGTTGAAGTGGTGCGCGGTGATCGTCGGCCACGGCCCGTTGCGCTTGATCACCCCCACGATGCGGTCGTACTGGTCGTCGGTGTAGACGCTCTCCAGGACGCGCGGCTGGGCGACCGGCCGCAGGATCTGGTTGAGCCGGTGCAGGTCGTCGGCCATCATTTCTGGTCTCCTGTTCAGGCGCGCTCGGTGGCAGTGACGGGGATGAGCGTCGGCCACGTCACGTCGGGCAGCGAATGGTTGAACGGCTGGTATTTGGGCTCGGCCGATGCTCGCCGAACCAGGCGTACTTCCAGTTGTGCTTGTCGGCGAAGATCGCGTACTCCGCCTCCCGCATGAGCTGGCGGTGCTCCCAGTCGGGGTCGTGGGCGCCGGGCCCGGGGATGTAGCCATTCAGGAAGATGCCGAGCTCCATGGAGTCCTCCGCTGCCGGACCGTGCGGCATTGACACAACGTTGTTATCCTATACTAGACGGCTGCGTCCAGCACAGGGGGAGCCCCGTGATCATCGACATCGACACGCACTTCGAGCCGGGGCGGTCGTGGCTCGCCGACCACCCGACCCTGGCCGGCCGCCTGCCGGAGTTCTCCGTCGCCGACGCCACGGTCCGGGCCCAGGTCGGCGACCTGCTGGCCCGGGTCCCGGCCGAGCGGCGTCCACCGATGAACGAGCTGCTCCCGCCCGGCCTCGCCGCCATCCTCGGCGAGGCGAAGGTCGAAGGCTACGGCTTCGAGGGCTCGGCGATGCACACCCCTGCCGATGCCGCCGGGCGGCTGGCGTGGATGGACGGCGTCGGCATCGACGTCGCCAACACCATCTGCCTCGAAGGAGCCGACCACGCCAGTCGCCTCGACGACCGCGACCTCGCCCGCGAGGCGGTCAGCACCTGCAACACCTGGCTCGCCGAGCAGGTCGACGAGCACCAGGACCGGCTGATGCCACTCACCTCGATCGACGCGACCGACATCGACTGGAGCGTCACAGAGCTCACCCGCATGCGGGCACGAGGAAGCCGGTCATTCCTCATCGACACCATCCCCGCACGCGGTTTCCCGCCCATGCACGAGCGCTACGAGCGCCTGTGGTCGGCAGCCGAGGACCTCGGCATGATCGCCTTCGTCCACGCCGGCCACAACCCGGCGTCGTTCGACCCCGCGTGGGCGAATTATCCCGACGGGATGGTGCTGCGGCAGCTCGGCGCGAGCCAGAGCAGCCAGTCGGCGATCCTGATGATCAACGGCATGGTGTTCGGCGGCGTCTTCGAGCGCCACCCCACACTGACCTTCGTGTTCGCCGAGCTCGGCATCCACTGGTTCGCCGGCGCGGTCCAGCACATGGAGTCCCGCGGTCCCGCGATCCCGGAGTCGAGCATCTACATGGGCCGATACGCCTATGAGCTGACGCCGGCGGAGTTCGCCCGCCGCAACATCCGGGTCACCCCCCTCCCCCGCGCCCACCAATCGCCGGTTCGGCTCCTCGATGAGTACCCCGAATGCGTCGTGTTCTCGTCCGACTACGCCCACCATGAGAGCAACCCCGAACCGACGGCCCATTACGGCGACGTGCTGGCCTGCGTCGCTCCCAACATCCGGGAGTCGTTCCTGGGCGGCAACCTCGCCGAGTGCTACGCCCGGATGGGCGACCCCCTCCCGCTCACCACGAGAGCAGAGGCGTGACGCCGAACCGCACGTGCGAGGGCCAGGTCGCGCTGGTCACCGGGGCGAGCCAGGGCGGGACCGCGATCGCCATCCGCCTCGCCGCGGAAGGGGCGAAGGTCGCGATCACCGCCCGGACGGTCGAGGGCCACGAGCGGACCCGGGAGGGGATCGAGGCGATCGGCGGCGAGTGCCTCGCCCTGCCCGCCGACCTCGCCGACCCGACCGGAGCCCGGACCGAGCTCGCCGCCCGCACTGAGGCCGCGCTCGGCCCCGTCGACATCCTGGTGAACAACGCCGCCGTCAACGGCTACCACCCGTTCGACGAGGCCACTCCCGAGGCGCTGGAGCGCTGCCTCCAGGTGAACCTGTGGGCGCCGTGGGAGCTCATGAAGGCGGTCGTACCCGACATGTGCGAGCGAGGCGCGGCCGGATCCTCAACCTCACGACCTTCGCGGCCGAGCTCCCACCCGGCCCACCTTTCCCGGTCAACAAGCCGGCGAAGGGCGGCCAGTACGGCGCGTCCAAGGTGGCGCTCAACCAGCTAAGCGTCACGGCCGCGAGCGAGTGCGAGGGTCAGGGCGTCGCCGTCAACGCCCTGACGCCCCAAGCAGCCATCGCCACCCCAACCTCGTCGCCGCCGGCTGGATCAACGAAGCCATGTTCGAGCCGCTCGACACGATGGCCGAGACCACGCTGGCCCTCTGCTCAGGCGACCCCGCCGTGCTGACAGGCCGGATCGCGTTCAGCCTGCAGCTCCTCGTGGAGCTCAAGCGGCCGGTCCTCGACCTGCATGGCGAGCGCCTCGTCGACGGGTGGCAGCCCGCGGACCTCCCCGCGGTCATCGCCCGTCAGGAGGAGAACCTGGCCAAGCAGGGCTGGCCGTCAACGCACGCTGCTCCCTGCAGCCCGACAGAAGTCGCCCACCTGCGACTGTTCCATCCGCGTCCATCCTGCGTGCCGCGCCATGCAGGGGTGTCCGTGAACATCGATGCACTCGTCGGACCAGCACTTCGGTCCAGGACGGCGCACCGAGAACGCCCCCGGGCTCCTTCGGGACGCTGAGGCCGCGGCTTCAAATCCCGCCTTCCCGACCAGGCATTTGGGCTGTTCAGGGGCCACTTTCGGGGAAGTGGCCGCCGGCTCAGGACAGGCGTCGTGCGCGCTGCGTGAGCGAACGACCGAGGAGCCGGTCGCCCATGCGCTCCGACGCCTCGCGGTCCAACTCGCTCACCGCTTGGGCGTAGACGGCCAAAGTCAGCCGGGGATCCGAGTGACCGGGCCGAGGCCGTCTTCAGGTCCACCCCGGCGGCCACCAGCCCAGTCGCGTTCGCCCGGCGCAGGTCATGGAAGAGGACCCCGACCAGGCCGGCGTGGTCGAGCGCCGGCAGCCAGACACGGCGCCGGAAGTGGAAGTAATCCAACGGACCTCCCGCCGGGCTCGTGAACACCAAATCATCAGCCGCAGCTGCGGTCACGCCGGCCGCAGCGAGATGCTCGGCGAGCAAGTCGTGCTGTCGGGTCCGCCAGGTCACCTCCGAGCCGACGAAGCCGGTCGGTGCCAACGATCCAGGGGAACGGTCAGGGTCCGGGTCGGAATCCGGGCGGACGCAGCCAGCCCGGTCTGGGCGGTGCCCGATCCTGCACCGGCGTGGCTCCTCCGGGAGCAGGCTGACCCATCGGCCCGGCGAGCAGCGTGACCGTGACGAGGCGGTGAAGACGCAACGGCCCCCAGTGGTTGGTGTGGTCGGCCTGGCCCTGCGGGCGGTCGCATCTACGGGCGCTCAGACGGACCTCCCGGCCGCAGCGCGCGCCCGACGCAGCGCCGGAGCGAAGCCGGCGTGGCGCTCGAGCGGCGTGAGGAGCGCGTCGAGCGCGTCGGTGTGCCCGACGAGGCCGGCGTCGTCGACGTCGGCCAAGCAGGTGCCGAGGAGTACGGCGTGCTGGCGGACGAAGCGTCGTACGATCTCGTCGCCGGCGGGCGTGATCGTGACGAACACCCGGCGCCCGTCGGAAGGATCGGGCTGGCGCTCGACGAGCCCCTCCGCCTCCAGCCGGCGGAGGATGCCGCTCACCCCGGCGGAGGTGTGCGCGATCTGGCGGCGGATCTCCGAGGGCAGCATCCGATGCGGGGGACCCGACATCGACAGCGCGACGAGCGTCGTCGCCTCCGATCCGTTGAGGCCGCACTCGCCGGCCGAGCGCTCGAAGAGCAGCTCGTTGATCCGCCCGAGACGGGTCAGACCCATGCCGAGGGTGAGCAGGCACCCTTCCCGTGCGGACAGGCCGCCGAGCAGGCCATCGAGCTCATCGGGTGCGGTGTCGCTGGTGGGCATCTGATCGCGAGGTGCGCTCCACGGTTGGCGAACCACTCGGTTGACAACGGATCGCTGCGGTGCAATAGCTAAGCTAACACACTAGCTATCGATCAAGGAAACGTCCACCGTGGCCATCATCACCGAGCAGTTGACGACACCGATCGGGGCGGAGATCAAGGGCATCGCGCTCGAGGACGTGATCGGCGATCCCGCCTTGCAGGACGAGGTGCGCGCCGCGCTCTGGCAGCACCTGGTGGTCGGCTTTCGGGGCCAGGCCATCGACGACGAGACCCACATGGCCGTCGCCCGGATCTTCGGCGAGCCGCAGACCCATGTGATCGGCCAGGCCATGGGTGTCACCTACCAGGTCGAGGAGATCTCCGACTCCTCGACGAAGCTGCCCGATCGCGACGGGTGGCACACCGACGCACCGTTTCTGCGGGAGCCTCCCGGGGTGGCCGTGCTGCGCGGCGTCATGATCCCCCCTTCGGGGGGAGACACGCTGTGGGCCAACATGTACGCGGCCTACGAGTCGATGTCCGCCACGATGCAGGGCTTCCTCCAGGACCTGCGGGTGAGCTATCCGCCACAGCAGGGCTTGATGGACTACGTCGAGCGGCACCTCGGCGCGGATGTCGCGTCGCGGGTGCGCGAGCTGCTGGGCGACGGCTCCGAGCACCCGCTCGTGCGGACGCATCCGGAGACCGGGCGCAAGGCGTTGTACTTCGCCCGCGACTTCGCCGGGTCCATCGTCGGCCTGAACGACGACGAGAGCGGCGCGATCTGGTCGTTGCTCCAGACCCGCCTGGCCAACCCGAGCATCCAGTGCCGGTGGCGCTGGCAGCAAGGCGACGTGGTCATCTGGGACGAGCGCGCCACGCAGCACTTCGGCGCCGCCGACCACCGGGGCCAGGACCGCACCCTTCGCCGGGTGCTCGTCGCCGGCGACGTGCCCCACTAGAGCCGGGCACGCCGACGCGAGGCCACCACCACGACCACGGCCACGGCCACGGTCACGAGAGCCACCGACGACAGGAGCCGATGTGAGCGACCAGGGCGCAGCGGAGGAGCGGCGAGCCCGAGGCCTCGCCATGTTCCACGAGGTCTATGGCGACGGGGTCGAGGGACCCGCACCGGGGACCGCGGACTTCTTCGACCTGCTGATCATCGACCAGCAGTTCGCAGAGGTCTGGACCCGTCGGGCGCTGTCGATCCCCGCCCGTCGCCTGTTGACCATGGGCGTGCTCGCCGCGACACGGCGCTTCGACATCCTCGGGATCCAGTTCCGCCGCGTCCTCGAGACCGGCGAGCTCACCCCCGAGCAGATCCGAGAGGTCGTCATCCACCTCATCAGCTACCTGGGCACCCCGTCGAGCGGTGACCTCTACCAGGCCGGCGAGGCGGCCATCGCGGCGCACACCGAGGCGGCACACACCGAGGCCGCACCCGCTGAGGCCGCACCCGCTGGGGCCAAGGACCCGGCGTCGTGAGCGACAGAGAGGATCCCATCGGCTTCGTCGGTGTGGGCAACATGGGAGGCGCCATGGCCGCCCGGGTCCTCGCGTGCGGCGGTTCGGTCACCGCGCACGACCCGGCGCCGGCGCCCGCGCAACGCCTCGCCGCGCTCGGCGCGACGCTCGTGGCGACCCCAGCCGCCGTGGCCGACGCGTGTCAGATGGTGTCGGTGGTCGTCAACGACGACGCTCAGGTGCTGCAGGCCGTCCTCGGCCCCGACGGCGTGCTCCGCGAAGCACATCCGGGCACCGTCGTCGCCATCCACTCGACCATCCACCTCGACACCCTCCACGAGGTCGCGGCCGCCGCACGGGCCCACGACGTCGACGTGGTCGACGCCGCCGTGACCGGTGGTGTCGACGCCGCAGGCCGAGGCACAGAGCGGCATCGGGTCGTTCTTCCCGCCCGAGCGGGCCCGCCTCCTCGCCGGACAGGAGGGTCCACTGCTCCAGATCGGCCGCCACGAGTCCCCGAAATCCCAGAAAGACCTGCACGCCGCGCTGCAGATGGCCGACGCCCTCGGCGTCGATCTCCCTCTCACCCGTGTCGCCCACGACGAGATGCCTGCCGTCTGGGGGATCGAGTGACCGCTGGTCACCGATCGGCCGGCGACTGACTCCCTGCAGCACCAGCGGCTGAGATGAGGCCCCACCGGCAGGACCCGTTTCGACAGACATGATGACCACTGGTCAGCAACCTTGATCACCCACGCCGGGGCGACGACGCCGAACAGCGCGTCGATGCCTCGAGCGGGGCGATGTGCCGTCAGCTGTCGGCGGGCAGGAGGTAGAACCAGATCGCTTGCTTCTCGCCGGCCGCGGCCATCGCGTCGCGGGCCCGGGCGATGGCGGCACCCGCCTCGGTGCGCTGCACGAACCACCGGGTGGCCTCCCACGCGGCGGGGGTGTGGTCGGCCAGCGCCAGCGCGGCTGTCTCGTAGTAGCCCCGGATGTCCTGGGCCACTCGGGCGGGGACGCCGGGGATGCCCGCCTGCTTCCAAGGCGTCCCTTTCCCGACCGCGACGAACGACGCCACCGCGTCGGGGACGGCGTCGGGCGCGATGGCCCGCCCCGTACCGGCGCGGTCCCCGTAGCGGGCGACGGCACGGTCGAAGGCGGGCCGCAACCCCCGGGCCTCGTCGACCGCAGGCGCCAACGCAGCATCGTGGCGCGCCGGCAGTGCGCAGGCGAGGACCGCCCCGGCGTCGTCGGCGATCGCGTCGGGAAACACCTCCACCGTCGGCCCCTCGGCCCGCTCCAACAGGTCGAGGGCGTGGGCCAGCACGCGGTGCTGGAACACCGCGTCCCCCGGTCGCCCGAGCGGCCGCCCGAGGGGGAAGTCGCAGTACAGGCCGCGCGGCGGCGCCGTCCGCTGGATCTGGCTGTGGATCGATCCGAGGGCGACGGTGGCGAGGCCCGCGGCTTCGAAGACATGGGCGAGCACACTCACGGTGCGCGTGCAGAGGGGTCAGACGGGGGTGAGGAGGACGACGTCGACGCCTTCGTCGACGAGCAGCTTGGCGCCCGCCGGGCCCGAGTCGAGCCGGATGGCGGACAGCTCGAACTGGTTGCCCGCGTAGGCCAGATGGTGATCCGCGACGCGGGCGATCCGACCGGCGGTCACCAGCTCGTCGAGCCGGTCGAGCGGCAGCACGACGTTGGGGTCGACGGCGTAGCCGGAGGTGTCGAAGTTCGGGCTCCAGTGGCCGAGCACCCAGTCCCGGCGGGCGGCATCGAGCACCCGGTGGGACGTGTCGCCACCGGCGAAGTCGGGCTGGTCCGGATGGTGCAGCGATGCCGTCGTCACGACGGCGACCGTTGCGAGAGAAAGGGGACCGGGGCGGGTGAACGCGGGTCGCTCGAAGCTCGGGCAGTCGATCTCGGCGGTGAGCGCCTTGAGGTCACGGTCGGCCATGCATGCCACCTCCCGCGCGGAGCCTACCGGGGCCCAGCGCGCCGATCGACCTGCTCGTAGAGCTGCACGTGCGAGCGGACCCGTGACCCGAGGCGCTGGCGCCACGGCGTCGGCGCGCCCGCCGTCTTCATGGCGCCGCTCTCCGCCGCGGCGGGATCGTCGAGCTCGTACAGGGCCAAGTAGGGCAGCGCTCCTGCGCCGTCGGGATCCGGCGCGCCCTCGACCGCGACGAAGCGCCGGCCGTGGAGGACCCCGAGGACCCCGGTGATCAGCGGGAGGTGCTCCTCGTTGTACCAGCGGTTGAAGTCGTCCTCGACGCCCGGCTCGCTGCCCATCATGATGTGGAAGACCGACCGGCCGGCCGGTTGCTCGTCGGCGGCATCGACCCCGCCCGCCCGATGGGCGCCGCGGGTGGGAAAGAGCTGCCGGTAACGGGTGCGTGCCATCCCGAGGCCCGCGGCCGTCGTGCGCGTGCGCGGACTCGGCGAGGTGGCGAGCGCCCGGTACGCCGCGCTGTCGAAGACCGCCTCGTCGGCGACCTCGTACAGCGTGAGGTGGTCCCAGGTGGTCGCCGACGCGAAGGCGAAGCGCGCCTGGCGCTCGAAGCGCCGGGCCAGCCGGATCCCCGGCACCGACGCCATGTCCCCGAGGTGCTCCTCTTCGTACCAGCCGCGGAAGTCGGCCAGGCGGTCGGCAGGCACCTCCCAGCGCAGCTGCAGCAGCCATCCTGTCACCGGGTTGCGGTCAGCGTGATCCCCCATGTCCGGAGCGTACCGGACACGCGAAAAACGCCGGTGATCGCGACGCGTATTCCCGAGATCCATCGAATATCTGCGGGCGTGTGTTGCCTTCGGTGTGACGGCGGAGCGCTCATCCGACACGCCCGTCGAGTCCGAAGGAACGGCCAAACACCGCATCCCACACCCCCGATCTCCCCAGGAGCGCCATCGTGAAACTCCCCAAAAAGCTCTCTGTCGTCGCGCTCGCGGGCGCGCTGGCCGTGACCGTCGCTGCATGTGGTTCGAGCACCAGATCATCCTCTGCCACCAGTCAATCGACCGCGACCAGCGGCGCGGACATGGTGACGGTCCTGCCGAGCCTCACCGGCGTCGGGACCTCGGTCGAGCTCGACCGCGGGACGGCCTCCGCGCTGACCTCCCTCGGAGTGAAGCTCGGCGTGTCCGGCTCCGCCACCTTCGACTCGACGACGTCCACCGTGACCTTCCCCATCACCTCCGGCTACGCCGAGGTGCACAGCGACCCCACCCACAAGCCCGGGTGGATCGAGGGCTCCATCCAGCACGACGGCAGCGGCCTCACCCTCACGGCGGGTTCGACGGTCCTCAGCCTGTCAAACTTCGTCGTCGATCCCGGCAACTCGATGCTCTACGGGACGGTCGGGACCAAGCCGGGGGTGCCCCTGCTCCTCCTGGACGGGACCAGCGTCAAGCCCTCACAGGACGCCAGCGGTGACGTGGTCCTCGACGGCACGGTGGCCAAGTTGACCGACACGGCGGCCAGCGCCCTCGACGCCGCCTTCGGCACCACCGCGGTCAGGGCCGGGCTCCCCCTCGGCGTCGTGCACCTCGTCGCCAAGGGCAACCCGGTGACCTACGACGCCAGCAAGGACAAGGTGACGGCCATCTCGCGCCTGGGCGGCGTGTCGACCTCGGTCAAGCTCGACGCCGGCACGGCTTCGGCCCTGCAGACGCTCGGCGTCGCCGTGGCGCCCGTCGGATCGGGCACCTTCGACACCGGATCCGCCACGGTGACCTTCCCGATCACCGGGGGCTTCGCCGCGATCCACGGTGATCTCGGGTTCAGGCCCGGCTACATCGTCGGATCGATCCTGCACCAGGGCAGCGGACTGAGCTTCACCAAGGGATCGACCGCCGTGACCGTCACCGACTTCGTCGTCGACCCGGGCAACTCCCTGCTGAGCGCGACCGTCGGCGGCAAGCCCGGGATCCCGCTGCTGTTCCTCGACGGCACCAACGTCAAGGTCGGCTCCGATGGGGCCGACGTGGCCCTCGATGGCACCGTGGCCCGCCTCACCGACACCGCGGCCTCGGCGCTCAACCAGGCGTTCGGCGTGTCCGCCTTCACCGCCGGCACCCCCCTCGGTGTCGTGCACCTGGTCGCCGCCGGCAGCTGATCGCCGGGAGCTGACCGGCCCGGAGCAGCCGACGCGCCAGCAGCCGACCGGCCGCCGCCCACGACCCGGGCGGCGGCCCCGGCGCGTCGGGGGCAAGATGGGGCCCCGATGCCGAACGACCGCGACGGGGACCGCGATGTCGATGCCGCCATCGCCGACGTCGCGCCGGACGCCACCCTCGGCGACCTGCTGCGCCGCGCGGCCGGCCGCTGGCCCGACCACGACGCCCTGATCTGGGGCGGCCGCGATGCCGAGGCACGGCGGAGATGGAGCTACCGGGAGCTGCTGGCGACCGCCGAGGGCGTCGCCGGCGCCCTGCTCGACCGGGTCGATCCCGGCGAGCGGGTGGCCCTGTGGGCGCCCAACCGACCGGAGTGGGTGCACCTCCAGCTCGGCGCCGCACTGGCCGGCGTCGTCCTCGTCCCGCTCAACCCGGCATTCCGGCCGGCGGAGGCGGCCGACGTGCTGCGCCGGGCGGCGGTGGCCGGCGTCGTCTACGAACCGCGCTCGAGGGGCAACGACATCGAGCGAACGGTCGCCATCGTGGCCCCCGAGCTGGCATCGGTGCGCTTCGCGACGAGCCTCGACGCGCTCGTGGCGGAAGCGCGCGGGCACGCAAGGGCCGCCCGCGACCTGCCTGCGGTCACCGCCGGTGACACCGCGCAGATCCAGTACACCTCGGGCACGACCGGCTCCGCCAAGGGGGTGGTGCTGCACCACCGGGGCATGACCGCCAGCGTGCGCCTCGCGGTGGCGGCGATGCAGATCGGCCCGGCCCCGGTGTGGCTCAACGTCATGCCGATGTTCCACATCGGCGGGTGCGGCCTGAGCACCATCGGGCCGATCGCCCTCGGCGGCGCGCAGGTCCTCGCGGAGCGCTTCGATCCCGCGCTCGTGCTCGACCTGGTGGAGCAGGAGCAGGTGACGTTCCTCGGCGGCGTCCCCACGATGCTGCTGGCGCTGCTGGTGGATCCCTCCTTCGCCCGGCGAGACCTGTCGAGCCTGCGGGTCGTGCTCTCGGGCGGGGCGCACGTCGCGCCGCAGCTGGTGCGCCACATCGAGGAGGCGCTCGGCGTGCACTTCATCGTCGCCTACGGCCAGACCGAGACCGAGGGACACGCGATACAGACCCGCCCCGGCGATTCCGACGACGACAAGGCGACCACCCTCGGGCGGCCGCTCCCCGGCGTCGAGGTGCGCATCTCCGACCCGGTCACCCTGGCGCCGGCACCGGCGAACGGCACCGGCGAGATCTGGGTCCGCAGCCGGTGCAACATGGAGCGCTACTTCGAGGACCCCGCCGCGACCGCCGCCGCGTTCGGACCCGGCGGGTGGTTGCGCACCGGCGACCTCGGCTCGATGGACGGTCGGGGTCGGGTCCGCTTCGCCGGCCGCTTGAAGGAGCTGATCAACCGGGGCGGGGAGAACATCCACCCACCCGAGATCGAAGCCGTGCTCGGGGCGCACGACGCCGTCGCCGAGGTGGCCGTGGTAGGCGTCCCGGACCCGCACTGGGGGGAGCAGGTCGGGGCCGTCATCCGGCTGCGACCCGGTGCGCAGGCCACCGGCGACGAGCTCGCCGCCTACGTGGCCGAGCGGTTGTCCCCCCACAAGATCCCGCGCCGGTGGCGCTTCGTCGAGGAGCTGCCGCACACCGCGTCGGGCAAGGTGCAGAAGTTCCACTTGCGCGAGGGCTGGGACCCGGTGCCGCCGGATGGGAAGCTCGTCGGATGACCGACGCCCACGCGGACGACATCCGGCACCGCCTCGACGATCTGGTCGAACGCCTGCTGGCCCACCACGACCCAGCCATGACCGAGCCGGGTCGCTTCTGGGCGGCGCAGTTCGACCTCGGCCTCGCCTGGGTGCACGCGCCCGGCGGCCTCGGCGGCGTGGGTGCGCCCGCCGACTGGCAGGACCACGTCGACGAGCGCCTGGCGCAGGCGGGGGCACCGTCCAACGCCCTGGTCAACTTCGTCGGACTCGGCATCGTGGCCCCGGCGCTCCTCCAGCACGGCACCGGCGCGCAGCAGGCGCGGCTGCGCCCCCTGTTCAGCTGCGAGGAGATCTGGTGCCAGCTCTTCAGCGAGCCAGGAGCCGGGTCGGACCTGCTGTCGCTCTCCACCCGGGCCGAGCGCGACGGCGACGAGTGGGTGGTGCACGGCCACAAGGTGTGGACCACCCTCGGCCACATCGCCCGCTGGGGCATGCTCGTGGCCCGCTCCGACCCGGAATCCTCCCGCCGCCAGGGGCTCACCTTCTTCCTGCTCGACATGGCGGCGCCAGGGGTGGAGGTCCGGCCCCTGCGCCAGATCAGCGGCGAGGCGGAGTTCAACGAGGTCCTGCTCGAGGGCGTGCGCATCCCCGAATCGATGCGCCTCGGCGAAGTGGGCGGCGGTTGGTCGGTGCTGCTCAGCACGTTGATGAACGAGCGTTCCCACAACGGCGACCTGGCCAAGCGTCCCCGCGGGCTCGGCCCGATCGCCCAGGCGACGCGCCTGTGGGCGCAGCAGCCCGGGCGCGACCCGGTGCGGCGCGACGCCCTGGCGCGGGCGTGGTCCGACGCCGAGGTGCTCCGCCTCACCGCCGGGCGCTCCCTCGCCCGCCGCCACGCCGGCGCCGCGGGGCCCGAGGGCTCCATCCTCAAGCTGGCCACCGGTCTGCTCCCCCAGCAGGTCTACGAGCTGTGCGCCGACCTCCGAGGCGCCGAGGGCATGCTGATCTCGGACTACGAGATGACCCAGCCCGAGCTGATGGGTGTGGGCAACATGGGTGACGGGACCGAGCAGATCGACCTCACCAAGGCGCTGCTCAACTCCCGCTCCGCCACCATCGGTGGCGGCACGACGGAGATCCAGCGAAACACCATCGGCGAGCGGGTGCTCGGCCTGCCCAAGGACCCGCCCGCGCCCGGCTGATCCAGCCGCGTGCGCCCGGTGCGGCGGGGCGTCGGCGGCTCAGACCCCGAGGGGTCTCGGGTGGTCGCCCCGGCGCCCGAAGACGGCCGCCATGGCCTCACGGACCTCGATCACCATCCCGT
>Ga0075030_100000820_pt1 | contig 27841 bp, 24 predicted proteins | sample LitLauG_LLR_2012_FD_71393 | JGI IMG/M metagenome (GOLD analysis project Ga0075030, IMG submission 71393) | Freshwater sediment microbial communities from Pennsylvania, USA - Little Laurel Run_MetaG_LLR_2012 | ecosystem: Environmental > Aquatic > Freshwater > Creek > Sediment | place: USA...
GCCACGGCGGCGCTGATCGGGGTGTTCATCGTGCTCCCGGGCGTGGCGGGGGCGTGGTTGGCGATTCACCTGGCGCGGTGGCTGGACCGCCGAACCTTCCAGGTCACGCTGATTTCGGGCGCTTTGGTGGTGCTGGGCGGGCTGGCCTTCTGGTGGCAAACGCAACCGTCCGCCAGCGAACTGCTCGACTCCCGCGTGCTGGAAGTGCTGGATCAACTGCTGTTGAATACCCGTTACGCACAGTCACCCTGGCTGCCAAGCTACTGGCTCTCCACCAGCCTGCTGCAATGGGTGGACGGCGCGCTGGGTGCCGCCGGGTTTTTCGCGCTGGTGCTGCTGAGTCACTCGGCGTTTTTCGGTCTGCTGGCGGTCACCCGGCTGGGCGACCCGTTTTATGACACGGCGTCGGCAGTACAGAGCCGGGCCAGCCTCCACCCGCAATGGCGCTGGCTGCGGGCGCGGCAGGGCGGCGGGTTGGCGGGAGGACGGGCCGAGCGGGCGTTCGGTTTTTTCGCCCGTGGCCGGCCCGATGTGCGCGCATTGCTGCTCAAGGATGCGCGGATGTTCTGGCGGGACACCACTCAGTGGGGGCAGTCGGTCATGCTCTTCGGACTGCTCGGGGTTTATATTCTTAATTTGCGGCACTTCACACACCAGGTGTCCAGCCCGTTTTGGATCAACCTGGTCGCCTATCTTAATCTCAGCGCCTGCGCGCTCAATCTGGCGACGCTCACCACGCGCTTTGTCTATCCCCAGTTTTCGCTCGAAGGCCGGCGGCTCTGGCTCATCGGCCTGGCGCCGCTGGGCCTGGCGCGCGTGGTCAAAACCAAATTTGCCCTTGCCGCCGGCACCTCGCTCCTGGGCACGTTTAGCCTGATCACCCTTTCCTGCGGGCTGCTCAAAATGGGCTGGGACCAGATCGTGTTTTTCGGCGCCGTGATTTCGGTGATGACCTTTGCCTTGAACGGTCTGGCAGTGGGGTTGGGCGTGCTCTATCCCAATTTCAAGGAGACGAATCCCAGCAAGATTGTCAGCGGTTTTGGCGGCACGCTCTGCCTGGTGTTGAGTTTTCTCTACATCCTCGCCGCCGTGCTGCTGCTCGCCTTCGGCGCGGGTGGCTTTCACGGCCGCGCCACGTGGACGGTGGCGAGCATTCTTCTGTTTCTGCTGCTTTCGGCGCTGGTCGGCGGCGTGCCGCTCCGCTGGGGGCTGCGCGAACTGAAAACCTTTGAGTTTTGATCCGATGCCCCAAGTGACACCGTTCAGCGGCGGGGATCGTGGCTGAGAATCGCGTCGGCGGCAGCATGAACCAGTCCCTCCGCCCGCCGGCTACCAGCGAGTTGGAAAATCAAACGATTTCCCGCCCAAGCCGTTGCACCTCGGTTTTGATCAACTCCGTGATGCGGTGGTTCGCCAAATAAACTTGATTTACGGACACCCCGAAGGAACGCGCCACTTTTTCCGGCGGCCACTCCTTGTGGACGTAAAAATCAAACAACTGATACTGGCGCGGTTCGAGCCGGGATTTGACGCGGGTGACCGCCGTGTCCAAGAGGTGTTTCTCCCATTCGTCGGTCCAGGCTTGATCCACGTTCAAACTGGCCGGATCGGCGACGCACTCGATGGCGCGGGTGTCGGACGCGGCGTCCGCCGGAGCAGGTTCGACGTGTCGGCGGCGCTGGCGGAACTGATCGGTGATGCGCCAGCGCGTGAGGTTCAGCAGCCAGCCCTTGAACGAACCGAGCGCCGGATCGTAAACGAAGTCTGGCAACTGTTTGGCCGCCGAGAACATGGTTTCCTGCACCGCGTCCTGGGCCTCGGCGTCCGAGAGGCCGGCTTTGCGGGCCACCGCATAAATCAGTTTTGCGTAACGCTCGAAAAACTCCCGCCAGCTCGTCTGGTCCGCCAGGTCGCGGCAGCGCAACAGCAACGAAGCGCGGGTGCTCTGCCAGTTTTCGCCAAGTTGCGGCATGAGGGGACTAATGCCCGCGCCCGCCGCCGTTGGCAAACAAATAAGTCGGCTCCATCGGGGCCGCGGCCACGCTGTCAAGCGCGGTTCCAGACCGTCCACAAACATGGCGGTTACGATCTGGCGGCGGGCTTCGGCGGGTCAGCATCGGCGCCCATCCCCGTCAGAACACCCGCCTCCGGTCCGGAGGTCCGGCCATCCTAACGCGCCGGTGCGGACACCGCCGGATCCTGCATCTGGCTGAATTTGACAACCGATTACAAAGCGGGTTGACGAATCTTTCAATTTATTGTGAAAGAAACCGTCCGAGGGACCGTATCTTCTTTGAGGTTTGGGCGTCAGGGTGGGCCGGGCGAAAGCCGGCTTGCCAACCCACCCAACCTCGGCTAGCCTGACCAGCCAGAAATCCAGGCGAGGCAATTCGTGAAGACACTTCTTACAATGGTTCGGCTGTTCGCTCTGGCCGCAGTGGCCGGAGGGCTCACGGCCAGCGGCGGAATGGCGCAGTCCGCCGCCGGCACGGTCGCCCCGGAAGTCCGGCTCGTGGAATTGCAGGGCGGTTCGGTGGAAATCATCCGTGCGGGCGCGACCAACGGCGTGCCCTCCTCGGATACCAATTTGGTTTTTCTTCCTTTCGACCGACTTCGTTCCGGTCCGCACACCCGCGGCCGCTTGGTCTTGTTTGACAAAAGTATCGTTTCCTTCGATGAGCTGACGGAAATCGAGATTCTTCCACCGTCCGAATCCGGCCTGTTTCTGTGGCACGGCCTGCTTTCCTTTTTTCACCGCGACAAACCCGGCCGCATCCGGGTGCTCACCAGCGGCACAACCGCCGGCATCGAAGGCACTGAGTTCCTGCTCGAAGCAGCCGGTCCTGCCGATGCCCAGACCACGACGCTTTCGGTGATTGACGGACAGGTGCTGTTCACCAACGACCACGGCGCGCTCACCCTTACCAACGGCGATCAGGCCGTGGCTGAAGCAGGTCGCGCGCCCAAACCAACCGCCGGCTTCGTCGCGCAAAATTTGCTGCAATGGTGCTTTTACTATCCCGCCGTGCTGGACCTGCGCAATCTGCCGCTTTCGCCCGACGAAGAAAAATCCCTGGCCGATTCTCTGGCCGCCTACCGATCCGGCGACGTGCCCGCCGCGTTAGAAAAATATCCGGAAAATCGCCAGACCGCTTCCGACGCCGAGCGCGTTTACTTCGCCGCGGTACTGCTCGCCGCCGGCCAGGTGCAGCCCGCCGAAGCCAGCTTCTCCGCCCTCAGCTCGACGAATAGCGACGAGCGTTTGCCGCGCCTCGCCGCCGCGCTGCGCTCGTTGATCTCCGCCGTAAATCGCGCGCCGCAGTCCTCGATACTCAACCTTGGTCTCTCGACCGAACTGTTGGCTGCGTCCTACTTCGAACAGTCACGCGCCGACCGCGGCACTTCGCTGGCCACCGCGCTCGACCTCGCGCGCCGCGCCACCACCAACTCGCCGCTCTTCAGTTTTGCTTGGGAACGCGTGGCGGAACTGGAATTCAGTTTTGGCCGAACCGACCGCGCGGCGGAAGCGCTGACCCACAGCCTCGCGCTCGCCCCGCGCAACGCCCAGGCCCTCGCGCTCAAAGGCTTTTTGCTCGCCGCGCAAAACCGGACGCGCGAGGCCATGGACTCCTTTAACTGCGCGCTGGCCGTGGATTCCGCGCTGGGCAACGCCTGGCTGGGCCGCGGGCTGTGCCGCATCCGCCGCGGCGACCGTCCGGGTGGACGGGAGGATTTGCTGATCGCCGCGGCGCTGGAGCCACGCCGCGCCGGGTTGCGGAGCTATCTGGGCAAAGTCTGGGGCGACGCTGGCGACACCCCGCGCGCCCTGCATGAACTTTATCTGGCGAAAAGCCTCGACACCAACGACCCGACGGCGTGGCTTTACTCGGCCTTGCTCAACGAGCAGAACAACCGCATCAACGACGGCATCCGCGACCTGGAAAAATCGCAGGCACTCAACGACAACCGCGCGGTGTATCGTTCAGGATTGTTGCTGGACCAGGACCGCGCCGTGCGCAGTGCAAACTTGGCGCGCGTTTATCAGGAAGCGGGAATGGACCTCGTCGCCGTGCGCGAGGCGGCCCACGCGGTCAGTGCGGATTACGCGAATTATTCCGCGCACCTTTTTTTGGCCAACAGTTACAATGCGCTGCGCGATCCCAACGAAATCAACCTGCGCTATGAAACGCCGACTTACGTCGAGTATCTCGTCGGGAACCTGCTCGCGCCCGTGAGCGCCGGCGTGCTCTCGCCCGCCATTACGCAACAGGAATATTCGCGGTTGTTCGAGCGCGACCACTTCGGCGTCGTTTCCGAAACCGAGTACCTGAGCCGGGGCGCTTGGACGGAATCCGGCGCGCAGTACGGGACGTTCGGAAATTTAAGCTACGACTTGGAAGGTTTTTACCGCAGCGATCCTGGTCAGCGCGCGAACAATGACACCGAGCAGCGGCAACTCGCCTTCACCTTTAAGCAGCAATTGACGCCTCAAGATTCCTTGTATGGCTACATTCTGCAATTCAAGAGTGACGGCGGCGACCTGTTGCAATATTACAACCCTTCAAACGCCATTCCCGGCCTGCGAACACGGGAAAATCAAGAGCCGCTGCTGGTGCTCGGTTATCATCACGAATGGGCGCCTGGTTCCCACACGCTTTTGCTCGTCTCAAGGCTGCGGGACGATTACTTGGTGAACAACCCGCAGGCCGCACCGCTCGTGCTTGGCGAGTCCTCCGGAGTGCTCATGGGGGTGGACCCTTCTTTCCAGGCCGGACAGTCGTATCATAGCGAGTTGGTCATCTACACGGGCGAAGCGCAGCAGATTTTGCAGCGCGGGACACACACGGTCATCGCCGGCGCAAAATACCAACACGGGAGTTTTTCCACGCAAAACCAATTCGCGGTGCCGGCGGATAATTTTTATTTCCCCGATCAACCTCCCGGCCTCGAGAATTTCAACCAGAGTTTCGAGCGGATCAGCGCGTACGGCTATGATCTGTGGAAACCGCTGGATGCCTTGCAACTCATTGGTGGATTGAGCTTCGACTGGCTTTCGTTCCCCCGGAATTTCCAATTCGCCCCCCTGTCCGCCGGACAACAAAAGGAAACGCAATGGTCGCCCAAAGCGGGTTTCATCTGGACGCCTCGCGCTGGGGCAACGTTCCGCGGCGCGTACACCCGGTCATTGTCCGGCGCGAGCCTGGAGCAGAGCGTTCAAATCGAACCGTCGCAGGTCGCCGGTTTCAATCAATTGTTCCGCAGCATCATCCCCGAATCGGTCGCAGGTGCCAACGCCGGTGCTCACTTTGAAACGTATGACCTTGCCTTGGAACAAAAACTCGGGTGGGGCACCTACCTCGGGGTGTCCGGGGAACTCCTTTACTCAACAGTGGATCGGGGCGATGGCGTTTTCATAAGTGATCCTTTTATGCAGGACAATGCTTTTGCTGCGATCACGCCGGAGCGGCTGGGCTTCCGGGAGCGCACTCTGCAATTCACGCTGGATCAGTTGCTGGGCAACGAGTTCGCCGTCAGTGCGGCCTACCGTCTGACTGATGCCGAGCTGCGCGATAATTTCGCCGCCATCCCGAACCTTGGCCCGAACCTCCATGGGTTCGCCCCGCAGCTCCAGGAGCGCGCGCTGTTGCACCAGCTGGACCTCCACGCCACGTTCAATCATCCCGGTGGTTTCTTCGGCCAGCTCCAAGCCATCTGGATGGCCCAACAAAACAGCGGTTACCATCCGTCTGAACCCGGCGATGATTTCTGGCAGTTTAATGTGTTTGCGGGTTATCGCTTTCCGAAGCGGCATGTGGAAGCAACTCTCGGGTTGCTCAACTTGTCGGGACGCGACTACCGGCTCAATCCGCTCAACCTCCACAATGAACTCCCGCGAGCACGCACCCTGGTGGCGCGCGTGAAAGTGAACTTCTAACCGGCGCGGAGTTTTCTCGTGATGTTTATTGCAGACCGTTAACGCAGATCGAGAGCGTCTCACCGGCCGAATCGGGCGGAGTATTCGGGTTGATCACGTACACGATGATTGCATACTTGCTGGTGGGCGCGATCGGGAAAGTCACGCGGCCCGGGGTGTTGGTGTCACAGAAATGATTCAAAGTACCCGATTCCATAACGTCAATCCGCCGGTTGGCCGTTGGTGCTCCGTTGGAGACATCGGTGACGGTCCCGCTGGCGTAGCCGGATTTTGGCGACCACCAGTAGGATTGGGAAGTCGGAGGTTTGAATCGCGTATAGCCTTGATGTTTGACCCAGCAGCCAGAGGAATTTTGGACGTAGGTGCCGGGCGTCAAAGTCCCATGACTAAGCGTTGGGACAAGTATGAATTCCTCGGTCTTTATCCGACATCCTGTCAGGGTCACACTGATCGTCATTGCGGCCAGCGTTGTGCAAACGACGGCGTAAAGAATTTTTTTGGTCATAAGTTTTCTTTCATTGTCCGTGTTTTCTGGCGCCCGGCCCGCGAAAGGCCGCCCAGCAGAACGGGGCGCTCGCGCGGTCGGGATGCATCTCGCGGTCTTTCTCGCACGATCCGGCGGGTTTGTAAAGGGGGAAACGCGACGCCCAAACCCCGCCGCTTGCGGTGCCGCGGGCGGTGCTTGTGCGGCGGCGCAAAGCTGCTAAACTTCGCAATCGCAAATTGAATTACTGAATCATGCCAACCTACGAATACGTGTGCGGAAAATGCGGCTTGGAGTTTGATAAGTTCCAGCCCATTGCGGACGCCCCGCTGGCGATCTGTCCGAAAGACATCTGCGCCCAGAAAAAATGGGGGCGCGGCAAGGTTAAAAAGAAGATCAGCGCGGGCGCCGGACTGATCTTCAAGGGCAGCGGTTTTTACATCACCGACTACCGCAGTGACAAATACAAGGAGGCGGCCAAACAAGATTCCGCTGCGTCCAAGCCGGCCGCAACGGAAAAGAAAGCGGAGACAAAAACGGATGCCAAGCCGGCCAAGCCCGCCAAACCCTGAGCGGACAACCACTCGCGCATGAAAACCCTCGCCGTCATCGCCCTGGCCGGCACGCTTGCGGCGGCGGCCTCGGCGCAGGTGATGCCCAACACGCTCGGCGTGGCGCGCAGTTTTTCCGGGCAGTTCACGGTGCGCGGAGTGCCGCCGGACACCGTGCCTTCCCGCGCGGACGCCTGGGCGGCGGACACCAACATTATTTCTTTGGAGCCGGCCTTGCTGGTGGTCTCTTGCGAGCGCATCAAACAAGGTCTCTGGCGCGAACTGGGGGTCAACGGCGCGTGGCACGGCCGGGTGGAGTTGAATCTGTTTCCCGCCCGGACGGCCAGCGACGAGGTCACCCTGGCGGCCGAAAGATCGCCGAACGGCTGGAATTATCGCGCGGCGCTGCCGGACGTGATGGCGCGCAACCGGTTTGTGCGCGAGGTGACGCGGGTGCTGTTGCTGGAGCTGGCCAATCGCAACGCCGGCGAGCATTCGGCGGAACTGCCCGCGTGGCTGGTGGAAGGACTCACGCAGCAGCTGCTCGCCGGCAGCCAGTTGGAACTGCTCCTGCCGCCGCCGCGCTGGGACGTGCGCGGCCTGACGCTCAACTCCCAGGTTTCGGACGTGCGCCGGCTCCAGCCCCTGGCGCAAGCCAAGAAAAATCTGGATGTCCGACCGGCGCTGACGTTTGAAGAGTTGAGCTGGCCGGAGCGCACGGAGGCGGACGTGTTCCGCAGCAGCGCGCAACTTTTCGTCAGTCAGTTGCTGCGGTTCAATGACGGCCCGGCCTGCCTGCGCGCGATGCTGGAACGGCTGCCGCGGTTTTACAACTGGCAGACGGCCTTTCTCGACGCTTTCGCCCCGCATTTCACCCGACAGCTGGATGTGGAAAAATGGTGGGCGCTCCAGGTTGCCGACTTTACCGGCCGCGACCTGGCGCAGACCTGGACGCCGGCGGAAAGTTGGCGCAAACTGGACGAGCTGCTGCAATCGTCCGTGCAAATCCGGGTGCGACCGGACGAACTGCCCGAGCGCGGCCGGGCCTCCCTGCAAACCGTTTTGCGCGATGCGGACGTGCTCCAGCAATCGGAAATCGTGCCGCGCAAAATCCAGGAATTGGACGGCCTGCGGCTGCGCGTGGCACCGTCGCTGGTGCCGCTGGTGGACGAGTACCGGCGCGCCTTGCTGGCGTTCCGCGAACGCCGCCAGCAGACCAGCCTGCGCAATCCCCTGGGCAAACGCGGGCTGATGATACCCGATCGAGCGATGGAGGAAACCGTCTGCCAGTTGGACGCGCTCGACGAGCGGCGGGCGGCGCTGCGGCCCGGGACAACCTCCACTGGTGTGCCCGCGCCTCGTTGAGTTTCTGCGCGGGCGATCTTTCGGCTTTCAGGCGTTTGCATTACGGTGCATGCCGAGTGAGGAAATTTAATACATGTTGACAATTCGCGGCGGCTATCTAGGATACGCGAAAATTCATCCAATAACGCGCCAGACGCGGTCTAGCTGCATTGTGCATTCTTATTTGTGTTACGAAATTGTTACGCATCGTGTGACGGAAATATGCCTTGTCGCGGAGTGGATGTATCCACCACAGGGTGCATACATTATTCCGCCACCTTCGCCGAGTTTTCCCCAAGTAATCAAAGGACAGAACCAAATAAAACAAACAAACAGTCTCGAATAAACCGATCACATGGATAAAAACTATGAAAACAGCCAAAATTTTTCTCACCGCCTCGCTGTTGATGGCCGGCACCCTTGTCGGTTTGGCGAACCAAACTGAAACGCTGCATGTTGGATATAACTATTTAACCTGCCAGATCGCTGGCGGGGTGGACATCAGCAATCCGGCATTATTGTCAGGCATCCCGTCCACTTGGTCCGACCCAAACGGAATCGTCAACGCAGTCATTTATATTTGGAACTATTCAAGCCAAACTTTTACAGAGTATCAATATTTTAGAGATGTCGATGCGTTCAACAATTTTTTTGGAAGCTCCGGTGACGGCTGGTATGATGCTGGTGGTTCTATTCACCATGTCACTTGGAATCCTGGGGAGGGTGTTGTGATAGAGTTATTTCAAGCAATCCAGTCGGGCAACATCACTCTCGTCGGTGCCAATGCAGGTTCGACATTGTATCCCATGCCCCTCACGGGGTTTGACCTGCGGGGAAGCCCGACTCCCACTCCGATCAACGGCACTTACGTTGTCCCGGCGGATATTATCGCTGGAGTGCCTCAGAACGGTGATGCTATTTATGTTTACAAGGATCCTCCAGGCACCTGCAATTCTCTTATTCCAGGCAGTTATCTCAGTTCGTGTTTCACGTTCTATTACTATGACAGTAATCAGGGCGGCTGGGTGCCTGCCACACCGCATATTACCCCGAATTACCGGGCGGTTTGGGTAACGAAGCTTTCCGCGTCCGCTGTCATCGAGGGAAATGTTTACATTGGCGGAAACTGTAGTTCAACCACTCCGCTGCCAAATTGGACGGTGCAGGCTGTTTCGGGACCGAATACTTACTTTGGTGTCACTGGCGCAAACGGTCACTTTGCCATCATTGTTCCTCCAGGCACTTATACATTAAGCTCGTTCAATCCGCCGAACGGATGGACGGAATTATGTGCGCCAAACCCGACGAGCACTTTCACTGTTGCACCGGGACAATTCTACTATCCTCCGGGCGATAAATTTTATGAAAAACCGACTGTGTCTGGAAAGGATCTAGCCGTCGATCTCGTCACCTTCTTTCCGTATCCGTTGCGCTCGCCTTGTTGCGGACAAAACCTGACTTACGTGATCAGCTACCGGAATGCTGGCACTGCAGGCATTCCTTTTCATCCATGGGATCCACCAGCTCAGGTTGTGCTAACTTATCCGGGAAATCAAATCCCCGGACCGGAAAGTCTCCTCCACAGCGCCGTAGGCTTTGGGACACGAACATGGACCCTTCCTCCCTTGCCCGCATACGCATCGGGGAACATCAAATTCACGGTGCAGCTTCCCAGTTCCCCGTGCTCAGGATCGTTCGTGCCGACGCCTACAGCCATCATTTCATTTTCTCCTGGTGTTGATGTGAAACCTCTGGACAACACCCAGTCCCTGCCCCAGCAGATCACCTGCTCATACGATCCGAACGACCTAGAAGTGTCTCCCGCCGGTTGCGGTCCGCAAGGATACATCCCGTCCGGACAACCGCTGACCTACTTGATCCGGTTTCAAAACATCGGCAACGGGCCTGCCTATCAGGTGGTGGTCAGCAACAAATTGGATGCAAATCTCGATGTGTCCACGTTGCAGGTTATCGGCAGCAGCCATGCAAATGTGCTCCAGGTTCAGGGACAGCAACTCGTCTGGACTTTTCCCAACATCTATCTCGCGGCCCAGGCTGATGACGATTTGGGCAGTCAAGGCTACATAAAGTACCAAGTGACGCCGCTGGCCGGCAATCCAGTTGGCACCATGATCACCAACCGAGCCTCAGTTGTTTTTGATCTGAATGCGGCAATTAACACCGTAACGACGACGAACACCATTTCGGCAAGTCCGCTGCCCGTCGCGACATTTTCCGTGGCATCACAGCCAGGAACGGCTGGTCACACGAGCGATTTCACCTACACTGGTGGGAGCGCTGGCGCCACCTATTCTTGGAGTTTCGGCCCTGATGCCACGCCTTCAGCCTCGACGAGCCAGAACCCGACCGGCGTGGTGTTCGGCGCCGGAGGTGAGGAAGCGGTTTCTTTGCAGGTCAGCTTGGGTGGTTGCCAGAGTGACCCGGCGACTCAGCTGATTTATGTCGGTCAACCTGTATTAAACGCCCAGATGACCGATGACGGCCAGTTTGGGCTTTCCTGGGAAGGGCTTAGTTATCACTTGCAGGAGCGGTCTGATTTGAAGCCGGGCACTCTCTGGGTATCCTCCGGAGTGGTGCCTACACAGGTTGGTTCCAGCTACGCGATCACTCTACCAGTCACCGCCAGCGCGAAGTTCTATCGCCTTAGCCAGGTGGCTCCTTAACGTCCCAGACTTCCGTAACGGTTGTGCGACGGCGGCGAATCAGCCGCTGTCGCAATTCGTGGGCTTGCTCGCGACAAGCCAATCGCCTACTTTGCGCTCCGATCTAAAATTCACAATTCATCTTTAAAAATTGCATGAGCGTTTTAATTGTCGGTTCCACCGCGCTGGATTCCATCAAAACCCCCAAGGCCGCCAACCCGCGTCTGCTGGGCGGCTCGGCCAGCCATGCCGCCGTCGCGGCCAGCTTCTTCAGCCCCGTCCAACTGGTGGGCGTCGTCGGTGAGGATTTTCCCGCCAAATACCTCGCGTTGTATCGCCGGCACAAGATTGATCTCGAGGGCTTGCAGCAGTTGCCGGGCAAGACCTTTCACTGGTCGGGCGAATACGAGGTGAACATGAACAACCGCCGCACGCTGCTGACGGAGCTGGGCGTGTTCGAGACGTTCAATCCCACGCTGCCCAAGGCCTATCAGTCCGCGGAGTTCGTGCTGCTGGCGAACATCGCGCCGGCGCTGCAGCATCATGTGCTGAACCAGATGCGCCGGCCGAAATTCGTCGTGGCCGACACGATGGATTTGTGGCTGAACATCGCGCTGCCGGACCTGCTGAAATTGATCCGGCGGCTCGACGGCTTCGTGCTCAACGACAGCGAGGCACATCAGTTGACCAAGGAAGACAACGTGTTTTCCGCTTTGAAAAAAATTCACAAGCTCGGACCGAAATATGTCATCATCAAAAAAGGTTCGCACGGCTCGATCCTTTCCGGCCCGCGCGGATTTTTCATCTGCCCGGCCTATCCGCTCTCCAAAGTCGTGGACCCGACCGGCGCGGGGGACTCGTTCGTCGGCGGCATGATGGGCCACCTCGCGACCGCCCGTGGCTCGATCGACGACCACATCCGGCGCGCGATGGTTTACGGCAGTGTGACGGCGTCGTTTTGCTGCGAGGGCTTCGGATTGAACCGCACCACCAAGGTCAAACGCGCGCAAATTGACCAGCGGGTGAAGGAGTTGGAAAAGCTGACGCGGTTCTAGCCGAGGCAGTTCAGGGCGTTGTTCGCTGGGCAGAACACTGCTCGGCAAATCGCGCCGCCAAGGCGCGGAAATTTGGCTATGCCGCCGAAAGTCTCGCTGCGTATTGCCGCGTGAGCGCCGATAATTCCGCGCAGATCGGCTTGAATTTTGCGTCGTTCGCCAGATTGTTGAGTTCCAGCGGATCGGCGATCGGATCGAAGAGCATCGCACCGTTCACGCCGTCCGGGCCGAACTCGGCGTAGCGCCATTTTTCAGTCCGCACCGCCACGCCGTGCAGGGTTTTCCCGTCCTCGCTCCAGACGCTGAAACCGGGCCGATCCCATTTGGCCGAGGGTTTTTTTAGCAGGGGCACCAGGCTGGCGCCTTCAATTTCGCTTTGCGGAGGCAGCCCGCACAATTCTACCAGCGTGGGATAAAGGTCCAGCGACTCGACGATGCGCGGGGAGCTGGCGCCGTTGCCTTTGAGGCCCGGCGCGGAAATGATGAGCGGCACGCGCGTGCCCATTTCAAACAGCGAACCGGCCTTGGACCATTTGCCTTTTTCGCCAAGTTGATAGCCGTGATCCGCGACAAAAACGACGATGGTGTTTTCGCGCAAACCCAGCTGGTCGAGTTCGCCGAGCACCCGGCCGAGATTCCAGTCCACCCACGAAATCGAGGCGAGGTAGGCGCGGATGACTTCCTTCGCTTCCACCTCGCTCGCGCCGCGGCCGATGAACAAATCGGCGTTGCGCTTGCGGATGGCGGCGCTGGGGAAACCCGGCGGCACGGTTGGCCACGCGGCGAAGTCAGGTGTCAGTTGGATTTGGTTCGCGTCGTACCAGTCGAAGAACTTCTGCGGCGCGGTCGGCGGGCTGTGCGGTTTCACAAAACCGCAGGCGATGAAAAAGGGCTGGTCCCGGTATTTGCGCAAATTCTCAATCGTACGTTCGGCGGTATGGTAATCCCCGTGGCCTTCGCCGTTGCCGTCGAGCACGACGATGCGGTCGGAGTACGCGGCCCGGCTGCTGTCTGCCGGCAACGGCGCAAGCGTGTCGCCGGGCTGGCCGCCGACCTTGCCGCGCGTCACCGGTTTGGTGGTTCCGACCGGCGGTCCGGTGCCGTCGTCCGTCGGCCCGCCGCGATCGGCGGTTTCGCTCCACGAGGCCGCATCGTCAATCCCGCCGTGAAAAATCTTGCCGGCGCGCACGGTGACGTAGCCGTTTTCCTTGAACAATTGCGGCAGGGTCGTCCAGCCGGGATGCCGGGTGCGGAAATCCGTGCGATTGCCCAGCACGCCGGTGCGCGTCGGCGGCCGGCCGGTGAGGAGCGAGGCGCGCGAGGGATTGCACAGCGGGAACTGGCAGTAATTGCGTTCAAAGCGCACGCCGGATTTTGCCAGCACATTCAGATTCGGGGTGCGCGCGTGAAAACGGCTGCGATAGCAACCGAGTTCGACGCGCATGTCGTCGGACATGACGAACAAGACATTGGGCTTGCGGCCGGACTTTTTCGCGGGCTGCGCGAACCCGGTGCCCGCCAGGGCGGCGCCTGCCGCCGTGCCCGCCAACTGGCCCACAAATTTCCGGCGCGTGATTCGGTGCATGGTTTCTGCGATGCAATTTATCAGCGGAATAAATCCGGTAAATGAAAAAAGCAGCCCGCCCGCATCCGGCCACCGGGCAGGGAAGCGGTTTTAGTTTGGAGCTACGGGCCTGGGCGGTCCGCCGCAGGGATTTTGTCGCTCCCTGTTTTTTCTTTTGCGCCCCAGGCAAACCACGCGCAAACCAAAAAGAGCAGCAGGTTGAACGCGCCGAGCGTTTGCAGCGCCACTTCGGGGTGGTTGGGAAAACGGCCCAGCATCGCCGGCAGCGCGAAGCCGTAGCCGATGGCCAGCAACACCATCAGCGGCACCACTTGAAAGCGCGCCCGCGCCAACAGGTCGTTCACCATCACGTTCGCCAGCGCGAGCGGCACCATTGCGCCGGCGTACCAGGGGATGAGCGCCATCGTCCCCGCGAGGTCGCCGGATTTGTAGAGGATTTTCACCAGCAGCGGTCCGACGAGCCACAAACTCGCCATGCCGAGGAGGCCCAGCACGGCTGTGCCCAGCACCACCAAGCCGAACAAATTGCTTTTTTCCGACTTCGCGTTCGCGTGGACGATCTTCGGGAACATCACTGCGGCCAGCGGCATCACCAGCCAGAGCAGCCCGCGCGACAACGTCCCTGCCGCTACGTACGGCTTCATCGCTTCGGGAGTGAAAAAGGCCTTCGCAAATAACGTGTCGGAGGTGAACATGAACTGGCACGCGCCGAAACCAAACACCAGCGGCAGCATCTGCCGCAGCAAACCCGCCCCGTCGAACCGCGCCGCCGGCAACGTCCACAAATCCCGGGTGCGCCAGACGGCGATGAGCGCAGCCAGAGTGATGCCGCACAGCGTGCCCGTCATCATGCCCGCCGCTCCCCAGCCCAGCGCCACCACCAGTAGTGCCGCGATCCCCAGCCGGCTCATGCCGCCAAGCATGGCCGACCACCCCATCCAGAAGAAATCCTGGCGCCCTTGCAGCACGCCCGAAAACATCGGCACCCAGAACGAGACCAGCAGCAGCGGCAGCGTCACCAGCAACCCGGCCGTTCCCGGCAGTTGCCAGCGCGTGACAATCGCGCCGCGGAACACCAGCACAACGCTCGCCCCCGCCACCCACACGAGGAACGTCCCCAGCCACGCCCGGCGGATCATGCTCGCCAGTTGCCGCTCCCGGCCCGTGGCCAGAGTCAGGGCCGACTGCTGGGCGAACACCATCTGCAACGGGATCGTCGGCAGGCACGACACCACCATGAGCAGCGCGCCAAACGCCGTGTACTCCTTGTCGGGAATGAGTTTGTTGAGCGGATGCACACCGAGCGTCATCATGCCGCCCACGATGTTCGCGATCATCAGCCAGCCGCTTTGCCGGAAGAACGCCGCGTGCGGCTTGTGGTCCACCGTCGGCGGCGCGTCAACATTTTCAACAGCCATAAATCTTAAAATCTTCTTTCCGTTGGCCGCGTCACGGCAGCGACTTGAGAAATCTGACCAGCAAAGCCCGCCCGCGTTCAAGTTCCACCAGCGAAATCCACTCGTCCACCGTGTGCGCCTGGGCAATGTCGCCGGGGCCGAACACCACGCTCGGAATCCCGCCGGCCGCCAGCACCGCGGCGTCGCAGAAAAAATCCACACCCACCGGCCGGCGCTGGCCGGCGCACTTCAGAAACTGGCGCACCAGTGGGATCGCCGGATCGGTTTCCAGCGGCGAACACGGAGCGGCTTTCACGCCGCTGAATTTGGCGGACAGTTTTTTGCCGGCGAGGAACGCGCTCAGTTCGCGCCGCACCCCCGCCTCGGTTTCGCCGGGCAGTGTGCGCCGGTCCACGGTGATCGCGCACGCATCCGGCACGATGTTCGGCTGGGTGCCGCCGCAAATCGTGCCGACATTGACCGTCGCCGCGCCGAGCAGCGGATGGCGGCGACGGCGCAATTCCTTGGCGTAACCGGTCTCCAGCGCGTCCACGATTTTCGCCATCGCGTGGACGGCGTTGCGGCCCAACTCCGGCCGCGCGCCGTGCGCCGCTTTGCCGCGCGTCTCCAGCCGGAACCACCAATTGCCCTTGTGCGCCGTGACGACGCGCAACCGGGTGGGTTCGCCGACAATCGCGAGGTCCGCCCGCAAGCCGCCGCGGACCAGCGCCCGCGCCCCGGCCTGCGTGTTTTCCTCGTCCACCAACCCGGCGAAGACGATTTCCGTTTCGCTCGGTCGTTGGGTGGATCTGGCGATTTCGCAAAGCGCGCCGAGCATCGCGGCGATGGAGCCTTTGGTGTCGCAAGCCCCGCGGCCGGAGAGCCGGCCGTTTTGGATTCGCGGTAAAAATTGTTTTTCCGCCGCCGCCGGCACAGTGTCGAGATGCGGCGCGAGCAGAATGCGCTGCCGGATTTTTCTGGAAGGAGAAAGGCGTGCGATCAGGTTGGCGCGTTGGGGCAGGGCCGCCTGAAGTTCAACGTCCAGTCCACCGCGCGCGGCGACCGTGGCCAGGAACTCCGCCACCCGCCGCTCGCCGGTGTGCCGGTGGTCGCCGGACAAAAACGCCGGGTTCACGCTGGGCAGCGCGATCAGTTCGCACAACAGTTTCTCGGTTTTGGTCATGCCGGTTCGTCCACGATGAACGCGCAGCTTAAAAAAGTGCAAACTGAATGTCGAGCGGCGTGTGCGGCTTGAAAACAACCTGGAGGGCTGCTGAATTTTGCCGAAACAGATTTCGATCAGTGGTCCGGGACTTATTCTCCCGCCTCCACAGCGCCAAACTCGCTCCCGGCCTGCCGGGTTTGACTATGGGAGCGACATGATCGAAGAAATCTGGCGTCAGCCGCATCGCATCGTTGGCGCCTGAGAATATCGGGAGCTTCTGGGGAATTCAGAAGAATCAATCCAGCGTGTCCTGCGGTATATGTGTCACCGATACACCTGAGAAGTGCTAACGTGTAGTCTTTGTCTGTGGATTCTGATTTCACACTTGGAAAAATAATCGTCCAAACATTCACTTCGCCACGATCACTTCAATATTTTTCTTCCGCAATTGATGCACCAATTCGCGCGGCGCTTTGGCGTCGGTGACGATGGTGTCAATGCAATCCAGCCCGCACAGCGGCAGCACGGATTGGCGGCCGAACTTCGTGTGGTCGAAACAGAAAATCACCTTGTGCGCCGCGTGGATCATCGCGCGCTGGATGTCAATCAGCAGTCCGTGCGAATTGCTCACGCCTTCCAGCGCGATGCCGCCGCCGCTCATGATCGCCACGTCCGCGTGGATTTTTGTGAACGCCTCCACGGCCAGCGGACCGACCAGCACGCCGAGCCGCGGATAAATCACGCCGCCGGTCACGACGACTTCGAGCCGGTTCGCCGCGCCGAACAGATTCGCGACCGGCAGGGAGTTGGTGATGACGTGCGGCGCCTTTTCCTCCAGATGCCGCGCGACGTGATAGGTCGTCGTGCCCGCGTCAATGATCACGCTCTGGCCCGGCTGGATCAGTTCCGCGCACGCCTTGCCGATGGCTTCCTTTTCCTCAAGCTGATGCGTGTCACGGGAGGAAAAGGTGAACTCGTCCGTCGGCGGAGCGAGCAGCCGCGCTCCACCGTGCGTGCGTTTCATGGTGCCGGTTGCTTCCAGCGTCGTGAGATCGCGGCGCACCGTGGAAACCGAGGCGTCCACATGTTTCGCCAGCTCCTCCAGCGACGCAAACTCCACCTTTTGCAGGTAGTGGGCGATGCGCTGTTGACGTTCTTCGGCTGACATCTTCCAAGACTGTGGAAGATTCTGGAAGATTTTGCAAGAAAAATGTTGACAGCTTTCAAACTTCTGGCAAAGTCACCGCATTGACTATGGTTGCACCGAGTCCAACAACGCATCGCGCGGTGATCGAACATCTGGTTCGGCAGGCGGTCTATTCGCGTCTCGGCAAGCCCCTGCCGACGACGGCCGCCGCGCCGAATCCGCTTGTGGTGAACATCAGCGCGCGGCACTGCCATCTCACCCAGGAAGCGGTCGAGACGCTGTTTGGCAAAGGCCATCAGCTCACCGTCCACAAATGGCTCTACCAGGAAGGCCAGTTCGCGGCGAAGGAGACTTTGACGCTCATCGGCCCGCGCAGCCGGGTGATTTCCAACCTGCGCATCCTCGGCCCGTGCCGGAGTTTGAACCAGGTCGAACTCGCCTACACCGACGGCATCGCGCTCGGATTCGATCTGCCGCTCCGCAGTTCCGGCGACATCAAGGGCACGCTCGGCTGCATGTTGATGGGGCCGGCGGGATTTTTTGAGATGCCGGAGGGCGTGATCCGCGCGTTGCGGCACGTTCACCTGTCGCCGCAGGACGCGGCGCATTACGGCGTGAAGCCCGGCGATTTCATGAAGCTCAAGATCGGCGGCGAGTGCGGCATCACGCTCGACAAAATGCTTTGCCGCGTGGACAAAAGTTTCAAACTCGAAGTCCACATTGACACCGACGAAGGCAACGCGTGCAACCTGCAGGCGGACACTTTCTGCGAACTGACGAAATGATTTCCCACAACTCTCAACCATCAACCAAGAACTAAATTATGAGTGAAGCATTAGGCATGATCGAAACCAAGGGCTACGTCGGCAGCGTCGAGGCCAGCGACGCGATGGTGAAAGCCGCCAACGTCCGGCTCGTCAAAACCATCCCCATCGGCGGCGGCCTCATCACCGTCTTCTGCCAGGGCGACGTCGGCAGCGTGAAAGCCGCCGTGGACTCCGGCTCCAAGGCCGCCGCGAAAGTCGGCGAACTCGTCAGCTCCCACATCCTTGCGCGCCCGCACGACGACTTGCTGGCGGCGTTCGTCGGGGAAAACGGCGCGAAGAAATAATTCTCAATTCTCAACCACAATAAAATTATGGCTCAACAAGCAGTTGGAATGATCGAATGTAAGGGGCTGTGCGCCCTGCTCGAGGCGTGCGATGCGGCGCTGAAATCCGCCAATGTCACCATGACCGGCTGGGAAAAAGTCGGCAGTGGCTATGTCACCGCGTTTTTCCGGGGCGACGTTGCCGCGGTCAAAGCGGCGACCGATGCCGGCGCGGCGGCGGCGGCGCAAGTCGGCCAGGTGATCAGCGTGCAGGTGATTCCGCGTCCGCACGAAGGATTGGCCGGACTCGGCAAGTGGCTGCAATAAGTTGCAACCGGCAAGCCCCGTGAAGCGTGAATGGCTTCAGAAGAAACTCGAAACGACTGATTATGTTACCCTTTCCACCGAGGAGCTTTTATCACTCGGATTTGTTGATAAGTCAGCCGAGCGAGCACTTCTGGATAGGGTGTCAAAACGACAACCACCGGAACGCTGGAAAGAATTCATTCGAACCATGCAGTCGGGTGATGAGCTTTGGTATTACAAGAGCCCCAAGGAAACTTGGGACGACTTTCGTGGCGCGGCTGGATACGCAATTGTTCGCAAAGGCGAAGTTGTTTCATCGTTCAATTCGATGAGAAGTTAATAAATGCTTAAGTGAAGATTTTAATCGCCAACATTGGTAGCACGTCACTCAAGTGGCGGCTGTTCGATTTTTCGGACGGCGGCGAGCGGCTGTTGCACAAGGGCGGCTTCGAGCGCGTGACGGATTATCCCAAGGCGATTGAGGATTGTCTCGGCGAGCTGAAGAAATCCGCCGCAATTCAAAACGAAAGCGAACTCGCGGCGGTCGGTTTCAAAACCGTCCTGGCCAAGGACGTCACGGGCTGCGTGCGGCTTGACGAGCGCGTGTTGAAGGCGATGGCGGACTACAACGGCCTGGCGCCGGCGCATAATCCGCCGTATATCGCCGGCATCAAACTGTTCGCCCAGCGGATTCCCAAAGTGCCGCTGCTCGGTTTATTCGAAACCGCGTTCTACCAATTTGCGCCCGCGCCGATGATGCGGTACGCCGTGCCCGCCGCGTGGCACGAGGCGGGGATTCGCCGGTTTGGTTTTCACGGCGCGAGCCACAAGTTCATCGCCGAACGCTCGGCGGAACTGCTCGGCCGCAATGATGTTGCGGAACGCGCCCGTCAGCTTTACGTGGACGGCGGCCAGACGAAAATCAGCGGCGCGCCGCTGCGCGTGATTTCCTGTCATCTCGGCGGCAGTTCGAGCGTGACGGGAATTTTGAACGGCGCGGCCATCGGCACGAGCATGGGCATGAGTCCGCAATCCGGGTTGCCGCAGAACAACCGCGTCGGCGATCTTGATGCGGAAGCGGTGCCTTACGCGGTGAAAACGTTCGGCCTCACGATCGAGGAGGCGCAGCGGCAGTTGTCCAAGGAATCCGGGTTGAAAGGCCTGAGCGGCGTTTCGAATGACATCCGCGAAATTCAGGACGCAGCCGCGAACGGCAACGCCGCCGCGAAAATGGCGGTTGACGTTTTCGTGGCCAGCGCGCGGCATTGGATCGGCAGCTACTTTTTTGAATTGAACGGCGCGGACGCGCTTGTCTTCACCGCCGGCATTGGCGAGAACCGCGCGGAAATCCGCGAGGCGATTTGCGCGAACCTTGATCAACTCGGCATCGTGCTGGGTTTGGAGAAAAACAAATCCGTGCGCGCCACCGAAGCCGTGGTCAGCGCGGCGAACTCACGCGTGAAGATTTTGGTCATTCCGACGAACGAGGAACTGGTCGTGGCGCGTGAAACCAAACGATTTTTAGAACAACAGCGAAATTGAACTTTCATTTCTCAACCAACAACCATCAATAAATTATGCCACATCAAGCAATTGGACTCATTGAAACGCGCGGACTGGTCGCCCTCGTCGAAGGCACGGACGCGATGCTCAAGGCGGCGAACGTCGAACTGGCCGGCCCGATGACGCAGGTCGGCAACGCCCTCGTCACGGCAGTCGTCGTCGGCGACGTCGCGGCGGTGAAGGCCGCCGTGGATGCCGGCGCGCAGGCGATCAAGGCCATCAAAGGCGAAGTCGTGAGCGTGCATGTCATCGCCCGTCCGCATCAGGACGTGGAAGCCGTGCTGCCGAAGAAGAAGTAAACAGCCAGGAGTTGGCCGATGGAATTGGGGATTTTTCCCTGACTTTCAACTCCAATCTCCGAACTCCTAATTTTATGTTCCTCGCCAAAGTCGAAGGCGCGGTGGTTGCGACAAAGAAAGACCCGAACATGTCGGGCCGCAAGCTGCTGTTGCTCCGCCCGCAACTGGTGGACGACAAAGACCCGACGAAATTCCGCCCCGGCATGAATACGGTTGTGGCTGTGGACAGCGTTGGCGCGGGCATTGGCGAGATGGTTATGTTCTGCCAGGGCAGTTCCGCACGGTTGGCGCCGAACCTGAAAGAAGCGCCGGTGGACGCCGTCGTCATCGGCATCGTGGATGTGGTGGATGTCTTCGGAAAACAGATTTATAGCGCAAAAACCTGACACTTAAATTATGAGCGCAGTGAACGAGACTTTGATTCGAGATGTGGTGGCCGAAGTGCTGGGGCGGCTGAATGGCACAACTGCCGCACCGCGAAACAGCACGCCGACTTCCCCTCCGGCAGCGTGTGGTTGCGATGCGAAACCGCGCGTGAGTGGCGGCAGCATCAGTTCCGGCTCCGGCAAATACGGCGTTTTCCAAGATGCGAACCAGGCGTGCGCCGCCGCCCACGAAGGATTTGTGCAGTTGCGCCGAAAAGGCGTCGCCGCCCGCGCGAAGGTCGTTGAGATCGTCAAGACGATGGCGGAGGCCAATGCCGAGGCGTGGGGCAAAATCGAACTCGACGAAACCAAGATCGGTCGGCTTGATCACAAGATTGAAAAGCTGAAGATCATCAAGCTCGTGCCGGGCGTCGAGTGGTTGAATCCTTACGGCCGCAGCGGCGATCACGGCATCACGTTGGAGGAATACACTCCGTTCGGCGTCGTCGCGGCGATCACGCCTTCGACCCATTCGATTCCGACGTTGAGCGGCAACATCGTGAACATCGTTGCTGCCGGGAATGGCGTTGTTTTCAACGCGCATCCGTCCGCCGCGAAATGCGCGGCGCTGGCGGTGCGCGAATACAACAAGGCCATCGAGCGCGAAACGGGAATTCAAAATCTCATCACGATCATCGAGACGCCGACGCTGGATTCGTTCAAGGCGATTTGTTCGCACGAAGCCGTTCGTTTACTCTGCGTGACCGGCGGGCCGGCGGTGGTGAAGGCGGCGATGCAGACCGGCAAACGCGCGATCTGCGCGGGACCGGGCAATCCGCCGGTGCTGGTGGACGACACCTGCTGTCTCAAGCGCGCGGCGAAAGCGATCATCCAGGGCGCGGCGTACGACAACAACCTGCTGTGCATCGGCGAGAAGGAAGTGTTTGTGCTCGACAGCATTGCGGACCAGTTGATGGCCGAAATGTCCAATCACGGCGGCGTGAAACTGAATTCCAACCAGCTCGATCGCCTGACCAAGGCGGCGTTCACTTTCAAGGAAGGCCAGGGCGGCGGTTGCGGTCATGCGTCGGTGAACAAGGAATTTATCGGCAAGGACGCGGCGGTCCTGGCGCGCGCCGCCGGTGTGGATGTGAAGCCCGACACGCAATTGCTTTTTGCCGAGACCGACGCGAAACATGCGTTCGTCGAGGAAGAGCAGATGATGCCGATGCTGCCGATTGTGCGCGTGAAGAGCGTCGAGGAAGGCATCGAGCGGTCGCTCGAAGCCGAACACAATTACAAGCACACCAGCATCATTCACTCGCACGACGTGGAGCACATGACCGCGATGGCCCGCGCGCTGGACACGACGTTGTTTGTGAAAAACGGTCCGTGCATGGCGGGCTTGGGTCTCGGCGGCGAAGGTTATTTGAGTTTTTCCGTAGCGACGCCGACCGGCGAAGGCATCACAAATCCGCGCACGTTCACGCGTGTTCGCCGCTGTGTGATGGTGGACAACTTGAGGATTTATTGAGCCATGCTACTCGCCCGCGTCGAAGGCAATGTGGTCGCGACCCGGAAGCATCCGAGCTTCGAGGGGTGGCGGTTCGTCATCTGCCAGCCGATCAACGGCGTCGGCCAGCCGGAAGGCGCGCCGCAGGTGGCGATTGATCCGCACGGCGCAGGCATGCATCAACGGGTCATCATTTCCTCGGACGGTCTGGCCGCGCGAAAAGCCGTCGGCGACAAAAAAAGCCCGGCGCGCTGGATGATCACGGGCATCGTTGATGAAAAAGAACCGGGGGTGCCGGTGTGAGACTTGGAACTACCATCGGTCGAGTCACATTGAGCAAGACGGTGCCGGCCTTGATCGGCGCCCGGTGGCTCGTGGTCAGCCCGTTCACGCGCGAGCATTTTCAGCGCGGCACGGAAACGCCGCCGGGTATGAGCAAGGATCCGAGCCTGGTGGTGTACGACGATCTGGGCGGCGGTGTCGGGCAGACGATTGGATTTATTGAAGGCGCCGAAGCCACGGCGCCGTTTGACCAGCCGACGCCGATTGACGCGATCAACGCGGCGCTCGTGGACGAAATTTTTTATTCACCTTTTGTAAAATGAAAACTGTCATCAGTGTCCGGGATTTGGAAGAAATGGTGCGCAACGGCCGGGACGTTCGCGCGCTGTCCGACGATGTCATCCTCACGCCGTCGGCGCGCGATTTTTTGCGCGACTTTGAGGGCAACGGCAAGCCGGCGACATTGTCCCCGGCCGCCAAACCCGAGTCGGCCGCCGACGGAAAACTTCAACCGCCGTCGAAGACGTTGAATTCCAAATCGCCGAAGTCCGAACTGGAAGCATTCTTCAATTCGCCTTACGCGCACGGCTTGAAGGAGCAGATTTGCGAGATGGGTCATCGCCTCTGGAAGCGCGCCTACGTGGACGGCAACGGTGGGAACATGGCCATCCGCGTCGGTGAGGACATCGCCATCTGCACGCCCACGCTGGTGAGCAAAGGCTCGCTCAAGCCGTCCGACATGTGCCTGGTGGACTTCGAGGGCAACCAGTTGCTCGGCACCAAGAAACGCACCAGCGAAATCCTCATGCACCTGCAGATGATGAAGCGCCAGCCCAAGGCCGTCGCCACGTGCCATTGTCATCCGCCGTACGCGACCGCGTTTGCGGTGGCCAATGTCACGCCACCGACGTGCATGTTGCCGGAGTATGAAGTGTTTTGTTCGGTCGGCGTCGCGCCGTACCGCACGCCCGGCTCACCGGACATGGGCAAGCTCGTCGCCGAGCTGACCGATCAATACAACACCATCCTCATGGCCAATCACGGCGTCGTGACGTGGAGCCACAACAACGTCGAGGAAGCCTACTGGCGCATGGAGATCATCGAGGCGTATTGCCGCACGATTGTCGTGGCCGGCCAGCTCGGCAAGCCGATCAACACCTTCACCGGCCCGCAGATGAAGGAACTGCTCAACATCAAGCAGAGCCTTGGTTTCGTGGACCCGCGTTTCGGCATGAAGGAATGCGAACTGTGCGACAGCGGCGAATGGCGGCCGGGTGCGACCTGCCCGGCTCCGCAGACCGAAGCACCGACTGTGGGTCTCGACCCCGAAGCCGAAGCCGCCGTGAAAGCGATCACGGACCAGATCTTGGCGCAGATGAAGTGACGCCGGGAAAGCGGTGAGCGGAAATAGCCACTCGGACTAGTCTATTGGACTCCGGGCTTCATATTTTTCGCGTATCTTTCGATTTTTGATAAGTCCCCTTTGGCAATAAGAACACCCACAGAAAGGAGGCTTTCCATGTGCATCGGGGTGATAGCGCCAGCCAATAATTTGTTTTGGAACGTAACTCCGAACAATCTCCTTCGGCTCAATCCGACGAAGGACAAGAATCTGAAGTCCTAATCCGGTAGAATGCTCCATGAATACTTTCACCGCTTGCGCAGCGGTGGTCGCGAGAGGATCCTCGTTGTAACGTCCAACTAGAACTTCCTCCGAATCGGGGATCCTAAACTGAATTGCTCCGATTGTGCGAATGCCTTTGTTCTTAAGTTCTCGAAGCCACTGATGAGTTACTTGAAAATCCTTCAAAACGGGAGTTGCATAAACGCATTGGATTTTCTTGCCCCAATTCGTCATGCGAATTCCCGACTTTTCAATACGGTTAAGAAGTCGTTCGTCGGTAAGGTGGATGAGTTGAGGCATCTTATCAGCCCAGATTAAACTACGAGCCGTGCGCCATTGCTGCGCATCCCAGCTCACAAATTCGAATTTTGAAAGGACGAAACTGTTTGTCCAGTGATTTTTCGAATGGCACGCCGGTTCGTGGTATGCTTTCCGATCCGGTAATTGCATCTCAAACCAGTTGATACGCCGCCCGCAAGGTCGGGATGCCGCGGGCGTTGAAGGCGCGTTCGAAATCCGTCGGCACCGCCGCCAGACTGGCTGGCGTTTCGATCGTGCGAAATTCCCGGCTGGCCGCAAACACCCGCTGCATCTGCTCGAAATAAGGCGCATCGTCCGTACGCAGAAAAACCGCCCCGCCCGGTGCGAGCGCCTGCCGGGCCAGCGCCGGAAACGCCTCGTCCACGAGCCGGTTCTTCCAGTGCTTCCGCTTCGGCCAGGGATCGGGAAAATAAAGATGCAACGCGGCGGCGGCGCCCGGCGGCAGGAGGTAACGCAGAAAATAAGCCGATTCGATCTGCAAGCCGCGCAGGTTGGTCAGGCCGGCGCGGCGGCCCTTGCGGTCAACCTTGCGCAGCCGTCCGGCCAGCCGTTCGATGGCCAGGAAATTTTTCTCCGGATGCTCGCCGGCGTGGCGAAGGAGAAACGAGCCGTCGCCGCAACCGAGTTCCACCTCGAGCGGCTGCGGTCGGGGGAACAGCGCCGCCGGATCGAGGTGCTCCACGATGGAACGCAGTTCCACGAGCAGGCTGGTCGCGGAGGCGGAATTTTGTGCGGCAGGGGGAATCATCAGTTCAGATGCACATCGGTAAATAGGCCGGGAAATCTGGAGAATGGTCAGGGTGGCGGGGTTCCAATCGAAAACGACATTTTCGGCTACATTCGGTGGCAGTGACTTTTAAGCCCGCCATTATTGGTTGAAATGCCGTTTCTGCGATTTTCCGCGCTCGCCGTCTGACCGCCCCAAAACGAACTTTTAGCGTCAGGATTTGTTGGAATTTTTCTCATGGTTGATGGTCGAAAATTCCCCGCCATTGGTTGATTTCCACAGTTGCACCGGCACCAAGCCTAACATCGGTGAAGGAATGGAAACAAGCAGAACTATTCCCGGAAAACACCTGCATCAAGACCGTGGAAGTCCGGGCGAATCTTGAGGAGACCTGATGCCCGAGATGCCGGGCTTCATCCCATGCTGCCGCTTTTGACGGTGAGAACGACAAGCACAATGGCCACCGCCGACTCGCGGCGTGAACTGCGAAGCGGAACGGAAAGCGCCAACGACTCCGGCGAATTGTTAGGCGTCAGATAATCTACAAATCTCAAGGCGCGTTAGTGGGCGTCAGATAAATAATTCTGTTGGGCCAATCAAATTGCAGCGGCATATCAACCTCCTCAATGCGGTAGCCTGACGCCTCGACGGTCAGAAAACTGTTCGTGGTCAAATCTGGTCCCGGAAACAGCATAGGCACATGGTGCCAGGCCATAATCCTCTGAAAATCAAAGCCGCCATCCGCAGCGGTGGTAACTACCTGCTTTGGATACCTCTTGTCATAAAGCCTGGCATTTACCACAGGCTGCTTCGTCGTCTCGTCCAAGACCTTACCACTTGTTGCACACGTTACATCGCTACGCCATACACAACCGCTACACCCAAGCGCTAAAATCAGGATAAAAAGGCGAGATGTATTCATGACGCCTAACGACAAAAGCTGAGCCACCGCCGACTCGCGGCGTGAACCGCGATAGCGGAACGGACAACGCCAACGGCGGTTGGCTCCGGCGACTGGTTTGGCATCATGGTTATATCAAGGGTTGTAAGGTGGTGAAAAGTCCTTGACGCTGTCACTCCCATCAATGAAAGTCTCGTGACCGTAAAGCTTCACACGCCACTTGTCTCCACCCAAATATGTGAAGCGCACTTTGCCATGCGTCAACTTCGCTGGGATTCCTAGGTCGGCACGCTTGAACTCTACCTCGTGTGAAACTCCGGGTGGAACAAGCTCTCCTGGTTTAAGGCCACCGGGCCATCCCTGCGCTCCGCCATCCTTCCATACAATCTTGATCCGGTCTTTTATGTGGACGGTCTCTGAAAATACAGATGCCGCCACACGAAGCTGCTCTTCAGCGGGACTCGGCATCAATCGTCCCGCATAAGCATCTGGTGGTAAACCTTCCGCTTCCACGACCCAAATCTGGTTCGTGCTAAGATTAAACCACTCGAAAGTGACTTCCGGTAAGCCTGCAATGCTCGCACAACCTGTCCATAGCAGGGCTAACATCAGGGCAATGATAGAATGTTTCATAACGCGAATGATGCCTAACGTCCAGAACTCAGCCACGCCGGGCTGGCGATGTCAACCGCGAAAGCGGAACTGGGACGGCCAACCGGCGTTGGCTGCAGTGATTTGTTAGACCACAACCATGTCACAACTTGACCTTTCTCCGGTAGAACAAAATCACGGCTGCTGCTGGAATGAGGCTCACCAATGTGCATACCAACAAGACCACACCAATCACCATGAGGTGGTAAAGCACGCCATCCATGCCATCGCTCCAGAACTCTCTCCGGGCTCGGCGGTCAAACATCTGTGGGCCATACAATATCAAACTCGTAACCGCAGCCGACCAAAAGGCCAACTCCAAACAACACCAATACGACACCGAATGGCCGCGAGAAGCGTGCCGCCGACAAACCACGCTCGAAATGACGAACGTGATGCCCACAAGAACTGCGAAAGACGAAACTAATAATCCAATGGGGTCGTCGTCCATGTGGTCTAACAGTGTATTAACCAAAAGTCAGCCGACTCGGTTGTGTGTGTTTCCAAGGCCGTTCCATGGAGTAATTTTCTCACCAGCCGTCCCTCCTGTCAACCTGATTTCCAAGGGATTACGCGGATTTTCAGGGCCGCCCGCCTCGGCCCAAAGCCATCGCTTTTGGTCCGCATATCAGTCCGACAAAGGACAAAGTCACTTTGTCTTTTGTCGGGTTGATATATGAATCCAGGCTCAACCGCTCAAGGCATTTGGTTCCCGCAATGGGCGGAGTCTCTGAACCAATTCCCAATGGATTTGTAAGAACTAGAGGTTAGGAGCAAACCCAAAAACCGCAATTCAGGTGCAAACCACAAAAACTTATCCGCGCACTTGACCGAGCTCGATCAATTTGAGTGACGCTTAAGTGACGCCTAAAA
>Ga0075030_100000823_pt1 | contig 27775 bp, 18 predicted proteins | sample LitLauG_LLR_2012_FD_71393 | JGI IMG/M metagenome (GOLD analysis project Ga0075030, IMG submission 71393) | Freshwater sediment microbial communities from Pennsylvania, USA - Little Laurel Run_MetaG_LLR_2012 | ecosystem: Environmental > Aquatic > Freshwater > Creek > Sediment | place: USA...
AAAATCGGCGTGTTTCCAACCAGCACCATTGAAGACGACTCCTTCAATCCGGTGACCGCGAGCGCCAACTACATTAACGTCAGCGGCGGAGGACCCAGCGGCATCGTCCTGGACCCCGCGCGTAAGCGCATGTATGTGATGACGCGCTTCGATGACGCAGTGAAGACGATCGATCTGGGCTCAAACGCCGAAATCGCGCGCGCCGCCCTGCCCAACCCTGAGCCGTCCAGCATCGTGCGGGGACGGCCTTTCCTTTACGACGCCACGCAGTTTTCGGGCAATGGCGAGGCGGCCTGCGCCAGTTGCCACAACTTCGCCGACAAAGACGATCTGGCCTGGGATCTTGGCAATCCGGACAACGCCGTGACCCAGAGCCCGATCACGATCAACCTGGGTGGGTTGCTGAACCTTCTCATAGCCGCCAAGCAGAGCACGGTGCCAACGCCGATTAACGGAAGCAATAAACCCGCGGATTTTCATCCCCTGAAGGGTCCATTCACGACGCAGACGCTGCGCGGGTTGGCTAATTCCGGCGCGATGCACTGGCGCGGCGATCGCGCTGTCGGCATTTTTGGATCGTCGGCAACAGACCCTATGGTGTCGTTCAACAACTTTGTAGTTGCATTTCAAGGCTTGGTCGGCAGCCCTGACCAACCCACGGGGGCCCAGATGCAGCAGTTCACCGATTTCGCTCTGCAGATTCTGCCGCCGCCAAACCCGGTACGGAATCTGGACAATTCCTTCACGGCGTCGCAACAAAACGGTCAGGCATTTTTCACTGGCACTCGTCCGTCCGATGGCGTCGTCAATCCGCTGCTCGACGCCGTGGCGGGGCAGTCCTCATTCTCCTGCAACGGATGTCACATGCTGGATTCCTCGAATGGATTTTTCGGAACCAACGGCAATCAGAGCTTTGAGAACCTCACGCAGATCGTGAAGATCCCGCATTTGCGCAACGCTTACGACAAAATCGGGATGTTCGGCACACCTGTGGTGAGTTTTTTCAGCGCGCCCGACAGCGGGCCAATGGGCGATCAGATCCGCGGCTTCGGCTTCACCGGCGACGGATCCACCGACACGATTTTGCGCTTCCTCAGTGCCACGGTGTTCAACCCAACGTCAAACTCGGGCTTTCCGCAGACCAATCCTGACGCAACGCGGCGCGATGTGGAGCAATATATGCTCGCCTTCGATAGCGACCTCGCGCCGATCGTCGGCCAGCAGGTAACCCTGACCAGCAGCAACGCGGCTGGGGCCGGCCCGCGCATCGACCTGCTGCTGCAGCGCGCGGCCACGCCGTTCGTTTCCAAGTCGCTGGGCGGCACGGTGACGGAGTGCGACGTGGTGGCGCAAGTGGTTCGCAACGGACGTGTGATGGGCTTCCTGTACGATCCAGTGGCGGGCAATTTCGTCCCCGATGATGGCTCGGCGCCGCTCTCCGACGCGGCCATTCGAGCATTCGCCGCGACACCGGGGCAGGAGGTAACGTACACGGCGGCGACGCCAGGCTCCGGCGCCAGGATCGCGTTGACCCGCTGGGTCGCGCCAGCGCGGGGCCGCCGTTAGGGTTTCTCGTCGCTATCCGTTTCCACCTTTTTCGCTTCGTTCTTCAAGTGATCGTCGTACCACTTCACGATGCGCGCGTGGAAGTCCTTGACGTTATCCGCGGTGTCGATCGGCATGCCGTGCCCGCCGTTGATGTAATTCGCCCATGCCACTTCCTTGCCCAATCGCCGCAATGCGAAATACATTTCCATCGCCTGACGCGCGGGAACGTTCGGATCGGCCTCGCCGGTGGTCAATAACAGCGGCGTCTTGATGCGGTCCGCGAACATCACCGCGGAATGCTGCACGTACTTCTGCGGCTGCTGCCAGAGCGTCGCGCCCAGACGGTCCTGGCTGTGCTCCGGCGCATGGATGTTGCGCACGCCAAGCCTCGGGCTATCGGTGTAAAAGCTCACCATGTCCACCTTGCCCGAAACATTGACGGCGGCCTTGAAACGGTTGGTCTGCGTGATCAGCAGATTGGTTGCGTAGCCGCCGTAGCTCTGGCCCTGCACGCCGAGCTTGTCCGGATCAGCGACGCCCATTTCAATCAACTTATTCGCGGCCGACGTCACGCCCTTTTCCCACGCCTCGCCCGGGAAACCAACCTCCAAGTCCACCGATGGCTGCATCACTGCGTAGCCATTGGCGTTCAGCACGCTGACGGTCCCGTTGAACGTATCGTCGAAAAACTGCTCGTACAAGATGAAAATGGTCGGGTACTTCTTGCCCTTCTCATAATTCGATGGATAGTACAGCACGCCGCACAATTTCTTCCCGTCGGCGTCCAGATACGGTACCAGTTCCGTTTTGCCCAGGCCTTTTTCCGCCAGTTGCGAGTTCAGGTCGGTTAGGCGGCGCTCGCCTTGGAAGGACGCGTCGGCCGAAACGGCTTGCGGCGGACGGTTTCCCTGCCCCGCCAGGAACACCCACCGGCTGCCGTCCCTGGAAAGATGGAAGCCGGAGTAAATGCGGGCGTCGCGGATCAGCTTGTCCATCCTCTTCGAGGCGACGTCGTAGCGCGACACGCCGCGGTCCCACTCGGTCCGGGAGGAATAGCTCAAGTACAGCACGTCGCCGGAGGGCGTCCACTCCAGCGGCTGATACTTCGGCGCAAGCTTATCCTCTTCCGGCATCTTCACGAACAATTCCTTTGCGCCCGATGCCGTGTCGATCACCCACAGGCCTTCTTTCGACGACGCGACGAGATGGTCGCCCTTGGGGCTCAGCTTCACCGCTGTGTAAGAATCCTTTTTGGACTTCGATTCGGACTCTTTCGCCGAATCGTCCTTCTTCTTGCCTGCGATCAGCCGCGCTTCCTTGTCGTCGATGCCGGCGAAATAAATCGCTCCATCTTTCGAATACGCGTAGCTCCGCAGATCGGTGGACCACACCAGCGTGAGGCCTTTGGTGGACGGAATCAGCGTTCGCGGCGAAGCGCCTGTTTTTGCCGGCAGGTACTCCACACGGGCCTCGCCCGCGCCCAGGGTTTCGTAATCGGTCTTCTTGGCGATGTCCTGATCGATGATCAGAAACGATCCGTCCGGGGCGGCGTGAAAGGCTGCGATTAGCGACGGCGGGGCAATCTCAGTCATCTTTGCTTTCGCCAGATCGTATGCGCCGATAGAGCGCTGCAGCGAGAGACGATTGACGTCGATCCAGGCCAGAAATGGCTCTGTGCTGGAATGAAAAATCACCGGGCCTACGGTTTCCGCGAGGAAGCGCTCCCGCGCGCTCTCCTTCCAATCGGCGGCGCGAAGGCCGACGATCAACCGTGTGCCATCGGAGGTCCAGGTGACCTCGCCCGATTCATCGATGGCCTTTCCTTCGGGCGCGTTGACGTTGGTAAAGTTGCCACTGGCGCGGTCCCAGATGCGCAGCGCGAAGGATTCGCTGCGCTGCACCAGCATCGCGGCGCGATTGCCGTCAGGCGAAAATTTCAGGGCCTTCACCTGCGTGCGGGCGGGAAACAGCTTCGTAGACGAGCCGGAGCGCGTATCGACGATCAGCACGTCCATTTTGTGCGGCGCGATGTAGGTGGGATCGCCGTAGCGGTGATTATCGACGCCGATGCGGTCTTCCAGGCTCGAAACGATCAGCGCCGCCCAACGCCCGTCCGCGGACACATCAGCAACGGTAACGTTTGCGACCTTCAGCATATCGTCCACCGTGAAGGAACCGGCGAACGCAGCCGAGGCGATCGTCAACAGGACCGCAAAACAACGCATGCAACGAATGTATCAAAACCTGGCTTTATGTCAAAGATGGTTTTGTCAAAGATTGTCTTGCCGCATCTGCTCCGCCATATATTCAGCGGCGCGAATTGCCAGGGCGCTGATCGTGAGCGTAGGGTTCTGAGACCCTCCGGAAACGAACGCGCTGCCATCCACAACAAAGAGGTTCTTTATGTCGTGCGCCTGGTTGTAGGCGTTCAGCACGGACGTCTTCGGATTCGCACCCATGCGGCATCCGCCCAGTTCATGAATGCTCTCGCCCGGAGGAACCATCTCCCAATGTTTGGCCAACACCTCAAATCCGGCGTTGTGGCAAAGCTCCTCGGCTACGTTCATGGAATCCTTTGCCATGGCGAACTCATTTTCGGTGTATTTGTGTTCGATGTGCAGCGCCGGGATACCCCACGCGTCCTTCACCGTCTTATCGATGGTGACGTGGTTTTCGTAGCGCGGCAGCACCTCGCCCATGGTGGTCATGGAGAATTGCGAGCCGGTGTGATCGGCGATGGCTTTCTGGAGTTCTGCGCCGTACAGCGGGAAGTAACTGGCTCCCGGCGTGCCGCCGCTGCCAAAATCGTAGGCGTACCCGCGCAGGAAATTCTTCTCGCGGGTGTCCAGATTGCGGAAACGCGGAATATAGCCCGCGCCGCCCATCAGGCCGCGCCTGGGCGATCCGCCGCGCGCCTCCGGCACGATGGCGGTGACCACGTTTTTCACGTAAAACTGGTCGAAAATATAGTGCCCCAGCACGCCACTGGAATTGGCGATGCCGGAGTTCAGCAGCAGACGCGTGCTTTCCAGTGCCGAGGCGCCAACAACCACAACGCGCGCCTTCACCTGAAACTCGCGCCCGTTGCGCCGGTCGATAAAGTGCGCCCCGTTCGCCAGCCCGGTGTTCTTATCGACAGTAATCTGGCGTACCACCGCATTGGGAACGATATCGAGATTGCCCGTCGCCAGCGCATCGGGCAGCAACAGATTCACCGAACTCGCCATGCTTCCCGTCGCGCGGCGAGGCTTCGTCGTCGGAATATTCTTCGCCTTCGCAGCGTTGATGAAGCGCTGGATCGACTCGCTATCATTGGAGGCGTCTTCTAAGAACACCCCGTCGGGGATCTGGCGAAATCCTTCCTTGCGGCCGGACACACGTAGCAGAGGCTCCGCGCGGTCGTAATAGGGCGCCAGGTCCTGGTAGGAAATGGGCCAGTTATCGCCAAAGCCGTCGTGATCGTGACCTTTGAACTCGTAATCGCTCAATCTCCACGACGCGCGGCCCCATACCAAGGTCTTGCCGCCGACCAGCCGAACGCGCACCCAATAATAGGGGCTGGTGGGATCATGAATGTAGGGATTCTGCTTCTCGTCCGCCCACACGTTGGCGTTAAATTCGCTGGCCTGCGTCACATGCGGAAAACGTCCGGGGCGGCCGAAGCCTCGGTAGGGCAGTTCATAAACACGCTTCGTACCGCGATTGCGGTCGAAATCCACTGCGGGACCGGCATCCAGCATCAGACATTTGATGCCGCGTCTGGTCAGTTCGCGCGCGGTCATTCCTCCGGATGCGCCGGAGCCGATGATTAAGACGTCGTGGTCTGTCATTCGTCGTTTATTCCACTGAGTACCAGTATTGGCCCACGCCCGCGGCACCGCGGCGGCGTTTGGAAACGGCTGCGATATATTCACGCGAGTTGGCGGTGGCTTCCAGAACGTCCGTCTTCGCTTGGATGAGGAAGCGCGCGAAACGGTCCGCCGGGCCGCGGTAGGTCCACGGCGCGTGCAGAGGGGCGAGAATCGGGGCGGCTTGGGCGGGGGAAATTTCCGCGAAAGCTTTCCCGTGCAGGCGGCGGGCTTCGGCATTGAGCCGGTCCAACCCGTCTTTATAGAGGGCCTGGCGCTCCGCCGGCGACGCGCCGATTAAGAAATCGAGGAACTCCGCCGCGCCCGCGTCGAGCGCGCCCGGTGTATCGGGTTGCGCGGGCATGAGAATTTCCGCGAGCTTACGCAGCGCGGAAAACTGCGCGGGGTTGAAGGTCTTGACGACGGCCTGCGCCGAGGCATCGGCCACAGTGGTTTCCGTAAGGGGCGTTTCGCTGACGGGCTTCGCTTCTTGCTCCATCGCGGGCAAAGGCAGCGCGGCCGCGGCGGGCATAGCGAGAATGGAGCGGAGAACGGAACGGCGCTTCATGGACAGGTAGGATCATATAGCGCCGGCAGAGGCTGCGTCAAGCAAGCGGATCGACCGTCGTTATCTTCGCGCCTGGGGAGCGGACGCTTTCACGGCGCGCTCGAACGCCCAGCCTCGGATTTGGTTGATCTGCTCCTTCATGGTGCGGGAGAGAGGGACCATTTTCGCGGCAATCAGGATCAGGTCTTCCTGGGTTACGGCGCGGTCGGCGAGCTTGGCTTTGGTGACGGCGGAGACGACGCACTGCTCTATTTCGGCGCCGGTCCAGCCGACGGTGAATTTGGTGATCTGCGAAAGATCGAAAGTGGAGGCATCCACGCCGCGGCGCTTCAGATGGATTTTCAGGATGTCCGTCTGCTCGTCTTCGAGCGGGATGTCGACGAAAAATACCTCGTCGAAGCGGCCTTTGCGGATCATCTCCGCCGGAAGCAGGTCGATCCGGTTCGCGGTGGCGGCCACGAACAGACCCTTGGTTTTTTCCTGCATCCAGGTGAGGAAAAACGCGAAGATGCGGCCCTGTTCGCCGCCCGATTCCGCGGAGTTGATCCCCATCTCGATTTCGTCGAACCACAGCACCGCAGGAGCCATGTCTTCCATCATGCGGCAGGCGGCAACGAAGGCTCCTTCAGGCTTGCCGTGGCGTCCGGAGAAGATTTCGACCATATCCACGCGATAAAGAGGCAGACCAAAGTACGAGGCCGTCGCTTTCACCGTCAGCGATTTTCCGCAGCCGGGGATTCCCATGATGAGGATGCCCTTGGGCACGATTTCTTCACTGAGAGAATCGCGCATCTGGAAGAGCTTGCGCCGCTCCAGCAGCCAGGTTTTCAGGCCTTCGAGTCCGCCGACCTCGCCCAGCTCGGTTTCGGTGGGGATATATTCGATGACGCCGCTACGGTTAACGAGCAGGCGCTTTTCTTCGAGCAGTGCGGGAAAAGACTCGGGGCCTATATCCGGACTGACGGCCAGTGCGCGGCGGATGGCGTAGCGGGCTTCGTCGAGCGTGAGGCCCTGCAAGGCTCGGGCGACCGCATTTAGGGTTTCCTCGGTTGCGCTCGTCTCCTCGCGCAGGAAGGCGACCAACTCCACCACATCGGGCGGACGTAGTTCGAGAAAAATCATGCTGCGTTCGAGTTCTTCGGGAATGAAGCGCACGGGCGAGCTGACGACGACGTACTTGCGCTTGTCCGCGGCCTGTTCATAGACGTCGCGCAGGCGGCGGCGCACCTCGGCCGATTCGCGCATGGCTTCGTGAAAGTCCTTGAGATGAAAAATCCCGGCGCCGGAGTGCGACAGAATAAAATCCAGGGCCTCGCGAGCGCTCCACGCGCCTTCCATGCCTTCGGTCTGGGACCATGTGAACACAGGCGCGCCGATGTTTTCGCTGACTTCGCGCAGGACGCGGGAGACGCGCTGCTCCTCGGCGGAGCGGATGTAGGTGAGGGGGCGGCCGGAAGCAAACACTTCCCGAACCGCACGCGCAGCGCGGCTTTCCTGGACTTGGGTTGGCACTGAGATCATTATCGCCAGTCTGATAGGAATGACGCTCTTGCGGTCGAAAAAGTCTGAATGGCGGCTAATTCCCCGGGAAGGCGAGCGTAGCGGTCGCATTCTGACTGGTCGCCTGCACGATGCCGTATCGTGTATCGAGAACCACGACCATTCCGGCCCCGTTGCTCATGGTTGCGGTCGAACCGTCCTGGGAGACCTCAAGGGTCACGGCTGATGTCGTCGGCAGGCCCGAATTGAACTGAGCGATCACTTTGCGACTCGTCAGATCGAAGACCGTCAGATAGGTCCCTACGTTCCAGAACAACCGGGTCCCATCCGGATGAACAAATGCGTTGCTCGTGCCGGGATAACCGCCGTTCGATCCGGGAGTATAAGTGGACACGCTCAGATCCGCCGTGCCGCTGAGAACGTCGTAGTAAGCAAGCTGGCCGCGTGTGCTGAGCAAGTAAATGGTCAGCGCGTCCGGCGCCATGATCATCGCCGCGGGTGCGTACCGCAACGGGAACGTGCTCTTCACCATGCGGTTCACCGCGTCGAACACCACCAGCGCACCATTGTTGCCGGACGAATCCGGCGAATAATACTTCACCGCTTCGAACGCCGTGTTACCGCTATTGGTGAACACGATCCCGACGGGCGCGACGGAATTCGGAAGGGATGGCGTCGGGATGTTGGCGAGAACGCTTTGCGCGCCCAGGTCGACCACCGTAATCTGAGGCGTCTCGTTGACCACCCAAACCTCATTCGTTGAACCGGCCGCGCCAGGCCGAAGTCCTACCGGACCAATCGCCGTCGCCGGGGGCTGCACCTGTGCCACGACAGAACCAGCCGTTAGGTCGAACTTCATCACGTTCCCGCCGAGTCCGTCGGCAAAGACCAGAAAGGGATTCGGAGGAGGGCTAGGCGCAACCGTTGAGAGAGCGGGGCGCACCGGCTCCGCCAGCGTTCCGTAATTGATCTTATAGGTTGTCTGCTCCTCTGCCGCCCATGTTCTGACCGCGGATTCCAGGGATTGCACGAAGGAAAATGTCTCCGCTTTGGATTGATTGATGGGTAAACACACGGGTGCAGAACCGTTTAAAGCAAGCGCCTTCAGGAGAATAACATACTCCGCGTCTGAGCGAGAGTATCGGCAGACGTTGTAGTTCAGGATTTTCGTCCCGTTCGCGCCGACTGAAAATTGGTACAAAACCGCGTATTCCTTATCATTTCTGGGGTTGGACGATTCAAACACGTCGCCCTTGTAGTTCAGAACTTGCTCCATCGGGGTTCCGACCTCCGGTTGGCAAAACACCGGCAGGACCAACAAGGTCATCGCCAGCAGCGCCTTCATTGGACCACCGCCGTTTGCCCAACCCAACTCGAAACCAGAACGATGCCTTTCGCCGTCAGCCCGTTGCTGAACGAAACCGCGTTGTTGAAGCCCAGCGAGCCGATGACGAGACTCGTGTAAGACCCGTCGGCGGCCAGGTAGCTCGGAGGGAAATTGGCCAGCGTATCCGGCGTAATCGTGAAGCTAGTGGCCCCGGCCGGCGCCACGCACACAGCTTTCACGCTGGAGTTGGTGGCTGCCGAGTAGGAATAGAGCACGATTCCGGTGGGCGACGCGGTGTCGCCCGGCGTGAAGCTCAGATTCAGCGGCTGGCTGCGCGGAATGACGATGATCGAAGCCGGCCGCGTCCATGATGGCGGCGCCTCCGCCGCAATTGGGATCGCCGTCTGGTTCGTGCCGCCGGGATCGATGGTGTACGTGCCGGAGGAACCCAGAGGGTTCATCCCGCTGACGTTCGAATTGATAGTCCCACCCAGGGTACTCGAGTAGTCTGACCCCGCGGGAGACAAATTGAGCGGCTGGGTACCGTTGTTGTACGTCTGATTCGGCTGCGGCAGGCTGGCGGTGGCGGGCAATACGCCCCGCAGGCTGTTCGACAGCGACGAGTCCCCCGAGGCTTGATGCACGATGCACGTGCCCGCAGGCGGAAACGACAGGTAAGGGTCGAAGTTAAAGGGCGAGTTGGGCCGTTTGTAGAACCGGGAATAGAGCCGGTCCAGAATCGACTGCGGCGGCGGAGAGGACGTTACATTATCGATCATATCCACCCTGGCAATCTGTACAAAGCCCTGCGTCCCACCGGTGAGCACGAAATCCGTCAGTGGATTCCCCGGATCGGAGCATGACGTCGCTCCCGGCGCAGCGATCGCCATGGTGGTGGTGTTGGACACCACTCCGCCGGCGTTCACGGTTATTGGCACCCAGCAGCCCAACGGCACATTGGCGGGAAGGGTCGCCACAATCTGATCCACGCCGGAGCAGCAGGGCGAGCGTCCGGAATAGAGAATCGACGCGGGCTGGCCTCCCACTGTCACCGTGACGGGTGTGGCAACGTTTCCCGCCGTCGGCGCGACGTTATCGGGAAACGTCACTGGACCCAGGCCAGTGCCCCAGATCACCACCGTCTGGCCGGGCGATGTCGGCGTCACGGAGGAGTTCACCGGCTGATTGGTCGCGCTGATGAAATTCTGCACGATGCCTGGCCCGTACCCACCCGAAGAGACGGCGAACACTCCCGGTGCTGAACTGGCGATCTGGATGGGGATTGCGTTGCTCTTCACTGACTTGTAAAAGAGGCGCAGCGATGCGAGACCGGGGCTGACCGAGGAAGGCATCACCGCGTTCACCTGTCCGGCGGAGACGAACACCGGATAGGCCTGCGTGGTGACGCTGCCCTGGGTCACGCTGATGGAAACGCTGTTAAATGTGGTTGCCAGCGGGAATGCCGTGACGGACTGTCCAGGCGTGGGGCCGAGATTCTCGCCGAATATCGTGAAAATACTTCCCTGGGCGATGGGAGCATTCGGCAATCCGAACGGCGCCAGCGACGCGGCGTTTACGGTCCCACGGTAATAAAGAACGGGCTGCTGGGCCAGCAGCACACCCGAAAAGAGTAGCATCGGGAAGATGCGCATGGCGCAGTCTATCATGTCTCCTTCGCCAGGAAAAGCTGATTTTTCGCCCGTCGAAACGGTTATTTGAGCCCGCAGGCTTTGCCGCTCGTCACCGGATTACAGCGCGCGATCTTTCCTTCAGGGAAGCTGACCGAATAATCCGTCCAGCGCGACTTTTCACTGAAGTAATAGTCGCTGCTGAGGATTTGCGCACCGCTGGCCATCGCGGCGTCGCGCATCTTCGTATCGCCGCTGCGCGCCTGCGCCGTATCGGCATCCGTACGTGACCGCACGAGGTATCCCTGTTTCACCAGTCTCGGAATCAACCCCGGCTCCTTCAGTGGATCGTTGACTTCGGTAAACGCCGCGTCCGGTGCACCATGCTCGGCGTTGGTGAAGATCACGCGGCCTTTCAATGACGGATGCCCTTCGACGTACTCCGCCTCGGCCTTTCTCTGGTCGAGCAAAAAGATCACTTTGCCGCGCGCCGCGTCGAGCGTTGGCCAAGCGCCGGCAAGCACGGCCTCGTTCAGGGTCGCATGGGAGCCACGGACGTCATCGGGGACAATCATGCGGCTCGCATCGAACACAGAGCGGATTTCCTTGTCCAGCGAGTCGAACACGGCCGGCGTGAAGTGCTCCGTTTCCTGCTGGAAGGGCCTGCCTTTACCCTCCTTCGTTTCGATGAGGACAAAAATCGGCAGATGGCCTGGATGCGCCTTCGACCATTTCAAAATCGTCTGCAGGCATCCGGTGAACGGCTGGCAGTTGCTGCGATAGTCGATGTCCTGGACGTGCATCACCTTAAAGCCGGGCTTTAGGAACAGGCCCTGCGGATCGAACGGCGCATCGGCAGGCAGCCCTACGTCGGCGATCATTTTCAAGTTCGCGGGATGCGCGAAGCGCCCTCCCTTCGCATCGGCGAAGATGTCGATCTCCACTTGCCTCACCCCCGCGTCGAACTGCACGTCCAGCGCTGGATGCTGGTAATCGAGGCCCGCGAGCGACTTCGGATTCAGCTGCTCCAGCCATTTAGCGGCGCTCGGCGGAAGCCCCGCATGATAGCTGTTGTGGCTGCCGATGATTTGGATCTGATTCAGGCGCGTCTGTGCGGAGGCCGTCATCGCAACGAGGACAACAAGGGCGAATTTGATCATGCGAATACCAGTGTAAGCGCGATCGCCGTTTTTCGCAGAACCCGCGGCGCACACGTTTGTAACTTGACTTTCACGCAGCGTATTTTCGATACTGAGGCGACTTTTGATCCACGAACATTTCGGGGGGAGAGCGCGTTCCATGTCCGACGAAAGCTCCGGCGCAAGAAGAAGCGACCCGTGGTCGCCATCCATCAAAGACATCGCGCGGCTGGCTAATGTATCGCATTCCACCGTTTCAAGAGCGCTGCAGAACAGCCCGCTCGTCAAACACAAAACCGCGGAAACAATCAAGGAAATAGCAAAGAAGAACGGCTACCGCCCCAGTGCCGTGGCGCGAGGCCTAGTCAAGGGCAAGACGTGCACCATCGGCCTGGTGGTGACCACCATCGCCGATCCATTCACCAGCGAAGTGGTCAGCGGCATTTATCAGGCCGCCAGCGAGCGTGGGTATTCCGTCTATCTGGCCGACTCCGGTGCGGATCCCGAGCGCGAAAAGCGAGTGGTTCAGTCGTTCGCCGAGCAAAGAGTGGACGGCATCGTGGTGACTTCGTCGCGCGTGGGCGCTCTCTATCTGCCCCTACTTTCGGAAATGCGCGTGCCGATCCTGTTGGTAAATGACCAGCATCCGGGCGCGTTCGTGCACTCCGTGATGATCAAGAATTTTGCGGGTATGCACGCCGCGGCGCGGCATTTAGTGCAACTGGGCCATCGCCGCATTGCGTACGTCGGCGACGACTCCGGTTATCAGGCGGATGCGGAGCGCTTCGGCGGCTTTCGCGAAGCGCTGGAATCGGCCGGCATCGCCGTTGCGCCGGAACTGGTCGCGCGTGGCGACGGGAAGCCGGAGCGCGCAATGATGGCCATGCAATCCGTGCTGCCGCACCAGCCGACGGCGGTGTGCTGTTATAACGACCGCAGCGCGCTCGGCGTGATGCGCGCGATTCGCGCCCACGGCCTGCGCGTACCAGAGGATATTTCCGTCACTGGCTTCGACGATATTTTTCTCGCGCCATACACCGATCCGCCGCTGACCACGGTGCGTCAGCCGATGCGCAAAATGGGCGTGCTGGCGATGGAGAGCCTGTTCCAGTTAATGTCCGGCGTGGAAAAGGAAATTCGCATCGAGGTCGAGCCGGAACTGGTGGTGCGGGAGTCGACGGCGAAGTGTCCATCATGAAGAAGAAACATCTCTCTCCGATTCACCAGGTCGAATAATTGTGCCCGACGACCGGACAGCGCTTTCAGCCTAATCCGGCAGCGTCCACGCGTACACCGTCCCATCGACGCACGTAAGCACGTATTGCTTGCCGTCAAGCTCGTATGTAATCGGGGAGCTGTTGAAATTCCCTCCTCCATAGGTGTGCCACAGCGTCTTCCCGGTCGTGGCGTCCAGCGCGAAAATCCCTCCCGCCACATCGCCTGAAAAAAGCACGCCGCCGGCCGTCGTCAGAATGCCCGGAAAGCCGCGCCCATCGCCCGCTTCGCGCGTCCATTTCGGTTTGCCCGTTTGATAATCGAGCGCGAGCAAGTGCGTCTGCTGCCAGAACGTGTTCGTCGCGCCAGCCTGATGACCCTCAGGCTTTTTCTCCGGGTCGAGCAACAGGTACCACATGCTGGAGCCTTCCTCCGCATTCACATAAAACAGCTTTGTATCGGGATCATAGCTAGGAGCCATCCAATTGGTCGAACCGGCGGCGGGACTCCGGGTGAATGCTCCTTCGGGCTGCGGATCTTTTGCCGGATCAGGAATCGGACGCCCTGCCTTGTCGATGCCTTTGGTCCAATCGACGTGGGCAAAGTTCTCCGTCAGCAGATGCTCGCCGGTCGACCGATCGAGCACGAAAAAATATCCGTTGCGGCTGGCCTGTGCGAGCAGCTTGCGAGGCTTGCCCGCGAAGTCGGCGTCGAATAGCACGGGCGTTTCCACCGCGTCCCAATCGTGCGTGTCATGCGGCGACGGCTGGAAATACCACGCGAGCTTGCCTGTATCGGGATTGATCGCCACAATGGAGCACGTGTACAAGTTGTCGCCGCGCCGTCCGCCTCCGGCCAGCACTGGATGGGGATTGCCCGTGCCCCAATACATCAGGTTCAACGCTGGATCGTAGGTGCCGGTGATCCACAACGGTCCTCCGCCGTGCTTCATTGATTCGGCGTTGGGCCAAGTTTCGGAACCAGCCTGGCCGGGCTCCGGAATGCTGTTCCAGCGCCACAGAACCTCGCCGGTTTCGGGCCGCAACGCCTCTAAGAAATGCGGTACGTCGGCGGAATCGCCCGATGTACCGACGATCACCTTATCCTTGACGATCAGCGGCGCGAGGCTGATGTAATAGCCGAACGCGACGTCGGCGATGACTTTATTCCAAAGTTCCTTGCCGGTGCGCGCATCGAGGCAGATGAGATGCGCGTCCGGGGTGCCAAAATAAAGCTGGTTCTTGTACATGGACACGCCGCGCGAGGCGATGTGGTCGCCTTCCGAAGGACGCTCGTAGTGCCACAGCCTGCGTCCGGTGCGCGCGTCGATGGCCCAGACGTGATCCGGCGCGGACATGTAAACTGTGCCGTTCACTTCGAGTGGCGTGCCCTTTAAATTGTTCACACGCGACTGGAATGCCCACGCCACGGTGAGCGTGTGCGCGTTGTCTTTATTGATCTGCTTGAGCGGTGAATAGCGGCGTCCACTGTAATCGCCGTTGAACTGAGGCCAGTTAGCCGTGGGAGCCTTTAACAACTCCTCTGGGTTCAGGCCCTGAGCGTTGATCAGTTGGATTACTGCAGCAGCCGCCAGAAAGAGCAACTTCACAGCGTCACCAGATACGCGAACAGATTATGAACATTGGCGTTGGTGATGGTTTTCAGCAGCGCGCGATGCGCGGCCAGAGGATCGCTCACGTCCACCTTCACCAATTTTAAAGGCCACGTGTGCGTCCAGCCGTCGGCGTCCTTGATCGTCACAAAAAACGCGTCCATGATCACGAGCGGCCCCTTCACGACCGCGCCGCTGGCAGGCGTCACCGTGGCCATCGCCGGTTTGCCCGCTGGATACAGAAAGCGCGTTTGCAATTCCACGGGCGGGAACTTTTTCGCAATGCCGGCCAGATCGCCCGCCGGCGAATGGCACCGCGCACAGGCCTCGTTGAAAAACCGCTTGCCCGCTTCGGCATCGCCGGTGAGCAAAACGGCGCGCGTGAAATGATCCCGCGAAGGCTTGCCCGGGCTGGTTTTATCCAGCTTCTTCAACTGCGCATGCAAAAATGCCACCACGTCGGCAGATTGCGTGGGCGACAAAGGAATCGGCGGCATGCCTTTTTCCGGACGACCCTCGCGGATCACCGGACCGATCAAGTCTCCGTTATTGTCATGCCGCAGCGATGCGGAACGGATCAGGCTGGGTCCCTCCGCCCCTCCGTCGGCGCTGACGCCGTGGCAGAAGGAGCAGGATTTGACGTACTGCTGGCGGCCTCGCTCTGCGGTCTCGTTAGGCTGCGCCGAAAGCATCGTGGTGAATAAGACAACGAAAGAAAGGGTCTTCATGCGAGCCGGAAAACTCGATGGTAGCAGGATCAATCCGTTTGCTCCAGCGCCTTGTGCTGGCTGACACTGTCTCCGTCGCCCGGCCTCAATTCACGAAAAATCAATGTGGACAGAATCGTCATCGCGCCCAGCACCAGGAACGCCTGGTGGATGCCGTGAATCATCTGCGGCGCGCTCGAATGGAAGCGATCCGGAATAAAAAACGCCGTGGCAAGAGACGCGGTGGCGACACCAAAGCTGATCGCCATTTGCTGCATGGTGCTGGCGATAGTGCTGGCGCTGCTAGTCTGCTCGGCATTTACATCGGCGTACACCAGCGTGTTCATGCTGGTGTATTGCAACGAGCTGAAAAATCCGAACGCAAAGGCCTGCAGCACGATCAACCATACGGGCGTGGCCGCGCCCACCGTCGCGAAAAGCATGATCAGCAGTCCAAGGATCACCGTGTTGGAGATCAGTACGCCGCGGTAGCCGATCATGGCCAAAATGCGCGGCATCGTCGGTTTCAGGCTCATCGCGGCGATAGCCTGCGGCATAAGCATCAGGCCGGATTGAATCGGCGTAAACCCTAAGCCCACCTGGTAGAGCAGCGGGAATAGAAAAGGAATTCCGCTGATGCCCAAGCGCGTGAAAAAGCTCCCACTCAGCGCCGCGCGAAACGTGCGGATGCCAAACAGAGTCAACCGCAGCAGTGGAAACTCCGTTCGCGACGCCCGGAATCCATAGCCTGCCAGCAGCGCCGCAGACAGCACCAGCATGCCCAGGATCGCCGCAGTGCTGAGCGTGTGCTCGCCAAACACCTCCAGCACGTAAGACAGCAAGGCGATGCCGGAGCCGAATAGCAACAAACCGCCAACATCCAACGGACACGTGTGCTCCTCGCGATAGTCCGGCAAATGCAAATAGACCATGATCAGGCCCAGTACGCCGATGGGGATGTTGACGAAAAAGATCACGCGCCAGTGAAAATACCCAACGATGAATCCACCCGCGATGGGCCCGAGCATCGGGCCTACCAGCCCTGGAATCGCCACGAAGCTCATGGTGCGCACCAGTTCGGATTTGGCGAAGGTGCGAACCAGCGTCAGGCGGCCGACGGGCACCATCATCGCTCCGCCGCAGCCTTGCAGAATGCGACAGGCGACCAAGATGTGGATGTCGCTTGAGACGCCGCAGAGAATCGAGCCAAGCGTGAAAATCCCGATGGCGGACGCAAACACGCGCCGCGTGCCGAAACGGTCCGCCATCCATCCGCTGATGGGAATGAACACCGCCAGGCTGAGGGTATAGCTGGCCAGCACCGCTTTCATGCTGAGCGGCGCCACCTTCAGCGCCTCGGCGATCGCGGGCACCGCGGTGTTCAGAATCGTCGTGTCCAGCGATTCCATGAAGAACGCCACCGCCACCAGCCATGGCAGGAACCGCTTGCTGGTTTCAGTCATCAAAGGAGCTAGAGTTTGCGGAGAAACTCATAGCTTTTCTTGAGGCTGTCCAATGGATCGCCCGGCGTGAAATCCTGCTCGACGTAATAATGCGCCGTGCCCGCGCTGGCAGCGGCCTTCAGCACTTTTTTCCAGTCGATGGAGCCGGAGCCGACCTCTTTAAAATCCGCTTGCTTCACCTTGTCCGTATCGAATGTGGACGGCCCCTGCGCCTTGTCCTTCAAATGCAGCGCGAAGACGCGGCCCTTGAATTTCTCAATCAGCGCCGCCGGGTCGTCCCCGCCTGCCGCAGCCCAAAAGCAGTCGATTTCCAGCTTCACATCGCGCGTCAGCTTTTCGTGCAGCAAGTCAATCGCGCGGAACCGCGGGTCGAACTCAAAGTTGTGGTGATGATAGTAGAAGGTCAGGCCGGCTTTCTTGCATTGCGCTCCGGCCGCGTTCATCGTATCCACGAACTTGGGCCAGAACGTAGCTGGATCGGTCCGCTCCTTCGGCATGACGTAGGCGAGCCCGATTGCTGGGATGCCCAATTCCTTCGCCTGGCCGATCGCGGCATTCAATCGCCCGGGCTCCAGTGCGGCGACGGTTCCATCGATATGCGATCCGGTGGCCTTCATGCCCGTGTCTTTCAACACAGAGGCAAACTTTTTCGCGTCGGCGAGGCCGATCTCGACCTCTTTGTAGCCGATTGCCGCGATGGCGCGCAGCGTCGCCTCGCCCTGCTTCGGTAATTGCATGCGGACGGTATACAACTGCACACCGAGAGGCTTCTCGAACGCCCCGAACAAGTTCGCGGAAAGAGCAGCGGCCGTACCGCCTAGGAGTTGTCGTCTGGTCACGCGGCTATCTTATCACCGTCGCCGTCATCGTCTTTGTGTCCGCTTAAGTAGTAGTGGACCGCGGGCGTGACGATCAACGATAACACCAGGGACGCAACGATGCCGCCGATCACCGCAATGGCCAGGGGCTGAAGCATCTGCGAGCCCGAGCCCGCGGCCAGTGCTAAAGGAATCATTCCCGCGATGGTCGCCAGCGCCGTCATTAGAATGGGCCGCAAACGCCGCGCGCCCGCCTCCAGCATCGCAGCGCGGACAGAGGATCCTTCGGCACGAAAACGCTGATCCGCATCAAGGAGCAGAATGCCGTTCTTCGCCACGATACCGATCACCATGATCAATCCCATGAACGACGAAATATTGAACGACGTCCCGGTAATAAGTAGCGCCAAAAATACACCCGACGTGGAGAGCAGCGCCGACGCGAGAATCGCCGTGGGCGCGGCAAAGGTGCGAAATTCGAACAGCAGTACCGTGAACACCAGCACCACGGCCAATCCCAACACGACAAGCAAGTCCTGGAAGGACTTCTGCTGCTCCGCGTAGGTTCCGCCGTACACGACGCGAATTTCCGGGGGCAATTGCAGGTCCGCGACTACTTTCTTGACGATCTCGATTCCCTTCCCCAGGCTGATGCCCTCGAAGCGTCCGGTCACCGCGACGTTGCGCTGAAGATTCTCGCGGCGGATTTCCGTCTGCCCCACTTCGTTCTGAAACTCCGCCAGCGACCCGAGCGTCGCCGTCTTTCCCGTTGAACTGGAGGTGATCAGCGTGTTGCGAATCTGGTCGAGCGTCGCGCGAGTGGACGCAGGGAAGCGGACACGAATCGTGTAGGAGCGGTCGTTCACCACCACGGGTGTCGTGGCTGGTTCTCCCTGCAGAATCGCGCTGGCGTCCAGCTCGATTTCCTGCGGCGTGAAGCCGGAGCGCGCGGCCACCACGGGATCCACCTTCATGATAATCGCCGGACCGCTAATGGTGTTTTCAATGCCGTCCTTCACATCCGCGACGCCTTTGGTTTTTTTCAGCTTCTCACCCAATTTTGGGGCCCATTTTTTCAGCAATTCGGGATCGGAGGCGAACAGCTTAATCTCAATCGGTTCGGGTGAACTGGTCAAATCGCCGATTTGATCCTGTAGGACCTGAATGAATTCCACGTCCAACTGCGGCATCTTCTCGTTCACTTCTTTACGGACCGCCGAAATCACTTGCTCAATCGACCGGTCGCGTTTGCTCTTCAGCTTCACCGTAAAATCGCCCTGATTCGCTTCCGTTACGGAGGCCAGGCCGAGTTGCAGGCCGGTGCGGCGCGACGTCAATTCCACTTCAGGCGTCTTCTTGAGAATCTTTTCGACGTCCAACAGCACCGCGTTGGTGTCATCCAGCGACGATCCTGCGGGCATCAGGTAATCCAGGATGAACCCGCCTTCGTCCATCGCCGGCAACAGATCGCTGCCCAGCGCCTGATAGCAGAAATATGACGCTAGGATCACCGCGGCGCTGCCCAGCGCCAGCGCCACCGGATAGCCCAGCGCGAAACGCAACGCAGCTTGATACACATCGGTCACTTTGCGCATCAGGCCCGCGGGCCCTTCGCTATGCGACGGTTCGCTGCCGCGCTTTCGCAGCAGGAAATAGCTGAGCGTTGGAGTCCACGTCAGCGCCAGCGCCAGCGACGTCAACAAAGACACGCCCACGGTGATCGCCAGCGCGCGGAAAAATGTCCCCGTCACGCCCGTGATGGAAATTAGCGGCAGAAACACCACGATCGGCGTAATCGTTGAGCCGACGAGAGGCACTCGAATTTCATTCAGTGCGCTGCGGATCGCCTCGCTGCGGCTCTGGCCCGAATCGCGATGGAGGACAATGTTTTCGACCACGACGATCGCGTCGTCGATGATCAGGCCCACCGCCGCCGCCAGTCCGCCCAGCGTCATCAGGTTGAAGCTCTCGCCCATCAGGCGCATCACGATAAACGTAATGGCGATGGTGGCCGGAATCACCAGCGCGGCCACCAGCGAACTGCCCCAGTCTCGGAGGAAGAGCACGAGGATGATCGCAGCCAGAACCAAGCCGATTAGAATCGCGTCGCGCACGCTGTCGATGGAATCGCGCACCAGCACGGACTGATCGTAGAATGTATCCAGCTTCACTCCCGCAGGCAGGGTCTTGCGGATCTGCGCCAGTTCGTCGCGCGCTCCGTCCGCCACTGCCACCGTGTTGCTCTCCGGCTGGCGGAAAACGTTCAGCAGCACCGCGGACGCGCCATTCGCCGTCACGATTGTATAGACGGGCATTACCGATGGATGCACGTCCGCCACGTCGCCGATCCTCACCGGAACGCCGTTCGGGTTCGTGCGGATCACGATGTTCGCGATTTCCGCCGGATCTTTGGTCTGCCCGGTGACCAGCGTCAGGGACAACTCGTGATTATTCTCAATCAGGCCGGGCGAATCGATCATGTTGGTCTTCGTCACCGCGTCCAGAATCGCGGGGACCGACACCTGCGCCTGATTCAGCTTCGCCGGATCGGGCTGAATTTCAAATTCCGGCGTTTGCCCGCCCTGCAGCACCACCATCGACACACCGTTGACACGATTCAGACGCGGCTTGATCTGATAGGTCGCCAGCTCCCACAGCTCGCTTTGCGACATCGTGGAAGACGTCAGGCTGTAGCCGACGATCGGAAATGCGCCGAATGTCAGGCGGTTCGCCGTGAGCTTTGCCGTCGATGGCAGCGACGGCTGCACGCGCGCCAGCGCCGCATTGACCGATTGCAGCGTCTGGAACATGTTCACGCCCCAGTTGAAGAACAGGTTCACTTCAGCCGATCCGCGGCTGGTAGTGCTGCGGACCTGCTCCAGGCCCGGCACGCTGTTCATCGCCTCCTCCACCGGACGCGTTATTGTCACCTGCATCTGATTTATGGGCGCGACGCCGTCGTCAATACCAACGACGATGCGCGGAAAATCGGTCGACGGAAACACCGACACGGGAATCGTATACGCCAGATACGCCCCCGTCGCCATCAGCGTGAGAACGACAAAAATAATGGGACCGGAGAATCGCGCGGTCCAGTGCTCCGGGCCTTGCTCAACCGGACGGCTCATTTCTTGCCCTTGTCCTTGTCCGCAGCCTTCGCATCGGCGGGCTTCTCATCTCCGCCGCCACCTTGATCCTCGTCGTCGTCCTCGGGCTTTGGCTGCTCGATCTTCACCTTCGCCTTATCCTCCAGGCCGAGCCCACCGGAAACCACCACCTGCTCGCCTTCGGTAAGACCGCTGACGATTTGCACGCGGATGCCCTGCCGCACGCCCACTGAGACATGCCGTTCATGCGCGATGTTGTCGGAGGTAATCACCATTACCTTGGTTGTTCCGTCATCGGAATTGAGGAGCGCCGCCGCCGGAATCACGATCGTGTCCTGAATTGTCTCGGCGATGATCGAAACGCGGACGCTTGCGCCCGGCTTCAGCTTCTCGCCCGGATTCGCCACCTGCACCCAGACTTGCACCGTCGTCGTGTTCGGGTCCACCGATGGACTCACCACCGTGACCTTGCCGGCCAGATCGCCTTCAGGTCCGGTGATGCGCGCCGGACGCCCCACTTGAATCAGCGACGCTTCCTTCACCGGAATATTGGCCCGCGCCACTACCTGCGAAATATCGACAATGGAAATAATCGGCGTCCCGCTGGCCGGCATTTCGCCCGGATACACAGAGCGGTCCGACACGACGCCCGCAATCGGGCTGACGATGCGCGCGTAAGTCAATTGCACCGCCGCGTTGTCGTAATGAGCCTTCGCCGCGGCCATCTGCGCCTGCGCTCCGCGAATCGTCTCGCGCTGGCCCACCTGATTCAGCGTTTCCAGATGCCGCTCCGCGGTATCCAACGCGCCCTTGGCCTGCGCGAGGGAAACCTTGGCGTCGTCCACCAGCTTCTGCGCCAGCGCGCCCTGCTTCTGCAGCGCGACGCGATTGTCGTACAGCTTCTGCGCGGCCTCATATACCTGCCGCGCCACTTGGACGTCAGCCTGCGCCTTGCCCTTGTCCTCCACCACCGTTGCGCCGGAGACCGTTTGATACGCCGCCTGCGCCTGCTGATATTGGCTATTGCTCTCGTTCGCGGCCGCAGCCAGATCGCCTGCTTCCAACTCGGCCAGAACCTGACCCGCGCGCACATGATCGCCGCGATTCACCAGCATCCGTTTCACCGGAGCGCTGATCTTCGGCGTCACATTGGCCTGATTGATGGGATACAAAACCGCGTCGGCCGTAACCACGTGATCCACCGCTCCATGCACCGCCGTCTCCACCATCACCGGCGTCGGCGCGGCGTTTCCCTCGCCTGCCGCGGCCTCTTTTTCGGCCTTTTTCCCGCAGCCTGTGAACGCGATCGCAGCCACGCACACCAAAAGCGCGCTTCTCTTCATAGTTTCCCCGTGAGCATTTTCAGATTTTCCGCCGCCACGCGATACCGCGCCAGCCCGTCGTCATTGGCGTTGCGCGCGAGCATTGCCGTATTCTGCGCATCGACGACTTCCAGCGCCGTCGCCTCGCCGGCCTGATACCGTAGCACCGTAAGCCGCAGGCTTTCGGCCGCCAGATCGGCCGACGATTTCAGCGAATCCAGCTGCGCGCGCGCCGCCCTCAGTTCCGCATGCGCCGCCGCAACGTTGCTATCCACCGTCTTCTGCGCCAGCGACAAATCAAGCTTCGCCTGATCCCTCCGGAACTCCGCCTGCTTGATCTTACTGCGCGTCGCGCCCCAGTTCCACACCGGAATATTCAGCGTGATCTGCGCGCTGTAGCCCAAGCGGTTTGGCGTCTGAGAATTCCGCCCGGAAGCATCGGAAAACTCGCCGCTGTGCGCCGCGAACTGGTTGGCGTCGATCCCATAGAAAAAGTCCAGCGAGAACGACGGCAGGAACTGATAGCGAGCCACGGCCACGTCCCAACCCGCCGCGACGATGCCCGCGTTGGCGGCCTTCAAGTCAGGGCTTGCCGCCGCGGCCTGAGCCTTCGCTTCGTCCGCGGCCGGCAGATCGGCCATCTGTTGCAAGTCGTCCACCACTGCGAAATCGGAGCTGAAGTTTGGAAAAATCAGGACGCCCAGCGCGATGCGCGCCTTCTCAATAGCCAAGTCCGCTTCCTTCACGTCGCGCTGCCGCTGCTGCAAATCGATTTGCGCTTTGATCACATCGGCGTGCGCCACCTCGCCGCCCTTTTCCTGCTTGCCGGACAGATCGAAGAAGCGCTCGGCTTCCTTCAAGCTCAACTGCGCGTTGGCGTATTTGCGCTGCGCGGCGACAATCGCAAAATAGTCCTGAATCACAATGGCGGTCAGCCCGCGCGAGGCCACGTCGATCTTCGCCCTGGCGATCGCTTCCGCCGCCATCGCGCGTTGAATCTCGCCGCGGCGCACAAGCGACAGCAGCTCCTGGTGCACCACCGCCTGCTCGTTATAGACGTGCACGCCATCGTTAGCGATGAAAACTCCAGAAGGTGTACCGTTGCCTTCGGTGTAAATAAACTGGTTCAGCGCGTTCACCTGCGGCAGGGCTCCGGCGCGCGCCTGGACGCGATCCTCGCGAGCCGCTAGGGCCGTCAGGTTAGCGCTCTGAATCTGCCCCCCGAATTGCCGGGCGCGTTTTAACGCGTCTTCCAGTGTGATGGTGGGCGTTTCGGCAAATATCGCCCCGGCGCAGAGCGAGGCCAGCAGAACTCTTCTCATGTGCAAGATACCAGTGCATCATTTTAACCTGAAGATCCGCTGAAGCCCCGACGGGCGAAACCGCCTGTCCAAACCAATTTCGCTGCGGGTAGGCCAGGCGGTTCCGCCTGTCGGGTTGTCTTCAGTTTGCCTTCAGCTTCCCCTGCTAAGATCGGAATCGATGCGGATTCTGGTGGCCGAGGACGATCCGCGCATGGCCGGCCTGCTCGACAAGACCCTCACCGAGGAGGGGCATCAGGCGGTGGTGGCGCGCGACGGACGCGAAGCGTTGGAGATCGCGCAGTGCTCCGCGTTCGACGTCATCGTGCTGGACGTGATGCTGCCCGTGATGAGCGGCACAGCCGTGGCGCGCAAGCTGCGTGAGGCCCGTAACCAGACGCCCATCGTGATGCTGACCGCGCGCGACGCTCCGGCCGACATCGTGGGCGGCCTGGATTCCGGCGCGGACGATTATCTCACGAAGCCTTTCTCCATTGACGTTTTGCTCGCCCGTCTGCGCGCCGTCAGCCGCCGCGGTGCGATCCCGCGTCCCGTGTTCATGGAGATCGCCGATATCCGGCTCGATCCTGCAAGCCGCCGCGTCACCCGCGGCAAGCGCGAGCTTTCTCTCACACCTCGCGAATATAAATTGCTCGAGCTGTTGATGCGCAACCCCGGCCGCGCTATCAGCCGCGACACAATTCTTGAATCCGTATGGGGCCACGACAGCGAAGTGAACGAAAATACCCTTGAGGTCTTCATGCGCCTGCTGCGCGGCAAGGTGGACACGAAGGAGCCCAAACTGATCCAGACCGTGCGCGGCTACGGCTACATGATGAGGGAGCCGCAATGAGAACCACGCGCTCCATCGGCTTCCGACTGACCGCCTGGTACGCCGTGATCCTGACCGCCGGATTCGCACTTTTCGGTGTGTCCATGTGGTTCAGTCTGCGCCACCGCCTCATCGGCGAGTTCGACGCAGACCTGCGCGCTGGCACCGCGCGCTTCGAGCAGTTTTTCCGCCACGAATCGCAATGGGAATCGCCGGAGAGTCTGCCTACGGAACTGAATGAGTTCTGCCAGGGCCTGCCCGCTGGAAGTTCCATCGAACTGCGCGGCCCCGGCGGATTCGTCTATCGCTACGGCGCGCCGGGCCCTCATGCGCGGACGTTGCGGCAACAGTTTGAACTCGACGGCCGGTCTTATGATGTGGAAATTCTCGGCTCCTTCAAGAGTGTCGAACATACGCTGGACCTACTGCGCCTTTTGCTGGTCAGCCTCAGCCCCTTGGTGATCCTCGTCGCCTGCCTAGGCGGGGCCTGGCTCAGCCGCCGCGCACTCCGCCCGGTAACGGATCTCACCGCCGCTGCACTCAACATCAGCATTGAGAATCTCTCCCAGCGCCTGCCCGTTCCGCCCACCGGCGATGAACTCGCGCGCCTCACGGAAGTGCTGAACACCATGCTCGCGCGCCTGGAAAACGCCGTGAAGACGCTGTCGCAGTTCGTCGCCGACGCCTCCCACGAATTTCGCACGCCGCTGGCCGTCATCCGCACCAGCGCTGAACTGGCTCTGCGCCGCGCGCGCGCGCCGGAAGCTTATCGCGAGTCATTGAGCGAAATCGCCGCTGAGGCCGAGCGCATGACCACACTGGTTGAAGACCTGCTCACGCTCGCCCGCGCCGACGCAGGAGCCGTCGAGATGCCCCTCAGCCCTCTTGATTTGAACGACTTGCTGCGCGGTGTGCTGGCGGAAATACGTCCTCTCGCCGAACATCGCAAGATCGAGATCCGGCCGCAATTTTCAGATCACCCGGCGATGGTATCCGGCAATACCGCCGCGCTGCACCGCCTGTTTCTGGTGTTGCTCGACAACGCGACGAAGTATGCGGAAGCCGGCGCGCACGTTTACGTCACTATCTCAGGCCCGTCGGTGGAAATTCGCGATGAGGGCAGCGGCATCGCGCCAGTTCACCTGCCGCACATCTTCAAGCGCTTCTATCAAGCCGACCCGGCGCGCGGCCAAGGCTTCGGCCTCGGCTTATCGCTCGCGGAAACCATCGTCAAAGCCCACAACGGCCAAATCCGCGTCCAAAGCGAACCCGGCAAGGGCTCCACGTTCACCGTGCTTCTCGCGGCCAGCCGCGCCGTCCACGAGACTCACCTTATTCCGAACTAGGGGACCGTTTCGACGACGTCGCATAAGCCCCTGGCCTCACGGACAATGTGCCAAAGTAACTCATCGGCAATCCTCAACATAGAGGTTCGATGGCTGCTTCCTTCGCTCCCCGCGACCGATACTGAGGAACGAAATGGGAACCTCTCCGAACCATAGAAATCGCTCGATGCACACGCAAGATTTACGAAACGAACCAAAAAAGTCCTTTGGTTGCAACAAAATAGTACAAAGCGAGCCCAAGGCGGACCCAGAGCAGCCGTTGTGGCGCCTGCCCCCTAATGCGCCCGCTCCCACGCCCGAACCTTCACCCGGGCCGCATCGAAAATCCGCTCGTAATTCTTCTTGCGCACATCCTCGCTCGCCTCCGCGCTCAGCAGGGACCACATCGGAGCGTACTGAGCAAACACCTTCAGGTACGCCTTCTGATCCTTTGGCGCAACCTCGTCCGTACCGAACAGGAATCGGGTTGGATATCGGTTGATCAGCCCCGCCATCGACGCCGACGTTTCCGGCGTGGCGACGAGAAACTTCGCTACCTCGTCCCACGAAATGTCGAAATACACGTTGCTGAACGCAGGGTCCTTCAAGATCGCCTCCAGGATGCCGACGTGATCATGCACCGGATGAATCACTCGCCCCAGACCCGTATGCGCCCAGATGATAGTGGTATCCGGATGCCGCCGCAGCAGCGCTTTCATCTGCGTCAGAAACACCGGATCCGCGCCGTCCTTGGCGAACGGCTGGTCCATGTCGTTATGGATCAGCGTGACCAACCCAACTTCGCCCGCGAAGCTCAGAACGCGATCAAGAGCCGGGTCCTGCAAGCTGGCCACTTCGCCCGAAATCTTCGATGACACGAATTCCTTGTGCACCGTGAACTCGCCGATGCCCGAAAACACCCCCGGAAACGTCTTCAGCACGCGCCGGATGTGATCGGCTGCATACATATCGCTGGGATTGAAGCCCGTGATCATCGGATCGAACCGCGCCCGCTGCTCCCGCGACAGTGAGAGATACGACATAGCGATGAACGCGTCGGTGAACGAGTAGTAATACAGCGGCGCGTCGGTGTTCAGGTAATAAGTCGGCGCATTATCGCCCGACACGCGGTTGGACCACTGCTGCTGCAAAGGAATCCCGAACAGCGCCACGCGCCCCACGCGCGAACCCATAATGCCCAGGAAATCGCGGATCGGCGTGCCTTCCTGGATGTAATTGGTCAGATGAAAATGGCTGTCATTCAGCTCGTAAGTATCTGTCTGAGCCTGAGCAAACGCCGAAGCCGCCAAAATCGCCAGAACAATGCGCATGACGAATAGTGTGGCACGATTGCTACGGATTCACTGTAAACGCGTACACTCCATCGCCTGCGCAGACCAGCACATACTGCTTCCCGTCGAGCGTATACGTGATCGCGCCCGCGCTTGGCCCCGCCATCAAGCCCGCGTGCCATAGGATCGTGCCCTTCGCGGCATCGAACGCGATGAAGTTGTTTCCATTACTGGTGAACAGCAGGTTGCCCGCCGTGGTCAGGTTGTGCGTGACTCCGTTGCCGCTGGGCCATTCGTGCTTCCACACCGTATTACCGGTCTTATAATCGAGCGCCAGAAGCGCGCTGCCGTCGTTACCCGCGCCGCTGTCGAGTCCGCCCCAGCCCTCCGGATGATCGTCGGTGTCGGTCAAATAAAACATGCTGTAGGAACGTGACGAGCCCACATAAATCAGCCCCGTCGCCGGATTATAAGCGGGCGCCTGCCAGTTCGTCGCTCCATTCGACGAGGGCGAAACCAGAACGCCGTCGGTGGTCGGATACTTTTTCGGATCGCCGATGGGCTGCCCCTTCGCGTCCAGTCCCTTCGCCCAGTTCACGGTGTCGATGAACGGCTTCGTGGTGATGTTCTTCCCCGTCTCGCGATCCAGCAGGAAATAATACCCATTGCGGCTGGCCTGCGCCACCAGCTTGCGAGGCTTGCCGTCGATCACGCCGTCCAACAGGATCGGCGTCTCCACCGCATCCCAATCGTGCACGTCGTGCGGTGATGGCTGAAAATACCACGCGAGCTTCCCCGTATCCGGATTCAGCGCCACGATCGAGCACGTGTACAGGTTGTCGCCCTTGCGGCTCTTTTCTGCCATCACCGGATTCGGGTTGCCCGTGCCGACAATATAAAGGTTCAGTTCCGGATCGTAGGTACCGGGAATCCACGCCTGCCCTGTGCCGTGCGACGCCGAATATTCATCGGGCCACGTGGCCAGATTCGGATCGCCTTTGCGAGGCGTCGTCCACCACTTCCATTGCAACGCGCCCGTTTCCGGATCGCGCGATTGGATGAAGCCCGGATTATCCAAATGATCGCCCCCGATGCCGACGATAATGTGATTGCCCACCACAACCGGCGCGACGGTGGACGTGTAATCGAGCTTCGGATCGGCGATCTGCACCTTCCAGCGCTCCTTGCCCGTGCGCGCGTCCAGGCTCACCAGATTGCTGTCT
>Ga0075030_100000825_pt1 | contig 27747 bp, 12 predicted proteins | sample LitLauG_LLR_2012_FD_71393 | JGI IMG/M metagenome (GOLD analysis project Ga0075030, IMG submission 71393) | Freshwater sediment microbial communities from Pennsylvania, USA - Little Laurel Run_MetaG_LLR_2012 | ecosystem: Environmental > Aquatic > Freshwater > Creek > Sediment | place: USA...
GTGTTTGCAGATGTTGCTTTTCCACTTCAGCCCATGCCGCGGACTCGGAAGGGAAGTCGCGCACAAGACCAACTGCCAACTTGTGCTCGACTCTCCGGGAGTCGGACGGGTTACGAAGTAACGCAGCACCCAAGTTGCTCCACTCTTGCGGGGTTCGACCCGCAAGCTTCCACGTTGAAACCGCGCCATTTCAGCTCGTCTCCTGTCTTGGCGCGGGAGACTGCCGAGCAGAGTGTACCGCACGGGAGCGCATCGCAGTAGCCAGTTCTGATAGCCGAAACCGCCACACCCTGCGCACGCCTTCGCCGAGAGGATAAGCGGGAAGAACTCCGAGCCGCGCCAGCTCTAACACCCGACGCGGGCGTAGTTGGAGGAACTTTCCCGCTTCTGTGGCGTCCACGAACGGCTCTGGCTCCGTGGCTGGATGGTGCTTCCCGGTATCTTCTGTGCTGTCCATCGTAGTTACCGCTTGTGTGGTCGCTGGGGTGCTGCGACGGCCTTTTGTTCACTAGCGTTCATCGTTCTTCCTGGTTGCTGTTCTCTCTCTAGTTACGGGTCTCCTGCAACCAGATAAGGCCAGACCTTAGGTCACAGCAAGCGTGGCCTTGTATATTTGGTGTCAGCGATGCCCGAGCCCTCGATTCCAACCATAGCTCCTGGGAAGCTCGCAGCTCCCGGGCCTTTAACAGATGAAGCTGTAACGGCCTTTGTTTGTTTCGTTCTCTCCGACGAAGCAAAGCGACCGTCCGTAAGAGGCCGCCGACAGAAGCTTCCGCTGCAAGGCAGACACGTGAGCTACGGGGTAAAGGCGTATCCCCGGCGCGGTTCTGATCGGACGGAACGCATCTACGTCTCGGTCAGGGCCTTGCAGGAGGCAGGTTTTGACAACTATCAAGCCTGTTGCGACGTGGCAGAAAGATTGGAATCAAAGCTAGGAACATCTCGCCGGGGGCGACCTAGAAGAACTCCCCGTTCCCGAGAATTTGCGGACAAGGCGGAAACCGTCCGTAGTATCTACAACCGCTTTAGGCTCCGACATCGGTGGAAAGAAAAGCTACCGGAGCGCGATTTGGTTTACGAGCAGTGGTGCTGGCGGTTCCGCTTCTTTCAGCAATGGGTTGTGGACAGAATGGTGTCGGCGGTAGGTGGAGGTGTGTCGGGGCGGATGCTTGCGGAGGAACTCGCACTGCGAGCCGGCCAAGGTGGTCGAATCAATTACGACGCGCTCGCAAGCTTAGGAGAGGGGGGCCTTACCGCATGTCTGAATTCTTGCCGACCGCAAGGGAAGCAATCCCAATTGGCTTCAGAACAAGTTCAGCGATTTGTAAGGGAGTTTTTCAGCTGGTAGAAACACGGTCCGAAACCCAAGAACACAGCTGGGTTGGCAACTACATTGCATTCGGCTCGCCTATTAGCGAGCGCCCGTCCGCGGTGGGCCTGGACACCAACCGAATCTCCACGGACTAAAATACGACTGCAAGAGCGTTGTGGAACTGCGGTTTGAACCAGAGACCCCCCAAGAATCCCATCCCATGATCGGAAGCGGCAGCCCAACAGGCAAGATCATGGCCAGTCCGCGGTAGGGCGGGAGGAGAGGTCAAGAGCTGGGGTACTGTACTCGTGCAGCACCTCTTTAGTACCCATTTTGTACTCACGTGTACTGACAAGCAATCGGGCGATATTCGAGTGAAAAAACTCCCAAGGATTTTTGGGCGCATTTCTGTGCCTCGAATTCAGCTAATCTCGTCAGTGGTCCACTACGTGGTCCACTCCCCCTCCACCCCCGTGCACTGGGCTCCACCTGGGCAGTCTCGAAGGGAAATTTAGCGCACTAAACCGCGATTTTGACATTGACCCCATCTGTCATTCCCCCGGTTGGAGCGCCCGTAGTAGGCTCTGGCTCCGGATATCTAGATCCCGGAGGAGCTGCCATTCGCCGTCAAGGGGCCGTCGTCTGTGCTGCGCAACAGCTCTGATTGCGGCCTCGAATTTTTGGGTAACAATCGGGATGAACAAACCCTGCCTATTTTCTGCCCTCTTGCGACCACGTAGACCATTGGGAAGTCGTTGAAACCATTTGTTTTCAGTTGTGGTCATTGCAACCGAGGGTTTCAGCTACGATTCCCCGGTGCCTAACCAACCCCACAGCCGACACTTTTTCAAGCGGTACTTTCCGTTTGGCACCGTGCGAAGACCTTCCAGCGCTCTAAACCGCTGATTCTTCGAGCAATGGGTGAATTTGCGGAATAACGCTTTAGTTTTCCCTTGCAATTGGGAGTCGACGCTGACAGATTACTGATTCCCCCTCAATTAACAACGAAACCGTGAGCGTATTGGCGAGATTCTGGGAATCTGAGCTGTACCGACACGTCCTGACTGATCTGGTGGGGCTCCGTAGCGTCACTCTCCCGCTGGAGGCAGGTTGGCGGCTCGACTAAGTGCGATGAGAAAACGGCCTCGATCCGACAACCCAGGGACTCGCCTTGTTTCCTCAAAGAGTTCACGCCCAGTTTTCTGGATCACAGGGCTGTCTGCAATCGCGGTTCTCCTTGTTATCGTCGGAACTTTGCAGTATCGGGGAAGCACTCAAGTCAAGAGGGCTGCGGAAGTCCGAATGGGGGCCGACCTCGAGTCGGTGATGATGAAGTGGCATCTGGATTTTTACGGCGAGTTCTCCGCGGTGTGTGTTGCTTTGCAGATCGGTCCTGATTCTGGCGCTCGGGACAGTTGGGAGGACTACCTGACCCGCTACGCGGAATGGATCCGGGCCGCCAACAGCCGTGATTCGGTGGAGAATATCTACACGAATCGAGACCTGGTCAAAGATATCTACATCTGGGAAACGAGTAGAAGCACAAGTCCCCGGCTGCTTCGTCTCAATCCAGATGCGGAAAAGATTGAAGGTTCTGTCGTTCCTCCGGATTTGCAGCCGGTTCTGGGCTTGCTGCGGAGGAACTCGTCGAGTCTGCACACTGCCCTTCGGGCTTGGCAGTGGGACGACACACCCCACGAAACACGCCCTGGAAGCGCAGATCGGCCCCGGTCTTCTCAAGAGCTTCGAAGTAACGCAATCACCGGTTGGCAATTCGACGAGGAGATACCAGCGATCGTTCATCCGATTTTTCATCGGACCGGGCTAGGGGCCAGCAAAGCCAAGGTATCGAGCGCAAAGGATCCGGTCGATTGGGTGCTGGTGGTGCTCAACCGCGAAACGATTCAGAAAAGGATCCTTCCCCAGCTCACGCAACGATACTTCGGCGGCGGGCAAGGACTCGACTTCAAACTGGCGGTCATCGCCGCAGGAACAACCTCGCACTTGCTCTACTCGTCCGACCCAGAGTTTGGTCCTGGGGACGTCAGCGGATCTGATTCCGTGATGAACATCTTCGGGCCACCGCCGGAGAGCACCGAAGGCCAACTTTGGCAGGCGGAAAAGAACAAAGAGTCACTGAAAGGGGAGGATTGGCACCGATTTTCGAGCCCCGTTTGGTTCCCGATTGTCCAGTACACAGCGTCAGACGGGCCGTGGATGCTGGTTCTTCAAAACCGTAAGGGTCCGCTTGATGCGGCGGTGACAAGGGTGTGGCGCACTAATTTGTTCACCGGCGGCTTTGTGCTGTTGCTGCTCATGGCGAGCATGGCCCTGATCGTAATCGCGAGCCAACGAGCCCAGGCCTTAGCGAATCTCAAGATGGACTTCGTCGCGTCGGTCTCTCATGAACTGCGCACTCCTTTGGCCGCAATTCTCTCCGCCGGGCAGAACATTACGGATGGGTTTGTGCCTGACCTCAAAGTTTACGGGTCCATCATTACGGGTCAGGCTCGACAACTGATCGACCTCGTCGATCAGATTTTGTTGTTTGCTTCGATGAAGGGCGATAAAGAAAACTACTCTTTACAGCCACTCGAGTTGACAGAAGTGCTCGACCAGGTTCGCAGAAATACGGGGGCGTTGCTCGAACAAACGGGTTTTGCGGTGGACTTCCTCATGCCAGAATCATTGCCGCGTGTCTTGGGTGACGCGCGTTTACTCGCTCGCTGTCTGCAGAACCTGATCGGCAACGCAGTGAAGTACAGCGGGACCAGTCGGCGCATCAGCATTTCAGCTCACTGGGAGGAGCTCGCGGGTGCCGAGATGGAGGTCCAGATCAGCGTCCGAGATCGCGGCATAGGTGTCAGTTCCGCGGAGCTGGAGCACATCTTCGAGCCCTTCTATCGGAGTCCCCGTGTCGTGGCAGCTCAGATTCATGGTACTGGGCTCGGGCTCGCTGTCACAAAACAACTTGCTGAAGCGATGGGAGGGAGAGTATCTGTAGTAAGCGAGGTGGGGGTTGGCAGCGTTTTCACCTTACACTTGACGCTTGCGGAAGAGTTGGATTCGGAAAGGGTCGCTGGAGTGAAAGAAAACGGCGTGACGGCCAGATGAACGAGAACATTTTGTTGGTCGAGGACGAAGATGCTCTGAGGACCACCCTGAGCGATCGGCTTCGCGGGGAGGGGTATGTCGTGGACACCGCCGCCGACGGTGAGGAAGGTCTGGATAAGGCGACGCAATCGCCTTTCGATTTGCTCATACTGGATGTGATGCTTCCATTTCGCAGCGGCTTCGACGTGTGTCGAGAGGTTCGACAAGCCGGCCTGGCGACGCCCGTGTTGTTTCTCACCGCGCGCGACGAAATCGTCGATAAAGTAGTGGGATTCAAACTGGGCGGCGACGACTACGTAACTAAGCCGTTCGAAGCCGCCGAGCTGATTGTCCGAGTGGAAGCTCTGTTGCGCCGTGCACCGGTTCATGCGGGACGAGGCGTCCACCAAATTGGCTCACTTCAGGTAGATGTGGCTCGCAAACAGGTTACCCGCGACGGCAAGCCGATTTATCTCTCGGGAAGAGAGTTTCAACTCCTACGCTACTTTATGGAACGTCCGGGAATCACCATCTCGAGGGGAGAGCTACTGCGTGCTGTCTGGGGTTATGACGCGGGCACGTTTACACGGACCGTCGACGTACACGTGTTTAGTCTCCGCAAGAAACTCGAGGACGAACCCAGTCGCCCTGAACTTATCGTTACGGTTGCAGGGGTTGGGTACAAGTTTGCGGGCACACGAGATGCGTGACTTGCATGTGGTTATCGCAGTCTAGGCTCCCGAGGGGCCCGCGACGTCCGGGAGCGTCTCCTCCCTGACGTGCAGGTGCGGGGGTGCGAGTGTTGGCAGGTTTCGGCTCGTTATCCCTCCCAATCGGGCTAGCCCGATGCTCCTGAGCAAGAGAGAAACCAACACGCTTTGGCGGCGTACTCGGGTTTTCTTGAACAAGTGCTTCAGATGAGCGTGGGCGGTCGAACGACGAATGCCAAGTTCATGAGCGCAATCGTTCAGGGTCTTGCCGTCCATCAATAAGTTGGCGAGGCGGGCTTCGGCGAGACTAAGTCCGTACAGTTGACCTAGTTCGATCTCAGTGGTCTTCACCGAAAGAGCGGAATCCAAGATCAACACCAGAGCTGCCGGTTGAGTTGAAGCGTCCGTCGGCGACGCTTTACTGACGGAGCGGACCAACACCGTCAGAGTTCGGTTGCCGGAGGCCCGTCGAACCGCGAGGGCAGCGCCGCCAGTTCCACGCCCTGAATGCGCCATCTCGATCGCTTGTGCCACGAGCTCTACGAATTTTGGGCTGCTTTCTTGAGTGGTGTCGAGCACGCCGTCCGAATTCAGTTTCAGACCGTCACGATCTTCGAGAATCGCTTCCGCGGTCCGATTCGCCAACAGCAACCTGCCGGAACTACTGCACACTACGAATCCGATGCCGAGCACGTCAAGCGCTTCCAGACCCACAGTTGAAAGCAGAGAGGCTCTCATGTTGGAGACGGTCCAGCGCATCGACAGCTTCATAAGTGCATTTTCTTCCATTCTCGCATCGTGCCGATGCACCTCTCCGGATCGCGGCAGCCGCCCGGAGCGTGCCCGCTGACAGTGGGGAGGTTTGACGGTGGGGGGAATTTACAGCTGTCGCAAAGCTCGAAGAATATTTTCAACTCTTTGAGGGGGGCTCTGCTTAGACCACTCGGGACCACGCTCTTCGAATAAGTCTACTAACTTGGACATGAAATCTGCTAGCGGTTCCAGCGATGCCTCGAGCTTCGGATCAATGCGGTCGAGTGTCACAGGCGTGACTGGGTGCTGCAAGTATTCAAATGGCCTCGCGCTCACGGTCCTCACCTCCGTGTATAGATTACTCGTGACCGATGTTAAGCGAGTTAATTCGCTGTAAATTGAGCGTTGCTGGGCAGCCGCTAGAACGCGGAGAGGCTGCAAAGCGCGTCGCATGTGGTCCTGAGCGTGATGCCTACCACAGGATCAGTCGTGTTTTGCGCTTCCGCGAGCCATCGCCAGGGCGTCGATGTTAAAAATTTAAAATACCAGTAAATTCAAGGGCTCACGTCTTGACTCCCGAGTCAGGTGACCGTACTCTCGGCGTGCTCGAGTCGTAAAGTAGTTGTAAAGCGACGGTCGAGTGACGGTTCTGTTGAAACTCCCCTAAGTTAGTTCACATAAGCGGCGATACGTGTGGAACGTGTCACTCCCTCCCCTTTTGTGACGTAATTGGGCCGAATCCCCCCTTGGCCCTATTTCTCTCAGGTTTGAACTCGTGCAGAGAACACGCACACGTGTGCCTAGAGCGAGCCAGGGCGAGTGAAACCGATTTTGCTTTCGATCAGAGGCACTTCGTTACGCCGGCAGGTCCGGAAGGAGGCCGCACAGTCATGAGAAAGTCTCTCCAGGTTTGGTTGCCCATACTTCTAATCTGTCTTGCGACAGTCGCAGCGAGTGCCCAGTCGTTCCGGGTGCAATGTCCGACCAGCACTATCACTCACCCGGTGGCGGCCAACAACAATTCGGAACCGGCATACAACGGCCCGACCGTGTTTACGACCAACGCGCAGGGATACGTGACGCCGACGGCGAACATCAACGGCGCGATCAAGTGCCAGCAGGTCTCGGGCGGTGACGGTTACTCGACGATGGCTGACGGCACGCAGACGTTCATGTTCTCGTTCGGGCCGCTTTCCGGACTTGCGGACATCGCGAAGGGGCTGCCCGGCACGCAGTTCCCGGCCGTCTTCAACACTGTGTATCCGGGCACGCTTTTGCCGGGTGATCCGGCCACGACCGATGGAGCGATAAGCGGCGCCTCGCTCGGCCTTCCTATATTCACTTATAACGGCGCCGTGGGGTTGGTCCCCGACCTTGACGCGATCGCTGGCGGCATCTGCTCCGCCCCTTGTTTGGATGGGCATGTGGATCCCCGCCAAATCATGGACGTCGGAGTCATGAATGGGAATATCCCGGCTCCACTGGTTGCCTTCGATGAGGACGACGAGATGTTTCTCACCCTCACGAACGTGGGCATGCTTATGCGGCCTGACCTGTTCGAGCAGCACACCATCCACTTCCACGGGTATCCCAACGCTTCCTCGTTCTACGACGGTGTGCCCGACGCCTCGGTAGCCATCAATATCGGCGGCAGCTTCACTTATTACTATCTTGCACCAGATGCCGGGACTTACTTTTGGCACTGCCACATCACGCCCCCCGAGCACTTACAGATGGGCATGGTCGGGCAGCTATATGTGCGTCCCCGACAGGATCGAGTCCCACTAGGCACAAGCCTCTACACAGCGCTTCAGCAACAGAATGGGGTTGCCACGGGACAGACGGTCGTGGATCTCCGCACGGCCTGCAATCCCGCGAACGATATCCTGTGCAGCGCCTACACGCCGGCCATCAACACCGGCGCCACTCAGGGCCCCGATAAACTGGGCAACCCCCAGAAGTACGTCTACAACGACGGCGACGGCTCGACCGCTTATGACGTTGAGTACGCGATCCAGATGCACGACTTCGATCCCAATTTCCACTTCGTCGGCATGACTTTCAACCCGGAAGCTTTTGTTGACATGAAGGGCAAGTATTTCTTGTTGAACGGCCGGAGCTACCCCGACACCGTTACGGCCGGTCCCCAGGCCACGGTCTCGTCCGATACCCGCATGCACTACTCGCAGCCTCTGCCGACCGTCATCAACATTCCGGCAGGTGGGAGAGCGTCGCTGCGCCTCGTGAACCTGTCCGTCGAGCAATATCACACGCTGGGTACTTTGGGGATTCCGATGAAAGAGATTGGATTCAACGCCAAGCTCCTGCGGGACCAGGCGGGGAACAACACCGAGTTTTACACCAATTCGATCACCCTGGGAGGCGGCGAGTCGCTCGATGTGATTCTCGATGCCAGCGATGCCGGGTGTGGGTTCACCGGCTGCGCGCAACAGCTGTATCCGGCGGGCAGCGTCTTCTACATCTACACCACCAATCTCGATCACCTGTCGAACGACGCAGAGAACTTCGGCGGGATGATGGCCGAGGTTCACATCTGCACACCAAAGAGCGGCAACGGAACAGCTCCGCAGACCTGCAATTTCTAGGAGAGCCGAATGAGGCCAACGAACATGAAGAACACTACTTCGAAGACACAATTGTTCCTGGTGGCAGCGTTGGCGATGTTGCTCACGGCCACAGCTTTCGCTGCGACCCCCGGCATTACCGGCCCGACCTTTAACTTGACGGCCCAACAGGCTTACCTCAATCAGCCGGATGGGCAAATGGTTTACTCGTGGGGCTACGGCTGCAACGGCGCACCAACGGGCTTTGCCCCTGCTGCCATTGCCGGCGCGACGTGCCCTTCGATGCAAGTCCCCGGTCCCACGTTGATCGTGACGGAAGGACAGACGGTCACCGTGAACCTGACCAATGGCCTGCCCACGGCGGTCGGCAACACCTCAATTCTGTTTCCTGGCTTCCAAGTAACCGCGACGGGCGGTGTGAGAGGTCTGCTTGCGCAGGAGGCGGCGCCGGGCAGCACGGTGACCTACAGCTTTCTTGCTTCCTCACCAGGAACGCGCGCCTACTACAGCGGGACGCAAAGCGATCTCCAGATCGAGATGGGCCTGTACGGTGCCGTCATCGTCCTCCCAGCCGCTGTCCCTGCCGCCTGCACAAGCGGACTGCATGCTGCGAACCTTGCCGCTGAAGCGCACTGGGGAGAACACGACTTTCGATTGTCGCCGGCCGCTTATGACAGCGCCAAGACCTGCTACGACCGGGAATACCTGTTCCAGTGGGCCGAGATGGATCCGAACATTCATCACCAGGCAGAGGCGCAGGTCACGGCGAGGATCGGCTGCACGGCTGGAGCTCCCGGGTGCAGCCTCAACGTTCCGACTGAGCCCTACAAACCTGCCTACTACCTGATTAATGGGCGCTCCATGCCAGACCTCATGGACCCCAACTATGCGGCCGAGTATCCGCATCAGCCCTACAACGGCAATCCGCATATGCATCCGGGCGAACTCACGTTGATCCGCACTGTCGGCCAGGGCCGCTGGCAACATCCCTTCCACGAACACGCTAACCATGTTCGCATCCTGGCGCGCGATGGAAATTTGATCCTCGCTCCGGACGGAACCAATCTCGCCGGCATTCTGATGTTCAACACCGACACGACTCCGGGCCAGGCCTTCGACGGGATCTTCTATTTCACGGGCAGGGGTCTGAACTGGGACCCGTATGGCCATCATCCCGGGTCTGATGTGGGGACTAACAGTCTCAACGACCCCCTTGCTCATCTGGGCTGCACTCCAGACGCGAACGGGTACAACACGGTTGATCCGACTGCGGTGAATTTCTGGGAGTGGTGCCAGGACCATAACAAGCCGATGGAAGTGAATCCGTTCGGAGACGTGGCGGGTGGCGGCCCAATGACGCTGCCAGATCCGAACATCTTCACTAACGGTCCGTGGTATAGCGGCAGCCCTTACCTGGGACCGGATGCCAGCCTGCGCTCGACGGTGCCGGCCTGCGCCACCACGTCTACCGCTACTTTGACCTGTACCAATCTGCTTCCCGCCAACATGCAGGCCAACCCGGCTAACGAGCGCGGATGGGCGTTTATGTGGCACTCGCATAACGAACGCGAGATCACTACTAACAACGTTTTCCCCGGCGGAATGCTGATGATGATGTTGGTGGATTCCAGAGAATTTGTCATCGACGAGTCGAACTAACTGAGGAGAATAGCGATGCGATCCAACTATCTCAAAACTTTGAAGACAGCGGTCCTGGCGGTAACTATTCTCCTCCTCGGAGTGAGTGTGTCGGTGGCCCAGCAGACGATTAATCTGGCTGCGGCTCCCACCACTCTCGTCATGCCTGACGGCTCGACGGTGCCGATGTGGGGCTACAGCTGCGGTACGGTCGTGACTACCGCCACCGCCACCTGCCGGGCGCTGAATCCGAATGCGCCGGCGGCAGTCGGGACAACACCTGCGGGTTGGTCGCCCGTGGTGATTACAGTGCCCGTCGCGACCACGGGTCAGACGAGCCTGACGATCAACCTCACCAATAATCTGTCCTTCACGCCGACCGGAGCTACGACTGCGAACACGGTTCCCACGTCGCTAGTGATCGTTGGACAAGTGGGTGGCGGACTAGGAGTTTTGGGGCAACGGACTACCACGCTCAGTCCCAGCCATGCCAATGCCCAAGCGAACGTAACATGGCCGATCGTGGTGAGCCCTTCTACGACACCCGGTACGCCGCCGGTGCAGGGGCCACGCGTGCAGTCGTTCGGCACGGAAGTGGCGGCGGCTGGCGTGACCCCTGTTGCTCCCCAGGTCGCGTCCGGGTCCTCACTGACGTGGTCCGCGCTTCGACCGGGCACATACCTGCTTGAGTCCGGCACGCACCCATCTATCCAAGTCCCTATGGGACTCTATGGAATTCTGGTGGTCACCGATGTACCGGGGACGGCGGCTGGACTTACAACCGGATGCGCCTACGGTTACTCGGCAGCAGTAACGACGACGACACCCTCGACGCCCGCATCATGCCAGCGGCCATACGACGCGGAAATTCCGTTGGAGTTCAGCGAAATCGACCCCGTGCAAAACAATGCGGTTAACACGGCAGTCAACACCGTTGGTTTCAGTGAGACCAAGGTGTGGTCCGGACAGCCAGGCGGTTGCGGGAACGCTTCCTCGGGAGCTGCTTACCACACCTGCTATCCGCCGGCGGTGAACTACATCCCGTTGTACTACCTCATCAACGGAGTCGGGTTCAACCGGACTAACGCTGCGTCCTCGCTGTTCCCGGTTGCGCCCGCCACGGGCCTCACAGCGGGCACCGGAAATGTTCTGGTGCGCTTGGTGAATGCCGGTCTTCGCATGCACGTGCCTTCGATCGTCGGATCGCTGACCGGGGCAACGACTACCGTGGCTGGGGTACCGGGCTTTTCGATCATTGCTGAAGATGGCAACCCGTCGCCGGGAGTTCCCAAGGTGCAGAGCGACATCTTTATGGCGGCGAGCAAGACGAACGACGTGATGATTAATGTGCCGACGGCCACCACGACGCCAGCCCTTGCGGTGTTCGACCGTGAGTTGAGTCTGTCCGGCAACGCCATCGAGCGTGACGCTGGAATGCTGGCTTACGTCAGCATCAATGGCGCGGCACTGCCGACGTCGCCCTCACTTGCGGCTGCAACCGCTGTGGCCGACTCCTACCCATCCCTGGTTGCGGGCCAGACGCTCACCGTATCGGATCCATCTAAGGGCCTACTTGCCAACGATACGAACGTGTATGGTGCTCAACTCCTCGCACTGCCGGCCAATGGCACGGTGACTCTGAATGCTAACGGCACGTTTACATATGTGCCGACCGGTACAGCAACCTCCGACTCATTCACGTACTGCGCGAACGGTTCAGTCACGGCGGGCGTCTGTTCCTCCGGTATAACCGCGACGGTGACCCTGAGCGCCGCGACGGTTGAAGGGGCCAGCGGTATCACCTGTACCGCTTCCAGTTACAACGCGACCATCGCAACCTACATTGCTGTCAAAACGCCAGGCCTCCTGGCGGGTTGCAAAGACACCGCGGGCTATCCTCTCACCTTAGACACGGCGAGCGTCTCAGCCCTAACCGGCCCGGGCACGGGTACGATTCTTCCCGACGTGAATGGCGGGTTCACCGTGTCCGTCAGTGCGGCGGGTTCCTATAGCTTCACCTTCAAAGCTAAGAACTCACAGGGAACGGACAGCGCCAGCGCCGCGACGGCGACGATCGTCTTCCCTGCGGGGAGCGGCCTGAGTGTCACAGTTCTGGACGGCGGGGACAAGAAAACGCTGGTTACCGACTACCGCTGGATCATCGAGGAAGACAAGAGCTTCTACGTCAACCCGAACTGCACGACGAACACTTTGACCCCACCGGCGGGCTGCCCCGTCCCGGTTGCTAATGGTGCAGTTCCCACCTTTGGGGTGAATTTCCACGCCAGCCACATGGAGTACGTGGCGCAGGGCTGTACCGGGCCGCTGTCGTGCGAGGGGGGCCAGATGATTGTCAATCCGGCCACCGGGACCCACAGCCTCGCGGTGTGCGATGTCGGCAACGGCGTTTGCCGAGCCGATACCACAGGAAACGGATTTACGCAGGTCCTCCCCAGCCAGGTTGCGTTGGATCCTACTAAGCGCTACTACATCTCCGTGCTGCCGGGCGACGCAGCCAACCCTTTTGGCTCTGGATACGTGGGTGCGCCTGACTGCTCTGCTGCTGGGATGGCCGCTGGTAAGTGCGGGCACGGCATGGGCGGCAACGCGATCATTGCCCCCTGCTTTCCAACGGGAACGTGCACTGCTTCCTCCACCTTTGCGACGCCCGTGACGGTGCTGGTGCAGCCCTCTCCGTACCCGCCGGCGAAGCTTTCTGTGCAAGTGTTCGAGGACGACTTCCCCCTCAACGGAGAGCAAGATGCAGGGGGTGGAATCGACGTAATCGCGACCAATGAGCCCGGCTTGGGCGGGTTCAATATCGAACTTGTGGACCAGAAGGGCCAGTTCGGTGACGTAACCGGACAGATGACGTACGACATGTTTAACCAGCCGCTGTCGAACAGCTTGGCAGGCACGATCGATCCGGCGACGGGAAAGGACGCGTGCCCGATATCGACACGAGTGACCGCTAATGCGGTGACGGGTGACGGAACGCAGCAAGGCATCACCGGCCAAATCGTGACCTGCCCGAAGTATGAATCCGATGGCGTAACTATGTCGCCGCTCGCGGGCGAAGCCGTAATTGCCAATCTGATGCCGGGGTTTTATAGCGTCATTGCCACGCCCGGGGCCGACCGCATTGCGCGGGGTGAAGAGTGGCTCCAAACCAATACCCTAGACGGCCAGAAGGCCCACGATGCCTTCATCAAGATCGGCGAGCCGGCCTATTTCCAGGAGTATGGGCCGGCGGGATTCCACGTCTCCGTTGGCTTCGCCAATCCGGCGATCATCAATGCCCGCCTGCCAGGCGTTTGCGGTGGCACTGACCTCAACGTTACCGCGACCGGCCCATGCACCAATTCCGTGACCGGCAAAATTACGATGGAACGTGTCAGCCGGACGCCGGATCAGCGACTGTACAGCAGCGGTTCGCGCGATGCCTACGCCTGGACCCAGTGCTATGTCAGCATTGGCGATCCGGACGGCGAGGACTTTGCCTTCACCAAGTGCGCCGCCGACGGCACCTTCAAGCTCTCGGGTCTCCCCCCTGGCGACTGGCGACTGACGGTTTTCGACCAATGGAATGATCAGATCGTGGATGGCCTTTCGACACCGGTGGCGCTCACGGGCGGCACCACCAACAATATGGGAGATATTCCGCAGCAGCAGTGGCAGTCGGACCTCGATACCCGGACGTTCATTGACGACAACAGGGACGGTGTTTACGAGTCCAACGAGCTCGGAATTCCCTTTTCTTCTGTGAGCATCCGGTTCCGGGACGGCGAGCTAGCCAATAATCTTTTGACAGATTTCGGCGGGGTGGCCAATTTCAACGAGACCTTCCCTCTATTCAATTGGTATACCGTCGAAACCGATCCCACCCGTTACAAGACCACTGGTATCCACACGGTCTACGACGCGGGCGGGCCGGCTGACGGCACCGTGTGCGGCACTCCCTGGCCAAACTGCGGCTCCTCCGTCATTGCCAAGAATCTGGCGAACACATACGAACCTGTCCCTCTGCCCGCCAACCTCTCGGTGCCAGGCGCGGTTTATTGCACCAATGCGGACTGCACTGGTTCCTCAATCGCAACCGGACCGGTCCCCAGTTCGACGACCAACCATTCGACCGGCCGCATCGATCCACCTTGGGTCTTCGCCGAAGGCTGGCAGGGCTTTATCGGCCAGTTCAATTTCATTGAATTCGGGAAAGCGCCTTATGCGTCCTGCCCACCAGCCTGCGTTACCGTTAACGGCGCTCCCCACGGGGAGAACGGCGGCATCCAGGGCCATGTCATTTATGCCTCTACCCGCCCGTTTGATGACCCCATGATGCTGGTGCAGACACAATGGGAGCCCCTGGTTCCGCGCGTCACCATGAACCTCTATCAAGAGGGCTTCGCGGCCGACGGAGTTACCCCCACTCTCACGTTAGTGGACACCACGAAAACCAGCAGTTGGGACGATTGGGCGCAAGGCTTCCGCTCCGACGGCGTCCCCTACATGAACTGCCCGGGACAGTCGACCGCCGATCTCTTCTATTTCACGATATACAACCAGCCGGACTATCTGGATGTGTACAACTCCCAGCACGGCGGGCCCGCCGCCCACGCGCTGCCCTACAACTCGCAATACAAGTGCTATGACGGCATGCACAACTGGAACCAACTCCAGCCCGCGCCTTACGATGGCGCCTACGCGTTCCCCAGCGTCCTCGGCCTGGACCCAACTACCGGAAAGCCTGTGACACCCACGGGTGTTGTGGCAGGAGTTAACGGAACGGCCGCGGCGCTCCCCGGGACGAACTGCACGATCTGTGTGCCGGATCCCGACTCGACCGACCCGTACAGGTCTGGCACTGCGATGTTGCCCCCCGGAAAGTACGTGGTGGAAGTCGTACTGCCTCCAGGCTATGAACTGGTGAAGGAAGAGGACAAGAACATTCTGATCGGCGACAACTTCATCGCGCCGGTCACCCAGGAGTTCGGCGCTCTCGGGAACATCTACATCATTCCCGATCAGGCCTCGGTAGCGGCAGCGAATGATCCGGGCCCGGGTTACAACGCCAACAATGCCCAGAACCCCACCCTGAGCTTAGGGACTGTGCCGCGGACCTCGACCGTCCCTGCATATCCATTCGAGCCCGTGTGGCCGTGCGTAGGGGAAATGCGCGTTGTTCCTGACTACATGAGCATCTTCCCTGAGGCCCATGAAGTGGCGGCCTTTGCCGGAGCGACGCGTCCTCTGTGCGACCGTAAAGAGGTTACGCTCACGGAGCAGGCGGGCGCGATTGCGAAGTTCTTTATATACACCTCCACACACATCGGCTCAAAATTCACCGGGATTATCACGGACGACTTCACCTCCGAGTTTGATCCCTTCGCGCCGACCTTCGGCGAAAAGTTCTCGCCACCCAACATGCCGGTATCTTTCAGGGACTGGGCTGGAAACGAAATTTCCCGCGTGTATTCCGACCACTGGGGAGTCTTCAACGGGATGACCTATTCGACCTGGGAGGTGAACCCGCCCAACCCCACCGGGTATGCGCCCGGCATGATGGTCAATTGCATGAACGACGCCGGGCCGATCCTGGACACGAATCCCAGTTCGCCGACGTACAACCAGATGATCAAGGATCCCCTCTTCAACCCGCTGTACAGCCAGTTCTGCTATGAGGATCCGTATATGCCCGGGGTGACCGACTACCTGGATACGCCGGTAGTGCCGACGGCGGGCTTCGTGGGCGCGGGCTACAACAATCCTGACTGCGCCTATCCGGATGCCACGCCGGCGATATCGAGCGTCACCAGCTCGGACATTGCCGGGCCGTGGGTAAGCACCTCCGGCGCCGGTCACACGCTGACCATCACTTCTCTGGGCAACCAGCAAGTGAATAACTATGGATACACGGGGCCCTCAGCCCAGACGGCTCCTTACAATGAGAAGACAGTCGCCCGCCACTACGGCTTCGGGACCACGAAGGGCCAGGTGACCATTGGAGGGGTATCCGTAACTGCGGCCAACATCACGACCTGGAATGACACGACGATCGTCGTCAACGTTCCCAGCGGCGTGCCCGCGTGCGCCGTCCAGCAACAAGGACAATATGGCGGCACACCCGCGCGGTGCGGTGAGCTGGTCATCACTGCTGCCAATGGGAAGCAGTCCGTCGACGCCGTGACCGTCACCGTGGGCGGTAAGAAACCAACCGTGTTGGGGGCGGGAAGTACCATTCAATCGGCCGTTGACGCGGCCGCTCCGGGCGACATGGTCATCGTTCCCCCGGGGACGTACCGTGAGCTGGTGATCATGTGGAAGCCGGTCCGGTTGCAAGGCGTGGGAGCCGCTTCCAGCGTTATCGACGCCACGACTCATCCCGCAGGTACATTGAAGTTGGATCCCTGGCGCCGAACTGTCAATTGTCTGTTTGGATTGGCTATGAACGGTCAACCCAATACCGGTTCCAATCCATTCGACAACCCATCCGACACGGCGAACAACGGCAAACCGTACACGTGCCCAACCAGCCTCATGGGCGGAACTGGTCCCAACGGCGACACCTGGAACTACTTCTCCGGTGGTCCTAACTACCCGTCGATGGTCGCGGATCGAATACCGCTCGAGGGCATCCTCGGCTGGGACGCCACGGTGAATGGCAACCTGGCGGAGCAGTTGCAAGAGCCTTCCATCATGGGAGCGTATGAAGGCGCTGCCATTACCGTCGTGGCCAAAGGAGTGAATATTCCGGCTGGATCCACCGACGTTTTCGGAAGCGGCGCGGAGGCCACTTTCCCGGCGGGTACCACGCTTCTTACGGCCGCTAATTGTGGCGGTGGCACTGTGGCTAATCCGTTCCCGAGTAACTTCCAGTGCAACCCCTCCAGCATCGATGCGCTGGGGATCACGGACGCCTCGCAGGGAGGAGGCGCCATCTTCTTGCACGCCTGGACGCATAACCTGCAGCTCGCCAACAACCGTGTCTACAACAACTCGGGAACGCTCTCCGGCGGCATGGTCATCGGTCAAGGTGAGTTCCCCGAAGCCTACTTGGCACCGAACTCGAGTCCGGACAATATTGCTCCGGGCTCCTGCCAGGACAGCACCATCACCAATACTCAACTGCCATACTGTCTCCAGTTGAACGTGAACATCCACCACAACATGGTCACGTATAACTCCTCGACGGGTGACGAATTGTTCACGGGCACGCCAGCGGGAGCAGGTGGTGTGAGCATCTGCACAGGCTCCGACTACTACAAGTTCAACTACAACTGGGTGTGCGGGAATATGAGCTCGGGTGACGGTGGCGGCGTTGGCCAGCTCGGGTTCAGCTATAACGGCGACATCGAACACAACACGATCATCTTCAATCAGAGTACCAACCCAACTATCCCGGCGAACGGTGGCGGGCTCCTCATCATGGGAGCTGCCCCGGACGGCACCACACTAGTCGGCGGGGTTGCCACCGAGTGCGGTAGCGTGACCGACAACGATTGCGTGCCTGGGCTGAGCGACGGCGTCGGTCCCAACTTGGTGATCAACGCCAACCTGCTCATGGGGAACGGCGCGGAGGCTGGCAGCGGCGGCGGTATGCGCCTGCAGGCCGTGAACGGCGCAGACATCGCCCGCTTCCCGGCGAATCCGGAGAGATGGTACTCCGTTCAGGCCACGAACAACATCATCGTTAACAATGTGGCTGGATGGGACGGCGCCGGAGTTTCTTTGGAAGACTCGTTAGTGGTGAACCTTGTCAACAACACGATTGCTTCCAACGATACCACTGCGTCGTCGGGCTCACTGTTCAACACCCTGGGGGCTCCGTTAGCCAGTTCACAGTCGCCCCCGCCCACAATTACCACCAATGGCACGACCACGCTGCCTCAGCCGGCCGGCCTCGTGACCATGGTGAACAGTCCGCAACTAACGTCCTCTTTCACGACTGGTGCGATCACCTGCCCGGCGGGTCATTACGCTCCCGGCAGCAGCGCTACCAACGGGACCTGCACCAAGATCTCGTACCCGGCTCTTGAGAACAACATCTTCTGGCAGAACCGGGCGTTTAACATCGGTGTCGGCGCCCTGAGCCCGCAATATCAGCAGAACATTGTCTCGCTGTTCAACGCGATCAGCGAGACTCCCGCTCCAAACCAGACCAGCACCGGCGCTTGCCCGGCTGGCGTCACTTACTGGGACATCGGTGCACGCGGCGACACGGGACCGGGCAACCACGGTTCTGGGTTCACGCTGGCCCCAGTGTTTTCGCTACTTACCAATGCATCGGAAAACGGCAACGGAACCGACAATCTGCTTGCGAGTAGTCCGCTCGTCGTGAGCCAGTACTGCAACGGTTCGCGCGTCCCACCAGAGAACGGTGGACTGGGCTACCAAGTGCCTCCGGGCATCTCGGACGCGACGGCGCCCAACCCGATCTTCAGCTTGACACCGAATGCGACGGTGGACGAGGGCAACAACTGGGTCAACATCAGTTGGGGCCCGCTGTCGATGTCCAATCCAGTGACCGGTGCAATACTCGGCAACTACGCGTTGACCAGTGGCTCGCCGGCCATTGACAAAGCCAGCGCGGCCTATGCACCTCCCACTGACTTCTTCGGCAACGCTCGTGACTGCGCCCCTGATGTCGGCGCCGTCGAGTTCCACCTGACAGGCACTTTCGCATGTGCCAGCGTCACCGGCGGCCCGCTGAATTTCGGCAACGTGGTGATAGGTACAACCAGCGCAGCCCGAACTCTCACATTGCACAATACCGGCACGGCGGCCCTTACCGGCATCACCATTACCGCCACACCTCCGTTCGCGCGATCTGGCGGAAGCTGCGGTGCGACACTGAATGCCGGAGCTACCTGCACCGTCAACGTTGTGTTCTCACCCACAGTGGCGGGCGCGGCAACGGGATCGGTAAACATCACCGCCAGCGTTGGCGTCGCCGGTTCGCCGGTATCCCTGTCCGGTACAGGAATCGCGCGAGTCGTCAGCGCGACGCTGACGCCGACCACGTGGACCATAGCCCACGCCAGGAATTGCCCGGGCACGGGCATCGCCGGCATAATCGCCTGCATGCTTGATCCGGCCCAAGTGTTTACTCTCACGAACACGGGGAACGTACCTCTGACCGGCATCACCCAAGGAGCTCTGGGCGGTACTCCCGCGAATGATGCTAACTACGGCGTTGTCCGCCTCTTGTCGACTTGCGGTCCGGCGGGTGGGGGCCAGTTGCTCGGCCAGACGACCCTGGCTCCGGGTGCGGCTTGCGTGGTCACGGTGCAGTTCAAGCCACTCACGGCCCAGGCGGCTGGAGCTAAGCCCGCGACCATTTCAGTCACCGACTTGGCTGGTACGCAAACCTCGACGTTGAACGGAACGGCACAATAAATGCCGGGCTGGTCAAACGTAACTCTAAACACGGTGCTGCTCGCGGAAGTATTCGCGAGCAGCATCGCTTTGCAGGAGGACTTGCGCGAGCAAGTCAAAAATCGGCGAGCGACTGAGGCCTGAACCCTAGGTCGAATGGCGCAAAGCCACTGAGGTGAAGTAGAGACTATGAAGATCCTTCGCACCTTTTTTTTCTCAGCCCTCCTCGCCGTCCCCAACCTTGCCGTGGCGAAGCTTCCACCGAATTCGGCGCTGGGGCAGGTGGAAGGCACGCTTGACTTCTGTGCCCAGGCCGATCCGCAGTCGGCCGCGAAGTACGTGGAATTCAAGAAAGCCTTGGTCCAGGGTGAACCCGAGAAAGATGTAAACGAGGCTCGCAAGAGTTCGGAATACAAGAACTCCTACGATGCGATTGGCGAGGTCCTCGGCAAGGTCCCGAAGGACCAGGCCGTGAAGGCTTGCATCAGTTTTCTGGAAGGCAAGTAGGGCCAAACGCGTCGAGGACGCGGGCACGCTGGTGATGTTGACTAGACGACCATGCAAGGGAATAAGAAGAAGTAGGAGTTCGCATCGGGTTAACGCTGGGCTGACTCAGCTAGGGTCCCTTAACTCTGGAGAATTAGAAACATGGCTAATGACATCGGTTTCTTCCGTAAGGCGCTACCCCTGGCACTCCTCATCGCGGGCAGCGTCTGCACTTCAAGCCTTATGGCGCAGGCGACACAAAATTCTTCTATTCCGGCTCACGCGCAAGCTCCCTCGTTACCGCCCACTCACACGAATACTGCCCCCCCCACGGTGGGGACGCAATCGACAACTCCGGCTGCCAAGTCGGTTGCTGGCACTCCAGTCCCCAATCCGCCGAGTGGGTTACCGAAACGAGCCAAAATGTATTACGCAGGCTTTTGGGGGGTCGACTCGCTACGCGTCAAGGCGGTGGAGTCGGGCGAGCTCATTCGATTCAGCTGGCGCGTGTTAGACCCGGACAAAGCTGCGGCGCTCAATGACAAAAAGGCTGAACCTCTCTTGCTCGATTCACAAGCCGGGGTCAAGCTGGTTGTCCCGACGATGGAGAAGGTTGGGCAATTGCGGCAGAGCAGCACGCCCGAGGCGGAAAAGTCTTACTGGATGGCTTTCTCGAACCCAGGTAGGAAAGTGAAACCGGGAGACTTCGTGACTGTGGTGATTGGGCAATTCCATGCGATCGGGCTCGTCGTGGAGTAGCGTGCCCGCTCTGGATGCATCCAGCTACATCAGAGCGAGCTACATTTGGAGAAGAACCCTTGAAAGCTAAAGGTATGAATCCTTGTTTCTTCGTGGTTGCGTTTCCTTCCGCTGTCGACGGCTGGCTCGGAGACGAAGTCGATGGAATCTGGCGAGGTATTCGATTTACCGACCGCGTGCTAGACGCCGACAAAGCCAAGCTGAAGCTCGCTCTTTCAGAATCGTAAAGGTCCGACTAGGTCGGTCATCGGTCTAACATTTTTTCTGTCGCAGGTGTTGGCGAGGCAACCCAGTTTCCAGCTGCGTTCGATGGTAGACAGTATCGAATAGTGGTTGTAGGCGCGGCCGGAACTCCGGGTGAACCGAAGCGTATCGGAGATCACCAGGGTCACGACGTGACCACCACCGGGATTAGCGTCACAACACCCGCTGGTGTCCCCGAATCCCGAAGGACCGGTGCCGGTGAAATCGCTCTCATCCCACGTGATGAAGATGACCGAGTTGCCGGTCCAGGCCTTGGAAGTCATGATCGCGTTTACGGTGCTAAGAAGGAAGGCGTCGCCGGTGGCTATAAGGGCCGGCACCTGGGAGAAATCGCAGGGGTCCTGCGGAGTGGCGCCCCGGCCGTGCATATCGTGACACTGGTCCGGGCTTATCCAGACATAATCCGCCACGGTGTTGTTGACCAGATCGGTGGAGAACTGGCCGAAGTCCACAATGTTGGCCACCCGGGCAGGGTTGTTCTGGACGTTCTGATAGGAGATGAAAGGGTTGTGTTTTCGCTCGTAAAGCTGGTTGCCGCAAGCGTGGTCGAGCGGAGAGCTACACAGGGAATAAGACTGCATGTACGCCTTCCAGGTTTTGCCCCCGGATTCGAGCTGGTCGACAATGTTGGGAACGTCAATGGTGATATCGTTGTCATTCATCACCCCGTTGAGCGCGCCCGATGTCGCAGCGATGTAGTTCGGCTGGCTGGGATGTGAGACGCCGTAGTAGTTGGTGGCGAGACCAGTAGTGGCGGCAGCGAAGTTGGTGAAGGGCGCGTTCGGATTGCCGATCAGCGTGCCATAGCCGGTGTTCTCCATCATGATTATGAACACGTGGTCAAAACCTCGTTCACCATGGTCTCCATTACCGCTGGCGAAAAGGCCGAGGGGCGTAGCAAGAACGAGGGCAAGGATGACAGCACTCCGGAGGCCGAACCTGCCACCGCACGGAGTCGTGCGAGAGATTAGTCGAATGTACAAGGGGTTCCTCCTCCGTTTGCGTTGTGAACCGAGGTGCATGCCTATCTGGATCGGCGCCCGCGCGGGAAAAATAAGTCACAGAATTTTAGACTCGGGCAGAGCGTTGTCAACGAAATTCTCTCGAAAACACCCGCACAGGCGGGGGTTCGAGGTGGCCTGAATTTCGAACACTGCTCTCGCGGCCTGATTTGATCCCTTGACGATTATTCCAGGTCTCACATTGGCGCCCCTTCGACATCGCTGGCCAGTAGATGCTCGCCTCTTTCTCAAGAATATCGGCGCACCACCTTCGCAATACTTGCGCGCCGGGACCCGCGGTCTTGCCGGTCGCAAGTCGTCGGCTACCTGGATAAGCATTTTGAGAGCAGGAGGTTCTGTGTAAACTACGCAAAGTGGACGAAATGGAGATAGAACGGCTGCACCGAGCGATGCTGGTCGAGCGAGAACCCGAGAGCTTGCGCGACCTAGCGCGCCAGCTGACTAGGGCACTAGAAGCAAGGATCAAGACACTGAGTGAGCAGGGTCAGCCGAGACCGAACAAGTAGCCTCATCCAGATCTGGCCTTTGCGGAAGGACACGGCGGGAGATGCGGCGGCTCGTATGCCAGCTAGCCCGGTCCGGGATGCCGTATGCTGCCTGCGAACGAAAATTCTTCGAGTTGTTCATTGAATAGTCCGGGAACCTCACATGGGGCGCGGGGTTCTTGCGCAGCATCCTGGAAAACTCGTTGACTTGCGACTGCTCGTCGACTGGATGGCAAGCGCTTGAAAATCAGGGCGACAAGGCGGCGCAATATGACGAATCTCAACCAAACCTTCATTGCGCTGTTCGACCCACGACGACACTCAAAATCTAGCATCCCTTCAGATGCTCGAAATGGATTGTGCTCATCAAAATGACAAATTGGACCAGCCTGCCAGCAGCTGGTAACTTTGGTTGGAAAAAATTTGGTGTTTTCGATGCGCAAATCCTTGGTTCACCTGAGTGGACGCGAATTGGCCCGTTTTTCAGTTAACGCTCCTAGTAAAATCTCGGCACTGGCTTCGGATGAATGCAATCAGTCGGTTGGGCGTGTTGAGGGCGTTCATGCACAGCCACATCATTCAGGAGGGGAGACACCGTGAAACCACGTCTTGCACTTTCTGCTCATCTTCGGCTCGCTGTAGCCTTGATTTCATTCGCATTGACCGGAGCGGTATCGGTTGCAGCCCAATCTTCGTCGGCTAGCGGGCGGCTTGACGGATATGTAACCGATCCAAGCGGACGTGCCGTCGCCGGCGTGGTCGTTTCTGCGCACAACAGTGCCACTGGGGAAGCATCCTCCCAGGAGACCGACGATCGCGGTTATTTCTTGTTCTTGTATCTTTCCCCAGGCCATTACGACGTGTCCGTGAACAAGGCCGGGTTCGCGCCGCTCACCTTTAATAACGTGGTAATCAGTGTGGGAACAACGTCGACTTTGCATCCACACCTCGCCCTCGGAGTAGTGGAAACTGTGATTTCCGTTAGTGGTGACGCACCGCTGGTCGATGCCTCGCAATCGGCACTGGCCACGGTGGTTGGCCGTCAAAGCATCGCGTCATTGCCTCTGAATGGGCGCAACTTTACCGATTTCGCTTTGCTCACTCCAGGGGCGACCAGCGACGGCGACTACGGGATGGTCAGCTTTAATGGCATCGCGGGAAACTTCAACAACTACACCGTGGATGGGGGCAATAACAATAACGCATTCTTTGCCCAGCAGATTGGCCGGACGAGCATTCCTTATCAGTTCAGTGAGGATGTGATTCAGGAATTCCAAGTCACCAGCACGGGTTTTCAAGCTGAGTTTGGCCAGGCCGGCGGCGGTCTCGTCAACTCTGTCACCCGCAGCGGAACCAATGGCCTTCACGGGGACGGGTACTACTACATTCTCGATTCCGCTCTGGATGCGAATGACGCAATCAATGGGGCCAACGGGATTCCCAAGCCGGCCAACCGCCGGCAACAGTTCGGCGGCACGCTGGGCGGTCCAATTCGCCACGACAAGATCTTTTACCTGGTGAACTACGAAGGTCAGGTTCGCAACGAACCGCTCACGGTAAACAACAATCCCGCTCTCATCGGTCTTCCTCCTGGTTTTTTTGCCAACAACCCCGGAATCGCGGCGCAGGTGACTGCGGCTTCGGGTTCTTTCGCTCGCAGCTTTAATCAGAATGTGGCTTTCGGGAAAATCACTGCGATCTTGAACAGCAAGAACACCCTGAACGCAACCTACAACTACCAGCGATTCCGCAGCCCGCACGGATACTTCAACACGCCGACATCCACGGGGGACGGGCTTTCGTTAACCGACGGCGCCACCAGCCAATTCTTCCAGGCCTCGCTGCAAACTATCTTTAGCAGCAGCATCGCGAACGAATTTCGCTTTCACTATGGCAACGACTATCACTTCGACCTGCCATCGACTGCTCCCACCAGTCCCACGGTAGTCATTCAAAACCCCGACAGCGGGTTTGTGTTCGGTGGGAATCGCTTTCAGCTGGGCACAACCGATCGCCGCTTCGAATTCACCGACAACCTCACCAAAGTGCTAGGAAGGCACACCATGAAGTTCGGCGTCGACATAAACTACAATCGCGATACCGACTATTTCCTTTACGGACCCAAGGGCGAATATCAATTCGGCACGCTAGCGGACGTGGCCACGGGCTCGTTTCAGCTCTATCTGCAATCGTTCGGACAGACCACTGCGGAACTTCACTCGCCCACGTATTCCCTATTTGCTCAGGACCAGTTTCGTGTCGTTCCGACGCTCACCCTAAATTACGGGCTCCGTTACGATCTGCAGGTGTTGCCGCAGCCGCCGGTTTGCAATCCCCTCTTGACCCTGACTTGCCATATCCCCTACAGCAAGAGGAACGTCGCACCCCGCATCGGATTCGCCTACTCGATCGATCCCAAAGGCGCCACGGTGGTGCGCGGATCGTTCGGACTGTTCTACATGCAGGAGGACCTCCTGGATACTTCGCAAGCCCTCCTCTCCAACGGCATCTCCCGACCGTTCCTGGTGGCCACTGGTCCCGGTTTCGGTAACAACAGCCCGATTGTCACCTATCCCACATCGCTCACGTCTTTTCCGACCGGAGCCGGCGGCACTCCTTCGGCCGTCGTCTTTGCGCCGAATTTCCGTAGTCCTTACGTCGAGCAAGGCAATCTGGCTGTGGAACACCAGTTCGGCGTGCATACGGCAGTGAGCCTGGGATATGTCTATAGCCATGGCCTCGCATTGCTCGGAAATTCCAACGGCGTTACCCGCCAGGCGCTTGGTAACGGAAGCGACCTCAACCTCGTCCCTCCCGACTTGCAGCCTCAGTTCGGTGGAAGTTTTACCAACGATACCGTCTTCTTCCCCAATGGGCGTTCGTTCGTCGTGCCCGACTATGAAGCAATCGACGGCATTTACAATCCTAAGTTCGGCGCGATCAACGTCGTTGATAACACGGGTCTTTCGATATACCACGGCCTGCTGGTTTCGGTCCGGCATACGTCAAGCCAGTTTTTCGCGTCGGTTGCCTACACATTTTCGAAACTCATCGATCAGGGCACAGGCTACTACAACCAGTTTGACCAGCCCGCCCAGCGCGGTGACTCGCAGCTCGACCAGCGCCACCGGTTTGTCATCGACGGCGGCTGGACTCCGACCTCCGGTCTCCTGCGCCACTTTATCTTCGCGGGCGTCTTGAACGAGGCAAGCGGACGCCCCTATACCGCTGTATTCGATACCTCGCAATTGAACTTCTCGATGGTCCCCGGCGAAGGCTTCAACTCCTTCACGGGACCAGGCGTGAATGACTTTGACTTCAGCATTGCTCGGGACATTCACCTGAATGAGAGGTTCACTCTGCAACTCAAGGCCGAATCCTTCAACCTGTTCAACCACCCTAACTTCCAACAGAATCCACTGGATAACGTTCAGTACACCACGTCGCAGCGGCAGGATTCGGGTGGAAATCCAACAAATGTTTGGGATGCGACGCCGAGTACGGCTTTTGGGACGCCTGTCGCGATGGTCCCGCGTTTCGGTTCGCGAACGTTTCAGTTCTCGACTAGGTTCAGTTTCTAAGGCCGGCTCTGTGGCAGACTCCGTTTTCCGCGTGCGCGACCAGACAACTGGAACACCGGGGTTGTGTCTGTGGGAACGGTGTCGTCACTAACTTATGATGCTGCGATGGATATGTCCGGACGTTACGAGGTGAAATGGGACGACTGTGGGAGAGAGGCAGTGCTTTAACCATGTGGAAGAAAGAAGTGGGTTTCGATCCCCAACAGTTGCATCGGCAAGCAGTTTAAGCATCTCCGGTGAAGAGGACTTCCATCTCTGGATTCTGCTGGGTGGTGGTCGCTCGGGTTGTGCATGCTCGATTCGAGGGTGAGTATCAGTCAATGAGATTAACCGCGAGTGCTTCGGCACCGAGTCACCCAGTACACGCTATGCCCCCTCGGAGAACCAGAAATAGCCGTAGCGCCACGAGCCTCGGATAGAACCATGGTTCACACAGAATCACCGTCTTGCTTGTCCCGCTTTCGAACTCGAAGGCATTGCCACCATCCACCCGGACCCTGCGAGAATGGACAACCAGCCAAACTTCTCCAGGGAAACGAAACTACAGTGGGCTGGATCTCGAGAAGAATCTCGGCCTCCGGTCGAGGGAGATTGTTTTTCTTGACATCCATTTTGTAGAACTCATTGAACTGTAGCTGGTGAATGTTAACCAAATCATTGGCACCGGACTGCGGGCCAAATGCTTTACGGACATAAAGCCCCGCTTTGGCCTTTAGGCTCAGCCCATGATTCCAGCCCATGATCTCGCCGACTTGCACGTGTTTGCAGGTACTTGGCAGTCTCCCGCAGACCTGTAAGTAGTTGAAGGTTCGGGTTGAACTAGGTCTGAAAAGGCTGGCGTCGGGGGTTCAACTCCCTCCCTGGCCACCATATTTTTCAGTGACTTAGCAGACCAGCCCAAAATTTCACACCTGTGATTTCACACCTGTGGTCTCTCACAGCCCTAACTTCGACAATCGAGGAACTGACCCGCTTCGCTCTACCCGGCGCGTCTCACAGGACTAATGTTGAGTTCGGTAATATCGGTCGCTGAGCGCAATGGCCTGGAAGTCAACAGTTGAGCCAAGGGTCACTTATCCGGAAAGGCGACTATTCGGCCGAGCGGCGAGAAGCCTGTTCTAACCAAGCCTTCGCCGCCAGCCTCAGCTGTATCTCGCGCATGACGATCATCAAAACGTCAACTTCCTATTTCGCCTGCACTAGCCCCGCAATAACCGCAGCAACTTTATCGAGTATCTGGTTCCAGCCCTCCATTTGACCGCTATTTTTCGCGCTCTCCATGGGTTCATTTCCAATGAAGGTGAGTTTCGTCTGGCCGTTTCCGAGATCCTCAAAGATGGTCACGTCGTGCGCACCGTCTATGGCCTCATGTTCTATTCCTAATTGCGCAGGCTCAACCTTGTTTCCCTTCGAGTCCGAAAAGTACATGGAGGAAACGATCTTCTCGTGCAGAACAATCTCGTGGTATTCACCCGCATTCCAGAACTCCTGCCCATCCGGCGCCCTCATGCAGCAGAGAAATTTTCCTCCCACGCGAAAATCCATCTGACAAACGGGCGCAGTAAAGCCCTTCGGCCCCCACCACTGCATCACGTACTTCGGGTCTGTCCACGCCTTCCACACCAACTCGCGTGGGGCATCAAAAATTCTTGTAACGACCATCCGCTCAATTTCGCTAACCGTGTTT
>Ga0075030_100000826_pt1 | contig 27726 bp, 25 predicted proteins | sample LitLauG_LLR_2012_FD_71393 | JGI IMG/M metagenome (GOLD analysis project Ga0075030, IMG submission 71393) | Freshwater sediment microbial communities from Pennsylvania, USA - Little Laurel Run_MetaG_LLR_2012 | ecosystem: Environmental > Aquatic > Freshwater > Creek > Sediment | place: USA...
GTTCACGGCCGAGCGTTGGGACCGAATGATGCGAATCAATCTCGGCAGCGTCTTCTTCGTCAGCCAGCGCGCAATGCCACATTTGGTAAAGACTCAAGGCAACATCGTCAACATTGCTTCGGCATCGGCTTTGGTCGGTATCGCCTACACAACCGCCTATTGCGCATCAAAGGCAGGCGTCGTGGCAGTGACCAAATCCCTGGCGGTGGAGTTTGCAGGTGTCGGCGTTCGCGTCAACGCGATCTGCCCGGGTGGCGTGCGTACGCCTATGAATTCCGGCGCGACGGGATTCCCGGAAGGCGTGGATGCAGCACTGCTGATTCGCAACGCGTCGAAACTCGCGGGCGTTGAGTTTGGCGAACCAGAAGACATCGCGAACGCGATCGCTTTTCTGGCTGGTGACGAGGCACGATATGCGTCCGGCACAATTTTGAGTATCGACGGCGCGCAGACGGCGGGGTGACGGCATGTTCGGATTCGCAGATTATCTATCGATCCGGGATCTCGTCTGCCGTTACGCACTGTACTTGGACCGTGGGGATTTTGTGGCGATGGCCGCGATGTTCGCAGATGCCATTTTCACGCTGCCAGCGGGCAAATATCGAAGCGACCCCGCAGGTGTGGAGGCGGTCTTCCGCCGCCACATGCGCTTCTATGAAGACGGCACAGCGCGCAGCCGTCATGTGACGACCTATCTGATCGTCGAACTACGGGATGACGGCCGGGCGTCGGCCGAGCCGTCGGTCATAGGTCTTCAGCTCGTTCCTGGCTCGACCGTGCGGGCGATCGTTGCCACTCGCGATCAGGACGAGTCTAATCGCGTCGAAGGCGAATGGCGCTTCGCAGCCCGGCGCATCGAGAGGAATCTCGAAGGCGACATCTCATTGCATCTGATGACTGCGATCCCATAGTCCTTCCGGACGATGGCCAGCGGGCCCGACCGTCGACAATGAGCATCGCGCCTGGCGGCGCGCCTGGGGCAAGAACATGACAGAACCCGCCGCACAACCAACCCGTGATCAACTCGAACGCATGTTTTTCCGCATGGCTCTTTCGCGCCAGATCGAAAAGCTCATGGCGAGGCATGTGCGCGAACATCGATTCTCGGGCTGGTGGCATCCAGGCGAGGGCCAGGAGGCTGCGCCCATCGGCGCCACTGCCGCAATGCGAGATGATGACTATCTCTGGTATCAGGGCCGCGGAACCGCGTGGAGCGTTGGTAAGGGCATGTCGGTGGACCCTATCCTCGGTGACCTTCTTGGCAAAACCACTGGCTCGACCGGCGGCAAGGGCGGTGGGGTGCCGCACTGGCGCGACCGCTCGATCGGCGTGATGGGAGAGGGTGCAACGCTCGGTAGCGTGTTCCCTCTCGCGGCTGGATCGGCGCTAGCATCGAAAATTCGGGGGACCGATCAGGTCTCTCTGGCCGATTTCGGCGACGGCACGGCGGCGCGCGGAACTTTTCACGAAGCGCTGGTGCACGCCGCTGCCTGGAAACTGCCGGTGATCTACTTCTGTGAGAACAACGGGTTTCTGGTCGGCACCCGGCTGGGTTCAGTCAGCCCGACCGAGGACATCGCAGATTACGCGGCCGGCTACCACATTCCAGGGGTCATCGTGGACGGCCAGGACGCAGTCGCGACCTACCAGGTGACGGCGCAGGCGATTGCGCGGGCGCGGGCTGGAGAAGGTCCGACTCTCATCGAAGCGAAGGTGTTTCGTCGCCAGGGACACTATGCGGGCGACCCACAGAATTACCGTGATGTCGATCATGATCTAAAGAGTTATCGCGATCCGCTTGATGTTCTAGGAATCCGGCTCGCATCGGGGACTGCGGAAATGCTTCAGGAAAAGGCGGCTGCGGTCGTGCTGGCGGCCTACGAGGCAGCGATGGCAGCGCCCGAGCCCGACGAGTCGGTGATCTGGAAGGATCTGTTCTATGAGCGATGAAGGCTTGGCCGTGCAGACAATTGGCTATAACGCGGCCATGAGCCAGGCGCTTGTCGAGGAGATGCGCCGTGATGATCGCATCTTCGTGCTTGGGCAGGGCGTGGCGACAGGTGGTTGGTTCGCAACTGAACGTGGGCTCGCTGCGGAATTCGGCGAGAAGCGGGTTCTGGACACCAACATCTCCGAGGCGTTCCAGGCCGGGGTTGTTGCGGGGGCGGCCATCGCCGGCATGAAACCGGTGGTCAACATGGGATTCGGCGATTTCGCCTTGATTGCTGGCGACGAGATCTTCCACAAGCTGGCGAAGTGGCGCTATATGCACGGCGACAACTTTCCGATGACGGCCGTAGTGATCTTCCCGATTGGCGCGATGGGCGGAGCGGGGCCCGAGCACTCCGGATGTTCGGAAGTTCTTGGCATCCACTATCCCGGCCTGAAGGTCGTTGTTCCAGCCACGGCGGCCGATGCCAAGGGGTTGATGCGAGCAGCATTGCGGGAGCCGAATCCGGTGCTCTTTCACTCGGTACAGTCGCTTGGCTGGACCAAGGGCGAGGTGCCGATCGATCCCGAGTACATCGTGCCGATTGGCAAGGCCGTGGTCCGCCGTTCTGGCGGCGCGGCCACCGTCATCACCTATGGCTCGATGCTAGCACGCTGTCTTGACGCCGCCGAGCGGCTTTCCGGCGAGGGCATTGCGCTGGAAGTGATCGACCTGCGCACGCTGGTCCCGCTGGATTGGCCGACCGTGCTTGCTTCGGTTCGGGGAACACACCGAGCTATGGTTGTTCACGAAGCGATGCGAACCGCGGGCCCCGGCGCGGAGATTGCGGCGCGAATTCAGGAAGAGGCCTTCTACGATCTCGAAGCTCCGGTGCTTCGTGTCGGCGCCAAAGATCTACCGCTTCCGCAGCACTCCGCGCTCGAAACGTTGTGCCTGCCATCGGTGGCTCAAATCGAGGCGGAAGCAAGACGGTTGATGTCCCTCTGAAGCTTCGAAAGTACAAACATGTCCTTCCTAACGGAACTTCGGATACCTCATTCCGGCTCGGTGGAGAACGCCAAGCTGATGAGCTGGCTTGTCGCCGAGGGGGCCGCTTATCGAGCCGGCCAGGCCCTCTACGAAATCGAAACCGACAAGACGCTGATGGAGGTCGAAGCGGAGACCGACGGAGTCCTCGCGAGGCGCGAGGCTGCGGAAGGAGATGAGCGCAAGGTTGGCGAACGCGTCGGCTGGTGTGCTCCGGCCGGAGCGTCTGCCGAGGGCATTGCGGCGGCACTGAAGGCGCTCGATGCGAGTTCTGCGAATGCGGCTGGCGCCGAACTCGCACCTACTCCTCCGGCAAGCTCGTCACAAGCAGCTGGACCCGAATCAGGAGGCAAGCTCTCGCCTCTTGTGCGCCGCCTCGCGGCAGAGCACCAAGTCGACCTCGCAAGGGTCGCCGGCACGGGCCCCGGCGGCAAGATCACAGGGGACGACGTATTGCGCGCCGCCAAATCGGCCGGCGACGCAGCGCCGTCTATTCCGGGCTACGAAGACGTGCCCGTCAAGGTTGTCCCGAATAGCAGCCGGCGCAAGGCGATCGCCAGGCGCCTGCTTGATTCGGTGCGCAATTCGGCCTTACTCACGGCGGACATGCAGATCGATCTCGGTGCGGTGTTCACCGCACGCGAGCACCTGAACGCAACGCGGCAGTCCCGCGGTGAAGCGCCAGTCTCGGTACTGGCCTACGTCGCGCAGGCCCTATGCAAGGTGCTGCGAATGCGTCCCGACTTCAACGCCACCTTCACAGACAGCCACACGATGCTCTGGCAGGCGGTACACCTCGGGGTTGCGGTCGACTGTCCTGAAGGCTTGGTCGTGCCGGTCATTCGCGATGCCGACCGGCTCGGCGTCGAGCAAATCGATGCCGCCGTGCGCGGCCTTGCCCAACGGGCGCGCGACAATCAACTGAAGAGCGACGAGCTGGAAGGTGCAACGTTCACACTTTCCAACCCCGGCTCCCTTGGTCCAGTTCTGCGTGCCGAGGCGGTACTCAATCCGCCGCAGGTTGCGCTCCTCGGATTACCGGCCTTGCTACGCACGCCGGTCGCGGTAGAGGGGCCAGAAGGGCAATGGACGGTCGTGGTTCGTCCGGTAGTCCGGCCGTCGCTGACCTTCGATCATCGTGCGCTCGACGGCGGGCAGGCCATCGGGTTCCTTGTCGATCTGAAGCGCTTGCTCGAGCAGCAGGCTGGACAAGCCTGATGGATCGCGGTTGGACCATTCCGGCGGCGCTTGCAGCGACGGCGCGCCGGCACGGCGATGCATTGGCGATCGACGACAGCGGCGTACGGTTGACGTGGGGTGAAGTGCACGATCAAAGTCGCCGCGCCACTAAGGCCTTTGTCGCCGCAGGAATCGAGGCGGGTGAAACGATCGCGATCTGGGCGCCAAACATTCACGAGTGGATGATCGCCGCACTGGGAATTCAAACGGCCGGCGCGATTCTCGTGCCGATCAGTACTCGAATGAAGGGACTTGAAGCGGCCGATGTCCTACGGCAGAGTGGTGCGCGCGTGCTGATCTGCATCGGCGAGTTCCTCGGTGTGAATTTTCCCGATTTGCTGCGTGACCAGCCGCTGCCGGCGCTGAAACAAATCGTCGTGTTGCGTGGTTCATGCGCGGACCCGGCTGGCTGGATCCGTTTCCTCGAACAAGGCACCGCGGTTCCTGATGAGGTGATCGAAGCACGCATCGCCGCACTGAGGGGTGAGGATCTTTCCGACATTCTCTACACTTCGGGTACGACCGGGCGGCCGAAAGGCGTGATGACGACGCACGGTCAAAACCTGCGCGCGTTTGAATACTGGAGCGGCAAGCTCGGCTTGAGCGCAGGTGACCGCTATCTTGTGGTGAACCCGTTTTTCCACAGCGCTGGATACAAGGCGGGCTGGTTGGCTTCGCTGATACGGGGTGCCGCGATAATGCCGCAACAGGTTTTCGACGCGGAAGAAGCGCTTTCGCGTATCGCCGCCGAGCGCATCAGCTTCCTGTTGGGTCCGCCCACGCTGTATCTGACGCTGCTTTCGCACCCGCGCCGGAACGATTTCGATCTGAGCAGCCTGCGCGTGGCAGTTACCGGCGCGGCGACGGTGCCGCCTGCGCTGGTGCATCGCATGCGGGACGAATTGGGCTTTCGCACGGTCGTAACAGCCTACGGACTAACCGAGTGTTGCGGGTTCGCGACAATCTGCGATTGCGACGACGACCCGGAGATTGTTGCAAGCACCTGCGGCCATGCCATCGATGGCGTAGAGGTCCGCTGCGTCGATGCACAGGGAAATACGGCCGCATCAGGCGAGCCAGGCGAAGTTCTTATACGCGGCTACAACGTGATGCAGGGTTACCTGAACGACGAGAAGGCGACACGAGAAGCGATCGACTCTCAAGGATGGCTGCATACCGGCGATGTCGGCATCGTTGACGCACGCGGCTACCTGCGCATCACCGACCGACTCAAGGACATGTTCATCGTCGGCGGATTCAACTGTTATCCGGCCGAAATAGAGCGGCTGTGCTCGGCACATCCTGCTGTGGCACAAGTGGCAGTGATCGGAGTTCCGGACGAACGGCTTGGCGAAGTCGGGCACGCCTATGTTGTGTTGCGTCACGCGCAGCAGATCTCGGCGGTCGAGTTCATCAGCTGGTGCCGCGCGCAGATGGCAAATTACAAGGTGCCGCGTCGGGTCGACATCGTACCGAACCTGCCGTTGAACGCGGCCGGAAAGGTCGACAAGCTCTCGCTGCGCCGTACAGCTCGAATCGAGGAGTGAGGCGATGCACAGCGAGATCAAGTCAGCCGAAGCACCGATCGTCGAGGACGATGGCTTTCTGGAACACGTGCTCGAAGATGCCAGCATTCCGGCGCTGATGATGGCGATGGTGCACATGAGCGCAGACTCTGCGCTGCTCGATGGCCGCATCCGACCGCAGACTCCGCTGATCGGCGAGGTTCAAGGAAGCCTCGCAGAGGCCGAAAAGGCGATGGTGCGTCGCCAGGCATTGGGCGTGCTGAAGGCCTACCGTGACCGGGGTTGCACGCTGCCACCACCGCCCGACGCAAAAACCGTCAAGCGCATGATGGACTTCGTCGTCGGAACCAATGTGCCGGAAGACTACGTGCCGATGATGCTCGAGGAACTGGCACTGGACGGTCGCGATCAGCGTCGTGTACAGCTGAAGCGTGCGCTCTCGGCGGCTGAGAGGGACGCCTACCGCGCGCTGATTATAGGTGCGGGCATGTCGGGCCTGGTCATGGCCAAGCAGCTCAAGGAGATGGGTATCCCTTTTACCATCATCGAAAAGAATGCAGAGCTAGGTGGAACTTGGTACGAGAATCGCTATCCCGGATGCCGGGTCGACATCGCCAGTCACTTTTATTGCTTCAGCTTTGAGCCCAGTCACGACTGGACTCAATTCTTCGCCAAGCGTGACGAGCTCAATGCGTATTTCAATCGCTTTGCCGACAAGCACGGCCTGCGGGAGCATATCCGCTTCGGGGCCGAAGTAACCGGCGCAGCGTGGGACGACGACGCCAAGCAGTGGACCGTACAGCTTCGCCGAGTCGACGGCTCTACCGACTCGGCGAAGTGCAGCGCTCTCGTCAGTGCGGTCGGTCAGCTAAACCGGCCTCTGATTCCGGAATTCGAAGGGCGGGCCTCGTTCAAGGGGCTGCAAGTTCATTCGGCTCAATGGCGCGATGGTATCGATCTGTCGGGCATGAAGGTGGCTGTAATCGGCACCGGCGCAACGGCGGTACAACTCGTTCCCGAGGTTGCCAAGGCAGCTGCCAAGCTCACGGTTTTCCAGCGTTCGCCAATTTGGCTTCTCCCGAATCCGAAATATCACGACGCCGTGAGCGAGGCCAAGCGCTGGCTGCTCAAGCACGTTCCTTTTTACGGGCGTTGGTATCGATTTATCCTGATGTGGCCGGGTACCGACGGCATCTTGCCTGACCTCGAGATCGACCCTTCCTGGCCGCACCCCGAGCGTTCGATCAACGCGCACAATGAGGCATGGCGCAAGGCGCTCGTGCAATACATAGAGTCGCAGCTGGCTGACCGACCTGACCTCTTGAAAAAGGTCGTGCCTCAGTATCCGGTGATGGTCAAGCGCATGAATCAGGACAACGGCAGCTGGTTTCATGCGCTCAAGCAGCGCAACGTAGAACTGATTACCGAGAAAATCGAACGCTTCGACGAGACCGGCATAGTCTGCGACGGGCGCCACCATGACTTCGATATCGTTGTGTACTGCACTGGCTTCAAGGCCAATGATTTTCTTTGGCCCATGAAGATATCCGGACGTGGGGGACGCACGCTGCGGGAGACCTGGGGCGATGCAGCGCGCGCCTATCTCGGCATGACGGTACCGGATTTCCCGAACCTGTTCATGATGTACGGTCCGGCCACGAATCTGGCGCATGCAGGCAGCATCATCCTGCACTCGGAGTTTCAGGCCCGGTACATTGCCGGCTGCATAAAGGCGCTCGTGGAGCACGGCCAAAGGGCGATCGAAGTCAGGCGCGAGGTGTTCGAGGCGTTTGACCGGAAGCTCGAGCAGCGTCTGGCCAGGATGGTGTGGTCGCACCAGGGCACTAGTAGCTGGTACCGAAACAAGGCCGGCCGCGTTGTTAACACCTCGCCCTGGCGTCTGGTGGACTACCGCGAGTGGTTGCGCGAGCCAGTGCTCGAACAATTCGAATTGCGCTGAATCAGTTCGGCGAGGGCATGGCTTACCTCTATCACGCCGATTCAGACTTCGAAATCGCTTAGAGCGAGCTTGGCGGTGCTCGAAATGGGGCGCGGTGTCGAGAAGCGGTCGGAATCTGGTCGTGCGCCGAATCATCGGCGATGGACTCGATCAGATCGAGACTCAAGGTATGGCGCGGCGGGCTCAGCCTCGGGCGCGTATCAGGAAAATCCCCGGCGCAGGGCATCTGCCGCCTGATGCAACGCCGGATCGGCAGCATCGATAGCGCCCAGCATGCTCGCGAAGCCGTGTATCTGCCTGGGCCACTCGTGCAGCGTGACCTGTACGCCGGCGTCCAGCAGTCGCTGAGCGTAGGCGCGGCTCTCATCGCAGGTAAGGTCAAAGCCGGGGATGATGATGGTTGCAGCGGGAAGTTCCGAGAAATCGGAGCGATTCAGGGGCGACGCGCGCGGGTCAGCGGCGTCGGCCGGCCGCACGACATACTGGCGCCAGAACCAGCGCATCATTTCAGCGGAAAGCAGGTAGCCGTCGGCCAGTCGAGTGTAGGAAGGCCAGTCGCAGCGTGCGCTCGTCACCGGGTAAAGCAGCAGTTGATGGCGCAGCGCGATGCCCGCATCGTGAGCCGCGGCGGCCGTGGCACACGCAAGCGTTGCGCCGGCACTGTCGCCGGCCACCGCAATACGCGAAGAATCGCCGCCGATCGTGACGGCGTTCGTCGACAGCCAATGCAGCGCGGCAAAGGCGTCTTCCGTTCCGGCCGGAAACGGTGCCTCGGGCGCCAGGCGATAGTCCACCGAAACCAACATGGATCGAGCCCGCGCGGCAAGGCAGCGGCAGACGTTGTCGTGACCTTCTGGCGCGCCGGTGACGAAGCCTCCACCGTGCAAATACAGGGTGACCGGCAGCAGGTCCGTTGTATCGCCCAAAGGCCTGTATACGCGGAGCCTCAGCGGACCGCCAGGTCCGTCGATCGAAATATCCGATATCGACGCAATGTCGTCGCCTGGGGCGAACATCGATTGTCCGCCCAACATTGCACGAATCTCTGATGGAGCAGCGTTGCGCCAGTCCACAACGTGAAATGCCTGGCTCAGCGCGTCCAGCAGGGACCGACACTGCGGATCGAGCGTGCTCATGGCACCCCTTCGGTGAGATACTGCGACGCGTAGTTTCGGTACTGGTAGATCGGTCCGTCGCCGCGACATAGCTTCGGCAGCGGCAGATGCTTCTTGAAATTGATGACTTTCATATCCTGCTCGACTTCGTGGACGAAACGTTCCACAAAGGGCTTACCGAGCGCTTCATGTGCCGCGTCGGACCCGAGGTCCTTCAAGTAGAGGCGGAAGGTCTGTCGTGTGGTCTCGTAGTCTAGCGGCGTAAGTGCGATGAAGAAAAGCGCCTGCCAGCCCCGGCCGACATAGTGCTGGTTCACAAGGGTTATGCCTGTGAAGTTCAGCGCGAGCTTCTCGAGCGCCTGATCTTCGGCTTCGGCGTCGATACCGTACTCCACGTTTAGACCATGCGATTGTGGCGTCATGTTCTCGAGGCTCGGCATTTTCTTCGCATGGTGCAGCTGCACGATATGGGCGCCATCGAACAGATTTTCGTAGATGTCTGGGAAGGGGCAGGTCGTGTCGATCGTTCGCTGGTCATACAGTATCCAGTTGTCCTTGGCGAAGGCCGCGCTTCGATATGGCTCAAAGTCCGGATCGACCCCGGCCGCTCCATGCCAAACCAGGATGTCTCCGTCGACCTCCCGGGTGGGGTGCAGCGTCAGCTTCACGGTCCCGGGCGGCAGAGCACTCGAATATGGAATGTGGACGCAGCGCCCGCTCGCTCCGTCCCATCGCCATTTGTGGAATGGGCAGATGATCTGCCCGCTTTGGATGTTTCCATCGTGTGACGCAAGATGAGCGCCGAGATGGGGACAATAGGCGTCGGCCACTTGGGCGACTCCGTTCGCCGTGCGGTAGACAATGAACTGCGCGTCCAGCCAATAGACCGGGACCAGGGATGTCGGACCGACCTCCCCAGAGGCGGCCACGCGGTACCACCCTCTCGCGAAGCCAGAATGGGCTGCGCGCTGACGCATCGGAACCGGTTTCATCAGATCGCCGCTCATTCATCGCCTCCGTTGTGCACCCGACTCCAATCGGGCGGTTCGCCGTTTGCGCCGGCAAACAGGGCACCAATTTGCTTCGCGCGAAAAGCCACTTCATCCATCGCATCCGTGCAGATGCGGTTTCCCTCGGAGCCCAGCACTTCATCCAGGTGACGCAGCCAATCGCCGGGCGACGCTGCTGTCCCGAGCACAACCCCCGGCACATAGCCCAGCGTGACGCGCGCGGCGAAGCCACCGCCGACGGAAAAGAGTTCGCCGTTGCAGGTTACGTCGCGGCTGACCAGCGCCACGACGAAGCCTGCGGCGGCTTCAGGCGGAAAATGTGCGTGAAGGAACGCGCGAAACCGCGGATCCGGAATGTCGGCTGTCATGCATGTCGAGGCGATCGGGTTGACCGCGTTGACACGGATGCCGAGCTTGGCCCCGTCCAGAGCCAGGGAACGCGTCAGTCCGATCAGCGCAGCCTTACTGGTCTGATACGCGAAGCAGCCTGGCAGGCCCATCACCGATCCGGACGCGGTATTGACGACTCGTCCGTAGCCCTGGCGCACAAAGTGGGGCCAGGCGGCCCGCAGGATGCCCACCGGGCCTTGCAGATTCACAGCGAGCAGGCGATCAAAATCTGCGGCCGACATCCGGTCGATCGAACCTCCGCCAGTCACCCCGGCATTATTGATCAAGGCGTCCAGCCGGCCGTGCGCGGCGAGAGCGTCGGCCACAATGTCGGCGCCGGCATTGACCACATCATGGACCGTGGCGGTGGCCTTGCCGCCAGACCGTGTGATGCGATCGATCGCCGTAGACAGGGCTACAGCCTCGCTCGGTTGGTCGTTCAGCACGACGGTGGCGCCGCGCTGCGCGAGCAGCAACGCGTACGCCAGTCCCAAGCCGCGGCTCGCGCCGGTCACAAGTACGACCTGCCCTCGGAAGTCGACGTCGTCGGCAATAGTCATTTACACCAAGCGGACTGCCCGTTCATCGGGCGATCAATATTGGACCCTGGCGCGGACGCACGTGCCCTGGGTCATCGAGCTAGGGATCATGTCAAGGATCCGGGCCTTCGCCTGCGGCGTGTGGGCCTCGAACAGAGTCATTCGCCGCGCGCGAAGCGGGGATTCCATCAGAGGGTAGGAGACGTGGCAGTGATGGCCATCGTCCGACCGGACTAGAGTCTTCCTTCCGTCCATTAAGTGCCGAAAGCCTAATGCGGACAGCGACAGCAGAGTGTTGAAGTGCTCGTAGCGCAATTGAACCCTGTCAAGACGGGATCAACGCGCAATGACGGTACGCTGTCGCGACCTGTAGCCCCTTCGTATCTGACCGCTGCATGGCATGCGCTGCGGCCCACGAAAGCATGTGGCTCGACCCACGTGTCTGTCCGAAGTGGGTTTAGTCCCATTGGACGATGCTTCAACGAGGGTAGCGCCCAGAATTCGAGTCGGAGCGATGGCAGTTGCGGCGGAGGAAAACAATGATCCAGGTTCGAGGTTTGGGCTATGTGGTGGCGCAGTGCGTCGAACCGCAGCGCTGGGCCCGCTTCGGCACGGATGTGCTTGGCGCGATGGTTCTTACTGAATCATCTGGCGACGTCCGGTTGAAACTCGACGAGCGCCCATTTCGGATTCAGGTGGTTGCCGGGCCGCGCGATTGCTACTTCGCTTCAGGGTGGGAAGTTGCGGACGCAGAGACCTTCGAACGCGCCTACCGCGAACTTGAGGCCGCCGGCGCCAAGCCCCGCCGGGGTGACGCGACGAAATGTCGCCTACGAAAGGTCAGCGGGCTGATCGAGTTCGAGGACCCGTCCCGCAATCGCCACGAACTGTTCTGGGGTGTTGTCAGCGATTTTCAGCCATTCGATTCACCACAAGGGGTTCCGTGCTTCGTTACCGGCGAGCTTGGAATGGGTCACACCGTATTGCCGGCGCCAGACTTCGAGGCGACTTGGAAATTCTGGCGTGACACCATGGGCTTTGGCCTGTCCGACACCTATCGCCACCAGCCAACGCCCGAGGCGCAGGTGCAGCGACTTTATTTTACCCATTGCAATCCGCGCCAGCACAGTCTCGCGCTCTTCGAGGCCGAAAGCCAGGCCGGATGCATCCACATCATGCTGGAGGTCGACTCGATGACGGAGGTCGGCCGTGCAATGGACCGGCGTGCAGCACATGGCGCCAAGCTGATGGCTAGCCTCGGTCAGCATGTCAACGACGACATGACGTCGTTTTACATGCTGACCCCGTCGAATTTCGCGCTTGAATACGGCTGGGGCGGCAAGGTGGTCGATTGGCAGTGTCACAGCGTATTCGAGGCCACGACGATCAGCCGTTGGGGCCACGACTGGAGCCTCGGTTTGGCGACGGGCGACACGCACTGAACAAGCTATGAACAAGGAACTCACAGCGTCGCAGGCCATTGCCCACATCGAACCCGGCATGACAATCGGCATTGGCGGGTGGGGGCCTCGTCGCAAGCCAATGGCGCTAATTCGCGAGCTGCTGCGCTCTTCCGTGAAGGACCTGACCGTCGTCAGCTACGGTGGACCGGATGTTGGAATGCTTTGCGCAGCGGGCAAGGTGCGCAAGCTCGTCTATGGCTTCGTTACACTCGATGCCATCCCGCTCGAGCCACATTTCCGCAAGGCACGCGAATCGGGCGCCTTCGAGGTGCTGGAACTCGACGAGGGAATGTTCCAGTGGGGATTACGCGCCGCAGCGATGCGGATGTCCTTCCTACCGACGCGTTGCGGTTTGGCAAGCGACGTGCTCGCACGCAATCCGTCGATAAAGACGATCACCTCGCCATACGACGATGGCGAGGTCTACCTGGCGATGCCCGCGCTAAATCTCGACGTGGCGCTGCTTCACGTGCACGAGGCTGACCGCCTCGGAAACACGCTTGTGCGCGCTGCCGATCCGATGTTTGATGATCTTTTCGCCCGAGCTGCAGCCCGCTGCTATGTGAGCGCAGAGTCGCTCGTGGAGCGCCTTGCGCTTGACGAGCAGCAGGCGCGACTGAATCTGTACGAAAGATCATTGGTCAGCGGCGTCGTGCACGCCCCTTTCGGGGCGCACCCGACCTACAACGGCAGCGATTACGGCTGGGACTCCGAGCACTTGAAGCGATATGTCGCCAGCGCTTCGGACACCGATGGGTGGCAGGCTTACATGTCGGAATTCATCTCGATCGGTGAGACCGCATATATCGAACGCGTCGGCGGGCCACGTCGGATATCCGCGCTGCCCCGGCCGATCTTCTGAAGGCGCGGCGATGACATCTACCAACGAAGCGACGCTCGCCGAATTGATGATCGTGGCCTGCGGCGAGGCGTGGCGCGGCAACGGCGAGGTTCTGGCGTCGGGAATCGGCATCGTGCCGCGTCTCGGCGCCAGTCTCGCCAAGCTCACCCACACGCCCGAGTTGCTGATGACCGACAGCGAATCTCTTCTCGTCGAGGAACCGATTCCGCTCGGGCCGCGCGGCGAGTTCTTGCCGAAATACAGCGGCACGATGACGTTTTCGCGGGTCTTCGACTGCGTATGGGGCGGCCGCCGTCACGTGATGATCGGTCCCTCACAGATCGACCGTTGGGGCCAGACCAACCTCTCCTCGATTGGTGACTATGCGCGCCCAAAGACCGCGATCCTCGGCGTCCGCGGCCTGCCCGGCAACAGCATCAACCACGCCAACTCGCTCTTCGTACCGACTCATGGGCCACGCGTCTTTGTCGCGGGGGAGGTCGATATGGTCAGCGGCGTCGGGTACAACCCGGCGCGTTGGACGCTCGGCATGAAGCGCGACTTCGTCGATCTGCGACTGATTGTCACGGATATGTGCGTCATGGACTTCGGAGGGCCGGAGCATGCCGTTCGAGTCGTTTCGCTGCACCCGGGAATTGCGTTTGAACAGGTGCAGTCGGCAACCGGCTTTCCGCTGCTCGCCCTTTCGAAGATCCCGACAACACCGCTGCCGACACCGGACCAGCTCACGATCATCCGCAGGCTCGATCCGCACGGCTTGCGAGCGGGTGTGTTGAAGGGCAATCCGCCAGCGCTGCGCCGGGCGGCTTGATGGGAATGGTAATGAAAGACCTGGTCGATCCACAACATGTCGAAGTCAGCTACGAGACCGATACGCCAGTCCGCTACGAGGTGCAGGGCGCCGTGGCATGGATCACGTTGGATCGTCCTCGCTTTCACAATGCGCAAAACTCGCAAATGACCTATGCCCTTGACGATGCCTTTCGCAGTGCCGTCGATGATGATGCGGTGAAGGTCATCGTCCTGAAGGGTGAGGGCAAGCATTTCTCGGCTGGCCACGACATCGGAACACCGGGTCGCGACTTGCACAAATCTTTCCCTCGCCGGCATCTTTGGTTTGACCACACGAACAAGCCTGGCGCCGAGCTGCTCTACACGCGCGAGCAAGAGGTGTACCTAGGGATGTGCCGGCGCTGGCGTGATGCGCCAAAGCCGACTATCGCGATGGTGCATGGCGCTTGCATCGCAGGGGGGCTCATGCTGGCGTGGGTATGTGATCTGATCGTCGCTTCCGAGGATGCCTTCTTCCAGGATCCGGTCGTGCGAATGGGAATTCCCGGTGTGGAGTACTTCGCGCACGCCTTCGAGTTGCCGCCGCGAATCGCCAAGGAGTTCCTGTTCCTGGGCATGCGCCTGAGCGCCCAGCGCGCCGAACAATTCGGCATGGTTAACCGCGTAGTGCCGCGCGAGAGTCTCGAAGCCGCCGTACGCGAGATCGCCGAATCTATAGCCGAGATGCCTCGCTTGGGGTTGTCACTGACCAAGCAGGCCATCAATCACGTCGAGGATCTGCGGGGCAAGCGAACGGCGATGGACGCGGTATTCCATATGCACCACTTCGCGCACGCACAGAACGACCTGGTCTCCGGCAACAGTCTGGCCGGACTGGACGGAAAGGCGATGGCGGCGGCCAATAAGAAGAAGCGGGCCGGCGAGGAGCGGAGCGACTGATGTTTGCGTTCGACTGGTTGGCCTCGAAATCACTTCGAAACCCAGCGGCGGCATTGGCGCGGCCGATGCTCGCAGCCACGTCGCCGGAGCCGTACTTATGAAAACCTCGTTTACTTGCAGCGTCGATTCGGGTGTCGCGGAACTGATCATCAATCATCCGCCGGTCAATGCGCTGGATAGCACTGGCTGGCATGCCCTAGCGGAAGGAATCGACGCGCTCGGGCGCGATGGGACGACGCGCGTGATTGTGATTCGAGCCGAGGGTCGCGGCTTTTGCGCTGGAGTCGATATCAAGGAGCTCGCAGCGCACCCTGACCGGATCGTTTCGGTCAATGCGGGAAACTATGCAACATTCCGCGCAGTGCACCGGTGCGCCGTCCCGGTAATTGCGGCGTTGCATGGTTACGTTCTCGGCGGCGGCATCGGAATTGCCGGCGCGGCCGATATCGTGCTTGCTTCGGAGTGCGCGCGCTTCGGCGTCCCTGAGGTCGACCGCGGAGCTCTTGGCGGTGGCGCGCATCTGCAGCGTCTGTTCCCGTTGCAGAAGGTGCGCGCGATGTACTTCACCGGCGAAATGATCGACGCTGGCGAAGCCTATAGGCTCGGCGCCGTTGAGCGAGTCGTGCCGCTCTCAGAACTTCGTGAGTCCGCGCTTCAAATCGCCAGGAAAATTGCCGCCAAGAGTCCCGCGGTCATTCGGCTCGCCAAGGAGTCGCTCAATGGCATCGAGGACGGAAACCTCGAGGATAAATACCGCTGGGAGCAGGGCTTCACGCTTCAAGCCTATACCTCGGAGGAGTCCGCGAAGACGCGGCAGGTATTCGTTTCGACCGGTGATACCGCCAAGTTTTAGTTTGAGTGATGGATCTTCGATACACCGAGGCCCAGCGTGCCTTCCGTGATGAAGTCCGGAGCTGGCTGGAGATTCATGTGCCGCGCGAGGCACTACCGAGCTTCGATACGGAGGAGGGATTCGCGGCGCACCGGCGCTGGGAAGCGACTCTGAACGAAGGCCGATTCGCGATGGTGACGTGGCCGAAAGAACTCGGCGGCCGCGGCTGTGATCTGATCGACTGGCTCATATTTGAAGAGGAGTACTGGCGTATTGGCGCGCCGCTGCGCGTCAACCAGAACGGGATCTTTCTACTAGGTCCCACGTTAATGGAGTACGGCACGCCGGAACAAAAAGCCCGCTTCCTGCCACGCATGGCATCCGGTGAGGACATTTGGGCTCAGGGTTGGTCCGAGCCGAATGCGGGCTCGGACATGGCTGCGATCCGCTGTAAAGCCAGCCGCAGTGATGGGCACTACGTGATCAGTGGCCAAAAGATCTGGTCGACTCGGGCGGTATGGGCGGACTGGCTCTTTGGATTGTTCCGCACCGACCCGGACTCGCAGCGGCATCAGGGGCTCACCTTTCTTCTCGTACCGCTGCGCCTGCCCGGAATTACTGTCCGACCAATCCGGCAACTGAATGGCCTGCCTGGCTTCGCCGAAGTGTTCTTCGACGATGTCAAAGTGTCGATCGACAATCGATTGCACGATGAGGGGGCTGGCTGGAGCGTCGCAATGGCTACCGCCGGGTTCGAGCGGGGTTTGATGTTGCGATCGCCGGCTCGCTTCCAGCGAACCGCGCAGCAGCTCGTGTCGCTTTATCGCGACAATCGCGCTTCGGCTGATCGGGATCCGGCGGTTCGTGAGGCGGTGCTGAAGTCCTGGATGCATGCGGAGGCCTACGCGCTATCGACCTACCGAACGGCGAGCCGGCTGATCAAGGGTGGCAAGATCGGCGCCGAGTCGAGCACGAACAAGATCTTTTGGTCTGAACTGGATATCGCGATGCATGAGACGGCCATGCACATCCTCGGCGCCCGTGCCGAGCTGCTGCCGCATGCGCCGTTGGCCCGTGACGTCGGCCAGTGGCTGGACGGTTTCCTATTCGCGCAGGCCGGACCTATCTACGCCGGAACGAATGAGATTCAGCGCAACATCATCGCCGAGCGCATGCTCGGCATGCCTCGCTGAGGAACACGCGGATGGACTTTACGTACAACGAGGACCAGTTGCTGTTCCGTGATGCACTACGCAAGTATCTGGTCGTCACGGCGACGCCCGAGTTGTCGCGGGCGATGTGGGAGACGCGAACCGGCCGGTCCTCGAAAGCGTTTAAGGCGTTCGCCGAGCAAGGGTTGACGGGCCTGATGATCAGCGAGAGCGAAGGTGGTTTGGGCTGCAGCGAACTTGATTGGGCCTTGCTTGCCCAGGAAATCGGTTACCACGGTGTGCCCGAATCCCTGCTCGCGACCGCTTGCCTCGGCGTCGGCCTCCTGAACAGTCTTGCCACGGACGCTCCATTGCGCCGCGAGTGGTTGCCCCGGGTTCTCTCGGGCGAGGCACGTGTCGCAGTTGGACATGCGGTCGACCCGCTCGTTTCGGATGCCCATGTGGCGCATCTTCTGTTGCTGCCCGCTGGCGACGAAGTACATGCGGTGTTGCGCGGCGCGGTCGAGCTTGAGATCAACCCCAGCGTGGATCCGGCAAGGCGCCTATACCGCGTGCGATGGTCGCCCACGCCAGCGACGTGCATAGCGTCCGGGACGGTCGGGCGTGCACTTTGGGTCGATACCTTCGAGCGGGGTGCGCTTCTAACCGCTGCGCAAATGCTGGGCCTTGCGAGCCGGATGATGGACCTCGCGGTGGACTACAGCACCGAGCGCAGGCAATTCGGCAAACCGATCGGATCATTCCAAGCCGTCAAGCACTTGATGGCTGATGTCGCAGTCGCGATCGAGTTCGCCAAGCCGGTGCTGAATCGGGCGGCGCACGCAGTCGCCAACCGGCTTTGCGACCGCTCGCTGCACGTATCACACGCGAAGCTTGCCTGCGGCGAGGCGGCGTGGATGGCGGCGCGAAGGTCGATGCAGGTTCACGGCGCGATGGGGTACACGTGGGAGGTCGACTTGCAGATGTTCATGAAGCGGGCCTGGGCGTTGGACGCGACCTGGGGCGATCGCGGGCTGCACAAGTCGCGAATCGCGGACTCGATCTTCGTCGATGGCGCAGCCCTAGGACCCGGAATGACCTTCGCATCCGCAAACCGTTAAGGACCGAAATCATGCCTGAAGCCTATATCGTCGACGCGCTGCGCACGCCAACCGGCAAGCGCGGCGGATCGCTGGCCAGCGTGCACGCCGCTGACATGGGCGCCTTCGTGTTGAAGACGCTAATGGAGCGAAATCCGTCACTACCTCCGGGCGACGTCGACGACGTCGTTTTCGGATGCGTCGATGCCGTCGGCCCGAACGCTGGCGTGATTGCTCGGACGAGTTGGCTCGCGGCCGGATTGCCGGTGCACGTACCCGGTACTGTCATTGATCGCGCGTGTGGGTCATCACAGCAGGCGCTGCATTTCGCGGCGCAGGCGGTGATGAGCGGCACCCAGGATGTCGTCGTCGCTGGCGGCGTGCAGAACATGAGTCAGGTGCCCATTGCGTACGCAATGACGGCCGGGCAGGCGCTTGGATTCACGGATCCGTTTTCCGGCAGCGCAGGCTGGAGGGCGCGCTTCGCTGATCGGCCGGTCAACCAGTTCTACGCCGCGCAGATCATCGCGGACAAGTGGGAGTGTTCGCGGGAGGACCTGGAATCCTTCGCCGCCGAAAGTCACACGCGTGCGCTGCGCGCGCAGGCGGAAGGTCGCTTTTCGCGCGAAATCGTTCCCCTTGCGAACCTGAAGTCAGACGAAACGCCTCGCGCACCGAATCGCGAGAAGATGGCTTCGCTGCAGCCAGTGGATCCGAAGTACCCAAAGATCACCGCGGCAGTCTCGAGTTCTACGTGCGACGCCGCCGCGGCGCTTCTGGTCGTTTCCGAGGCCGCGCTTAGTCGCTATGGGTTAAAGCCGCGCGCACGAATTCACCACTTGAGCGTACTTGCTGATGATCCGATCTGGCATCTGACTGCGCCGATCCCGGCGACTGCCGCCGCAATTAGGAAAGCGGGGATGAAGCTTGAAGATATTTCGCTGGTCGAGATCAATGAGGCATTCGCCTCGGTCGTCATGGCCTGGTTGAAGGAGACCGGATTTCCGCACGAGCGGACTAATGTCAACGGCGGAGCGATCGCCCTCGGCCATCCGTTGGGTGCGAGCGGAGCGAAGTTGATGACGACGCTGCTGCACGAACTCGAACGCACCGGCGGTCGCTTCGGACTGCAGACGATGTGTGAGGGCGGCGGCCAGGCGAATGTCACGATCGTCGAAAGGATCGACTGAAATGGGGAATGGATTAAAAATCTGTGAAGGAAGGACGGCGATCGTGACGGGCGCTGGTGGAGGTCTCGGTCGGGCGCATGCGATAGCTTTGGCGGCCGCGGGTGCTTCAGTGGTCGTCAACGATATCAGGCGCGAAGCGGCCGAAGAAGTGGCAGCGGGAATCCGCGATAGTGGTGGCCGGGCTATCGCGAACAGCGATGACATCGCGACGATGGCCGGCGCGCAAACAATCGTCGATTCCGCTGCCTGCGAATTCGGGGATCTCCAGGTCCTCGTGAATAACGCGGGAAATCTGCGTGACCGCATGTTCGTCAATATGAGCGAGGAGGAGTGGGACCAGGTGATGCACGTGCATCTGAAGGGCCACTTTTGTCTGTCCAACGTGCTTGCGCGGCGCTGCCGGGACCAGGTCAAGGCCGGACGCCGTGTCGACGCCCGCATCATCAACACCACCTCGGGCGCCGGACTTCAAGGCTCGCTGTCCCAGGCGAACTACTCGGCGGCGAAGGCCGGCATCGCGGCGTTGACGTTGGTGCAGGCCGTCGAGCTGAAGCGCTACGGCATCACGGCTAACGCGTTCGCGCCCGCTGCGCGTACGTCGATGACTGAGGCTGCTATGCCGGATATGGTTAAGGCGCCGCAGGACGGCGGATTCGATTGGTGGGATCCGGCGAACGTCGCATCGTTGGTTGTATATCTCGCGAGCCCGAACTCCCGCCACGTCACGGGGCAGGTGTTCGACATCGGGGGAGGCCGTATCACTCTATGCGACGGCTGGCGCAACGGGCCAACGCGGGATAAGGGAGCACGCTGGCGGCCCGATGAGCTCGGCGCCGCGATCGATGAGCTGATCGCCGAGGCAGTTCCGCCCCAGAAGGTCTGGGGATCATGATCAAGGCGCTTGCACCGTTTGGCGTCGATGCGGATCAACAAATGATCCGCGAGGCTGCTGCGTCGTTCCTGGACGAAGCATGCCCGTCGAGCGCAGTGCGGGCGGCGATGAGCAGTTCGAGCGGCGTCGACGAAGTGTTGTGGCGGCGCATCAGCGGCGAGATGGGTTGGTGCGCGACCAAAGTACCCGAAGGTTACGGGGGCCTGGGCCTGGGTTGGGTGGAACTTGCCCTCATACTCGAGCAAATGGGACGGCGGCTAGCCTGCGTCCCATTCTTTTCGACAGTAGTCCTGGCCGCAACGGCATTGATCGAGATCGGGAATAGGGAGGCCTGCGCTCGTTGGCTGCGCTCGATCGCTGCCGGAGAAATCACTGCGACGCTTGCGTTCGGCGAACGCGGTATCGACTGGGACGAGCGGCAGGTCACGGCTAGAGCCGAATCGACCGGAGATGGTTACCGTGTCGACGGCAGTTTCCGACACGTACCGGAAGGCTGCGCCGCGCGGCTGCTCCTGCTTCCCGCGCGTCTTTCAAACGGCGACCTGGCGTTGTTCTCGATCGATGCGCTTGCTTCCGGCGTTCGTCGGGAGGAACACGTCGGATTCGATGTCACTAGGCGTGTCGCGGCGGTGGAGCTACGGGGCGTCCAGCTCGCTCCCGATGCACTACTTTCTCGCGGACCGGCAGTTCACGAAGCGATGGAGCGTACCGCGGCGCTTGGCGCTATCTGCCTCGGAGCGGAGCAACTCGGCAGCGCCCAGAAGTGTCTTGATCTTGTGCTTGACTTTGCAGCCGAGCGGATACAGTTTGGTCGATCCATCAGCACCTACCAGGCCATCAAGCACCGGTGCGCGGAGATGATGCTGCGCATCGAGGCGACCAAGTCGGCGGTGGCCGGAGCCACCCGCCTTGCCGACACGTGCCCAGACTTGCTCACGCTAAAGCTCGAGGCAGCCTGCGCCAAAGCCTTTGCGTCCGAAACATTGCGGTTCTGCGCGGGAGAGGCGATCCAGCTGCACGGCGGCGTCGGATTCACCTGGGATTACGATCCGCATTTGTACTTCAAGAGGGCGCAGGCGTCCTCTCAATGGCTCGGTGCCCCGGCCGTCCTGCGTGAGCGCGTCGCTGCCGCGCTGTTCGATAGTGCGATGGATACCGCGCCCAGCGCGCAGCCACCGGCAGGCGAGGAGGACCGGGAATTCCGCGGGGAGGTAAGACGCTGGATGGCACACCACTTGACAGGCCGATTCGAAGTGCTGCGTCACCGCGGTGGCGCTGGTGACGAGGATGCATTTCCGGCACTTCGCAAGGAATGGGAACTCGAGCTTGCGCAGGGGGGCTGGACGTGTGTTGGCTGGCCAAAGCAATACGGTGGGCGCGGTCTGACCGTCGCGCAGCAGATCATCTTCCACGAAGAGTATGCACGAGCCGGAGGACCCGGCCACCTCAGTCACTTGAGCGAGACGTTGCTCGGGCCGACGCTGATTGCCTACGGCACCGATGAACAGAAACGACGATTCCTTCCCGGCATTGTCGCCGGTACCGATTACTGGTGCCAGGGCTACAGTGAGCCTGGTGCCGGTTCCGACCTAGCCAACGTGCAGACTCGCGCACGGCAGGATCCGGATAGCGGCGATTGGGTCCTCCATGGTCAGAAAGTCTGGACTTCACTGGCGCACGAATGCCAATTTATCTTCGTCATTGCCCGCTGCGAGCCGGGGTCGAAACTTCACAAAGGATTGATCTTCCTCCTGGTCGAACTGAACCAACCGGGCGTCGAAGTCCGCCCGATCCGCCAGATCACCGGCACCTGCGAATTCAATGAGGTCTTTTTCGACGGTGCCCGCTGCCCGGCGGCCAATGTCGTCGGGGCGCCCGGGGATGGCTGGAAGATAGCGATGGCGCTGCTTGGCTTTGAACGCGGCCTTTCGTGGATTGGCATGCAGCAGCATTTCGAGCACCAGCTCCAACTTGTCTGCAAAGCGGCTCGCGAATGCGGCGCGGACCGGAATCCTGCGTTGCGCGAGCGCGTTGGTCGCGCATGGATGGGGCTGAAGGTGATGCACTACAACACCTTGCGAACCCTCTCCGGCGTTGCTGACGGCAGTCTGTCGCGAGAGGCTTATACCGTTAAGCACTACTGGTCCAATTGGCATCGCGATCTCGGAGAACTCGCGATGGACGTGCTTGGTGTCGAAGGTGATATTCGCATCGACGATTTTTCGCGGACACGCTTGCAGCAGGTCTGGCTGTTCAGTCGGTCCGATACGATCGTCGCCGGTACGAACGAGATTCAATTGAATATCATTGCCGAGCGTGCGCTTGGCATGCCGAAGGAGCCGCGGCCCGACCGCTGACCCAAGATGCCAGTTCAACCCGCACCCCCGTACGTCATCGGGCACCATCTCCTCGACGGCAAGTCTGCGTTGGTGACCGCGGCCGCCGGCGGTGGTATTGGCTACGCCACGGCCAAGCGCTTTGCCGAGGAGGGCGTGCGCGCGCTTTTCGTATCGGATTTGCACGAGCGGCGACTCGCCGAGGCTGTGGCCAAGTTGAAAGTTGAAACTGGCCTGAAGCAGATTCACGCTCGCGTCTGCGACGTGACCGTCGAAGCGCAAGTACAGGCACTGGTCGACGAGGCCGACGCTGTGCTTCATGGCACCGACATCCTATTCAACAATGCCGGACTCGGTGGTCAGAAGGCCGTTGTCGAGATGAGCGATGACGATTGGTTGAAGGTCATCGACGTGTCGCTGAACGGTACCTTTCGAATGACACGCGCCATGCTCAGGAAAATGATGTCGCGAGGGCGCGGCGCGATCGTGAACAACTCGTCTGTACTCGGTTGGCGCGCTCAGAAGGAACAGGCGCACTATGCCGCGGCAAAGGCCGGCGTCAATGCGCTAACGCGTTGCGCGGCTCTGGAGGCCGCTGAGTACGGCGTTCGCATCAACGCGGTGTCCCCCAGCATCGCGATGCATGCCTTCCTGAAAAAGACGGCGGACGAAGCCTTGCTCGCCCGATTGGAACAGCGGGAGGCTTTCGGCCGCGCCGCAGAGGTCTGGGAAATGTCGAACATCGTTGTCTTTCTCGCCAGCGACTATTCCAGCTATTTGGTCGGCGAAGTCATCTCCGCGAGCAGCCAGCACGCCTGAGACCCATGGCGACCCATATCACCAGCGCGGCGCACCTACTGAGCCTCATCGGTTGGCAGCTCGGCGAGACCGAGTGGCTGGAGGTGACGCAAGACCGAGTGGACCGGTTCGCGGACGCGACCGGCGACCATCAGTGGATCCACGTTGATCCAGTGCGAGCGAAGGACGGACCGTTCGGCGGCTGCATTGCGCACGGCTACTTGTCGCTTGCGTTGGCCGGAAGCTATTTTCTCGAACGTATCGTCAAGGTGGACTGCCGCATGGGTGTCAACTACGGGTCGGACCGACTCCGGTTCCCGGCGCCGGTTCGCGTCGGCGCGCGCATCCGTGGGCGCGGGGAGCTGGTTGCTGCGAAGACCGTGGAGGGTGGCGTGCAGGCGGTCGTTCGGGTGACGGTCGACATTGAAGGCGGCGAACGGCCGGCCTGCGTCGTGGATACGATCAGCCGCTACTATTTCGATTGAGTGGAACACTCCAATGAAGGCAGCAGTATTCCATGACCCGGGCCGCATCGAAGTGTGCGGCGACGTCAGCGAACCTCGTCCCGGGCCTGGCGAGGTGCTGGTTGCGGTTCGTGCCTGCGGCATTTGCGGAAGCGACCTGCACTTGTACCGTACCAATGCGCACCGCACGGGCGGTGGACTACTGCGCATCGACTCCGATGGTCGCGAGATCCCCGGGCATGAATACGCCGGAGTGATTACGCAGCTCGGCCAAGGCGTTGACGGGTGGCGAGTGGGGCAGCGGGTTGTCGGCGTCACAGGTGGTGGCGGCTTTTCCGAACGTGTGCCGGTTCCGGTCAATCCGTTTCAAATTGCTCGAATTCCTGATGGCCTCGGCTTCGAGGAGGCTGCGACGACAGAACCGCTGGCCGACGGACTCCAGATGGTGCGAAAGGCGCAACCGAAGGCGGGTGACAATGTCGTCGTTTATGGCGTCGGCATCATCGGCCTCGGCGTCATACAGGCATTGCGTGCGCGTTGTCCACACGTCGGCCACATCGTTGCTGTCGACGTATCCGCAGCAAGGCTCGCCATGGCGCGTGAGGTTGGTGCCAGCGATACGATCGACCCGCTATCGGAAGACGTCATTGATGCGACTGCGCGCATCTGCGGCCGTGCGCCCTGGGCCTTCCCACCGATGGAGCCGCCGGATGTCGGTGTAGTGTTCGATTGTGCCGGCTACCTGAAGCATATGAAGGGACCGCCGCCGCTTCAACAGGCTCTGCGCCTTCTGCGTCCACGTGGCGGGCGGATCGTCTGTTTCGGCGCCTACGAAGAGGCGGTCAGCCTGGAGCTGATGGATGTGATCTACAAGGAAGCGCAGATCTTTGGCTCCATGGGCTACGCGGCCGGCGAGCTCGAGGAGGCCTTGGCACTGATGGCAAGCGGTGCGGCAAACCGCACCAAGCTGATTTCCCACCGTTTCCCGCTCGATGAGATCTCGAAGGCTTTCGAGATGCAAGGCAGCGGCCAGGCGATTAAGGTGATGGTGTTGCCAAAGGCTTGAGTCGCCGCCGGTAGGAATATGAATGCGCCTGGAGTTCAATACGCCGCAGCCTGCGTGTTCTTCGTCGCCCGATCAGATTGTCGGCGAGCGATTTGGGTAGTACGGGGCCGTAGAGCCGAGTTGATCCTTCGCCCGGCCTAGCTCCGCCCGCGCGATCGTACGGAGGTGAACTTCGTCGGGTCCGTCAAGAAAGTGCATGGCTCGTCCCCAACTCCACAGATACGCGAGAGGCGTGTCTGGCGTCAAGCCCATAGCGCCGAAGACCTGTATCGCACGGTCGACCACCCGTGTCTGCAGATTGGCGGCGACGAGCTTGATTGCGGAGACGTCGATGCGTGCTGCAGCGTTGCCTTCGCGGTCCATCAGCCATGCTGCGCGCAGTACCAGCAATCGAGCCTGATCGATCTCGACCCGCGAGTGCGCGATCCAGTCTTGCACATTAGCAAATTCGGACAGGTGCTTTCCAAACGCCCTTCGCGTAAGTGCCCGCTCGCACATCAACTCGAGCGCGAGCTCGCACTGGCCGATCGTACGCATGCAATGGTGGACACGGCCGGGCCCCAACCTTGCTTGGGCGAGAGCAAAACCTTTGCCTGATTCGCCAAGGAGGTTGGTCACCGGAACGCGCATGTCGCGAAACACAAGCTCGCAATGACCTTCCGGCGCGAGATGATGCATGACCGGCACGTTACGAACGACGTCGAGGCCGGGCGTGTCCATCGGTACCATCACCATCGAATGGCGTAAATGCGGCGGCGCAGCCTCGTCGGTGACCCCCATCACGATGCAAAGTCGGCAGTTGGGATGCATGGCGCCGGTCGCGAACCACTTGCGGCCGTTGATCACGTAGTGATCGCCATCGCGCCGAATCGAAGTTTGGATGTTCGTCGCGTCCGACGAAGCGACATCCGGCTCGGTCATCGCGAAGCATGACCGGATTTGTCCTGTTAGCAGGGGATTCAGCCATTGATCGCGCTGGTCCTGCGAGGCATAGAGGTGCAGCAACTCCATGTTGCCGGTATCCGGCGCATTGCAGTTGAATACCTCCGAGGACCATGGCAGACGCCCCATGATTTCCGCGAGCGGCGCGTATTCGAGATTACTTAGCCGCGTGCCTGGCTCGTCGGCGCGAAGCGCCGGCAGGAAGAGGTTCCAAAGTCCTTCCTCTAGGGCGCGAGCCTTCAGCGGCTCAATCACCTCGAGCGGGTAGCGGCCGGTGTCGGCAATGCGAAGCCAGTCGTCGTTGGCCGCAAGGACGTGCTGGCGCATGAAATTCCTCATGCACTCCTGCATCTGCTTCACCGAGTCGGCGTAGTCGAAGTTCATGGTCCAGTGGCGTTCAAGTGCATGACTCGATCGTCTCGATCGCACGCCGCGCAAAGACACGGCCCAGGCGCCCGACATCGGCGGCATTTTCTGAAACCGCGGATCCCGAGCGCGACCTCGACGCAATACCTTCGAAGATCACGGCAAGGCGGAAAAGCGCGAAAACAGTATGGAATGGCTCGAGCCGACCTGAAGCAGGTGACTTCGTATAGTAGGCGTCCAGGTACTGCTCGACCTTTGGAATGCCCATTGCCGCGTGGTCGAGGCCCCGCATACCCATGTATTCGTCAGGTGCAAGAGCCCAGCCGAGCGCGCTATAAGCCAGGTCCGCCAGTGGGTGACCAAGCGTGCTTAGCTCCCAGTCGAGTACGGCGACGACACGAGGTTCGGTCGGATGGAACATGAGGTTACCGATTCGGAAGTCGCCGTGAGCGATGGCACAAATTTCCTGGCGCGGCACGTGTTTCGACAGCCAGCGTGCGATCCGGTCAATCTCCAGGTCGTCGTTTGCCTTCGAGGCCTCCCATTGTCGCGACCAACGTGCAATCTGCCGCGCGAAATAGCTGTCCGAGCGGCCATAGTCCGCCAGTCCCAAAGACCGCCAGTCCAGGGCATGTAACTTGGCTAGCGTTTCCGCCATCGCCAAGTACATCGCGCGGCGGTCTTCGGCCTGCACACCGGGAAGCGAACAGTCGGCGAACACGCGGCCGTCGACGCGCTCCATCACGTAAAAGTCCGTTCCGATGACACCAGCATCCCGATTAAGTACCAAAGCAGGAGGCACTGGCACGTCGGAGTCACGCAGCGCTGAGAGGATCCGGAATTCCCTGTCGACAGCGTGCGCTGACGGCAGCACGGGCCCGTTGGGCCGCATGCGCACTACAAGGCGGCGGTTCGCGTAGTCCACGAAGTAGGTTGGGTTCGATTGACCACCCGGTATCGGGGCCAGCGACATAGATCCTTGCAAGCCGCCGATGCGCTCGCGTAGGAATCGATCGAGGGCACTAGCTGTGAAGCCAGGAGATGCCGAATTCATCGGAATCCAAGACGGGTCGCGGCCAGGTCATTGGCGAAGTCGACATCGGATCATGGGGGTCAGGCGGCGCCATCGTTCGTTCAGACTAAGCCTCGCGGTCCGCCAAGCGCCCCTCCTCACGAACCGCTAGGGTTCCAAATCGGACGCGCCGCAACAAGGCCTGAAACTGAGCCTCCCCCGGTCTTGCGCGAAAGCAGGATTCTCATGGGCAGCATCGTGAATCGTTTTGCTCGTCCGATCGGACGATGGCAGTGTATTCCCGGCGCGTAAAGTCGTCTCGGCTGCTTAGTCGTGGGACCGCGATCACGAGATCGGCCAAGAATGCCAAACCATGTTCGACCAGGTCCCGGATGATGTGCATCCAGATGTGACCTGAAGCACGAGTGACAAGGCAGTTGAAAGCGGCGGAGTCAAGGGATATTTCCGCATCACTCGCGGTCATCGTTCGGCTGGCTAACGTGACATCGACACGGACATTCGGTGCCAGTCGTATTCGGTGAGGTAAAGGTTGCGCGAATTCGATCGCAGACTGTGTGGCAGCCGGCAATGAATGCTCGCTTTCTCTCGTACGCATTCAGAGGAGAAGAGCCATGAATGTAGCGACTAGTAGTTCAACACGTAAATAACGAATCATGAATACAATAGACGTGTCGCCATCTTTTGGGGGAGGACACGTCCATGCGGCAAATCGAGCTGAAGCTGTCGAGCAAGGACCGAAGAGCG
>Ga0075030_100000828_pt1 | contig 27725 bp, 19 predicted proteins | sample LitLauG_LLR_2012_FD_71393 | JGI IMG/M metagenome (GOLD analysis project Ga0075030, IMG submission 71393) | Freshwater sediment microbial communities from Pennsylvania, USA - Little Laurel Run_MetaG_LLR_2012 | ecosystem: Environmental > Aquatic > Freshwater > Creek > Sediment | place: USA...
TCGCCGAGCAGGTGCTCAAAGCGGGGCAGGTCTTCGGGCGTCGAGATCAGCAGAACCTCGCGGATGCCGGCCAGCATCAGGGTGGAGAGCGGGTAGTAAACCATCGGTTTGTCGTAGACCGGCAGCAGGCTTTTGGCGATACCGTGGGTGACGGGGTAGAGGCGCGTGCCGGAGCCTCCAGCGAGAATGATGCCTTTGTAGTTTGGTGGCGCGGTTTTGGTCATGTCAGATTCTGGAAAATCAGGTTCCGAGTAAGTGACAACGAAAACCTTCCACCACAGGGGACACAGAGGTGCACAGGGGCACCCACTTCAGCAAATTTTCGCTTCCTGTTCAATCTCCCCGTTCGGTGGCGTAGTGTTTCGCCATCCATTGACGATAGCTGCCGCTGGTGACATCGCGGACCCAGTCTTCGTGTTCAAGATACCAGAGGACAGTTTTGCGGATGCCACTCTCAAATGTCTCTAGCGGCCGCCAGCCTAGTTCGCGCTCGATCTTGCGCGTGTCCATGGCGTAGCGGCGGTCGTGGCCGGGTCGATCTTTCACGAACGTGATGAGGTTGCTATGCGGAACGGTGGGATCGTTCATCGCAGCGGCCGGGCGCAGTTCGTCGAGCAGTTGACAAATGGCTCCGACAATCTCCAGGTTCTTCTTTTCGCTGCGCCCTCCTATGTTGTAGGTCTCCCCGGCGCGGCCGTGCGCGAGCACGGTGCGGATGGCGCGGCAGTGGTCCTCGACATAGAGCCAATCACGAACGTTCTTGCCGTCGCCATACACCGGGAGCGGCTTGCCGGCGCACGCGTTCAGGATCATGAGCGGAATCAGCTTTTCGGGAAACTGGTAGGGGCCGTAATTGTTGGAGCAGTTAGTGGTCAGAACTGGGAAGCCGTAGGTGTGGTGATAGGCGCGGACCAGATGGTCGGAAGCTGCCTTGGACGCGGAGTAGGGGCTGTTGGGCGCGTAAGCAGTGGTCTCACTGAAGGCCGGGTCGTTGGGGCCGAGCGATCCGTAGACTTCATCGGTGGAGACGTGCAGAAAACGGAACGACGCGCGCTCGGGTTCCGGAAGCGCCGACCAGTAGGCTCGCGCTTCTTCGAGCAGGCTGAAGGTGCCATTGACGTTGGTGCGGACGAAATCGTCCGGGCCATGGATGGAGCGATCAACGTGGCTCTCAGCGGCGAAGTGAACGATGGCACGCGGCTGTTCGCGCCGCAACAAATCGCGCAACAGTTCGCGATCGACAATGTCGCCCTGCTCGAAGCGATAGCGCGGGTGGGTTTCGATGGCGCGCAGGTTGTTGAGATTGCCCGCGTACGTCACCTTGTCGAGATTCAGCACGCGCGACCGTTCCGAGGCAATCCATTGCAGAACGAAGTTCGAGCCAATGAAGCCCGCGCCACCGGTGACCAGGATCAGATCTTCCATGTTAGACAGGGCCGCGCCCCGATTCTAATCATAATCACGGCCGGTCGCGAAGTCGTGGCACATCGGTAACCAATCAGGCGGAGGGGGGCACGTCGGCTATGCAGATGGCCCCTGCGTCGCAGCACGATCGAGATCATCGAGTAGTTTCTTAACCTCTGCGCGATCTAGCCGAAACTGGGGGTCGTCCCCCTCGTCGGCACATAGAAAGGCCATGTGGAGCGCCTCCAACTCAAATTCGACCACGTCCGGCTTCATCAAAATACCTTCTTGTTCTCTGGCTTGTAATAATGCGCGTGGTCAGGCCGTTTTGTCACATCTGTGGTGTTGTGGCATGCTTCATGTTCTATATATTTTGTATCCCCCGATTCGGCACCGCCGCCGGCGCTGCGGTACGAATCTGGATCAGGTCACTGTTTCTTTGCTCGCGGGTCCTTTCCTCAGTTGTGTTCCAGCCCAGCGCCTGGTAGTAGGCCGCTTCGATGGAGCGGGCGATGACCGGCCAGAGGTACTGGGTCTGTATCCGTTCGCGTCCCCCGGTTGCGGCCTGACGGCGCAGTTCGGGATCACGGATGAGCAAGTCGAGCATGCGCTCGAGATCTGCCTGGTCGCCGCGATGGAAGGTGTAGCCGGAGCCTTCCACCACTTCCTTATTTTCGGGTATGTCGCTGGTCAGGACGCAGACTCCGGCTGCCATGGCATCGAGAAGAGCCAACGACATGCCCTCGAGTTCGGACGGTAGCACGAACAGGGCGGCATTAGAGACGATCTCCTCGAGATCGCTGCCGGAAACCCATGGGAGAAAACGGATTCGGTCGGACTCGTGACGGCGCAGTCTCTTGGCGTAGGCATCGGAGTGACTTGACCCTCCGGCGAGAACCAGTTTCATGTCAGTGTTGAGATTTTCGAAAGCCAGATTTTCGAATGCATCGATCAGTAGATGGCAATTCTTTTCTGGCGAAAACCTGCCCAAGAAAAGAACGTAGTTATCCGGAAGCAACTTCCACTCCATCAGTTGCCGAGGGAGGCGCCGGGGCGCCAGTGTCGCTCCGTTCGGAACGTAGATGGTGTCGCGATTGTACTGTTGGCGGTAGTGCTGCTGCAGGGTTCGCGAGACGACCATGGTGGCGTTGGGAGCGGAAACGGCGGCCGCTTCTCCCCAGCGCAGCACCCGCGACGCGATCCAGCCCCACTTGCCGCGCTGCCAGTCGAGACCTTGCACGGTGACGACTGTCCTCTTGCCGGCGAGTCGCGGAAGAAAAGAAAACAACGCCGGGCCCAGGCAGTGGTAATGGACGACATCGTAGTCCGAGACCATGGCATGCGCCGTGCTTAGCAGCGTGTGGACAAAGGTTTCCAGGTGCTTGGAGCGGATGGTTGGCAACCGCCGGACGCGCATGCCGTTGTGCGTGTTCGTTGGAATGGGAGGAGTGAAATAGCTGCGGCAGTAGACAGTGACTTCGTGCCCCAGGCGAGCCAGTTCGTGGCCGGCTTGCTCATAATAGGACTCGATGCCGCTGTACTTGGAGACCACGCCGCGCCCGCCGATGAACGCAACGCGAACGCCACGGCGTGGGCCGGTGGAGTGGCGGGCGTCCTCGCCCGTCCCGGCAGGAAAAGCAGGGAAAGAAAGAAGTTTCTTAGTGGAAGTCAGCCGGTAGTAAAGGTCGAGCAGCTTCTCCAGGTGTTGCCCGGGATCGTGCTGCGCTTTTACGCGACTGCGAGCCGCGCCGCCCATTTTCTCGATCAGATCGGGGCGATCAAATAGAAATCCGATGGAATTTGCGAGCTGTTCGCGGTCGCCGTCGGAATAGAGCAGACCGGTGACGCCATGTTGCACAAACTCCCGGCGCGAGCCCAGATCGGAGGCTACGACCGGTCGTCCCCAGGCATAGGACTCCAGAATCGATTTCCCCAAGGTCTCGTAGGCGTGGGAAGGGAAGACGGAGAAGCTGCAACCGGCAATCAGCTTTTGGAGTTTCTCGCCATGCACCATGCCCGCGAACAGGACTTGCTTCAAGTTCAATTCTTTCGCCAGCGCCTCGAGCCGCGAACGCTCGGGCCCGTCTCCCGCGATGACAACAGGAGTGTGTGGCAGGCGCACCATGGCGCGCAAAAGGTCATAGACGCCTTTTTCTGGAGAGAGCCGGCCGAAGTAGAGCAGATATCCTTCGTCGGTGGCCAGGGCATCGTCAGAGGGCAAAGCCTGAAAGTGCGGCAGGACTTCGATACGCTCCGCTGGCAGACCGCTGGCATTTAATTTGTTGCGCACGAATTCGCTGGGAGCCAGGAATAAGTCCACGCAGCGTTCGTAAGTTCGCAACCATTTGTGCAGGTAGGCTTCGGCGGCAAGAACCACCGCGCTGGAACGCGGGCCGCTATAGCAACCCTTCGTGGCGGCATGGTGGAAAGCGCCGTGGCTGCAGAGTTCGCAGGGGCGGCCATCGGCAACGAAGTTGTAGGTGGGGCACAAGATTTTGAAATCGTTCAAGTGGTAGAGCACAGGGATGCGCTGGCGCTTCAATTCCCACAAAATCGAGGGCGACAAATGGTGATAGATGCCGCGAACGTGCGCCAGGTCGGGCGAGAAATCGGCCAGGCAACTGCGCATGGCGCGCCGGGCCGATGGCGAATAAATGGCGTGCGCTGCCATCCTGACCTTCTGCAGGAAACCGGCGCTCGGGTCCTTGAAGTCCAGATGCGGAATGCGATAGCAGCGCCCGGCGAAAGTGGGAGTACGGCCGTGGCCCATGCTGAACAGAGCGGTTTCCTGGCCGCGCTGCTCCATGCGGTGGATGAGGTCGAAGAGATAGGCTTCGGTGCCGCTAAACGGATAATCGTACTTGTTGCAATACAGGATGCGCATGGTCACCGTCCGGTTGTTGAATGCGGGCCAGGAACTGCTCCGCGAAAGCGCGGAGATTTCGCTGGCGACTAAAGGAAGCGGCGATGCTGGCCGCGGCCGCCTGCCGGATTCCGGTCAGGGATGACTGGTTGGCCTGGATCCAACGGACGGCGCTGACGAAATCGGATAACGAACCCTGTGGATAGAGAAATCCAGTGCGCTGGTGCTCGACTAGTTCGGGGATTCCGGTGATAGCGGGCGCCAGCACCAGTTTTTCGTGGGCCATGGCCTCCATCAGGACCACCGGAATCCCCTCGCTCTGGCTGGTCAGGACAACCAAGTCCGTGTGACGGTAATAGCCGGGTAGGTCTGCGCGAGGAACCTGGCCAATGAGATAAACCCTCCCTTGGAGCCCCGACGCGATGATCTGCCGTTCCAGGGCGGCGCGCTCCGGCCCCTCGCCGACGATCCAGCAAAGAAGATCGAGACCTTGATCGCGAAGTGCGGCACAGGCCCGGACGAGGAATGCATGGTCCTTTACGCGATGCAGGCGCCCGACAGAGAGCAGACAAAAACGCCGCTTCTCTTCGCTGGTTGGGCTGGCGGATGCAGGCCAGGGAAGCACGCGATCGACACCCAGACGCTGGACGATGATTTTCCTGGAGGGCGTGGAAGGGTAGTGGCGGAGAATGTATTGGCGGTTAAAGTCGGAAACCGTCACACAGAACTGGCAGGCGCGCAGCTTGGCCGCGAGCAGGTCCGCGCGCTGCAGCAGATCGGAGCCGTGCAGGGTAAAACTGAAGCGGATGCCGAGCAGACGAGCGGCGGCCAGAGCCATCCAGGAAGCGAAGTATCCGTGATGAGCGTGGATGTGGTCGACGTCGAGTGGGGCCAGTTGTTCTGCCAGCGCGGCGCCCATCACGGTGTGGCCTAGGGCGCGAATGCGCCGGGCGTATTTTTTGAGTCCGAAGGATGCGCCTCGCTCCCACAGCAAGGGGTGCAGCAATTGCCAAAGGCTGTGACGGTCGGAGGCGAGCCGGCGCACCGCGCTTACCAGTTCCTCATCCGAGAGCGGCTGAAAAAAGCGCGTCTCTTTCCAGATCGCCCTTTCCGCCAGGCTGAGATCGTTCGGCGAGACGCGCTTGCCGCTGCAGCAGATCACTTGCGCGCCGCGACGCCGCAGTTCTGTGATTTCATCCAGCACATAAGGTTCGAGGACGGAAGGGAACTCATTGGCGATGTATGCGATGGTGGTCATGCGGCTGACTCCTTGGACGCGCACAGCATTCCGGCAACGGTGAATACGAGTCCAATGACAAACTGGTACGCCATGTCGACGAAAAAGGCATTAAAAAGATAAACGCCGAGCAATATCGGCCAGACCCTGCGCAACGCAGCGACCGGGCCGGACTCGCCGGGTGGACCGTGCCACGCTAGCCGGAAGAGGTTGAAAAAAAGAATGCCGTACAGGGCCAGCCCGAGCACGCCGAATTCAACCAATAAGGCGAGGTAAGTGTTGTGCACGTAGAAGGTGCGCAGGTGGTAGCCCCCCATGCGACGGGCAAGTTCCGCGTACATACCGCCAGCAGCCCAACCGGTGAATGGCCGCTCCTCGAACATCGACCATCCAGCGCGATACACGGCCAGGCGCGCTTCCACCGGGCCGCGCTCTCCGGTACGGTCCCAAAGGACAGTCTTCAATGAATGGTTGCTGAAGCTGAGTGCCAGGCCAAACATCAGGCCCACGACCGTCAACAAGCAGCACACCGCCTGCACCCGGCGCTCGACCAGGCGCCATCCGAGAACAATGGTGGAGACGGCGAACGCGATCCAAACCGCGCGCGTCATGGTCGCAAGCACGGCCAGGGGCAGAACTACCCACAGCAACCGGGCAACGGATCTGCCCTTTTGCGGGAGCGCCAGGACGAGAATGCCAAGGATGTTCAGCGAAACGCCGTTGGCCACCGCTTGCAGAAATGGGCCGCGAGCGCGGTCGGCATGGAAACCCAAGCTCTCGTCAAGAATGAAATGCGGAAAGATGATGGAGCGGGCGTCCACCAGGAAGGCAAGAGCGATGAACACGAGGTAGGCGAGCGCACAGACGACGAAAACTTCAAAATGTCTGCGTTGCGACGCGCTTCGGAAGACCAGTGCCGCGATGTGAAACAAGGCAAATGGAACGATGTACTTGCTGGCGACAATGCTCCAGTTTTGTGCATCGAACGGCTCTCGCAGCGCGCGTAGCGCGGCGAGCGCCAGCAAGCCGAGCATCGGCAAACTGAGGCCGCTAACGAAAGGGATCCGATCGCGAAGCGCCATGGTGCGCAGAGCGACAAAGAAGACCAGAATTCCGAAGGCAATTCGGTCGGCGTAATAGGAGAACAGGTCTGGCGGCCGGAACAGGAAAACGGTCATCGCGGCCACATAAAGGACGGACGGAAAAGCCAGAGCGAGGTGCAGGGGACGGAGCAACAAGCCGGCAACGCGCCAAAGCGGGCTGTCGTCGCCGTCCCGGGTTAGAGCCAGAGGGGGGTTGGCGGTGGCTAGTGTGCTCACGACGAGTCAGGCTCCTTCCGGCGCGAACAGCACGCGAATGGTGCCGGCGAGGATACGCAGATCCAGGCGCAAACTCCAGTTTTCGATGTAGGTGAGATCAAGGTGCATGTTGAGTTCAAACGACGGACAGTCGCGCGCCGTGATTTGCCACAGGCCGGTGATGCCGGGCTTCACGTCGAGACGGCGAAACTGGTGAAGTTCGTAATGGTTGACTTCATCAACCGGATGGGGCCGCGGGCCGACGAGGCTCATCTCCCCGCACAACACATTCCAGAGCTGCGGGAGTTCGTCGAGGCTGTAGCGGCGGATGATACGTCCGATGCGTGTGACTCTGGGGTCGCCGTCGATTTTGAAAATCGGGCCTGTTCGCTGGTTGCGGGCGCGCAATTCTTCCTTGAGCTGTGCCGCGTCGGTCACCATGGAGCGAAACTTGTAGCAATGAAATCGACGGCCTTTGGCGCCGGTGCGTTCCGCGGAATAGAAGACCGGCCCGGGCGAGTCTATGCGGATGAGCAGCGCCACGATTGCCATTAGAGGACTGGCCAACACCAGACCGAACATTGCGCCGGTGACATCCAGGAAACGCTTCAGAAACAAGGCGGCGCTGGGCAATGGCTCGCGATGAAGAGTGACGACTGGCACCTCTCCGATGCGATCGACGCCAGAGTCTGGCCACGGACCGGGGGGCAGATCGGGGACGGCGCGAATGTCCAGGTGATTGCGGAACGCGGCCTCGGCTGCCTCCCGCGTCTGAACGGGCTGACCCGGGAGGGCGAGGATCACTTCATCGATGAACTCGGCGCGGGCCAGCCAGTCCAGGTCTGCGATACGCCCCAAGACCACCGGGGAAAGAGGTTGGTCGTCGTCCACAAAGCCACAGACAGTTGCGCGGTGGAGAGGATCACTGCGCAGTGCATGGGCAATGGCGCGAGCGACCGGCCCCCCGCCGATGATCAGGATGTTGCGCGCTTCCGTTTGGCGGCGCCGCCGCTTCCACACAATCTGCCTCACCCGGCGCAGTAGCGCCAGCCCGGCGAGGCTGCTGGCAAATATTCTGGCCCCGGCGAGAGGACGCATTCCGTCCCATGCGGCAACGAATACCAGCCCGATCGCGAACAGGGTTGACCTTGCCAGCGCTGGGACGATTCTGGCTGGCGACGGATCCCCGGCATGTTTGTAGATGCCTTCCGAGAGGCCGAACAGCGTCACCAATACGGCAAAAATCGGCAGATAAGGCCAAGGTAGGCCCCAGGCAGGAGAAAGCAGCGACAACGCGCCGCACACTGTGACCAGAACGATAAAGTCCGCTGCCACCAATTCACAAAGCGTGAATTGATCAATCCCAGGCTGGGTTAGAAGTGGATGAGTCAGAGGCCGTGCCGGCGCGTGTCTCGCGGTGGTTTCGTCGATCGCGTTGACGGGATGTCTGGGGGTGGCGTCGGCCGCCGGGGCGGACGTCGCCGGCGCGGACGTTGGCGCGGACCTGGAAGGCAAGAGCGCAGATGTTCCAGGAATCATACGGGCATACTGCGAGGGGAACTCTTTAGATCCGGCGTCCCATGGTCGGTTTGTGGTCAGTTCACCCATAAGATTCACAGACTCCGATACAGGCCTTGCGGCACAGGAAAACGGCGTTCCACAAGCACAGTTCCAAGCAGAGGAACTTGTGTCTTGCTCAGCTGCTCCTTGATTTGCGCGGCGACGAGCCGCCTGGTTTTGTTGGCTGTCAACACCAGCACCAGCCCGTCGCAGGCTTGCCCAATGCTCGCCGTGAGCCAGCAGACAGGAGCGCACCACAGGATGGAAAAGTCGAACTCGGTTGTGAGTTCACGAAGCCGCGATAAGTTCTGATCCGTGGTCCGCGGCCCGCCGGCGTCCGGCCGCCAGCTCTGGCGAGGGACCAACCAGAGACGGGACGCAATCGGCCAACTTGGCTCCGGACGCGGGCAGGCCGGAATCCGGAGATGGGTTTGCAAAGGGACCGAGTCCGAGTGGGCGTCGATCAGCCCGACGTCATACCTGTCTTCTTCAGCCAGGGTTTTGGCAACCTCGAGGCATAGTGTCGCAGTCGCGGTCGATGCGTCGACCGGGGAGAATCCCACATGCCGTACCGGCCCCGATTCGTGCCGGAGGAAAAGTTGCTGGACCAGCGCATGGATCTGCTCATCGTGGACCGACGCCGCCGGGGAAACCGCGGTGTGCGGGAATTGCTCGCGAATCGGAGTTACGCGCGGCCGCTCCGTGGCGGGCGGGGTTTCGGCGAGCGGCCCGAGGAGAGTGTTCACTGGACCACAACCTTGGCCCGGCCGATCCCGGAAATAGAAGGCATCTCGGCCTCAGGCGCCGGCAGCCACGCCAGCACCGGAACTTCCAGCAGGCCGCGAGCTTCGTCGGGCGTGCGAATCGTCGGGTCAAAGTACTCCGTCGTAAAGGCGATGCCGACGCTGAACGCGAGCGCCAGTCCGAAAGCGAGCAACAGATAAAGGAACACGGAATGCTCCGGTAGCGCTGGGGCCACCGGCGCCTCCACGATGGCTACATTGAGAATGCGATGTTCGTCGAGCGCATCACCAATGCGCGCTTCCTCGCGCTTGTGAAGATAGAGCAGATAGTTGTCTTCCTCGGCCTTGGCATTGCGCAACAGGTCCTGCTGGTCGACCGACTCGGATTGCAACTGCTGGGCAAACGTGCGCAAGGATGCAACCTGGATGGAAGCGGCGGATTGCCGCGCCCGCAAGCCGTCCCATTGCACTTGCGCCTTCTCTAACTCCATGCGGGCCCACTCGTAGTTGGGATCCTTGTCGGTGGTCTCGTCGCGCACCGGAGTGAGCGCTTCGGCTGCAATCGAGGCGCGCGTCTCCGCGATTTCCTGTTCCACTTCCTGCACCAGCCGGTACGAGGGTTGATACCGGCTGAGCAGGTCGGTGCGCTTGAGCTGGAGCTCCAGCAAGTGCGTTTTCATCTTTTCCAGAACTTCCGGGTTATCGGCCCAGCGCTTTAGGGTGACCGACCGGGTGGGAAACGACTTGAGTTGTTCGCCGAGCGACGCAATGCGGCGTTCAGTCTCGACGCGATCCTGATCGATCTGGCGGTAGCCCGCGTCCGCTTCGCCCAGCTTTTGCAGCGCGATATCGCGTTCCAGCGCAGCCGACACCACGCCCCGGGCGCGAGTAAAGTGCACCAGTTCGGCTTCGGACTGATGCAGCCTCTTTTCGTAGGCTGCGGTTTGCTGATCGAAAAACAGAATCTCCCCCGGTGGCCGCTGGAGATTCGCGTGCCTTTGCACGTAGAGCGTCGAAAGCGCGGCGAGGATGCGGGCGGCCCGCTCCGGATTGGTGTCCTTGTAGCGGACCTGGATAAGATTCGATTTCTTCAGAGCATCGACATCGAGACGGCGCGCCAGTTTGCGAACCGCATGTTCGATCTCGACTGGGCGCTCGAGATCCGGTGTGTCTGCAGGAACAAGTCGCGCCACTTGGACAACCTGTTTCAGCAGATCCTGGTCGCGCAGGAGCTCGACCTCGGAGTTGAGTTCTTCCTCGGTAATGTCGGGCCGGGTGAAATCCATGGCGCTGGCCGGTTGGGAAGATACCAGCGGATCAAAGCGGCTCCGGCGCAACAGAACCTTGAAGTGCGATTCGTAACGCGCGGAAAAGACCACGAAGAGCATCGTCGCCACCAATACGGACGCAAAGCAAGCGGCTACGAGGCGCGGATGCCGGAACAACGTGGCCGCGAGATCGCGGGGCGTGGGAGAGAGAGCTGGGCCCGAGCTTCCATTGAGTTCCGCGGACATGGATCGTACGGCAGGCCGATCACACCCGGCGGGCCTTTGGTGAACTCGCCAGATTTGCAACGCAATCAGGGAATGCTGCCGCTCCTTTCCGCTAAAACTGCGAGGGAGTCATGTACCAGCTCATGGAGTTGGTTGGAACAAACTTGCGGATTTTTGAAATCCGGCTCTGCGGCACAAAGATAAAATCGCCGGGCTGAAGGTGGAGATCCTCGCGAAGATCGCGGGAATCCAGCATCTTCTTCAAGTCAATCACGTGAGATTCGGCGACGTAGGCGGAAATCCTGCGAAACACAACGACCTGCGAATGGCGGGCTTGCTGCGTGAAGCCACCGGCCATGGCCACCGCCTCGTTGACCGTCAGGTCCCCTCGCAACTCATACTTTCCGGGCCGCGCCACCTCGCCCGACGCGAGGAAGTAAGGCTTGTCAAAGTCTTTTAAAGTCACCGTGACCTCGGGCTCGCGCAAGACACCGCGGTAGGCATAGACGACCGCCAGTTGCAACTGGGGGACCGTGAGTCCTTCCGCCAGCAGCGTGCCCGCGCCTTTCAGCGCCACAAAGCCATCCGGTTGCACGGTCAGGGTCTGGTTGAAGTCGGGAGAAAAAGTGAAATTTACGTCCACAGTGTCCGATTTCCCAAGCCGATAAAGCGGGTGGCGTTCCCCTCCGAATGCAGGATCTCCCATGCCACCCGCTCTTCCGGGCTGTGCGATCGCTCCGTCATTGGAACTGTCCGCGCCCTGCCGGTCCTGGCTCTGCGAGCTCTCCGCCGCAGTAATCTTGCCGGTCGGCGAAGCAGAGGACCCAGGGGCCGAAGCAGGCGGCGGCACAGCCACCTGAGCGAAGGCAACCACGGCGGGCTGCAGGACGAGCACGCCCGCAGCTCCCAAAACGTATTTGCCAAATACATTCATCTCCGGACTCTCACCGTCGCTCCGCACGGCGAACTAGGCAGCTCGGGCGTTTGAGCTGTTGGCCCGAAGGTATCGTTGTGCTTCAAGCGCAACAAGACATGGAAAGTACTGTCCACCGCGGTGCACACCCCGTTCCGGCGACCGGAAAAGTGACGAATTCAGCAGATGGACTGCCAGGCAAGGCTTCCCGGCCACAGGCGCACACTGGCGGGAAAACGAGATGCAGCGAATCTTGTGCACAAGCGGAGCCCCACGAAAGTAGATATTGAGGGCGGGATACATCACCAACGCGGTGTGACGGGGCCTACATCCGGTTCCGGCGCTTTAGAGCATGATGGTGGTGTGAAAACCATTCCTCTGGCGAAGCAGTCCACTGGAACTCAGCCGGCCGCCACCGAAACAGTGCAGGTCGTAGTTGCCGATTCTAGTTCCATCCAATCTCAACTCTTGACGCGCGCTTTGCAAAGCCGGCGGGACTTTCAAGTTTCCGCAGTCCCGCTGGAGACATCCGCTCTCGGCAACTTCCTGCAATCCAATCCCGCCGACGTGGTTCTGGTTGCTGGGAACCACCTGCCGGACTTGGGCCTTTTGCGCTGGTTGCGCATTTCCTATCCAAAGGTTAGTTCTGTGTTGCTCGCCGAGAGTGATGACCGGGAACTGGTGGTCAATGCCTTGCGCGCGGGAGCAAAAGGCATTTTTCTATTTACTCGCACTCCTTTTCCGATGCTTTGCAAATGCATTCATTGCGTTTTCCGGGGACAAGTGTGGATCAACAGTCAGCAGATGAATTACGTGCTCGACGCTTTGTCGGAAGTGCCTACGCTGCGTGTCGTCAATTCCAATGGTAGGTCTTTGTTGACGCCTCGCGAAGAGCAAGTGGTTGCTCTCGTAGCCGATGGTTTGACCAACCGCGGCGTCGCGGTTGAACTCGGGCTCAGCGAACACACCATCAAGAAATATCTCCTGCGCATCTTCGACAAGGTGGGGACTTCGAGCCGAGTGGAACTCGTCCTCTATGCCATATCGCACGGCGAGAATCGGCCGGCGGAATGGATGCCGGGGAACGCCTGAGCGCAGAAGGAAGGCCGACGGATACAATGGCAATATGCGGAAAAGCGAGGAAGTTGCCCGGTAATGAGTTCCGGGTCCGAGCCCCAATCTCAGGTCGCGCGCCGATGGACGGTGATTGCGTCGGGTCTCCTCCTTTTGGCGCTGGCGCTGGTCGTTATCTATACCGGGCCCAGCGCTTTCTTCAGTCCAGTGGCCCTGGTCGTGGTGTCCGCGATCGGATTGGCTGCGCTGCTGCTGCAGGTCCGGTTTCGACGGGACCTTCCCGACATTCATTCTCCCCTCTGGCTTAACGTCCTGGGCATTGTTTGTGCCATGGTGTCTCTGTTCGCGGATTACCTCCACATGTCGGGCCGCATGCTGGAGTTGGTGGCGTTTGCCGCCGTATTCTGTTTCGGCATCAGCGGATCGCTCATTCTGCATGCGCTGCGACGGCGGGTGCGAAGTCCGCAGCCGACCCAGACCGAATAGGCATTCAATGATGCGTGTCACATTATTCGGAGCCTCGGGCTTGCTCGGCCAGGAACTGGTTCAGGAACTGAAGACCGAGTCCTTGACCGCGCTCTCGTCCAAAGACGCCGACCTGCGAGACCATCAACGCGTTCGCGATGTGATTCGCGAGTCCCGTCCCGAATGGATCATTCTGGCCGCCGCCTACACCGACGTGGATGGTTGCGAGTCCAACCGCGACTTGGCTTTCGCGGTGAATTGCGAGGGCGCGGTCAACGTGGCGCAGGCTGCACGCGAAGCCGGATCGCGTTTGCTGTTCTTGAGCACCGACTACGTCTTCGATGGCGGCAAACGATCGCCATATGAAATCGCCGATTCGAGAAACCCCACCAGCGTTTATGGCGACAGCAAAGCCCGGGCCGAGGAACGGCTGCTCGAAATCCTGCCCGACGTCTGCATCGTCCGAACCTCCTGGTTGTTCGGGCACGGAGGCAAGTGTTTCCCCGCAACGATTTTGAAGCTGGCGTCGACTCGTCCCGAGATTCCCGTCGTGAACGATCAGCGTGGCAGTCCGACCTTCACGCGCGATCTCGCCAGCGCTCTGCTGCGGCTTTGCCGCGCGGCTGCTCGCGGCATCGCGCACGCGACTAATGCTGGAAACTGCACGTGGTATGAGTTTGCCACCGAGATCGTGAAGGTGTCCGGATCAGCGGCCAAGGTAAAACCCGTGACCACGGCCGAATTCCCACGTCCAGCCCAGCGCCCCGCCTATTCCGTTCTGTCGCCGGACAGCCTGCACGCCTACAACATCCACATGCCGGACTGGCAGGATGCGTTGCGGCGCTATCTCGCGAGCGCTCGACTCCAGGACCTTTCCGCCGGCGGCCCGGATTTGCAATAGTTGGAGAGAAAGACATCCACCACCAAGGAAACGAAGGCGCACCCAGGATAGCTCTGGCAACGAAAACCCTTCGTGATCCTTCGTGTCCTTGGTTGTTGGCGATTCATAAGGTTGCGAAAAGCCGCGAGCGGCGTACAATAATCCGTTTTCCTGGACGAGAAAGAAAATCAATCCTATTTGTGTGACCGAGGGGGTCAACTATGAAAAGAATCGCAGGGGCGACACTCGCCCTGTCTGTTTTGTTGCCGGTTGGGATGTCTTTGATGGCTGCCGCCCAGGACAAGTCCATGGGCCACATGCCGCCCAAAGTGCTGGTCGCCACTCGGGAGTATACCAAGCCGGGGAAGTCGGGTACTCTGCACGAAAAAACCGAAAGCGCCTTTGTGCAGGCCATGATGCACGCGAAATGGCCCACCCACTATCTGGCGATGGAATCTCTTTCTGGTAAAAATCGCGCGCTCTTTTTCACCGGCTACGAATCGTTTGAAGCGTGGGAAAAAGACACGCTCGCAACCCAGAAAGACAAGATGTTGTCCTCTGCCCTGGACAAGGCATGGGCGGCCGATGGCGATCTGTTGAGTGACACCGATGGCGCCGTGCTCGCATTTAAGGAGGAATACAGCTTCCGTCCCGAGGTGGACATCGCTCACACTCGCTATTTCGAAATCTCGGCCTGGCAGGTCAAGCAGGGCCATGAAAAGGATTGGGACGAAATCGTAAAACTGGTAAAGGAAGCGTACAAGAAAATCCCCGACGCCCACTGGTCAGCCTATTTGGCGGTCTATGGACGGCCAGACACCACCTACATCATCTTTAACCCCATGAAGTCGCTGGCGGAGGTTGACAAGAACCTCATGGAGAACAAGGACTTTGAAGCGGCCATGGGCGAAGAAGGCATGAAGAAGCTTGGCGAGCTGTCGGCCAGGGGGATTGAATCGAGCCAGACGAACCTGTTTGCGATTAACCCGCGCATGAGCTACGTCGGCGAGGATTGGATCAAGGCAGACCCAGACTTCTGGAAGCCAAAAGCTGCCGCGGCCGCGGCCGCCAAGAAGCCGGCAGAGAAGGCGGCTGACAGCCATTAAGATTTCTACCTTACGAAAGCACCGAACCCGCCCTCCAATTCTGGAGGACGGGTTTTCTTTTCGATCAGACACATCGGTTGGGCTGTTCATTCCGCGCCACCGTGGTTTATCCTTACCTCTCTTCGAGGACCAAACGTGAACAAGTGCTTCTTCTGGATTCTGCAGGCCTCGCTCTGCGTTTTGCTTCTTCCTTTAACACTCTCGGCACAACCCTATGATCCAGCCATGTATCAGGAACTTCGCTGGCGCATGATTGGCCCCTTTCGCGGCGGGCGCACCGTCGCGATCTCCGGTGTTCCGGGCCAGCCGAATGTGTTCTATATGGCGCCGAACAACGGCGGGGTCTGGAAAACGACCGATTTCGGTCGCACCTGGAATCCCATCTTCGACGAGCAACCTAACAATGACCAGCCGACAGGTTCCATCGGAGCGCTGGCCGTCGCGCCATCGAATCCGAACACGATCTACGTCGGCAGCGGAGAAGGCCTGCGCCGGCCCGATCTCTCCGTAGGCGACGGCATTTACAAATCGACCGACGCCGGCCGCACCTGGCAGCATCTGGGTCAACCCGATGGCGCTCTGCGCAACGCGCAACAGATCGCATCCATCATCGTCGATCCCAAGGACCCCAATCGCCTCTTCGTCGCAGCCCAAGGACATCCTTACGGGCCGAACCCCGAGCGCGGCATCTATCGTTCGCTCGACGGTGGTCAGACCTTCCAGAAAGTTCTCTATAAGGATGAGAACGTCGGCGGCATGGACCTCGTCTTCGATCCCCGCAACTCGCAAGTGATCTTCGCCAGCATGTGGGCGTCGCGCCGTCCGCCGTGGACCACCGGTGGCGGCTACAGCGGACCGGGCAGTGGTCTCTACAAGTCCACCGACGGCGGCACGACCTGGCGGCAACTCACCAACGGACTGCCTGGCGAGGCCGAAGGCATCGGCCGCATCGGTCCTGCTGTTTCTCCCAGCGATCCGGATCGCATGTATGCCTGGGTCAACGCCGAAACGCGCAACACAACGAAGGCAAACGCCAAGAAGGCCAGCGGCATCTACCGCTCCGACGATGCCGGCGAAAGCTGGCAGCAGATGAACAATGAAGAGCGCATCTGGGGACGAGGCGACGACTTTGGCTGCGTCCGCGTCGACCCTAGGAATAAGGATGTGATTTACGTTGCCAACACTTCGACCTACCGTTCCGTCGATGCGGGCAAGAACTTCACCGCCATCAAAGGCGCGCCTGGCGGCGACGACTACCACACCATCTGGATCAATCCCGAAAACCCCGACATTATCGCCATCGCGCTCGACCAGGGCGCAACCATCAGCGTGAACGGCGGCCAAACCTGGAGTTCGTGGTACAACCAGCCGACCGCGCAGTTCTATCACGTCATCACCGACAACGAATTTCCCTACTGGGTCTACGGCGGCCAGCAGGAAAGCGGCTCCATCGGCACCGCCAGCCGCAGCGACTTTGGCGAAATCACGTTTCGCGATTGGACCACGGTTGGCGTGGAAGAATATGGCTACGTTGCGCCCGATCCGCTGCATCCCAATCTGATTTACGGCGGCAAAGTCACTGTCTTCGATCGCAATACCGGACAGACGCGCGATGTTTCGCCGGTGGTTCTGCGCACCGGTCAGTACCGCTTCAATCGCACCGCACCGTTGATTTTTTCGACAGCCGATCCGCATGTGTTGTATCTGGGATCGAACGTGCTTTTTGCCACGCGCGATGGTGGCAACAGTTGGCAGATCGTAAGTCCCGACCTCACCCGCGAAGATCCCGGAATTCCCGCGACTCTCGGCCCGTTCCTCGAAGCCGATCCTGCCAAAGGGAAGCATCGCGGCGTCATCTATTCGATTGCTCCGTCGCCGAAGGACGCCAGCCTGATCTGGGCCGGAACCGACGATGGCCTGATTCAGGTGACGCGCGACGGCGGCAAGGCTTGGCGGAACGTCACGCCTCCCGAACTAACCCCGTGGAGCAAACTCGCGCAGATGGACGCGTCACATTTCGATAGCACAACCGCTTACGCTGCAGTGAACCGTTTCCGGCTCGACGATCTGCATCCTTATATCTATCGCACGCACGATGGCGGCGCGACGTGGCAGAAGATCGTCAGCGGCTTGCCCGACAACGAACCTGTCAATACGGTGCGGGAAGATCCGGAACGCAAGGGCTTGCTCTTCGCCGGAACCGAACGCAGCGTCTATGTCTCGTGGGACGATGGCGATCACTGGCAATCGCTGAAAATGAATCTGCCGGCGACTTCGATCCGCGACCTCGTCGTTCATCATGACGATGTTGTGGTCGGAACTCACGGACGGTCGTTCTGGATTCTCGATAACATCACGCCGCTGCGGCAGTTCAACTCCGCGATCGCGAAGGCAACAGCGCATCTCTTCGCGCCGCAAACCACCTATCGCGTGCGCCGCAACAACAATACCGACACGCCTTTGCCTCCCGAAGAGCCGGCGGGACAGAATCCTCCGGATGGCGCGATCATCGACTACTGGCTGCGAACTTCAACTTCCGGTCCAGTGACTTTGGAAATTGTCGATGCATCGGGAAAGGTTGTGCGCCACTTTTCCAGCGACGACAAGGGCAAACCAGTTGACGCCAGAGAATTCAATGTTCCCATGTACTGGGTCCGTCCGGCGCTAACGCTGTCGGCGAAGGCTGGCATGCACCGGTTCGTTTGGGACCTGACTTATCCCGCCCCGGAAGTGCTGACACGCGACTACCCGATTTCGGCGATCTACCACGACACTCCACTGTATCCGCTGGGCGCGACCGTGTTGCCCGGACAGTACAACTTAGTGCTCACCGTTGGCGGCAAGGGTTATACGCAGCCGCTGACGATCCGCATGGATCCGCGGGTGAAGACCTCGCCCGAAGATCTTCGCCTCCATTTCGACCTCGATCGCAAGATTGCCGACGCCCTTCACCAAGACTTCGAAGCCCTGCAGCAGGTGCGCAGCCTGCGAGCCCAGTTGAAAGCGCTATCGGGCGCGCCGGATGCAATCAAAATGACCGCCGCTGACCTGGAGACGAAAGCCGCGTCCATCGAAGGCGAAGAAGGCGGTGCGCGCTACCTGAGCACTCCGGAAGGGCGCAGCCTGTCGCGGCTGAACAACGGCCTGGGCGCGATCGTCGGCGCTCTCGATACTGCCGACGCCGCGCCGACTACCCAGCAAGTCGCGATGTTTGGAGAACTGGAGAAGGCGCTGGCGGAGCAGTTGTCGGCGTGGGAGCAGGTGAAAGCGAAAGACATTCCCAGTTTGAACGAGCAACTGAAAAAAGCAGGATTGCCCGTGATCGATGTGCGAAAGCCGGCTTCGGGCGCGCGCGGTGCTGGCGATACTGCTTCGCAGAACCGGGATCGGAACGAGGAATAGAGTCTCTAATGCGGCACTCTTGTCCGCGAAAACGCCGACGCCATCTCCGTTCTTTGCTCCGTGGAGTTGAGCGCTCGAGTTTTAGTCCCCCCCGAGCTTTGCCTGTCCTTAAGCAGAGGACATTATCGTCCCCAGGGTTGGCCTCTGTGATGTGGCACACAGGCTGGTTGTGATGAAAGACCCAAGGGTCCGGCCCAAGCGAAGGTTGGACACGCCACTCGGCAGTATTCGCGAAATCACCTGTCCGACGCCATTGGTTGGCACCGAAAATATTTATTTTCGACCCTGTTTTCCTGCTGTGTCCTCATACTTCCACAGGTGGGAAGAGTGCATAATGCGCGTGCTTGGCGCGGCGGCGTTCGTCGTCTGCACATGGGAGGAGAATGAAAGCAACAGATCTGGTGAACAAATTGTGGCGAAACGAAGGGTGGCGAAACGAAGAGGGTCAGGACATCGCCGAGTATGCAGTGATGCTGGCGGTGATCCTGGTGATCGTGATTGGAACCGTCCGCCTGATCGGCGGGAATGCGAATAATGTGTTCTCCACGGTTGCCAGCACCATATCAGGGTCATAACGAGGTGTCGCAATATAAGGAGGGATGAATGTGTGGAGACGGGCGCGCCTGCATTTCTATCGCTCGTCGCTCTGGCGCCTTCGGTTACACTGGAAACTCTCGCCGCACAAATTCCATCGCTGCATCGCATGAAGAGAGTCGGCCCTCCAATTGAGCGTCCTCGACCGCGGCCAGTATCTCTTTGAAGCGTGGGCCGGGCTCATAGCCCGCTTCGATCAGGTCTTGCCCGGTGATCAGGGGAGTGGGACGGATGGCTTCGGGGGGCATCGAACCCAACTGCTCGCGCGAATATTCATACGCGTCGAGTTGGCCGTGGCTGGAGAGGCAGTCGATGCGGTGCAACTCCAGATGCTCGTCGAAGGCGGGCAGGCGGAGAAACTTCTTCAGCGTGGATTGGTTCATGCGCTGCACTTGGCCGAAGCGCATGTGGTTGTCGACCAGCGCCAGAATCTGATTGGTCTCGTGGTTCGAGAAGCGCAGACGGCGGCAGATTTCGGCGGCCATCTTCACTCCTACTTCTACGTGGCCATCAAAGCGGATGCGATCGGGCGCTCTGCGGAAGGTTGCCGGCTTGCCTACGTCGTGGAGGAGCGCGCCCCAGGCCAGCGTCTTTGAAATAGAGCCAGAGGCGCCCGGCCGCAGTTTCTCCAGCAACAGCAGCGTGTGCACGAATACGTCGCCTTCGGGATGGTACGGCGGTTGCTCTACCCCCTTCATGGCGGCGATTTCGGGCAGGACTTCGGGCAGGAGCCTCGTCGTATCCAGGAGTTGGAAGGCTTGGCTGGCGCGGCCTTCGGTTAGCATCTTGGTCAGTTCTTCGCGCACGCGCTCGCAGGACACCTGGTGAATTTTCGGGGCCAGCTTTTGGATGGCGGCCAGGGTTGCGGGATCGATCCGATAATCGAAGCGTGCGGCGAAACGCACGGCCCGCAACATGCGCAGTTTATCCTCGGCGAAACGGCGTTCGGGATCGCCGATGGCTCGGATGATTCCGGCTTTCAGATCGTCTTGTCCGCCGACAAAGTCCAGAATCGCGTTGGTGGCTGGATCGAGCATCATGCCGTTGATAGTGAAATCGCGGCGCTGTGCGTCTTCGCGGGGATCTCTGGTGAAGCGGACTTCGTCGGGATGACGGCCATCGGAGTAGCCGACATCGGAGCGAAAGGTGGCTACTTCGACCGCGTTTTTGACGGTGGAGCGACGGGCGCCCTCGCCGGTCACGAATTGGTCAGGGGGCGAGAGCGGAACGAGCACTACTCCGAACTGTTCTCCTACTGCGTAAGTCTGCGGGAAGATTTGCATCACCTGCTGCGGGGTCGCGTCGGTGGCTACGTCGTAGTCGGCGGGCTCGCGGCTGAGCAGCAGATCGCGGACGCATCCTCCGGCGAAGTAGGCCTGGTGTCCGCGTTCACGCAGGGAGCGGACGATTTCATCGGCGTGTTGTTGGGAAGTCAGCATTCAGCCATCAGCCGTCAGCCATCAGGGAAAGCGACACCAACCGCGAGCGTCTAAACTAGAAACTGATAGCTGATGGCTGAAGGCTGACAGCTAATTATGCCTGACGCGCACATCCTCGGCATCGAGACCTCCTGCGATGAGACAGGCGCTGCGGTGGTGCGCTCGGGGCAGCAGATTCTGTCCAACGTGGTCGCTTCGCAGATTGCCACCCACCAGCCTTATGGCGGAGTGGTTCCTGAACTGGCCTCGCGCGAGCACTTGCGCGCCCTGGTTCCAGTGGTGCGGCAGGCTTTGGCCGAGGCGGGACAAAAGTATCAATCCGTCGATGCTATCGCGGTTACGCAGGGTCCGGGCCTCGCGGGCGCTCTGCTGGTTGGCATCAGCTTTGCAAAGGCGCTGGCCTTCGGGCTCGATAAACCGCTGATCGCCGTCAATCATCTTGAGGGACACATCCATGCCGTGTTGCTGGAGCAGCGGCAAAACGGAAATGACGACCTTCATTTCCCCGTGCTGGCGCTCGTTGTCTCGGGCGGGCACACGCATCTTTATCTCGCCCAGGTGCAGGACAATCTCTGGAGCTACCGGAACATCGGCCACACTCGCGACGACGCGGCTGGAGAGGCGTTCGATAAAGTGGCGAAGCTTCTGGGACTAGGTTATCCGGGAGGACCGATCATCGACCGGCTTGCGCTGCACGGGGATCCAGGCGCGGTCAAGTTCCAGACTTCGCAGATCAAGCATCGCGACCGGCGCGATCATAAACAAAACGATCAGGAACAGCTTTTGACGGAAAAAGACGGGCCACACTTCGATTTTTCCTACAGCGGAATCAAAACGGCTGTCTTGCGCTACGTCGAGACGCAGAATCTGAAACCTTCGATTGAGGTGCGGCGCCAGGCGCTGGCGGGGATCGGCAAGCCGGCGCTGGAAGACTTGCTCGGACTCTGCGACCGGCAAACTCTCAACCTGGTGGCCTCTTTCCAGCACTCGATGGTCAGCGATCTGGTCGCGAAGACCCTGACGGCGACGCGCGCGTATGACGTTCAGACTCTCTTCGTGAGCGGCGGCGTGGCTGCCAATCGGGAATTGCGGAGCACGTTTGAGCGCGAGGCGGGGATGCAGGGGTTTCCCGTGTTTTTTCCGTCGCGCGCGCTTTCCACCGACAACGCGGCGATGATCGCGGCCGCGGCTTATCCGAAATTTCTGCGCGGGGAATTTGTGGCGATGGATTTTTCAGCAGAGGCGGGGATGGCGCTGCGCTGAGTGGGCTGCCTCCCAGCGAATCCAGTGAACCCATGAACCACGAAGGATCACGAAGGTCATGGTCAAGGGGCTTTCTTCATGTTCCTTCGGGGCCTTGGTGGTTAAGGTTCGGAATTTACCAGCACTCCTCTTTCCTCGCTTATCGAAATTGAAACACTTCCCGGCTACAATGGTTCGCGTGAAGCCGACGATCTATGTAGTGGAAGACGACCCGGATATTTCCCGCCTGGTGCGCCATCATCTGGAAGCGGCCAGCTTCAATGTCCGTCTGTATTCGACCGGGAATCTGGTGGTGGTGGATGCGGAACGGCAGCGTCCGGCGCTGTTTTTGCTGGATATCATGGTGCCGGGAAAGGACGGGCTGGAACTTTGCCGCCAGATACGTCAATCGGTGTCGCTGGCGCCGGTGCCGGTGATTTTCCTGACCGCCAAGAGCGGGGAGGCGGACCGCGTTCTCGGCCTGGAGTTGGGCGCCGACGACTACATTCCCAAACCTTTCAGCCCTCGCGAACTGGTGGCCCGGGTGAAGGCAGTGCTGCGACGGTTTGAGCGCCCGCTGCCGCCGCTGCCTACCAAAATTGACGAGGTGCATATTGATCCGGGAGCGATGACGTTGACGGTCCGCGGCAAGCAGGTGCCGACTACGGCCACGGAATTCCGATTGCTTGACCACTTTATGCGTCATGCGGGACGCGTCTTTACCCGCGACCAGTTGCTGGATTCGGTCTGGCGCGATACGGCCTATGTGACACCGCGTTCGGTGGACGTTTATGTGCGGCGCATCCGCGAGAAGATCGAGCCCGATCCGGAGAACCCGCGTTACCTGAAGACGGTGCGGGGGGCCGGATACCGCTTTGAGGTCGCGCGTTGAGAAGCCGCATCTTCTTTAAACTGATGTTTGTGTTTCTGCTGGTGATTGGCGTCACCGCAATCACTTTGCAGTTGACCGTGCACAAGGTGTGGGAACGGACGCTGCACGAGCAGGTCGAGCGCAATCTCAGACAGAAAACCTTGATGTTCGCTTATCGCGTGGAGGCGGACCGGCAGCACTCCCTGGCGGACATTGCCGCCCAGGAGGGCCAGGCGGCGGGCGCCCGCGCCACCGTCATTGATCCCACCGGGAAAGTGCTGGCCGATTCGGAAGCCGATCCTGGCACGATGGAGGACCAGTCGAATCGGCGGGAGTTTGTTTCCGCTCTGGGCGGCAAACTCGGCGTGGATGAACGCAAGACGCAGGCTCTTGGAGTTCCTTTCCTGTTTGTCGCTGCGCCGGTTTCTGGAGGTGCGGTGCGGCTGGCGTATCCGTTGCCGGAAATGGAAATTACAGACCGTCCGCTGGCCGTGGCCCTGTTTTGGGGATCGCTTTCGGCGTTCGTTTTTTCGATGCTGGTGGCGGCAATCGCTTCTCAGTATCTGGGGCGGCGGTTGCGGCGGATCGTGAATTTTGCCGAGCGCGTGGCGGGCGGAGATCTGACTGCCAGAATCGCATCCCGTGCGACAGACGAGATCGGGCAGGTGGCGGCGGCGCTGGATAAGACGACGCGCGGGGTGGAGGAGAGTTACGCCCGTGTTCAAACCAGCCAGCGAGAGCTGGAAACCCTGCTCAACAGCATGCAGGATGCGGTAATTGCCATCGACGTGGACGGGCGCGTGCAGTGGGCCAATCGGGGCATGAACCGGCTGCTGCTGCGGGCTCCGCGGCTGAATGCGCCTTTGATCGACAGCGTGCGCGACCCAGACTTTCTGGCGGCGATCCAGGAAGCGGCTCGCGACCAGGTGGTCACATCCGCGCGCTCGAACACCATCGCTTCCGGGCGCACCTTCGATGTCACGGCGGCGCCCATGCCGGGAGGCGGGGCGGTTGCCGTGCTCCGCGACCTGACCGAGACCGAACGCATGGAGAAAAGCCGCCGCGATTTCATTGCCAACGTTTCCCACGAACTGCGCACGCCGCTGACTTCCATTCAGGGATACACGGAGACGCTGCTCGACAGTCCCCTGGCGGACAATCACGTGCGGGATTTTCTCGAGATCATCCGCAAGAACTCGGCCCGCATGTCGCGGCTGACGGAAGACCTGCTCACTCTGGCCCGCGTGGAATCGGGCGAGCACAGGTTCGACATGCAGCGGGTGAGCGTGGAAGAACTGCTGCAGGATGCTTTCGAAAGCTTCCGCGAAGTGGCGCGGCCCTATGGAGTCGAGTTGGTGGTTGAGAATTCAGTCCCCGCCGCGCATGTGGATGCGGACCGCGAAGCTATCCACCAGATTTTTTCGAACTTGATTGAGAATGCGCTGAAGTACGCGGCGTCGGGAAAGAAAGTCGTTCTCGGAGCGCGCGCGGCTGAGAGTGACGAAGTAAAGACTGGCGAAATAAAGACTGGCGAAGTAAAGAGCAGCGTCGAATTCTACGTGCGCGACTTCGGGCCCGGCATTTCTTCGGAGCATCTGCCCCGGCTTTTCGAGCGCTTCTACCGGGTCGATAAAGCGCGCTCGCGGGAGTCGGGAGGCACGGGGCTGGGGCTGGCCATCGCCAAGCATATCGTTCTGGCGCACCACGGCACGATTCGCGCGGAGAGCGAGCTTAACCACGGGTCGAGTTTTCTCTTTATCTTGACTGCTTCCGAGGCCGTTGCGGCGTAGATGTTAGTAGTAGATGCTGGATACTATCTTAATCGGGGTATTTCCAGTGGCCCATCAACCGATGGCTAAGGCTGGTAAGCTCCAGGATTCTCCTGATCCTGCGGGCAAAGCGCAAACTCTTTCATCTTGACAGGGAAGCCGCTGGGAATCATAATTCAGCGCCAAAAGTTGCAGGCTCCTACTCCTCGCTTGCGTGGCATCTTTCGTCTGTTTTAGCGGCATTTCGACCCCGGTAGAAAGACCATTACACAGTAAGTCGACCGGAGAAACCATGTTTCCCAGACTTACAAAAAGCGTCGCGTTTCTTAAGCTTTGGGATCGTATCGGTCGGGAAGAAATTTTAGCGCCACAAACAGCGCTCGCCCAAAACCATATAACCGTCAATTACTGCGAGCGACGACTGGGCCTGTTTCTCCCAGTAATGATTCGTTAAGGAGACTTATGATCAGCGCAGCGCAAAATCGGAATTGTACTCTGGGAATGTGCGGGCGGACGGCAACCACTGCGCTGGCTTTGGCGATCATGCTTGTACTGGCAGTCTTCGCAACTGGATCGGCCCAAGCGCAGGCTTTCACCACGCTGGCGGATTTCCAGGGCAGCGCCAATGGCGCTGAACCCTTATACGGAAATCTCATCCAAGGCACCGACGGGAACAATTACGGCACGACTTACGGCGGCGGTTTCTACGACCAAGGAACCGTCTTCAAGGTCACGCCGGATGGAACGGTGACGACACTTTATACGTTTTGTTCCCAAATAAACTGCACGGACGGCGCGGAGCCTGTCTTAGGGCTGGTGCAAGCCGGTGGGAACTTCTACGGGACAACCGAAGGTGGTGGGGCCAACGGCGTGGGCACGGTTTTTCAAGTCACTCCCGGCGGCCAGCTCACCACGCTTTACAGTTTTTGCTCGCAACCGGGATGCACGGACGGTGCCTTCCCCTTCGCTGGCCTGGTGCAAGCTGGAGGGAACTTCTACGGGACAACCTATGAGGGCGGAGCCAACGACTCGGGCACGGTCTTCAAAATCACGCCAGCCGGCCAGCTCACCACGCTGTACAGCTTTTGCTCGCAACCGGGGTGCACGGATGGTGCCTTCCCCTTCGCGGGCCTGGTGCAAGCCGGAGGGAACTTCTACGGGACAACCGAACAAGGTGGGGCCAACGGTGGATTGGGCACAGTCTTCGAAATCACGCCAGCGGGCCAGCTCACCACGCTGCACAGCTTCGGTTTCAATGATGGCGCTTTTCCTGAGGCCGGGCTGGTGCAAGCCGGAGGGAACTTCTACGGAACAACCTCAGATGGCGGGGCCAACGGCAATGCGTTCGGCACGGTGTTTGAAATCACGCCAGCGGGCCAGCTCACCACGCTCTATGGCTTTTGCCAGACTGACTGCAGCGACGGCGAAATCCCTTATGCGGGTTTAATTCAGGCCAGCGACGGGAATCTCTACGGAACGACAGAAGATGGGGGCGCCGACGGCTATGGAACGGTCTTTGGAATCACGCCAGCAGGGCAACTGTCTACGTTGCACAGCTTCGCCTTGACTGACGGCGCTTACCCCGACGGGGGGCTGCTCGAAGCCAACGGGAATTTGTACGGGACAACGTACTTTGGCGGCAGCAGATTAGACGGCACGGTCTTCAGCCTGCCAGTGGGGCTGGTCCCGAAAGCGAAAACGCAGTCGAGCTTCGGCAAGGCGGGAGCGAACATCATGATCCTCCGGCCCGATCTGACGGGCGCGACCGGCCTCAGACTCGGCGCAAAGGCGGAAGAAAATCTTTTCATCCACAGGCACGATCTCGCGGGCAGGACCGGCGAGAGACTTAGCCGCGATGAGGCAGTGTTCCCGGGTCTTCGCAGGACCAAACTCAGGACCCGTGAACTCGCCGAAGCGGCGGTTGGCCCCATGAAAGTGACGGCACCCACCGGCAAGGCGAAGTCCGTTGCGCAGACCCTGACCACGCTACTGAATTTCGACGGTGCAAATGGTGCTTTCCCTTACCGTACCTTTCTGATTCAGGGCGCAGACGGGAACCTTTATGGGACGGATGCCGGGGGGGGCGCCTACGACCAGGGCACGGTGTTCAAAGTGACCGCTGGGGGGACGCTAACGACGCTTTATACGTTCTGCTCCCAAATAAACTGCACTGACGGAGCCGAGCCGGAGGCAGGACTGGTGCAAGCCACCAATGGGAACTTCTACGGGACAACCTTATATGGTGGGGCAAACGACAGGGGCACGGTCTATGAGGTCACGCCAGTGGGCCAGCTCACCACTCTTTACAGCTTTTGCTCGCAAGCGGGTTGCACGGACGGCGCCTACCCCATCGCTGGGCTGGTGCAAGCCACTGACGGGAACCTCTACGGGACAACCAATTCGGGCGGCGCCATTGGTGACGGCACGGTCTTCAAAATCACGCCCGCCGGCCAGGTCGCCACGCTCTACAGTTTTTGCTCGCAAGGAAACTGCGCCGACGGCGCACTCCCTCGGGGAAAGCTGATTCAGGCCAGCGACGGGAATCTTTACGGGACGACGTTTTTTGGAGGGGCCAACTTCCGTGGCACAGTCTTTCAGCTCACGTTAGCGGGCCACCTGAGCACGCTGTACAACTTCTGCCCCCAACCCAATTGCAGTGATGGCAGGAACCCTGACGCTGGGCTAGTTCAGGCCAGTGACGGGAATCTTTACGGGACGACGCAGAGTGGAGGGGCCAACTCCCGTGGCACGGTCTTCAAGGTCACGTTAGCAGGCCAACTGAGCACGCCGTACAGCTTCTGCTCCCAGCCTAAATGCAGTGACGGCGCGAATCCACAGGCAGGCCTGATCCAAGCCACCGATGGAAACCTCTACGGGACCACGTCGAATGGAGGGGCCAACTTCGATGGCACGGTCTTCGAGATCACGCCAGCAGGCCAGCTCACCACGCTGTACGCCTTCGGCCTCACTGACGGCGCCTTCCCTGCCGGCGGGCTGCTGCAATCCGGAGGGAACTTATACGGGACAACGGAAGTTGGCGGCAATCGGTTTGACGGCACCATCTTCAGCCTGCCGGTAGCGCAACAGGGGCTCACCCTGAGCTGTCCAGCCTTTACGGCGCAAGTTGGAGTTGCATACAACTCGGCACTAACGGCCACGGGTGGGGTCGCTCCCTACACGTTCTCGATCGCCAGCGGCTCTCTGCCTCCGGGCTTGACCCTCAACACCTCCACCGGAGCGATTACGGGTACGCCGACCACGGGGGGCACGTACAACTTCACGCCCCAGGTCGTGGACTCGCAAAGCAACACGGTCACAACCAATTGCGGCATCGTCGTCTCGCCGATCCCGCTCACGCTGAGCTGTCCAACC
>Ga0075030_100000829_pt1 | contig 27707 bp, 26 predicted proteins | sample LitLauG_LLR_2012_FD_71393 | JGI IMG/M metagenome (GOLD analysis project Ga0075030, IMG submission 71393) | Freshwater sediment microbial communities from Pennsylvania, USA - Little Laurel Run_MetaG_LLR_2012 | ecosystem: Environmental > Aquatic > Freshwater > Creek > Sediment | place: USA...
GGATCAGACCCGGCGCGAGGGCGAGCGGCTCAGTGTCGTCGCGCAGCAAGGGTCGTCGGCAAGGGGTGCCAATCTCCTTCTCGGAGCATCCGGTGAATCTCAAACTGCTCAAGGGCTACGTCCTGGGCTTGATCGGTCTGTTTTCGTTCTGCCTGTACGCGCTGGTAATCGCCGCTCTCTTCGGTGACCTGCGGTCCCGCCGGTCAAAGGCTGGCGCTCGCTCCGACCGGGTGCGTCTTGCCCCCGGCGAACCGCCGGAAGTTGTGTCTGGGATCCGGCTCGCCGATCAAGTGCAGTCGAGCGCCCCCGATCTGGAAAACAAGTGGAGCGACAAGGTGAGCGATCGATGATCCGTCGAATCGTTGATTTCGCTCTCAACAACCGCTTGCTGGTGCTGGCCTTTGCGGCGGTACTTTTCGCGGGCGGCATCGTCGCGTTCCGCGACCTCCCCATCGAGGCCTATCCCGACGTAGCCGACAACTACGTGGAGGTCATTACGCAATGGCCAGGCATTTCGGCGGAACAAATCGAACAGCAAGTCACGATTCCGCTTGAAACCGTCATGAACGGCATCCCCCATGTCGTGCATCTGCGCTCGTTCTCTTTGTTCGGACTATCCGACCTTAAGCTGGTCTTCGACGACCAATCGGAGAACGATTGGAACCGGGAGCGCGTGCTCGAACGACTCAGCCAGGTCACCCTGCCGCCCGGTGTCGTGCCGCAGATGGGAACCGATTGGAGCCCGGTCGGGCAGATCTACTTCTTCACGCTGCACAGCACCAACCCGAAGTATGACCCGATGGAACTGAAATCGATTGAGGACTGGATCATTGAAAAGCACTTCAAGGCTGTACCGGATGTTGTCGACGTGGCCAGCTTCGGTGGTCCGACCCGCGAATATCAAGTTCGCGTCGATCCCAACAAACTCGTCGCCTACGGTCTAAGCCTGGCGCAAGTCGAGCAGCAGCTCACGAGTAATAATGTGAATGCCGGCGGCAGTTTCATCCAGGCCGGTTTGCAGCAGATCAATGTGCGCTCCGTCGGATTGGTGGACCGTGCCCAGGACATCGAACGGACCGTCATTCTTGCCAAGAACGGCACCCCGCTCCGGGTAAGGGACATCGCAGTCGTTTGCCAGGGCCCCAAGATTCGACTGGGGCAATTTGCCCGAGCCATTCACCACGAAGACGGAAGGATCGTCGATAACGACGATGTCGTGTCAGGTATCGTGCTGTTGCGGAAAGGCGCCGCCGCCGACACGGCGTTAAAAGGCATCAACCGGAAAGTCAAGGACCTGAACGATCACATTTTGCCTCCCGGCGTGAAGGTCGTTCCTTTCATCGATCGCAGTGATCTGGTGCAGTTCACCAGTCACACCGTGCTGCACAACCTGTCGGAAGGGATGATCCTGGTCTCGATCATCCTCTTCATCTTTCTCGGCAACATCCGGGGAGCCCTGATTGTTGCGGCAACGATTCCGTTTTCGCTGCTCTTTGCATCAATTTGTCTGGACTTGAGGCACATTCCTGCGAACCTCCTGTCCCTTGGGGCGCTTGATTTCGGCATGGTAGTGGATGGCGCTGTGGTGATGATGGAAAACATTGTGCGCCACCTAGGTTACAAGAACGGGAACTCCAAGACGCCGAGCGACCGAATCAGTGAAGCGTCACACGAAGTCCAGCGTCCGGTGTTTTACGCGATTGCCATCATCATTACGGCCTATTTGCCCATCTTCACCCTACAGCGCGTCGAAGGCCGGCTCTTTCACCCCATGGCATGGACCGTCGCGTTTGCGCTGCTTGGGGCCCTGCTGTTCTCGATCCTGATCACGCCGGTGATGGCCAGTTTCGCCTTTCGCAACGGGGCGAAGGAATGGCGTAATCCCGTTATGGAGTTTTCGATCAAGCATTACCGGACCGCGGTTCGGTGGGCGATTCGCCGCCGGGCGCTCACCGTCGGCATAGGCGTGTTTGGTCTTATTGTCGCCCTCCACCTGGCCCTTAGCGGCGTCATCGGTTCCGAGTTCTTGCCCCACTTGGATGAAGGCGCCCTATGGGTAAGGGGCACCCTGGCACCCAGTACCGGGCCAGACGAAGGCATTCGCATTTCGAATGAGGCAAGGATTCTGCTTTGCTCATTCCCGGAGGTGCCGCAATGCACCAGCCAGGTGGGGCGCCCAGACGACGGAACAGACACCACGGGTTTCTTCAACACCGAGTACTTCGTGGACCTCAAACCGAAGGAGCAATGGCGGCCCATCTTTCACCAAGACAAAGACGAACTGATCGCCGCCATGAACCGTGAACTGAACAAAATCCCCGGTGTCCTCTGGGGTTTCTCTCAGCCCATTGAAGACAACATGGAAGAGGCGGTAAGCGGTGTGAAGGGCGAACTCGCAACCAAGGTCTATGGCGATGACTTGAAGGTTCTGGAGGAGCGAGCCGATCAAATCGTCGCGATCATGCGCGGAGTGAAAGGCATCGAGGATTTGGGAGTGTTTCGTGTCCTCGGCCAGCCCAACCTGAACGTGACCGTGGACCGCGACCAAGCCGCCCGTTACCAGATCAACGTCGCCGATGTGCAGGATGCGATTCAGACGGCTGTCGGCGGCAGCGCCCTAACCCAGGTGCTGCAAGGCGAGGCGCGCTACGATCTGGTGCTGCGCTACCTGCCGCAGTACCGGGACAGTAAGGAAGCCATTGAGAAAATCAGGCTGCTGTCGCCATCCGGAGAACGGGTTTCGCTGGCACAACTCTGTAAGGTCAGCATCGCCGACGGGGGTTCTGAGATCTACCGCGAAGGCAACCAGCGCTACGTTGCCATCAAATACAGCGTCCGGGGTCGGGATCTTGGGGGCGCGGTGGAAGAGGCGATGAAGAAGGTCAACGAGCAGGTCAAGCTTCCCCCCGGATATCACATCGACTGGGAGGGAGAGTACGAGAGTCAGAAACGGGCGGACGAGCGCCTGCTCATCGTGCTCCCAATTACGATTCTCATCATCTTCATCATCCTTTACACCATGTTCAAGTCTTTCAAGTGGGCGTTGCTGATCCTGGCGAACGTTGCTATGGCCCGCATCGGTGGTCTGCTGGCCCTTCTCATCACTGGGACGAATTTCAGCGTTTCGTCGGGTGTGGGCTTTCTGGCGCTGTTTGGCGTGTCCGTGCAGACTGGCGTCATCATGCTGGAGTACATCAACCAGCTTCGAGCCAGGCGGTTTTCGATCGAGGACGCTGCCGTCGAAGGCGCGGTGTTGCGACTCCGGCCCATCATGATGACGATGCTGGTAGCGACTCTGGGCCTGGCACCCGCCGCTCTCTCTCACGCGATCGGTTCCGATTCCCAACGGCCGTTTGCCATCGTGATCGTGGGTGGGCTCATCGCCGATCTGGTCATGAGCATCTTCCTGCTTCCAACTTTGTACGTGTGGGTAGCCGGGGAAGCGGATGTCCTTCCCGCTGCCGACGGGGACTTTGCCGAGGGCGAGCACGTCGATTGATGGTGCTCTTCACCGGCGGAACGAGTTCTGCAAGGGAGCGCATCCTCTGCCGGGCCACCGCAGGCGGCGGAAAATAGCCTTGAGCTTTCGCTAGCCTGGGGGCCTTAAATGTCGTAGTACATCGCAAACTCGTAGGGATGCGGCCGCAACCGGATCGCGTCCACCTCCTTGGTGCGCTTGTATTCGATATATGTCCTCAGGACTTCTTCGGTGAAGACGTCGCCCTTCAACAGGAACGCGTGGTCGCGCTGCAATTCGTCCAGTGCATCTTCGAGCGAACCGGGCATGGACGGAAGGTTGGCCAGTTCTTCAGGATCGAGCTCGTACATGTCTTTGTCGAGCGGCTGCCCCGGGTCCATCTTGTTCTCGATGCCGTCAAGGCCGGCCATCAGCATGGCCGCAAACGCCAGGTAGGGATTGCAACTCGGATCCGGAGGGCGGAACTCCACCCGTTTGGCCTGGGGAGAGTTCGAGTACATGGGAATGCGGCAGGCGGCGGAGCGATTGCGCCGCGAATACGCCAGATTCACCGGAGCTTCGAAGCCTGGCACCAGCCGCTTATAGGAATTCGTCGTGGGCGCGATGATGGCCGCGAGTGCGGGCCCATGCTTGAGCAGTCCACCTACGTACCACAGAGCCAGCTGCGACATTCCGGCATAACCATCTCCCGCGAAAATGGACTCGGCTCCCTTCCACAGCGACTGGTGCGTGTGCATGCCGCTGCCGTTGTCTCCGAAGATAGGCTTGGGCATGAAGGTGACCGTCTTGCCGTAATGGGCAGCCACATTCTTCACGATGTACTTGAAAAGCAACAGCTTGTCAGCGGAGCGGAGCAGCGAGTCGTACTTGAGATCGATTTCGGTCTGTCCACCGGTGGCAACTTCGTGATGATGGCATTCGACCTCCATGCCGCAATTCTGCATGGTGAGCACCATTTCGGAGCGCAGGTCCTGATAGTGGTCGGTGGGGGGAACGGGAAAATAGCCTTCGCGGTAACGCGGGCGGTAGCCCAGATTGTTCATCTCCCTGCCTGAGTTCCAGCGTCCCTCTTCGGCGTCGATGTAATAGAAGCCGTACTGCTCGCGCTGATCGAAGCGCACATTGTCGAAAATGAAAAACTCGGCCTCGGCGCCGAAATGCGCCGTGTCGGCGATGCCAGTGGCGGCGAGATGCGCTTCCGCTTTGCGGGCGATGAAGCGCGGATCCCGATCGTAAGGCTGTTTGGTCACAGGATCGACCACATCACAGAGCATCACCAGGGTCGGGACTTCGGTGAAAGGATCGAGCAGGTGCGAGCCTGGGTCGGGCATCAGCAGCATGTCGCTCTCATGGATTGCCGCCCAGCCGCGGATGGAGGAGCCATCGATGCCGAATCCTTCGGTGAAGGAGGCTTCCGTCAGTTGGTCGATCGGATAAGACAGGTGATGCCAAAGCCCGGGAATGTCGGTAAAGCGGAGGTCGAGAATCTTGGCGTCGTGCTTTCTGGCAAACTCAAGAACGGTCTTGGCATCGGCCATGCGGATTCCTCAGCGGCTAGCGTCTTCCTGACGGAAAGCAGCGATCGGTTGCTGGAGGTCCTGCGAAAAATTCCCACCCCTTCGATTTCGTTCAGGGCATGCTTTGCCACAAAGAGCGCGGCAAAAATGGGGTACCCGGCAGGCTGCTACAATCGGTCGCGTTGTGCAGGACCCGCGAGTTTAATGCCAGGGCTGGGCCGTGGCAATTCGATTGTTCTTATAGCGGCGATAACGCCACTTTATACTGAAGCTATCAGCTCTCAGCCATCAGCTTTCAGCCGATCCGACGGATTTCCCGGTCCGGCTGATAGCTGATAGCCGATAGCTCTGAGCTTTCATGGACTTCGACCAACTGGAAACGTTTCTGGAGGTGGCGCGGCACGCTTCGTTTTCGCGGGCGGCGGAGAAACGTTTTCGCACCCAGCCGGCCATCTCATCCCAGATTCGCGGCCTCGAAGAAGAAGTCGGGGCCAAGTTGTTTGACCGGTCCGGGGGAAAGGTTTCGTTGACGGCGGCGGGTAAGGCGTTTGTGAAGTACGTCGAGGAGACGCTGGACGCTCGTAAGGCGATGCTGGTGACCATCGCCGAAATGGAGCGTGTGCCGCGGGGCGAGATCATCGTTGGAGCCAATGAAGGCACGTGCCTGCATATTCTTCCATACGTGTTCGCCGACTTTAAGAAGCAGTATCCCGACGTGTCGGTGAACATCAAACGGTCCGATTATGCCAAGATTCTGGAATCGGTCATCGATAACTCGGTCGACTTTGGCGTCGTTTCCCTTCCCGTCACCGATACCCGGTTGACGGTGGTGCTGATCCACCGCGACGAGTTGATCCTCATTGCGCCGCCGCATCATCCTCTGGGAAAGTTGAAGTCGGCGAACATTATGGACGTGGCGAAGTTCCCGTTGATCGTGCCCAAGGTGGGACACACGCGCGATGCCATTGAGCAACTGTTCCACGAGCGGCGCCTGAAGCCGAATTTCACCATGGAACTGGATTCCAGCGAATTGTTGAAGAGGTTTGTGGCCGCCGAAGTCGGAATCGGTTTCATCGCACGCTCCAACGTGGAAGACGACGTGCGGGCCAAAGTCTTAGCCGTGGTCGCACTCGCCGACGCGCAGGTGCGGAGGGATCTGGCGCTGGTCTTCCGCAAGGACAAGGCTCTCAGCCGGGCCGCGCTGGCGTTCATCGAGATTGCCGTGAAGCACAAATCCACCCAGGAGTTGGTGCCCGCTCCAGGCCGATGAAGCTGACTGGTACAGTCCTGATCCTGCTGCTTGGATGCAGCCAGCCGAGCCTGGGGCAAGGGTCCGCCGGCAAGCCCATCGCGCAGATGCCGGCATCGGCACGCCAATTGATCGCCATCAGAGTCACGGGCAGCAAGCGGTTCCGGGAAGATGCCATTGCCGCTTCCACCGGTCTGCAACTGGGCACCACCGTCGGAGAAGACGATTTCAAGAAAGCTGCCCGGCGCCTCGGAGATACCGGCGCCTTCACCGACATCGGCTACGGTTACACCTATTCGTCTGCCGGGACCAAGCTCGAATTCAAGGTCACCGATGCTGAAAAATTCGTTCCCGCCCGCTTCGAGGATTTTGTGTGGTTCCCAGACGCCGAGTTGCGCCGAAGGATCAAGGAGCATGTCCCATTGTTTGACGGGCAGTTACCACTTTCGGGGCGGCTGGCGGATGAAGTTTCCGACGTGCTGCAGGCCCTGCTGGTGGAAAAGGCGATCCCCGGCCACGTCGACTACGTCCGCGCCGGGAAGGCCGACGGACCGGTGGAGGCGATTGACTTCAAGGTGTCGGAAGTCCTCATCCGGATTCGCCGGATCGAGTTCGAGGGCGCGGGAGACCTGACACCGGCGCTGGAGACCGCGGCGGAGCGCGTGGTGCACGTGGAATATTCCCAGAGCCGGCTGCAGTTGCTGGTCCAGAGGGATCTGCTCCCGGTTTATCGTGCGCGCGGATATCTCAAGGCTGAATTCGGACCACCCCAGCCCAAGGCGGTCGACCAGCCCGGCGCCGAAATGATCGAGGACGGTCCCCGGAACCAGACCGTGGTGGACGTCACATTCGCGGTCACGCCCGGCCTGCAGTACCGGCTCAAAAGCCTGAACTGGTCGGGCAATCACGAGTTCCCTACCGAGCAACTGGACAAAATGGTCCGCGCCCAGACAAGCCAACCGGCGAACACGGTTCGGCTGGCCGAGGATTTGAAAGGCGTGCAAAAGCTCTACGGGAGCCATGGATTCATTACCGCCAAGATCAAGGCGAACGCTCAATTCGACGACCCGGCGGCGACCGTCGACATGCAGGTGGATGTTAACGAGGGACCCGCGTACCGCATGGGCGAACTCGAGTTTCGGGGCCTCGACAACAGCCTCACCGCCAAGCTCCGCGAGGCCTGGAAGCTGCGGGCCGCAGACGTCTACAACGCGAGCTATCTCGAGGAATACCTGCCGGCCGCCCAGAAGCTGCTGCCGGCCAGCCTGGATTGGGACGTCGAATCGCATGTGACGGCCAATGTTCGGGACAAGACGGTCGACGTAGACCTGGTTTATTCGGTGAAGGCGCCGAAGTGAGGCCTTCCGGCGGGTCTTGCGGGGCAGGTTTTTCCGGATTTCGGAACAAGCGCAAAAAGTGTAGTGTGCTTTCCCGCCGGACGGGTTACCGTGGCTACGGACTCAACCCACGCTGAAGACTTTGGTTGAGAGGTTTGCCCGGAGCCTTCCCCCCATCTATGACCGGGCACCCAAGCGGGGATGCGCGCCAGCGCCTCCCCGCATTTTTGTGTGCCGAGCATGTTCGACAGCTTGAGGGTGAAAGTCCAGGGGAGGCGGGGCGACCCGTCCCCCTGTGCCGATCTGGAGACAGGAAACTTTCCGCCCGTTCGGGCATCTTTGGACCGGGGATGTCTCCCGGCGCCGCCTAGCAGGTAAACTATGGGCGACCTCATTTCCCCCAAGGAGAAACTGCTGATGAAATCTCGCAATCAGAAACTAAGATTAGTCCTGCCGACCGCGATCCTGGCTTGCCTGGCCGTGTCCGCATTTGCGGCCAAGGGCGCGACGTTCACCGGTACCGTAAGCGACGCGATGTGCGGCGCCAAGCACATGATGGCGGGCGACGATGCGTCCTGCACGCACGCTTGCGTCTCGAAGGGTTCGAAGTACGCTCTGGTCGTAGGCGACAAAGTCTATACGCTCGACACCACCGACAAGAAGGCTTTGGAAATCTTCGACAAGCAGGCTGGCGCGAAAGTCACGGTGACCGGAAGCGAAAAAGACAGCACCATCACGGTGAACTCAGTGACTCCATCCAAATAAGGCAGGCACGCAATTTTCGGGGAAGGCGCCGGTCGCGCCCCCATTTTTTTTCGCCCGCACCCGCAAATTCATCGTTTCTTTACAAAGCAATATGTTAGATTGTGCATTCTCATCATTCATTTTTTGCTCTGTGGAGGAACACGGCATTGGGCAAAGACATGGTTCCCAAGCGGATTTTCTTTACCAAAGGAGTAGGGAAACACCGCGAGCGGCTGACCTCGTTTGAATTGGCGTTGCGCGACGCCGGTATCGCCGCTCAGAACCTGGTGCGGGTTTCATCGATCTTCCCTCCCAACTGCAAGCTGCTGGCCCGCAAAGAAGGAGTGAAGTACCTGCATCCCGGGGAAGTGGTTTTCGCCGTGGTGGCGGAAAACACGACGCGAGAGCCCCACCGTCTGCTGGCGTCGTCGATTGGCGTGGCCATCCCGGCGGACCGGAATACGTATGGGTATTTGAGCGAGCACCATTCCTTCGGCGAAACCGAAGACGCGGCGGGCGAGTACGCCGAAGAGCTTGCGGCCGAGATGCTGGCGACCACCCTCAACGTGGAATTCGACCCCGACCGCTCCTGGGACGAGAAAAAGCAGATCTACCGACTGTCGAATAAAATTGTCCGGACCGCAAACGTGACCCAGTCCGCGGTAGGCGACAAGCGAGGACTGTGGACCACGGTCATCGCTTCGGCGGTCCTGATCTTCGACTAGGCGCAGATGAGCGCGTTCACAGTGCCAAGAATTTTGCACTCAGCCCAACAAGCGGGCTAACGAACTGCCGGGGAAATCATCCCGCTCAGTTCGGAAACTTCAGGAGGCAAGCGGCGCAGCCTGTGCGGCAGTTGTCCCCAGGTTGCGATCCCCGGATCAGTCACCACCTGGTGGATCGTGTTTCCGGATTCGGAAACGATGAATGTTTCCCGCGGCACTTCTCCCTGATCACTTCGACCCCGCCAATCGGCGGATCCATAAGGTTTCGGACTTGCCGGGCTTGTTTGCGCTATTGGGGGCCAGCCTATCGCCTGACGGCCACACTTTTCTCTTCTCTGGCATCGAGCACTCCGAGGGCGATATCGTGCTCGTGAGGGGGTCGGATCATTAAGTCTTTCGGTTCAGAAAGCACTCCCAGGATCAGCTTCCGAATTAAAAGGTACTCTCCTGCTCGCCAACAACCGGCGCGGCCCGTGGGGCACTTCCGGCGTCTATCAGATGCCGGCGTACCAGGCGTAGCCGCCTTCCGGAGACGCGGAGCCCAGGCCTTTACCGAACCCTTTCATACTGTCGGTGACGGTGAGGTGGGTGACGAATTTCACGTTTTTGTAGCCGATCTGGCGGGGGACCCGCAGGCGAAGCGGCCCGCCGATCCCTACCGGAAGGTCGCCGCCGTTCAGCCCATAGGCGAGAAAAGTCTGCGGATGCAGAGCATCGGCCATATCGATGCTGTCCCACCAGTCGGGTTCAATCGAGAAGTAGACAACATATCTGGCTTGTGGCAGCACTCCGACCGCATCCAGAACGTGTGAGAGCGGCACGCCGTGCCACTCCGCGATATACGACCAGCCTTCTTCGCATTGCAGCATCGTGATGTGGGTGCTGGACGGGTAGCTCTTCAGTTGGTCCAGCGAAAACGAAGCGGGCCGGGCGACCATTCCGCTGACCGAAAGGCGCCAATCCGCGAACTTCCCGGCCTGCAGGCGCTTGAATGCTTCACTTGGGGGCGCGATCTCGTTTGCGAACGGAGTCTTTGAAATCTTGCCTCGCGGGAACTCGCGGGCTAACGAGTGCCGCGTCAGCAACCGTTGCGAAGCGTAGTTCAGGGTTTCGCCAAGGCCGTAGATTCCGCCGTGGTCGGGCGGCGCCAGTCCATACTTCTGGGCCAGGGCCGCAGCCGCACCCAGTCCCAATACACTCGTCGTGGCAGCTAGTCCGGTCGTAATCAGTTTGCGGCGTGAGAGGTCGCTCATGTGCGCTCCATAGGGGTTGCGGCGCGGCCCGTGATCATGGCTCGCATGCGGCTGCGGAATCCGGCCAGAAAAAGCATCCCGATGTGGACCAGCAGAAAGATCACGAGAGCCAATGACACGAAGAAATGCAGCGTGCGGGCGGACTGTTGCCCGCCGAGCAGATTGACGGTCGGCGGAACCGCAGAAACAAAAGCTGGCGACATCGCCAGGCCCGTCCAGATAACGAGCGGAAACAGCACGAAAATCACGAACAGGTAAGAGAGGCGCTGGAGCACGTTATACGACCAGGTTTCCGCCGAGCTCGGCCGCTCGAAACGCAAGTGGCTGGCGATCGATCTCGAGAGCGCTCGCCACGACCGGTCGGCCTTACTCGGACTCAGATGGTTCCGGAAATGCCCCGTCAAGAAGCCGGAGAGTATGTACAGTAAGCCGGTCAACACCACGATCCAGGCCGACTGAAAATGGAGATACCGGCTCCAGCCATTCTGGTCCGGCAGCACGTACCCGTAGCCGGTCGGCACCAGCTTCCTCGAAGCCGGGATCGGCAGTCTGAACGCCGGCTCCGTCCCCACATTGCCGGTTTCGCCCCAATAGAAGCGAGGGTGAGAGATCACAATTTCAGCCCCGCTGACCAGCAGGGCAAGAAAGCACAAAGCGGTGATCCAATGCGTGACGCGGACCAGCGCAGAGTGCCGCGAAGCAACCGTCGGAGCCGGGACGGCCGAGGCCGTGCTTGGAACGCAGGCGGAATCCCCCACGCGGGAATCCTACCATTCCCCCGCAAGGGCAAACCGGGAATTATTTGGCGACCAGAAACCGATTGGCTCAGAGATTCCAGATTCCAGTCGGGGCCTTTCCCGGGCGACGCGTGACCGGCCGACCGCCGAATTCAGGCTCGTGCTTCCCCGCCTCGGCGAAGGGCCTCTGCGTCGCCGTTCAAAGGCCAATTCTGCTACGGGATTGGGGGACCTTAACGCTAACAAAATCCTGACAATATCTTTTAGAATCACGTGCTTACTAGGCGTCATCTAATCAATTGAGTTATAACTTTGGTAACCAAGTTTCTCAGTCGAATGTAACAATTCGTTAACCGCAATGCGGTACCATTAAAGGAGTGAAAAACAAAGCTTTGGGAGCGCCAGTGGATATCGAAACGAGAAGGCGAAAACAGCAGGCCCTCATGGTCCGCTTGGTGGAGAGGAAGGTGCGGGAACGTGCCCAACAACTCTACGAAGAGCGCGGCGAGGGAGAAGGGCAGGCTCTGGGAGACTGGGTGCAGGCGGAGGCTGAAGTTCTGCACAAGAGCATCCTTGCCCCTTTGTACCGGCGGCTTCGCAACGACAGCGCAGACTCTGACAGCGATGCCGGGGAATTTCCGTCTCAGGATTCGTCAACCCCCCAACAGAGTCTTGCCTAAGCAGCAGCTTTCCTGACGCGGTTCCCCCAACCGCGGATTTTCCCTCGAAATCATGGCATCGCCCGAGCCAGGAATAACGCCTCGGGGCCAAGCAACGGCGGCCGACCTGATTTGCGACCTTGGGTTTGGCCCCGTGCTATACAATCCGCGGTGGGGCAAGTTCTAGGCCCCGCGCGGAGGCGCGCCGTGGAAGCATTCGGCTTTGGCTTTAGCACCATCATCATCATTGTCGTCGCTATCTACCTTCTGAGTTCCATCAAGATCCTGGCCGAGTATGAACGAGGCGTGATTTTCCGCCTTGGGCGCTTGCTGCCCGCGGCCAAGGGGCCGGGCGTGATTCTGGTATTTGCTCCAGTGGACCGTATTGTGCGGGTTTCGCTGCGGCAGGAAGCACTCGAGGTCCCGCCACAGGACATCATCACGCGCGATAACGTCACCTTGAAGGTGAATGCGGTCATCTTTTTGCGGGTGATTGAGCCGCGCAAGGCGGTGGTGGAAGTTTCCAACTACGTCTATCAGACTTCTCAGTTCGCGCAGACCACACTGCGATCGGTGTTGGGCGAACAGGAACTCGACGAACTGCTGGCGCATCGCGACAAGATCAATCTCCGCCTGCAGAGCATCCTCGACACGCACACCTCGCCGTGGGGCGTTAAGGTCACCAACGTCGAGGTGAAGCAGGTGGACATGCCGGAGTCGATGCTGCGCGCCATGGCCAAACAGGCCGAGGCCGAGCGCGAGAAGCGGTCGAAGATCATTCACGCCGAGGGCGAATTCTCCGCTGCCCAGAGGCTGGTCGATGCCGCGCGCCTTTTGTCGAGCGAGCCGGTCAGCGTGCAGTTGCGCTATCTGCAGACTCTGACCGAAATCGGCGTGGAGAAAAATACCACCGTGGTCTTCCCGGTTCCGGTGGACTTCTTCTCGGGAATCCAGAAACTGCTCGCCCCAAATCCGGGCACCTCGGCACCGCCCACGGGTAAAACGGCCTAGTTACGTTTGTGATGCCGGGCGATGTTCCGGAAGGACCTTTCGGTGCGCCGAGAGTGTACGCTGGGAACCAGGGGTGGCAGGGATGTCGCCTTGGAGTTGAGCTATGGCTTCAGCAGAAGATACTGAAATCACTTTGGGGACGGGAAAACTCCTGGTCTTGTTTTTCGGGCTGGTGGGGGTGTGCGCACTCTTCTTTGCGCTGGGATATTCACTGGGCCGGAAGTCGGAGCCGGCGATGGCTGCTACCAGCGCAGCCACCGCTCTGCAGCCAGCCGCAAGCAATGCGAAATCGAACTCCGCTGCGTCGACGACGCCGACCATGACGTTCTACAAAAACGTCGAACAGAAAGACGCCAATCCCCAACTGACCCCCGCCACCGATTCGAAGACGGACACGACAGCGGCGCCGGCAACAACGGCTACGACGAGCCCGGCTGGGGACGCCGCGACCGCACCCTTGGTGAACGCTCCTGACCCCACCGCGACGACAACTCTGCCGACCTCGGCGTACTTCGTGCAGGTAGCGGCGGTCAGCAAACAGGAAGACGCCGACGCTCTGGTGGATGCCCTCAAAAAGAAGGACTATGCCGCCTTCGTCGCGCCCACGACCGGCGACAAGCTATTCCGGGTGCAGGTAGGACCGTACTCCGACGTGAAAGAGGCGGAGGCCATGCGCGCCCGCCTGATCGGGGACGGGTACAGCCCGATTCTGAAGAAGTAGCTTGCCTCCATCCTCCGGCGGTAACAGCGCACCCGTGAGCTCTCATAATCCGCGCGGAACCAGCACCAGATGATCGATGGCAATCTTGGCACCGGCGTCTGCGCGCAGGCTGGCCAGGCGAAAAACGATCTTTACCTCGTCGAATCGCTGAAGCGCTGAGGATTGCGGAATCGCGAAGGTCAGCGTCTCGCTGACCGGCGGCCGCTTGTCGTACAGCTTCCAGGCGAGCGTGGACTTGACCATGATCGAGCCCAGCGATTGGGAAGGGTTCCCAGGCAAGCTGGTATTGACGAGCACGAGTTCCAGAGAGACCGTTTCCGGATAGCGGTCGGCGTTTCGAATCGCGATCTGGATTCTGCTGCAGCAATCCAGATCGATCAGGTTTCCCAGGTGGTCATGCGCTTCGATCGACAACGGCCGCAGGTCGGTGGAACGGATGTCGACCTTGTCGGGACTTAGGTGCGCTTGCCGGGACGTTTCGGGCGGCTGCACATCGGGCGCTTTGAAAAACCAGTAGACACCATTGAAGGGGATAACGACAGGACTGACACTCCGGCCACGGGCGGGCTGGTTGGTCTGAAGCGCCGGCGGTGGCACCACCAGTTGCGTAACCACTTCCTTTTCGGGCCACAGGATGATGCCAGCGTGGCCCTCGCTCCCTGCGTCGGTCAACTCCGGCGGATTCGTCCCGCGCGATTGTGGAGGCCGGCCCCCTCGTGATGACGCCTGTGACGAACGCCGATGCGCCCGGGGGAAGTGTCCCATTGAGCGCATGCTCGGCAGGTAAGGTAGAAGTCCGCCGATCGTGAAAAGAATTGCCAGCCCAACGATCAACAAGCCGCGCGATCGCGGAGCCGTCGGAGTATCTTGGCGGTGGTGCGAAGGTAGGTGATGCGCCCACACACCACATCCAATGCCGACCAGCACGGCGCCGGTGAGCGTGTGCTCAGCCAAAACCGCAAGCGAGCCGGTCTCGACGCACAGCGCAGCGCAGGCTGAAGCCAATGGTCTGAACTGAAACGACTGCTGAAAGCTGACGGGGGCCAGTGAGGCATTGAATTCCGGAGACCCGGCCTGATGCGAGCCATGCTGCGGCGTGAGAAACGATTGGGTGACGACGACCGCAAAGACTCCCCCGATTACGATTGTCCAGAGGGAGCGTTCACGAATCAGCAGGGCGAGAGGCGCGAGCCATATCGCGGCCAGCGACGCCCGGCCCGCGAGGTGGTGCAACTTGATCTTGCTCGGGCCGGAACGGATTGCGGAGAGAGCGGTTACGGTCACGACGCAGGCCAGTGAAACGGCCAAGACGCGCTCTACCGCAATGCCCACAACTTCGGTCCACGACAAGGCGTGGTGGGGTGGAGGAAGTGGAAAGGCAGCCGCGACCGCGCCGGCAACCAGGAGCCCTGCGATGGCTGGCAAGAAGGTGGCGGCAGGGTTCGTCGCAGGCGCTTCCGTCGCATCAAGAAGATCCATTGCGAACTCCACTCTCTGTTCAGACCGCGTTTGAGGTTAACCGGGAACTCACTCTCGGAGAAGATGCGCATCTGCTTGGACACCAGAGTGCGGCAGAAGGTTTCCGCACGGGTCCGAACCCGCGATTCCCACATTGACATTCATCGATTCTCGCGATATTCCTGAGGCCACTCATGTCTGACAACGACTCATTGCTGGACCGCTCCCTGCAAGCGATTGCCGATCCGACCCGCCGGAGAATTTTGCTGGCCTTGAAGGAGGGTCCGGTGGCGGCAAAGGCAGCGCCGGCCCAGCCTTGCCTTTGTGCAGGGGATATTGAAGAACGAATGCAGCTTTCGCAGCCGACGATCTCCCATCACATGGCCGTTCTGACGAAGGCGGGGCTGGTCGAGGCGGCAAAGCAGGGCCAGTGGCGTTGGTACCGTCGCAACGAAAAAGCAATCCGCCAGTTGGTGAAGACGCTGCGCGGAAAGCTCTAGCCAGCGGAGAAGAGCGTCACCGCGGCTGAGCCGCAACCGTTATCCGCCAATTGGCGTGGTCCGCCGGCCGGAGGAACGGATTCTCCCCGCAGACTGCGCCTTACGCTTCGAGACCGTGACTCACTTTCGCTGGCTGCGCTTCCTTTGCGCCCAGCCTGCCTTGACGATCTGACGCGCGCGGCCGATGGCCAGAGCCTCATCCGGAACATCGTCGGTGATGCACGAGGCCGCTCCGACGTACGCGCCCTTGCCTACCCGAACCGGAGCAACCAGCGTGGTGTCGCTGCCGATGAATACGCCGTCGTCGATGACGGTCTTGTGCTTGTGGACGCCGTCATAGTTGCAAGTGATGGTGCCCGCGCCGATGTTCACTCCGGCGCCGATCTCGGCATCGCCGAGATAGGTCAGGTGATTTGCCTTTGATGCCTTGCCGAGGGTGATCTTCTTGGTCTCAACAAAATTTCCCACGTGGGCGGCTTCGCCGATCAAGCTGCCCGGACGCAAGTGCGAGAACGGACCGATGAGCGCGCTGGGCCCGATCTGGGCTTCTTCCATTACACATCCGGGGCGGATCAAGACGCCATCGCCGATCTCGGAATCGCGAATCACGCAGTAGGAGCGCACGCGGCAGGCCGTGCCGATGCGCGTTTTGCCGAGTAACTGCACATAGGATTCGATGACGGTGTCGGGACCGACCACGACGTCTCGATCGATCACGCAGGTCGCAGGATAGTACACGGTGACCCCGTCCGCCATGAGTTGCCGCGCCTTGGCAATCCGCATACGCTGGTCGATGTCGGCTAACTCGGCGCGCGTGTTGCCTCCAAGAATCTCCGCCGGGTCGTCTGTTTTCCATGCCACGACGGTCTTGCGGGCGCGGCGCAGCACTTCCGCCATGTCCGTAAGGTAGTACTCGGAATGCGGGTTGACGGTGGAGAGCTTGCCGATGTTGCCGTAGAGGTCGCTTACCGTGAACACGTAAAACCCGGAATTGACCTCGCGGATCTTCTTCTCAGCGGCGGTAGCCGACTTCTCTTCGACAATCGCCCGCACCCGGGCGCCGCGGGAGCCCTCGTGGAGGACCCGGCCGTACCCGGTCGGATTTTCCAACTCGGCCGTGAGCAGTGTCATGGCCGCTTGTTCCTCGAGATGAAAGTTGCGCAGGCGGCCGATGGTCTCGGGGCTGATGAGCGGCGCGTCGCCGGAAAGCACGATCACGTGGTCGTATCCGGCAAGGGCATCGCGGGCCACCATGAGCGCATGCCCGGTTCCCCGCTGCTCGGACTGCAGCACAAAATTCACCCCCGTATGCTGCAGGGCGGCGCGCACCCGCTCGGCCTCGTGACCGATAATGGCGTAGACGTCGTTGGCGGCAACGACGCGCAGGGCCGCGCCGATGACGTGCTCCAGCAGTGGCTTGCCGCCGACTTCATGTAACACTTTCGGGAGTTGCGACTTCAGCCTGGTTCCCTTGCCCGCTGCCATGATGGCGACAGCCACTCGCGGTTGGGACCCGGCGCGGGATGTTAGGGATGAAGGACGCGCAGCACGATGCTTCAATTTCTTCATTGGTCCCCCTCAATATATCGCGCCCGTCGAATGAAGGCTATTCCCGCCAGTCGCGGGTTTGAACCAAAAGCGAGTCATCGACCCGACCGCGGCGGAGAGTTAGGAGAGTCCGAGTCCGCCGTCCACGGTCAGGATTTGTCCGGTAATGAAATGGGGCGCCGATGCGAAAAACAAAACCGCCGCGGCAATCTCCTCGGCGCGCCCGTTGCGCCGCATCGGCGTCTGGCGGGCCATGCGCCGCATGAAGGCCGCTGCTGATTTTTCGCCCAGGTCGATCATTCCCGGAGCCACGGCGTTCACCGCGATCTCCGGCGCGAGAGCCTTGGCCATGACCTTGGTGAGCATGTGCAGGGCAGCTTTCGACGAGCAATAGTGGGCATGGCTCGCCCAGGGAAGAAAACCGCCAAGCGAGCCCATGTTGATGATTTTCGCTTCCAGAGCAGCTTTTTTGACGCCCCTCCCGCGATCACGGCGCATCCATTTCAAGGCCTCGCGCGTGACCAGAAAGGGCCCGCGTGTATTGCTAGCAAAGATGGCGTCCCACTGGCGCAGCGTGATTTTCTCGAATTCGACGGTCTCGTAGTTGGCAGCGTTGTTGACCAGAATATCGATCCGCCCCAGTTCGCGGCCGGCTTCCTTCATGGCCGCGCGCACGCTGGCCTCATCGGTTACGTCGCAGCGCAGAGCAAACGCGCGCACGCCCAGGCTGGACAAATCGACAACCGCCTCCCGGGCCTCGCGGGAAGAGTCTTTGAATGTAATCGCGACGTCGGCACCGGCGCGGGCCAGGGCCAGCGCCGAGGTGCGGCCCAATCGCCGGGCGGCTCCCGTGACCAGCGCGGTTTTACCCCGAAGCGGCTTGAATGACAGTTCTGGCATGGAGGGATTTTACGCTGATCGGACCGGCGAGAAGATTCTGTATGCCGAGCCGATTGAGGGCGCACCCAGCGGAATGCGAAGTATCTACCGTTTCCTGTCAGTTCGAGCACAACCAGATGAATCCGCGGCCCCGGCCGAAGCGATACAGACCGGCGGGTCCGCTGCCCGAACCGCTCGCGTTCCAACCGAGTTTCTTAAAGCTGGAACCACGCAGGTTGAGATTTGCCAGATCGGTGCCGATGCAAAGCACGCACGGACCGGATTCTTTGGTCATGGTTGCACCCTCTCCGAGCACAACCCCCAAACAGACTCCGCACGATGGTTGAGGCAATCTGTAGCAGATTTAGCCGTGGATCGCAGTGAGTGGGGTCAGCCTTTTCTGGACAGGGTTTGGTGAGGCTGCGCGGCGACCGGGCACGTCTTCTGACCTACCGATGACCTACCGACAGCCGCGGACCGGCGATGCCGGGGCAGCTTTCCCACTGGAAATACGGCGAGGGCCCGCGTTAGAATTGCGCAGCATGCCGGAGCCCCGCACGGTCGTCGTCTATTCCCGCAAGGGGTGTCATTTGTGCGAGGTGGTGAAGGAAAGTCTGGACAAGCTCTCGCGCCGCGGAGGCTTCACCTGGCAAGAGATCGATGTCGACGCGGACCACGAATTGCGCCGCCAGTACAACGACGAAGTGCCAGTAGTCTTCATCGACGGCCGCAAGGCCTTTAAGTACCGCATGGACGAGCGGGAGTTCTTGCGGAAACTGGCCAGCTAAGTTCCTGGCCGCTGAGTCGCGGTTCCGCTACAATCGCTGCCGGCATGTTGAGAACCCGCCTTCACGCTGACCCTCACAGCCTGTATCTGCACGACCTGGTGCTGGAGTCGTGCCGGCGAAATCCGCAGAAGACGGCCCTGGTTGACTCCTCCTGCGGCCTGCGCCTGACCTACGCCGAGTATGGAGAAAGAGTCGAATCGATTGCCCACGGCCTGATTGGCGCAGGCGTGCGGCCCGGCGAGGTGGTCGCTTTTTTCCTGGCGAACTCCTGGGAGTTCTGTACCAGCTTTCATGCCGCCCAACTGGCGGGAGCGATCCCCACGCTTCTGAACCCGACGTACCGCGAGCGCGAAGTCCGCTACCAGTTGGAGAATTCCGAGGCGGTCGTTCTGATTACCGACGCTGGAAACATCGAGGGGATCCAATTGGGCGGACTGCCCAACCTGCGCCGGGTCTACACCACCCGTCAGGCGGCGCCGGGGACGGAACCGTTCGCGAGCCTTTTGCGCGGTGCCAGCGCCGCCTTTCCGGCGCCCATGCAGCCTTCCGAGGAGATGCTGGCTGCCCTTCCCTACTCGAGCGGGACCACCGGACTGCCCAAGGGAGTGATGCTCACCCACTTCAACCTGGTCGCGAATGTGTATCAGCTGATCGGGCCGAATGCGACCCGTCTCAACTCCGCCGACACCATTCTGTGTTCCCTGCCCCTTTATCACATCTATGGACTGAATGTGATCTTGAATCCTGCGCTCATGCTGGGTGCGACGCTGGTACTGGTGCCGCGTTTTCAAGTGCAGCAGTTGACGCGGTTGATGGTCGAAGAAAGCGTCAGCATGATGCCGCTGGTGCCGCCGGCAATCAACGCTCTATGCCAGGCAGCGGAAGCCGGGCAGTTTCCCCGCGACCACAAGGTGCACTGGGTGAAGTCAGGAGCCGCGCCGCTGGCGCCCGATCTCCCGCGCCGCTTTACCGCCCTCACCAACATCCGGGTGTGCCAGGGATACGGCATGACCGAAGCATCGCCGGTCACCCACGCCGGATATCTCGATCCCGAGCTGTATCGTCCCGACTCGATCGGCCATCCGCTGGCCGAGACCGATTGCCGGGTCCTCTCGCAGTCAGACATTGATCCGTCCCAGGCGATCGACGACATGACCGAAGCGCCTTCTGGCCAGCCCGGCGAGTTGGTCATGCGCGGACCGCAGTTCATGCTCGGCTATTGGAAGGAGCCCAGAGCCACCGCCGCAGTCTTGCGCGATGGCTGGTACTGGTCAGGGGACATCGTGACCCGCGACCAGGAAGGCTTCTACCGCGTCGTGGACCGTCGCAAGGAAATGATCAAGTACAAAGGGTTTGCCGTCGCGCCGGCGGAGGTTGAGGCGGTCCTGCTGGAACATCCCGCGGTCAAGGAATGCGGCGTCGTGGGCCGCTGCGACGCCGCCGCCGGAGAAGTTCCCGTCGCCTTCGTGGCCTTGCGCGACGGATTCGTCGAAAGCGGGAAACTCGGCGAGGAGATGTGTGCCTTCGTCGCCGAACGCCTCACGCACTACAAACAACCGCGCGAAGTCCGCTTCGTCGACGCCGTGCCCAAGACCGCCTCGGGAAAAATCTTACGGCGGGAATTGCGCAAGTCGATGGCTTAGCCCGTGCCACAATTCTCATTCGCCAAGTGACTCGGCCTCGCCCCTGCTCGCCAGATGTGACACCCTTTTGACAACTCCCTGACAATTCCCCGAAACCCGCCAACGACAATGTGTTCCGGCACACGCGTTTGTCCCTTGCGCGGACACGGCGCCGCTAAATGCTTTCTCCAGGCTCCATTTAGCGTGACGCTTACGGCGTGCACAGAGGCTCAGCGGAAGTCGCTTCACCACAGGAGGATCCTTATGACTTCGTCTCAGTTCAAAAGATGGGCGGGCGCGGGGTTGCTGGTCGTCGCCAGCGCCCTCGCGGCTCAGGCTCAGGGAAACGAGTTCAACACTCGCGGCAACCTTCTCATCTCCGATCAGTACAACAACCGCGTACTGGAAGTGAATCCCAACAATCACAAGGTGGTATGGCATTTCGGCAATGGATCGTCGGTCGCCGGTCCACATTCCGTGGTAGGCGTCAATGACGCCCAGCGCATCGGTCCATTCACGCTGGTAGCGGGAACCGGTGTTCCGGCTGGAGCCGAGCCCACATGTCCGAATGGCTGCGCCGACAATCGCGTGATGATCGTCGCTCCCGACGGCCAGATTATCTGGCAGTATGGCCACGCCGGAATCACCGGTGCCGGTCCGGACCAGCTGAATACGCCGGTGCAGAACACCTGGCTGCCCGATGGACACATCCTGGTGAGTGATCAAGGAAACCAGCGCGTCATCGAGATTACCCTCGACAAAAAGATTGTGTGGCAGTACGGGCAGACCGGCGTGGCCGGGGATGGAGCCAACCAGCTCAACAGTCCCAACAGCGCCGAACTGCTGAAAAACGGCCACATCCTGATCGCAGACGAAGCGAACAATCGGGTCATCGAAGTGACTCGCGGCCTCAAAATCGTGTGGAGTTACGGATGCTCCACCTGCACCCAACTCAACGGAGCCGCGTTTGCCAGCCGGTTGTCCAATGGCGACACCGTGATCACCGATTCCAACAACAACCGCATCCTCGAAGTGGATGGGGGTGGCAATGTCGTATGGAGTTACTCCACCAACGACCGTCCGGGAAGCGTGTCGTCTCCACTGCCCACGCGCGCGGTGCGACTGCGGAACGGGAACACGCTCATCAGTGATCAGTACAACATGCAGGTGATCGAGGTGAATCCGGCCAAAAAGATCGTGTTCACGCAGGGCTCGATCGGCCTGGCCGGTAATACATTCAATCTGCTGAACGGGCCGTATGACGCCAAGGTGATCGGCGACTACACCGGCTTGACGCCGCCGTTCGGCGATTTCGATGGCAGCTTCTGATTGCGGGCAGAATCAGTCGCGGAGGGCCGCCACGCCCTCCGCGATTTGGCTCGATGAACCGGCAAATCGGAGGCTACGGCCCAGTCTCGCTTTTGGCAGCGAGCTTCCTGGTAACCAAAAAACTCCACAACACCTGATCGGCGCTCAGATCGGAACTGGTTTTGCCGATCGTCCTCTCCGGTTCATACTGCTGGCCGCCCGGCCAGGTATTTCCGGCGCCCTTGACACTGTAGAGCGCGACTTGCGCCGCCTGGGCACATCCCTCGTAGGTGTCGACCTTGGTTTCCATCCCGCCCTTCGTGCCCGCCGACACTTTGCTGCGCTCCGGTTTTTCGGAGCAGCGATCGATCTTCGCCCACGCCTTGGCACTATCTTCCGCCGACAACATGGGCAGACTCAGGTTGTGCTCGGTGCCTCCCCCGTAAGGAACAACAGGATCGGAAGTGCCATTGATCATCAATAGCGACACCGGGCGGGAGGGCAGACAGATCATCGTTTTGGGCATGGTTGCACCCACCGTCGCCACCGCGGCGATGCGGTCAGACAGCGCACAGCCGAGTTGCAGGCTCATGAATCCACCGGCAGAAAGACCCGCCGCGTAGATGCGCGCCGTATCCACGGAGAACTTGGCCGGAAGGGCCTCCAGCATCTGGTTGAAAAATCCGACGTCATCGGCCGGGGCCGGCCTTCTGTCTTCACCGGGATCGCGATTCCGGGGCTGCTGTCCACCACCTCCCGGATAACCGCCACCGCCGCCTGGGTAACCGCCGCCGTGATGGTGTCCATGACTCCCCGGGCCCACGCTCATGGGGCGGCGTTCCGGAGGCTGCACTCCCACATTCCAGCGGCCATGCAGGGCAAAGGGATAGACCGCGATGACGCCGTCCTTGTCGGCCAGTTCGTCGAAACGAGTCAGCCGCTCCATGTCATCTGCATCCTGATTGAGGCCATGCAGCAGGATGACGACCGGGTAACGCTGCTGCGGGTTGTAGCCCGCGGGCAACCGGACCAGGAAGGTGCGGTCCACGTCGTCGACGGTGACCTTTTCCCTGGTTTCTTGCCCGTGGATTCCTTTGAGGGTGCAGAGAATCAAGAAACAGACGGCTGCCGCGAAGGGCAGGCGCGCCCTGAGAAACCTATCACGAGTCATGCTGTCTCCGGAAAGTGCCACCCGAAAGGCCCCAAACAGACACTGTCGCTTCTTTGGAAGCATTCGGTGTCGAAGAAGTTGGCCCGGGGAGGAACTTTTACGGCGCTGTTACCGTATCTCAACCTGGGAGTAGATGGGCCCAAAGCGGAGTAGCGGTTCCCATTCTTGTGTGCCCGGAAGGAGAGCATCATGGACGGAATTACTGGTTTGGCGGCGGTCATCATGTTCCTGGGAATGCCGACGGCAGCCTTGGGCATGTACACGTTCTACCGCATACGCAAACTGCGCAGCGAAGAGCGGCTGGCCGCGATGCAGCGCGGCGTCAATGTCCCGATGGAGGCGGAGCTTTCTGAGACCGCGCGCTCGCGCCGGCATGGCATTCTGTCGATCGCGGGTGCGGTCGGATACATGCTGGCGTTCAGCATGGTTGCAAGATTTGAGCCCGACGCCCTGATCGCGGCAGCGTTTGGAGCCATCCCATTCACGCTGGGATTGGGTTTCCTGCTCGACTCTTTCCTGATCCGGCGCGACGCGCGGGCGGCGTAAGAATATCCGGGAAAAGACGGGTACCCCATGTCCCACGTGCCTTTGGGGCGAGCAGTGGGGCTTCGGGTACTCGCTCCCCACTCTGCTTTCACTCCCCAGTCAGAAACTTGTATTGCGCCTCGTTCAGTGGCACCACGCTCAATCTTCCCTGCCGCACCAGAGGAGAGTCCGCGAAAAGCTTGTTGGCTTTTACCTCAGCCAGCGTTACCGGCCTAGGGTTGGCCCTTCCCACCTTGATTTTCACTTGCGGATTTCTCGCATCCGCAGCATCCACGGACACTACAGTCGCGGTTCCCACGGCGCTCTTCTCATCGCCCGTGTGATAAATGACCAGGCGCTCGCCCGGCTTCATCCCGCGCAGATTTTTCAGCGCAACGGGATTGGTGACCCCATCCCAGATCGTGACCTTCTCCCGGTGTAAATCGGCGAAAGAGTAAGTGGACGGTTCCGTTTTCAACAAGTAATCCATAGAAAACCCCAATCAGTAAAGTGACACGGTTAGAGTTTGAACTTGGCAGCGTACACCAGGTGCTGGCCACAGTGAAACTTCCCGATCTCGACCAGGCGTTGATAGTAGCGGCGTGCTACGGCGTTATCGTTGCGAAGTTCGGCATACCACATGGCATCGAAATAAGCCGAGCACCGCGCGCCGGGAACTTTTTCGGTCTGCACCGTGGCATCGAGCGCGTTCGCATCCATCGCTCCCGAAATAAACTGGATGACGGCTTTGGCCGCGCCGGCATCGTCATCGAGACGGCTGAGCGCGTCCTGCAGGATGTTGTCGTCGCGATGCCCGTGGTCCAATTGCAGGAGGAATTCATCCACCTCGGAGTCGGCGCGGTGGCATACGTCGCGGTTGTTATCGGCGGCCTGCAGCTTATCGAAAAGCCCGTCCGCTTTCTGAGTCCACTGCAGTTCGTCATCGTTGGGGCGGCGCACTCCCGTGAAGTAGTTGATGTAGGCGATATCCATTGCCGACAAGGCAGCCGCACAATGGTATTTGAGGCCGCTGTCAAACACCGACGAGTGCAACTCCAGGGCCTGGCGGAAGTCGACCTTCTCGCCGCCTTGGCCGGTGATGTGCCCGTCGGCAACGTTATGGACGCACCCGGCGTGCCCGGTGCCCGCGCATTGCTCCCAGTAGGCATAGGCCTTCTTCTCGTCATGCAAATGATTACGGGCGACGATTCCGGCCCAATACTGCGCATTCGAAATGCTCACCGCCGGCACGTAAGTGCGAGCCGTAGCGGAGCCGCCGCCAACGACTTTATCGAGATCGGCTAGCGCCTGATGCGCATCGGAGGGGTCCATCGGCTGGCCCTCGTGGTAGCGCGCGGTGTTGATCATGGACAGCGCCACCCCGCGAAAATAGTGCGCCACCACGGCATCGGTCGGATCGATCTTGCGCGCCCCCAAAGCGGTGCCCAGCACCCGCACCACCCGCTGCAGGTTGGGGATGTCCACACTTTTCAGCGGGGAGCGCTTTCGTTGCACCTGCTGGATGTTCTCGACTGCCGTGGAAAGGTCAACCGCCGGAACCGGTGGCGCGTTGCTGACCGCGTAGCCGTAGGCCGGGCTCGGAGAAGGTGGAGAGACGTGTCGAGGATTCGCATTCGCGCGGGCGCGAAGCCGTCCTCGACTTCCCGTTCCCACTGCCATCCCGATTACCACCAGGAGGATAAAGCCGAACCCCAGAACACCGGCTAGCGCAAGCGGCACCTGCATGGGTAAATGCGAATCCGGAGCCGCGCCCGGGACGGGAACGGGTTGCGGCCCGAGCGCTTCTTTCAACTGGCGGTGGGCGATGCGGTAAGCGTCCACCCCCATCAACACTTGCACTACCAGCAGGACCAGGTTGATGAACCCTCCTGCAAAGCCCGCCATCTTTGGCAGCAAGAGGCGTGTCGCTTGCGTGACCGCAAACAGGGCGATGCCCTTGGTTCGCTCTCCCAGGTAGAAATATCCGAAACCGGCGGTGAGCAGATTCAAGGTCACAGCGACGCGGGGATTCTGAACGTCTACCTGCTCGTCCTGGCCCCGGTTGATTTCGATAGCGGGAAATAGGCATCGAGGAACGAGAAGATCCACAGGACCAGGGTCACAACCAAACCCAAACCTACGACCTCGGTCGGCCCGCCGCTGATGCACAGCACTCCCCCGAGCGCCCAGAAGCCCAGTGTGAAAGCCCCCCGCCCGATCTTGCCGCAATAGATCTGGCCCACACCCGGGATCAGCCCCGAGAGCAAAAATGCCAGCCCGGCGCTTTTGTGGCGCGGTTCGGGAGTGCAGGCTCCGATCGGGGCCGGGTCGTTCAGTCCAAGCGACACGAAACGCCTCTGGGTCGGGCGAAACTCGCCCGGGGAGAGTCCATGACTAGGGCCTGAAGTTTATAACTTCCGCGACCGGAGGGCCAGCCTGCAGCGAAAACTAGTTCGGCTTTTTAGGTTGGGAATCGGCTGCGGGAGCGTCCTGCTTCGCCGGTGGATTCGAGTCCTTGGCATGATCCTCGTAGACCGAGAACTGTCCCCGGGGCCGCTTCAACTTGATCGTGAGCTCCATCTTCGGTTTCTCGATGTCAAAGTCCTCGCCATAAGTCTGGAATCCCTGAGCCAGCACCTGCACCCGGAGCATGCCATAGGGGATGCCGTCGAAGTCGGCCTTGCCCTCGGAGTTGGTCTTCAACTCCATGCCTCCCCTTTGCTGCTTTCCCCTGGGATTCACGGGATGCATGATGACGGCCGCGTTGCGCACTGGCTTGCCGTTGTCGTCCTTCACGACGATGAAGTTCAGCCAGCAGATCGGGCCTTCGTCTTTGTCTTTTTGCCCGGATACGGCATTCGCCATGGCCAGAATCGCCAGCAGCAGCGTCCCCATGTGGATCCTCTTCATGCCAGCATTGTATGCAGAGGCCAGCGCGGCTGTCATCTGCCTCTCCCGGCGAGGGACGGAGTTGGGCTGACTGGAGGGCGTACAGGCAAGGCTCCCCAGCCTCTTTTACAATTCCAGCGTGAAGACTTGGGACGTGATCATCGTCGGGGGCGGAATCATCGGCTTGTCGCTGGCGATCGCAGTACGCAAGCGCGGAGCGGCGGTTCTGGTGGTCGAGCGCGGAGAGCCGGGACGTGAGGCTTCTCACGCTGCCGGCGGAATGTTGGTGGACTCCGCACTCGAAACTCCCGCCGCGCTGCAGCCTCTCGCGACGGCCAGCGCCCGGATGTATCCGGAGTTTGCGCATGAACTGGAAGTCGAGTCGGGCATGAGAGTGGACCTGCGGGACTTCGGCACGATCCTCTTGCCTTCTGCGGAAGACATTCGCCATCCACGGTTTTGTGACCCGGCTGTTAGGGCGGCGGCGCTCAGTCCTGCGGACTTGGAAACGGATGAGCCCGCTTTGCGAAAGCCTGCTTTCAGTGACGAGCGCGAGGTGGAATGGTTTCGGGAGGAACACTGCCCAGATCCCGATGCCCATGCGATTGGAGAGTGGTTCCAGTCCGTCGCTTTTCCGGCGTTCCATCTCAAGGAGCGCAGTGTTGATCCGCGTGCCCTTGCAGCCGCAGCTCTGAAGACGGCCAAGAATCGCAGAGTGGATTTTTCGTCGGGTGACGCGGTCACCAGAATTGACTTGTCTGCGCACGCTGTGGCAGGAGTGACCACCAAGAAGACATCTTTTCGCGCGGACAAGGTGGTGAACTGCGCCGGCGCGTGGTCAGGGCAGATTGCTCCGCATGCGCTGCCGACGCGCCCGGTGAAGGGTCAGATGCTGTGCCTGATGATGCCCTCGCGCACGCTGTTGAAGCACGTCATCCGGTCGCCGAAGGCTTATCTGATCCCGCGCAGCGATGGCCGCTTGCTGGTTGGTGCGACGGTGGAAGAGGCCGGATTCGACAAGCGCACGGATACGGCCGCGATTCAACGCCTTCATCGGGCAGCTCTTGAATTGGTGCCGAGGTTGGCCGAGGCGCGCATTCTGGAGGATTGGGCGGGGCTGCGTCCGGGAACGCCCGACGGACTTCCAATTCTTGGAGCCACCGAAACCGCCGGCTATTACGTGGCTACCGGGCATTTCCGGGACGGGATCCTGCTTGCGCCGATCACCGCCAGGGTGATGGCGGACGTGATCGATGGGCACGGTTCTGAGCACGACTTGAGCCCGTTCTCTCCGGCCAGGTTCTAGACGGTGGTTGAAAGAAATGGCCGCGCCGCCGGCGGCCAAAGCCAGGTTTTTCCGGCCTAAGCGCCGAACTCTCGCGTTGCGTTCCGGTGGAACTCTAGTTGAGTGTTGCGCGTTCCTCCTCTACGCTGTTGCGGAGGAGGAATCTTGCAACTCACGATTGAGAAAGTCGGCAAGCGCTACGGTGGCGGCAACTGGGCGCTGAGAGATTTCAGCGTGCAGTTGAACCCGGGGGTTCTTGGCCTGCTCGGGCCCAACGGCGCCGGAAAGACCACGCTCATGAGC
>Ga0075030_100000830_pt1 | contig 27687 bp, 24 predicted proteins | sample LitLauG_LLR_2012_FD_71393 | JGI IMG/M metagenome (GOLD analysis project Ga0075030, IMG submission 71393) | Freshwater sediment microbial communities from Pennsylvania, USA - Little Laurel Run_MetaG_LLR_2012 | ecosystem: Environmental > Aquatic > Freshwater > Creek > Sediment | place: USA...
CGGCAGGCGGCCGCCGCGCTTCAACACCTCGGCGACCTGCAGCACGCACGGGGTCTTGCCGGTTCCACCCATGGTCAGGTTCCCGATACTGATCACCGGCACAGTGAGTTTCCGCTGGTGCGCGGCGTCGCGGGCCTGCTTCCGCCGCGCGCCCCATTCCCAAATGCGCGCCAACGTCCACAGAAACGCATGCCACGGCATGGCCTGGCGGTACATCGGCACGGTAAGCAATTCGCGAATTTCCTGCACGGCGCGCGCGGTGGCTCCACGCCGTGCCTGCGCGCAGGCAAAGGCCCTGCGGCCGATCTCGTTCGCTTCCGCCGGGCCGTCCAGCAAGCGCGTCACCGCGGCCGCCAAATCCTTGGGATCGTGAATCCGAACGCATGCCCGGGTGGCTTCGAACTCCCCAGCGATGGCCTGGAAGTTTTCCATATGCGGTCCTACGATCACCGGCTTGCCAAACAGCGCCGGCTCCAGAATGTTGTGGCCCCCACGACTGGCCAGCGTTCCGCCCATGAACACTACGTCCGCGGCACCGAATAGACCGCTCAATTCGCCGATCGTGTCCAGCAGAAGCACCCGGGCTTCGGCGCTTCCAGCCAGCGGCTCCTCGTTCCACTGCGAGCGCCGCAGGAACCGCAGCCCGCCAGCTTGAAGTTTCGCTGCCGCCACATCGAACCGCTCGGGCTTCCGCGGGGCGAGGAGCAGCAGCAGGTCAGGGTGTCGGGCCGCCAGATCCAGAAACGCGGCGATGACCACGTCGTCTTCGTCCGGGTCGCCCGCTTCGGCGGGCCCCATGGTGCTGGCTGCAATCCAGATCTTGCCCGGCTGGACCCGTGTCAGAAATTGCATGGCCGGCGATCCGGCATCGGCCTCGCGAGCGTCAAAGTCGAACTTCAAGTTACCGGCCACGCGTACGCGATCGGTAGGCGCCCCGAGCAGTTCGAACCGCCGTGCCATCTCATCGGTCTGTGCCAGGATCGCGTCCACCGCCGGCAGCACCGCCGCGAAGAACCAGCGGAACCGCCGGTACCGGTTGATGGCGTGGCCGGAAATCCGCCCGTTCACAATGAGCAGGCCGGCCGACGTCCGCTTCACCTCTCGAAACAGATTCGGCCAAATCTCCGTCTCGGCAATCACCACCAGCGACGGCTGAAGCGCGCGCAACACGCGCCTGACGGCGAAAACGTGGTCGACGGGGGTGTAGAAGACCCCACTGGCCAGCCCCTTCAATTTCTGCTGCGCCGTGGCGCGCCCGGCCAAGGTGGAACTGGAAACGAAAATCGCACTATGGGTAAACTCCTGCCGCAAGCGCCGCAACAGTTCCACGCACGCCAGGACCTCGCCCACGGAAACTGCGTGCAACCAGATTGCGCCTGGACCGGTCTGTCTAAAGGAGTGAGGAAGAAATCCCAGGCGCTGCGGCAAGGAACTCCAGTAACCCCGGTGTCGAAAGCCGCGCCAAAGGAAATAGAATAAGAGAACAGGCAGTCCAAACGCCTGAAGGACCCGGTAGAGGAAATAGATGCCTTTTGTTTTCAAACGTTTGGCTCTTCTTTTGAGTATAGCCGCCGCGTCCGCGGCGGACAAGGAGCCGTCTCCGTTCAAGGCGCCGGCCGCCGCCAGTTGCAGTAACCACCAGACCAACGGCCAAGTCACGATTGGGGTCGAACCCTACGCCACCGACGACAAGGCCAAGGCCGCCTTCGGCAAGCTGAACCCTTACCAGCACGGCATTCTGCCGGTCCTGGTGGTGATCCAGAACGATAGCGGCAAGACGATCAAACTCGACCGCATTAAGGCGGAATACGTGGGGCCGGACCACGATCGTGTCGAGGCAACACCCGCCCGCGAAGTGCGCTACTTACGCCCTCCCCAGCGGCCCGAGATGGTTTCGGGTCCAGCCGGCGCGGTCAAGGCCCTGAAGACCAAGAAGAATCCGTTGGACGAATGGGCGATCGAAGGGCGCGCCTTCAGCGCCGCCATGCTGCCTCCGGGACAGAGCGCCAACGGTTTTTTTTACTTCCAAACTAACCTCCAACACGGCTCCACGCTCTACCTGAATGGCCTGAGCGATGCCGGCACCGGCAACCCACTCTTCTACTTCGAGATCCCGCTGCAGTAGGCCCCTCGGCGGCCGAAGGCGCCAGTTGACACCCAACCATTGAGACCGATCAGAGATCGCCCGTTGCGTTAATCACGACCTTTCCGCCTGAATAGGTGATGCTTCCCTGAACTTGGACGATTTCGAAACTGGGCGGCGGCGCCAGTCACAAAAGCTGCGGCGCCGAACGGTCACGGTTGGACTTTGTCGGCTGCGACCACCTCGGGACACGACAGATAAGTGACGCGGTTGGCGTGGAGAAATATCGTCTTCATCTCCCGATTACACTAATCGAACTGTTCAAAGAGCTCGTCATGCGTATCGTGAATCACAGCGATCCACGTCCCGACGTCGTCCGTGGAGTGCGGCGACTTCAACTTCACAACCGGATGCTTTTCATCCGTCTGCTCATACTCGAGCGGTGGCGCCATTCGCGTGAGCCGACTGTCTTAACGCCGGGCAAGGTGCTGCGTACCTATTGCCGATTGGTGGGAATGCACCACTTCCAGTAGCGGTATTCGCCGAAAACGAAGCCGCCCGGCAAGCCAGTCACAAGGAATTTGAAAAAATCCGCTGAGCCCCAACTGGTTTTGGTTCAGCAACTTACGCCAAGCCACCCGGGTTGAACCCGGGTGATTGCGCTTGACCACCGGCTAAACTGAAGTCGGCAGGAGGGTTCCGCTTTGAACCGCGCCCGTTTGGGCGCGGTTTTTGCTTTTCCGGAGGTATGATGATTTCCCGTTCGATCTTCGCGGCAATGTTGCTGGCTTCATCTGCGCTGGCCGATCCGCCGCTGACCACCATCCAGGACGTTCTTTACAAGGCCGACGGCACGCGATTCGCCGGTACCTTAACCATCAGTTGGACCAGTTTCGAAGCCGTCGACACGTCGGCGATCGCCAGTCAGGTCACCACCGTCAGTGTTACTAACGGGAACCTTCGGGTGCAACTGGTCCCCAGCACTACGGCAACTCCTGCGGCCACTTACACGGTGAAATACAACAGCGATGGCCGCATCCAGTTCACCGAGACTTGGGCCGTACCGTCCAGCATCGCGCCGCTGCGTGTCCGCGATGTGCGGGTGGCCACTAGCGAGACTGGCGCGTTGGGAGCGGATACCGCCACCACCCCGGTCCAGGAATCCGATGTGGCCGGCCTGGTTTCCGATCTCGGCGCCCGCCCCCTTAGGGGACCAGGTTATGCGGCGGGCCGGGTGGCGGTGGTGAACAACGCGGGGGCGCTAGACGGTGTAATCGGCAACCCGTCCGACTGCGTCCGGGTCGACGGTTCTTCGGGGCCGTGCGGCGGCTCGGCGCCCTCCTTCGTGGACGGCGATACACCGGCGGGAATTGTGGATGGCTCCAACACCGGCTTCACGCTCTCGGCGAATCCCGCCCCGACTTCGAGCCTGGCCGTCTACCGCAACGGCATGCTGCAGACGTTGGGCCAAGATTACAACGTCACTGGCAACCTGCTTCAATTCGTGGCCGGGGCGGCGCCGCAACCGGGCGACACCCTGCTGGCCAGCTATCGCCTCGGGGGAACCAGCACTGGGAGCTCATCCGTGTCGGGGAACTTCGTGGACCCGGGCCAAAGCTACAGCAACCCAACGTGGATCGCGTCCCTGGCGTATACCAAAATCACGGGTGTTCCTTCGTTTGAGCCAGCGATCCAGGCTGGGTCAGCCGGGCAATACCTGCGAGGGGACAAGAGTTGGCAGACGCTGAACGCCGCTGCCGTGGCCAATGCCGCCGATATCACCAGCAGCTATAACGACCCGGCGTGGCTGACGATCACCAAGGCCAAAGTGGGGCTGGGCACCGTCGAGAACACGGCGCTTTCGACCTGGCCGGGAACGTCCAACCTGACCACCATCGGCACGCTGGCGGCGGGCACGGTGCCCTGGGCCAGGTTGAGTGGCGTACCTGCCGCCTTCGCGCCGGCATCGCACGCCGCCACGCACGCGGCGGCAGGCAGCGACCCGGTCACGGCGGCGGCAATCGGCGCGGTACCGAACTCGGCCAAGAATCAGCCGAACGGCTACGTGGGACTCGATGCCAGCGGCAACGCGACCATCGGGACGACGGTAGTCGGTGCAAGCACCGGAATCTCCGCACCCAACTTCACCGGTTCCATCGTCGTCACCCTCGCCGGCACGGCGGGACAGACCGCTTGCGGATATCTCGGATACGCAGGAACGATCACAGGGGCAACGATCGCGGAGACCAGCGTCCCGCCCGTCAGTTCCTCCGCGGTGGTTGACCTTTGGATCGGCTCGTACCAGCCCACCGTCTCAAACACCATCGTAGGGAGCGGGGCCAAGCCGACACTTGCCGGTGCGACCATCGCGTCTCCGAACATCGCCGGGTGGTCAACCTCGTTCGTGGCGGGGCAATGGATTTGCGGCCACTTGGATAGCGTGACCAGCGCCAAGATAGTGCAACTGATACTGAGCGTAAAGAGGAACTAATCATGCGAAAACTCATCCTACTCTCACTCCTCTCCGCGGTGGCTGCCAACGCCAGCCGCGGTATCAGCGGCACGGGCGTTCTGAGTGGTCCGACAACCGATCTTCCGTTGACCGGATCGGTGTCTATCAAGGAAATGCATTCGTGGTCTCAAAACGATGGAAACTATCACATCTTATTCGAGACCTATGCGACTGGATCCTCGACTTTCTTTCAGATCCTAAAAGGCGCAGACAACACTCTCTATGCGGCATGGGGCTTCTCCAACGGAGAGCAGACGGCGTCGCGCTCCATTGCCGCGGGTGGATATACACTAAACACGGGCTCCTGGAACGTGATCACGGCTACATGGGACGCAGGCGTCCAGTATCCGGTGCTGTACTTGAATGGGACCGCATTGGGTTCCGGGGTTGGGGTTGGTTCTGGCTCTGCGAGCACTTCTCCGCACGCCTGGGTCTTCGGCAACAGGTTCGACGGCTCGTTTCCCTGGACCGGCACGATTGCCGATATCGGTGTCTGGAACGTAGTTCTTACATCGGGCCAGGTTGCCACGCTAAACGTTTGCGGGAATCACCCATCGAGTGTTCCCGGTGGATTAGTCAATGAGTGGGATTTGACCGGATCCAGCCTGAACGCGCAGCAGGGCGGGGTGAATCTGACGGCCACCGGCACCACCACGCAATCCGATCCATCTTGCGCCGGTAGCTTCACCGTCAACCCAACGACAATACCGGCGAACCACAGCGGCAACATTACCCTCAGTCTTGCCGGCACCGGCACTTCCTGGACCAGCAGCACGCGGTTTACCTTGTCTGGCGTGAGCGGGATTGCCTGTGCAGCTACGCCATGTGTGCCCACGGTGAGCAGCGGGACGGCGGCAACGGTGGTGTTGACCTCGACAAGCGGCAGCACCGGAACGCTGACCGTGACAGAAAGCGTGACCGGATCTTCAACGGGCACTACCACCGTGGCCACGGCGACCCTCGGCATCAGTCCCATCATTGGCAATATCGGCACGACACCCACCCTCACACTTACCGGAACAAACACGATCTGGAGCGCAGAAACGGCGGCAGGGTTGTTCTCCGTCTCGGGCGGCTCGGGGTCATCTATCGGAACGCCCGCAATTACTACAAATACGGCTGGCACGGTAACATTGACGGTCGGGAGTACGGCGGGAACTCTCACAATTACCGACCACAGCACCGGAGCCACGGCATCGTTCACGGCAACCGGCTCCAGTTTTACGGTGACTCCGGCTACAATCCCGGCGCACCACGCCGGCAATATCACTCTAAGTTTGGTAGGGACCGGGACCTCATGGAGCAACGGCACCAGGTTTGCACTATCGGGGGTATCCGGTGTGACATGCTCGACCGGATGCACTAATTCCCCCAACGTCACCGATTCGACACATGTCACCATCGTGGTGACGACTGGCGCGAGTGGTACCGGAACATTGACGCTGACAGAAAGTGTCACCGGGTCGAATACTTCCACTACCACAGTGGCCACGGCCGGTTTTACCATTTCTCCGACGAGCGGAGCGACCAATACCAGCCCCACCCTCGCCCTGACGGGCACCAACACGCTCTGGTCCACCGAGATTCCCTCGGGGCTATTCACGATCACTGGGGGGACGGGGGCGAGTATTGGCAGCCCCGCGATCTCCACAAACACCGCAGGCACGGTGGCATTGACGACCGGCACGGCTAGTGGGACAATCACTATCACTGATACTTCAACCACGGCCACGCAGACCTTTACGGTGTCTTCGGTTCCTCTCGTAGTGACGTTTCCCAGCGCCAATGTGTACCAGTCGCCCTACACATGGAGGAATAGCGGCGGCGCGGCCATCTGCCCTAACAGCGGGTACATGCTGCTTAAAGTAACCGGCACTACTGCCATTACGCTGAATGTGGACACGACTTATAACAACGGGCTGAGTTCCAACCAGATGCCGTTCGTGAAAGTGCGCGTGGACACTCCGGCCGCGGACGGAGCCTATTCGACGATCCAGTTTCCGGCGAACAATACGGCGAGCACACCGCTGACACTCGCCACCGGCCTGAGTGCTGCCGCCACGTACACTGTACGGCTGCAGTTTCATTTTGGCGATATCAATGCGGGCAACGGATGGTCGGCCACTACGCTCCAGATGAAGCTGAACTCCCTGCAATTCGACTCGGGCGCAACCCTTTCCGCTCCGACACTACAGCCCAAGAACTGCGTAGCATTTGGCGACAGCTATTTTGATTACTTCGGCGGCACGATCTCGGGACCTTTGTACAATTATACGGACTTTACCCAGTCGTGGCCGTCGGCGGCGTTCGGGGCCCTCAATTGCGAGGGCGCGACCATTGGAGTCGCGGGCCAAGGATGGGTGAACAACTCGGCTGGCGGCGGATATCCTATCTTTGGATCAAGTTGGAATTACTACGACTCCACACACGCCAAGACGTTCTTGCCCGCGCCGGATTATGCCTTCGTCGCGGTGGGAACAAACGATCATGGACAATCGACGGCGACGCTAACCTCCAACATCACGAGCACGCTGGCCGCGATGCGCACTGCATTCGGCGCCGGCACCAAGATATTCGCGATCCTCCCGATTATGAGCGGCGGAAGCAGTTTCACGCCGGCGCAGGTTACTGCTTTCAAGGCGGGCGTGACCAATGCCGCCGACCCGTTGGTATACGTGGTGGACCCCGGTACGACATATGCCAACATTGCTTTCGCACCCGGTAATCCTGTGACGTGGGCGTCCCCGGACGGATTGCATCTCACTCCGGCCGCACAGGGAATCATTGGCGATATGGTAATCAAGGCTGCCCAGGCGGCGGAAGGCGGCACCGTGGCTGGTGTCTCGTCAGTGGTCGTTCAGTAGGCGCCGATCAACGAAGTGAAGTAGCCCAGGCTTGGCAGGCGAATGGCCTGCCAAAGCCTGTTATTTCTGTGCCGAGCATGTTCGTGCTGCTCGGGGCTCGATCGGCTACTTCGGGAAATGTCGGGCGCCCTCGGTGCTGGCGACAGCCTACCGATGTCAATTTGGGAATACCGTCGGGGCTTTGGCATTCTGCCAGCCTTCCCCACTCAGCGCCTTCAGGAAGGCCACCAGATCCTTCTTCTCCTGGCCGGTCAAGTGTAGCGGCTTGATCTTCTCATCCAGGTTCTTGTTCTTGATCCCACCCTTGTCGTAGAAGTCCACCACCTCGTCCAGCGTCTTCAGACTCCCATCGTGCATATAGGGCGCGGTGTGCTCAATCTCGCGCAGCGTGGGCGTCTTGAACACGCCCCAATCGCGCGGATCCTTGGTTATTGCGAACCGGCCCACATCGGGATCCGGCTTGTCCATGCCGACGCCGATGTTGGAGTAGGCGTTCAGGGTGAAATTGGCACCCTCGTGGCATTGGTCGCACTTCGCCTTATCGATGAAGACCGACATGCCGCGCACCTGCTCCGGCGTCATGGCCTTCTTGTCACCCCGCTTGTAGCGGTCGTAGGGAGCATTACCCGAGAGCACCGTCCGCTCGAAGCACGCGATCGCCTTGGCGGTCTTGTCGATGGTGATCTCTTCGCTGCCGAACGCCTTGGCGAACAGCGCCCGATACCCGGCGATCCCGTTCAACCTCTCTCGAATGGCCTCGTGCGTGTTTCCCATCTCGATTGGGTTGGCCATCGGCCCTTTCGCCTGGTCCTCAAGCGAGCTGGCGCGTCCATCCCAAAACTGCGCCAGGGCGTAGGCGCGATTGATCACCGTGGGCGCGCTGCGGCCCCCTTTCTGGCCTTTGATCCCCGTGGAAACCGGCGCGCCGTCGGTGAAGCCGTGCTCCGGCGCGTGGCAGGAAGCGCAGCTCACCGTGCCGTCGGCGGAAAGCCGCGGGTCGTAGTACAGGTAACGGCCGAGCTCTGCCTTCTCCGGCGAGTATTTGTTGTCCTTGGGCCAGTCGAAGGGCGGCAGGCCCAGCGGTATCTTCGGCTGCGCCTTGGTATCCGCCGCGAATCCCCAAACGAAAAAGGCCGGCAGCGCGAACGCCCCGGCCAGGATGCTTCTCCGATTCATCCAACGGCTCTCGCTACCTGGTCAGCCCCTGCACGAAAATGCCGCGATAGCCGTTGACCGATGCCTCCGTGCCGTTCACCGTGACGATGTGCCCCATGTGCTCCGACGCCGACGCCTTCGCGTCCACGCCGCCATCGCGCCGCGGATCGTGCTCTTCCGGCATCAGCATGTACAGCGCGCCGTCCTTGGCGAGCAATCCGATCGCCTGCCCGTTGTTGATGCACTTCTGCCCGCACGCGCGGTGTTTCTCGCCGTGCTTGCCGAGTTGCAGGTAACAGGAGAAGTCCACGATCTCGCCGACCACCGTGACCGGCCGCCCCGGCTGGGGCTTGCTGTCCACGCCAGCCGCTACCGATGTCGTCGTCCATGGCTGATCGGGCTTGGTTCCGATCGTAGCCATTGGATTATCGTACGTGCCATGCTCCACTGCCATTTCCGGGTGCAGAATCCCGCCCTTCGACGCCTTCTTGCCCTCCTGCGCCGTCGTCAAACTTACCACCGTCAATGCGGCCGCGGCCGCAATCACTACCGTGAGGATCTTCCGTTTCACTTTTACCCTCCGCTCTGAAAGCGTATCACAGGTCCTGCCGCTCCGGTCCCACCCCTTCCGCCGGTGGATTTCTCCCTCTGCGCTTCTGGACCGCCTGTTTCAACAGATATTCGATCTGTCCGTTGACGCTACGCAGTTCGTCCTGGGCCCAGGCTTCCAGGTCGGCCCAGAGCCCGGGATCGATGCGCAGCAGAAATGACTTTCGTTCCGCCATCACACCCAGTCAGTTGTAAAGAGTTCCGGTGTTCACCACGGGGTGTACTTCGGCTTCGCCGCAGAGCACCACCATCAGATTGCTGACCATGGCCGCTTTGCGATCGTCGTCGAGGTTCACCACCTGTTTCTGCGCCAGTTCCTTGAGCGCCATGTCCACCATGCTGACCGCACCATGCACGATCTTCTGCCGCGCCGCAATCACGGCCTCCGCCTGCTGCCGCCGCAGCATGGCCTGCGCGATCTCGGGAGCGTACGCAAGGTGTGTCAGCCGGGCCTCATCCACCACCACACCGGCCTTCGACAGCCGCTCCATCAGTTCCTTCCGCAGCGCCTGCGACACTTCCTCCATATTGCTGCGCAGCGTGATTTCGTTCTCCTCGCCATCGTCGTAGGAGTATAGGCTCGCCAGGTGCCGCAGCGACGATTCGCTTTGCGTGGTGATGTAGCTCTGGTAATTGTCCACGTCGAACAACGCCTGTGCGGTGTCCTGGACCCGCCAGACTACCACGGCGGCGATCTCGATCGGGTTGCCGCGCTTGTCGTTCACCTTCAGTTTGTCGCCGTTGAGGGTGCGGGCGCGCAGCGAAATCTTGTTGCGCCCCTGCGTCCGCCGGGGCGCCGGGGTTCCGGGTTTTGCCGCCGGCGCCGCAATCCCCGCGCCCGCCGTCATCGGTCCATTCGAGTAGAACGGGTTGGCCCAGTGAAAACCGCTCTCGCGCACCGTACCCTTGTACTTGCCGAACAGCACCAGCACCCGCGCCTCGTTGGGCTGCAAGGTGAACAAGCCGGTAAGCAAAATGATCCAGACCGGCAGGCCGAGAATGCTGATGATCAGCAGCGCTACGTGCGAATTTTCCCTGCCCGCCACGTTGATCACACTCCAGATGAAGATCCCGATGTTCGCCAGCAGGAGTCCAACCAGCAGCGACAATATCGTCCAACCATTCGCGGCGCGCACCGCCACCTCCCGGTTCACGGCATTCTGCGTCGTATTCATATGAGCTTCACTCCTCTTCAAGACGGATTATATCACGGTGATATCATATTGATATAGATTTATATTTGCTTTTGGATCAATCAGTTAGGCATAACTCCCGGAATCCTCAGCACCTGTATCTGCCTTTGACGCGCGGCCAATTTTGGTCCACCGACGATGTCGGCATGTACCATCAGACGCGCTCTCTGTGGGAGCAGGGGAATCTCTCCACAGCGCCCGCCCTGGTGAGCAGCGTGCCGGGCCGGGGCGGGCTGGGGAAAGGCGTGCGCAGTCTGCTGACGCGTGCCGGCGATTGGCGACCCGCAGGACCGGCGCTGGGGCGGCGAGGTCGAAATCTCTTTCGTCAACCTGTTCAATTGCGTCGCGGTAGCCGCGCTAGCCAGGTGCTGTCTTTTTCGCCTTCAACATCCGGCTGGGAGCCGCCCCACGCTGGCGCTGGCCGCCACGTTGATGATGGCGTTCACCACGCACGTCGCAGGTTTCAGCGCCGGCTTCTTTCAGCATCCAACCGAGGTTTCTTCCTGCCGGGATCGTTCTACCTTCTGTTCTGCAACTCGCGGTGCTGGCGGCTGCTGGCGGGCTGCGCGAGGTCCAGACACTGATGCTGCTGCCCGTTTCCGGCCGCCTACTTGTTTTGGCGCCTATGGAAAGGGCTGCCTCAGCGGGCGCGCCCTGGGACTTCCGGCCGTTTGCGCGCCGCTACCGCGCCGAAGCGGCGGTCATCGCCGCCTCGCTCATGGTCTCGCTGGCCGTGTACGGGAAGCTGCATTTCTGGCATGGCCAGTGGTATTTCGGCCCGCGGTTCCTCATGCCATTGTGCTTTTAATTGCTGCTCGCGCCGGGCGTCTGGCTGCAGGAAATGCGTCTGGCGGCATGGTTGGCCGCCGGCCCGCTCGCCTTACCGGGTGGCCTCGTGCAGGCGCTGCACGTCGCCGGTAATGTTTCCTACGTGTACTTCCGGCAAGGGTACAACAACTTCGCTCCTCCCTTCGGTTTTCTGTTCATCCCGCAGTTCCCGCAGATTCCCGCCCACTGGGACGCCGTTCTTGCCTGGGACTACCGGGTGGACCCCTGGCTGGTAGTGGTAGCCCGAAATGTCGGACTCGACCGGGCTATGACGATCGGCCTTCTGCTCGGGCTCATCGCGTGGTCCCTGCGCCAGCTCCCCGGTAATCTTCGCGACGCCGAGTCGGCCCTGTAAAATGGGCTCCGGGCGGCAGCGTCTGCTCCAGCCGAGAGCGCTATACTGGCTGTTCCCGCACTCGCAATGAAGCCCATCCGAGAAGACGTGCTGGCCCGGCTCCTGTTGCTTTCCGTACTGATTGCGAACGCGGTGGGCTTGTGGCCCGAGCTCTCCATCAGCCGCGTGGATCTCAACGACAACGTTTATCACTTCACGCTCGCCGAGAGAATGGTGCAGGCCGTGGAGCGCGGCGAAAATCCGCTGGACTGCTGGTCGCCCGAATGGTCGTTGGGATACCCGGTATTGCGCATCTACCAGCCGCTGGCGCACATGCTGGTTGTCGCGGTGTACTTCGCTTTGGGCAAGGCCGCGAGCCTGATGACGGTCTTCGTATGGGTGCGTTTTCTCTCGCAGGTTTTGTTGCCCCTGAGCTTCTTCGCGGCCGTGCGATGGATGGGGCTGCCGCCGCTTACTGCCGCCGCATCGGCGATTCTGGCGCCGATGGTTTCCACCAATTTCCTCTACGGTGTGGAGTATGGCAGCTATACCTGGGCGGGCAGCGGTCTGTTCCCGCAGGCGGTGGGCAGCCATCTCCTGCTGATCACGCTGGGCCTGGCATTTCGCGCCATCCGCCGCGGCAGGCAATTAGTGCTCACGGGTGCGGTGCTGGGGCTCACCTTTGTGGCCCACCTGATTTATGGATACATGGGCGCGCTGTCTGTGTGCCTGCTGGCGGCGCTGCCGGATGCCGAAGTGACGCGCTGGGTCCGCTGCCGCCGGGTGGTCGTGGTGGGCGCGGCGGCGCTGCTGCTGTCAGCCTTTCAGTTAGCGCCGCTCGAGCGAGACGGCGCCACCATTAATCACAGCCGCTGGGAAGCTGTCTGGAAGTGGGACTCGTTCGGCGCCTGGCAGGTCACGAAGTGGCTCTTCAGCGGCGAGTTGCTGGACCATGGCCGTCTGCCGGTGCTCACTGCGCTGGCGTTTGCGGGCGCGGGTATAGTCCTCTGGAGATGGTACAAGGGGCGGCACCCCGGCGCGGCCGAGGTATTCGTGTTGTCCGGTGCGGTGTTGTGGACCCTGGTATTCATGGGACGCGATCTCTGGGGCCCTCTGCTGACGATGCTCGGCGTCTCGGCCGACATGCAGTTGCATCGCGTGATCGGTGGCGCACAGATCTTCCTGGTGCTGCTGGCTGCGCTCGCACTGACCGCACTGTGGCGCGGGTTATCGCGGCGGGGGCACCTGGCGGCCGCGGCCGTGGCGACTCTTCTCCTGCTCATCCCGATGGCGATGGAGCGTGCTCAAAATCTGACCAACAACGCAACCTGGGGGGAAAAGAGCCTGGCAGCATATGCCTCCGAACGCCAGGCATTGGAGGCCACCATCGCCAGCGCCCGGGAGCGCGGCGGGCGGGCCTATTCCGGACTGGCGGCCGGGTGGGGCGGCAGATTCAAGATCGGCGACGTGCCGTTCTATGCCTTCTTCAGCGAAGCCAACGTGCCGGCAGTGGCGTTCCTTTACCACTCGATGGCGCTGACTTCGGATATCATGGTCCGGTTTAACGAGTGGAACCCGGCCCATTACCGCCTGTTCAACATCCACACCGTGGTTGCCCCGGCCGGGCTGGATGCCGCGCTGCCGCCGTTCCTCACCGAGCGCGCTCAAAATGGCCGATTCCGGGTCTTGGACGCCCCGTCCAGCAGCTACTTCGAAGTGGTCGACGCGCTGGCTTCCGTCAAGACCACCAAGGGCAATTTCTACGACGTCAACGACCGGTGGCTGCAGAGCGACTGGGTGGCCAAACGCATCCATCTCCTGCTCGATCTGGATGGCGACGTTCCGCCGTGGATTCCGCGGTCGGCTCCCGAAGATGCGCTGCCCCAAATGCCCTCCCTGCCGTTCCCGGGAGAGGTAGGGAGCGAGCAGCGCAACGGCGAGACCTATCAAGCCGAAGTGGACGCGCGGCGCCTCTGTTACGCGCTGTTCAAGATGACCTGGCATGCCGACTGGAAGGCTCGCGTGGACGGGAAACCGGTGACAACGGCCATGCTCTCGCCGGGCTTTGTGGGAGTGCCGATCGGGCCGGGCCACCACCAGGTTGTCCTCAGGTATGAGCCCGGAAACTGGAAGGGCGCGCTGGCTTTCGCCGGTGTGCTTGGCGTAGGGCTGTTGCTGTTGGGCGAATGGCGCGGGTTCGGCCTGGGCTGGCTGGGCACGTTGTGTATCAAGCCTCCCGTGGTTAGGCGCGGTGTCCTGACAGCCGCCGGATTGCTTCTGCTGTCGCTGCCCGTGTGCATCCCGCTCTTCACTAACCGCGTGCTCTGGGGACACGATGGATTCGTATACTTTCCGCGCCTGGTGGAAGTGCACGAGAACATCACGCACGGCGCATTCGTGCCGCGATGGGCTCCCGACCTGGGGCGCGGCACCGGCCAACCTCTCTTCCTGTTCAATCCGCCCATGATCTACTACCTCGGGGAACTCTGGCACCTCGCCGGCATCGATGTGGTGACGGCCGTGAACCTGGGCAGCGTCCTGGTGGTGCTGGCATCGGCGGCGAGCATGTTCCTGCTGGGCCGCCTCTACTTCGGCAACGATGGCGGCTGGTTGGGAGCCGCGGCCTACCTCTACGCGCCGTATTTCGCCGTGGATCTTTTCGTGCGCTCGTCGCTCGCCGAATTCGCAGTGTTTCCGTTCTTCGCGCTTACCCTGTATGGATTCGGCGCCTATGCGCGGTTCGGCAAATCAAGAGATTGGCTCATCGGCGTGGCGGCATATGCCGGCGTGCTGCTTTGCCACTTCCCGGCAGCCCTTCTGTTTACGCCACTACTTCTGGCATTTCTGGTGTTTACCGCCTGGAGGGAGAAGAAGCGGGCCGTATGGTTGCGCCTGGCGATGGGGTTCGTGCTCGGGCTCGGCCTGAGCGCTTTTGTCTGGTATCCGGCCCTGGCGCTGCGTCAGTATGCTTCGTTGAACAGGTTGGGCGAGAGTTCCCTGCGCTACTCCAACCACTTCGTGTATCTGCAGCAGTTGTTCTACTCGCCGTGGGGTTACGGGCTGTCCGTGCCGGGTCCCGATGACGGAATGTCGTTTTCCCTGGGATGGAGCCATCTGCTGCTGGCAGCGGTATTGTGCATCTGGCTCTGGCGGAACCGCAAGCTCGGCGACCGGCGCATGGCGCGATTCTTCGGCGCGGCCGCGGCCATCTTGTGCATCCTGATGCTGCAGGACGCCAGTTGGATCTGGGATCAGTTGACGCTGTTGCAGACCGTGGAGTTTCCCTGGCGGCTGCTGGGACCCGTGACGATCTGCCTGGCGGTGCTGGTGGCACAACTCGGCCGGCTGTTCGACTCGGTGCCGCGCCGGCGCCCGGTGGCGATGGCCGCGGCGATGGCGCTGCTGATCGTTCCCAACCTGTCGCATCTCCATTCCAGGCAAGCGGCGGATGTGGATCTGCATTTCTGGACGCCCGAGCAACTTTCGCTGCGCGGGTTCGAGAGCACCACGATGTCGGAAGTTACGCCCAAGTGGATGGCGGGGCTGCCCGCCTACATTCCAGCCGCGGCCAAAACGCTCCAAGGCGACGCTGTGATCCAAGCCAATGCGCGCGCGGCGCTGTTCTGGACGAGCAAGGTCGCCGCCAGGGTTCCGAGCACCATCGAGATGAACACGGCCTGGTTCCCAGGTTGGGACGCGCGCGTCGATGGACAGCCGGTGGCTGCCGGCCCCGGATCGGCAAGCGGCTTGATCACGTTCCAGGTTCCGCCCGGTGAGCACAAGGTGCAGGTGTCCTACGGCCGGACCACGCCGGAGAAAGTCGCAGCAGGCGTCAGCATCGGCGCGCTGATCCTGGTTCTGGCGCTGGCACTAGCCAAAGACCGGGGAACGCCGGGCCTGTCTCCGGGTTTTTGACATGAAGACCACTTACACTGCCGCGGGGCCTGAATACCTGGGCCAACGCCGCCTGCGGCGGCACGCGCGCGTGCTGCAACTCTGGGCCATGGGGGTGGGCGCGGTGATCTCGGGCGACTTCTTCGGCTGGAACTTCGGACTCGCGGCTGGGGGATTCGGCGGTATGGTGCTGGCAGTCGGCGTGATGACCGTGATGTACATCGGGCTTTGCTTTTCTATCGCCGAGATGTCGCCCGCGCTGCCACACGCGGGCGGAGCCTACTCGTTCGCGCGCACGGCCATGGGTCCATGGGGCGGCTACATCACGGGCCTTGCCGAGAACATGGAGTACATCCTTACGCCCGCCGTGATCGTCGTGGGAATCGGCGGCTACCTGGGCGCGGTCTTCGGCACATCGAGCGCCTGGGAGCCCGGCTGGTGGCTGCTCTGCTACGGTGTCTTCGTGGCTTTCAACATCTGGGGCGTGGAGCTCACCTTCCATGTTTCGGTGTTTGTAACCCTGGCTGCCATGGCTGTACTGTTGGCTCTCTGGGTCGGCGCCGTCCCGCATTTCGATCTGGCGCGCTGGGCTACGCCGTACTTTCCGGCGGGCGTCGGCAAGCCCTACGCAGCCTTCCTGGAGCTGCCGTTTGCCTTGTGGCTGTACCTGGGAATCGAGCAACTGCCGCTGGCCGCCGAGGAAAGTCACGACCCCGAACAGGACTTGCCGCGCGGGATTCTGTACGCCTTGGCAACCCTCATCGCGATCTCTTTTCTGACGGTGGTTCTGAGCGCCGGCATCGCACCGGGCGCCGCCAAATTGGCAACCTCGAACGAGCCCCTCGCCCTGGGTTTTCAGACCATCTTCGGCCAGGGCCTGAAGACGCGCGTGCTGGCGCTGGTGGCGTGTACCGGCCTGATTGCCAGTTTCCACACCATTATCTTTGCCTACGGCCGCCAGATCTATTCGCTTTCACGAGCGGGCTACTTCCCCACGTGGCTTTCGGTGACGCACGGCACACGCCACACGCCGCAACGCGCGCTGCTGGCGGGGTCGGCGCTCGGCTTCCTGGTGGCGCTGGCCATCCATCTGGCGCCGCAGGGCAGTCCGGTCGGCGCGATCCTGCTCAACATGGCCGTGTTCGGCGCGGTGCTGGCATACATCTTGCAGATGGCCTCGTTCATTTTGCTGCGGCTGCGGTTTCCGGCGATGGCGCGGCCTTACCTCAGCCCCGTGGGCATCACCGGCGCTGCACTCGCCGCCCTGATTGCAGCCGTGACCCTGGTGACGCTCTTCCGCAATCCGGACTATAACAAAGGAGTGATCGGCGCGGCGGTCTGGTTCTTGCTTGGCCTCGGATATTACGCGGCGTTTGCGCGCCATCGCCTGGTTCTGGCGCCCGAGGAAGAAGCCGCGATCGCGCACCGTAAAGAGCGCGAGGCACGATGAATCTGCGCGAACTCATGGCGAAGGCATCCCCTGCACGTTCCGGCGACCAATTGGCCGGCCTCGCCGCCGCCACCGCCGAGGAACGCGCCCGCGCCCAGATGGCCCTGGCCGACGTCCCGCTCAAAGCCTTCCTCGCCGAGCCCCTGATCCCGTACGAAGAAGACGAGGTCACGCGCCTCATCTGCGATTCGCACGACGCCGCGGCCTTGGCTCCGGTGGCCCACCTCACCGTCGGCGAATTCCGCGACTGGCTGCTCTCCGAACAGGCCACCACCGAGCGCCTTTCCGCGCTGGCCCCCGGCCTGACCCCCGAGATGGCGGCGGCTGTGTCCAAAATCATGCGACTGCAGGACCTGGTGACCGTGGGCGCGAAGTGCCGCGTGGTGACGCGGTTCCGCTCCACCATTGGCTTGCCGCGGCGTCTGTCCACGCGCCTGCAGCCCAACCATCCCACCGACGATCTGAAAGGCATCGCGGCGAGCGTGCTCGATGGCCTCTGCTACGGAAATGGCGACGCGGTGATCGGCGTGAACCCCGCCAACGATAACGTCGCCGCCACGGTGGCGCTGCTCAAGCTGCTGGATTCGATCCGCGAGCGTTACCAGATTCCCACCCAGATCTGCGTGCTGGCCCACGTCACGACGCAACTGGAAGCCCTGCGCCACGGCGCGCCGGTGGACCTGGTTTTTCAATCCATCGCCGGCACTGAGGCCGCCAACGCTTCCTTCGGCGTGAACCTCGCCCTGCTCGACGAAGCCTGCCAGGCGGCCCGCGAACTCAAGCGCGGGGAGCACGTCATGTACTTCGAAACCGGCCAGGGCAGCGCGCTCTCCGCGAATGCGCACCACGGCTTGGACCAGCAGACCTGCGAAGCCCGCGCCTACGCCGTGGCGCGCCGCTACTGGCCGCTGCTGGTAAACACGGTGGTCGGTTTCATCGGCCCCGAGTATCTGTACGATGGCAAGCAGATCGTGCGCGCCGGCCTGGAGGACCACTTCTGCGGTAAGCTGCTGGGCGTGCCCATGGGCTGTGACATCTGCTACACCAATCACGCCGAAGCCGACCAGGACGATATGGACGCGCTGCTCACGCTATTGGGCGTCGCCGGCTGCAACTACATCATGGGTGTGCCGGGCGCCGACGACGTAATGCTGCACTACCAGAGCACCAGCTTCCACGACGCGCTCTACCTGCGCTCGGTGCTCGGGCTGAAACCGGCGCCGGAATTCGAGGCCTGGCTCGAACACCGGCCCGACCTGCTTCCCGCGCCATGGCTATTGACCTGAGACAATTTACGCCCGCGCGCGTAGCGCTGGGCCGCACCGGTAACAGCCTGCCCACCGCCGATCTGCTGCGCTTTCAACTCGACCACGCCCGCGCCCGCGACGCCGTGTACGAAGAGCTCGACCCGTCCTCCCTGGGCATGCCGCATTTGCTCCTGCGGAGCGCCGCGCCGGATCGCGCCACCTATCTCCGCCGGCCCGACATGGGCCGCCGCCTGAGCGAAACGTCGCGTGCGCTCCTGTCGACAGCCGGCTACGATGCCGCCATCGTGATCGCCGATGGCCTCTCCGCGCCGGCGGTGCATCACCATGCCGTACCACTGCTGGAATCCCTCACCCCGCTGCTGACGCCGGAGGATTGGCGGCTGGCACCGTTGACGGTGGTCTTGCAGGGCCGCGTGGCCATTGGCGACGAGATCGGCGACCTCTTGGGCGCAAGCCTGGTGGTGGTGTTGATCGGCGAGCGGCCCGGCCTGACCTCGCCCGACAGTCTCGGCATCTATCTCACCTGGTCCCCACGCCCGGGCCGCACCGATGCCGAGCGCAACTGCATCTCCAACGTGCGTACCGAAGGCATGAGTTACCGCCTCGCCGCGCATAAGCTGCATTTCCTGATGCGGGAGGCGAGGCGGCGGAATCTTTCCGGCGTCAGGTTGAAGGAAGACGCGTACGCCCGCTCACTCGGGCCGGCGACGGTTTGAGCGCTCCAGAGGCAATCGGCGTCCGCCGCTGCTTGGGCAGTTCTTCCTTCGCGACTTTCCATGACCACTGCTGACGAGATGTGCTTCAGTGAAAGTATGGATATCCAGGCAATGTTGCATACGATCGGTGAACAGATCTCGGCTACAGCGAACGTCCGGACTGTCTACGGCGACCCGGTGGTTACCGCCGATAGGACGGTGGTACCCATCGCGAAGGTAAGCTACGCATTTGGCGCTGGTGGCGCAACCGGGCGCGATCCGCAAGCCAAGGAAGGCCATGGCGGCGGTGGCGGCGGCGCCAGGGTCTCGGCGCACCCCTGCGGAGCACTGGAGATTTCGCGGGAAGGAACTCGCTTCGTGGCGTTCCCAAACTACGCAGCGGCTGGCGCGGCCTTTGCCGCGGGTTTTGCCTTGGGCGCTTTGGTGCTGGCGCTGACGAAGACGAAGCGCATTGAAATTGTCAAAGCACTCCCCCCTCGTGGCGCCGAGCAACTGCAAAAGCTATGATTATCTTAAATGATCAGAATTCCGATTCTCCTATCGATTCTGCTCCTCGTTGCAGGAGCGAACGGGCAGGGCAACTTTAATGTGAGCGGCGTGGGCCTCGATCCCCCGACCCTGTCCGGCAACTGCCACCCGACGCACGTTCATTTCGTCGGCCGAATCATCGGCACAGGCCCTGGTCCGGTGGTCTATGAATGGCTGCGCAGCGATCACGCCACTTCTCCGCAACACCATCTGCGCTTTACCAAGGCCGGACCCATGCCCGTAATGTATGACTGGGCGCTGTCGGCCAGCACCAGGGGATGGGTTGCGCTGCATGTGATCTCGCCCCGCGACGTGAAGACCCGCAACGTGACGTTCGATCTGAACTGCGGGCGGTAGATCGCGCCCGGCCGTATACCATACCTCCGGACCGTAAAATCGGCGACCGCCATGATACACTCTGCTCAGCGGGAGGCTCCCGACACGATGCAGTCAAGAGTCCGGCAAATCACGCTCGGCCTGCTGTGCGCGGCCTCCTCCTTCGCGCAGCCGCTCCCGGCGCCTGACATTGCGCATGTGGCCTTGCGTATCGCGAACCTTCAGGCGTCGGCGGCCTTCTACGAGACTTTGGGTTTCGAGCAGGCGTTCCGGTTCGAGGACGGCGGCGCCACATCCGTGGCCTTCCTGAAGATTAACGACCACCAGTTCATCGAACTCTACCCGCGCGCCTCGGACTCCCAGCCCCTGGGCATGATGCACATCTGCTTCGAGACCGGAGACATTGAATCGTTGCGCGCAGAATACCTGAAGCGGAACCTGGAGCCGACGCCCGTCAACAAGGCGCGCGCCGGCAATCTACTCTTTTCCATTCATGACCCGGAAGGACAAGTGCTCGAATACCTGCAGTACCTGCCGGGCTCTCTCCATTTCGAGGATCGCGGCCGGCATCTCGGAGAACGCCGGATCTCGCAGCACCTGGTGCGCACGGTGGCGAACGTACGGGACGTGGACGCCGCGCGGGCGTTCTACGCCGGCAGGCTGGGCTTCGGGGCGGAAGTGGAACTCCAGGCCGCCCGTGCCGGGAACAGGCCGCGCATCGTATTCGGCGTGCCCGACGTGGCACGCGCAACAGACGAGCTGCACCGTCGCGGACTCGTTCCGCAGGCTTCGGCGGGCGCTGTCCGCGTGGTCGATCCGGATGGCGCAGCCGTTGTTTTTACCGCGGCAGCCGCGCCCGGATGGACCAGCGTAGCCGACCGCCTGATCGCCACCCCGGTGGAGGCCTACCCTTTCAACTGGGGTGAAGGCGTCCAGATGATGGGCCTCATGAAGGCCGCCGGCGCGGCGCACGACGGCCGCTATGCCGACTATGTTGAAAAATGGGCGCGGAGCCATGAGGCTCATGACATCCCGTCGCTTCTGGAGATCGGGCCATCGGCTCCCAACGCGGCACGCCGCGGATATTGCGGCCATTGGAGCCCGGGTACTGCCGCGCTATTTCTCTATCAGGACCGGCGCAACCCGGAGCATCTCAACCTGGCACAAGGTGTGGCCGACTTTATCGAAACCGGCGCCGAGCGCAGTCCGGAGGGCGGCCTCGGACATTGGCAGGGAAGCCACCAGTTGTGGGTCGATACCTTGTACATGGCGTGTCCGCTGCTAGCCGGTTTGGGCAAGCTGCGGAATCGGCCCGCGTACATCCAGGATGCGGCCAATCAGATCGTCATCCAGGCGCGCCACCTCCAGGACGGCAAGACCGGGCTTTTCTACCACATGTGGGATTGGCAGACCGGCACCCGCTCTGAGGGCTATTGGGGCCGCGGAGATGGGTGGGTGCTGATGTCCCTGGCGGACACGATGGAGGTAATGGGGCAGCACGATTCGAAGTACCAGGAGATGGCTCTGATCGCTCGAAAACTGTCCAAAGGGCTGGAGTCCACGCAGGATGCCGACGGGCTGTGGCACACCGTCCTCGACGATCCAAGTAGCTACTCCGAATGCTCGGCCAGCGCGATGTTCGTCTATGGCATGCTCAAGCTCGTCCGCTTGCGGGTCTTGCCTGCCACTTACGAAGTCCGGGCGCTCAGGGCCTGGCACGCCATCAACCAAAGGTACGTCAAGGATGGGCTGGTCATCGGCGTCTCCGCCGGCACCAACCCGCAAGGAACCGACGTTTATCGCGCGAAGCCCGTGGGCACCGAAACCTGGGGTACCGGCGCCTACCTGCTTGCCGCCAGCGAAGTGGCCCCTAATTCGAAGCGATAACGGCATGACCGATCTCTGGAAAGACGACGCAGATCTCTTCGCGCAGGCCCGCCGCGAACTCTTTACAGCCGTAGTGGGCGACGTAATGGACAAGCTTGGGTTGCGGCATCAATTCCTGCCGGCGGCGATCCAGCCGCTGGAACGGAACATGGTGACCATCGGGAGGGCCATGACCGTTCTCGAAGCCGATTTCTTCGAGGAAGCCGGCGTGGAAAGCCGCAATCCGGTTTCCGGCCGGCCGTTCGGTTTGATGCTGGACGCCCTCGACGACTTGAAATCCAACGAGGTCTACACTTGCACCGGGGGCACCCCACGCTATGCGTTATGGGGCGAACTGATGAGCACCCGCGCCATTCGCTGCGGCGCCGCGGGCGCGGTTGTGGATGGCTATTCCCGCGATACCCGGGGCATCCTGAAACTTGGCTTCCCCACCTTCTCCCACGGGTCCTACGCGCAGGACCAGGGTCCTCGCGGAAAAGTCGTGGATTATCGGGTGCCGATCGAAATGTCGGGCACGCGCGTCGAACCCGGCGACCTGATTTTCGGCGACCTGGACGGCGTCTGCGTGGTTCCCCAAGCTGCGGAGGAGGCCGTGTTTCGAGAGGCGTTTGAAAAGGCTCGGGGCGAGAAGACCGTCAGGAATGCGCTGGAGCAGGGAATGACCGCGCGCGAAGCTTTCGAAAGATTTGGCATTCTTTGACCTAAGCGAAGACCTTTTAAGGTGTACCCGGTTAGGCGGGCGGTGCCGCGGCGTCCCGTGGGCTTCAGAAGGCCGTCGCTTTGCTCGCCCGCGTACGACAAGGATGGGGCCAAACACCGCGTCGTCAAACTTCGCGCGGACAGTCCGTGGCAAACTGGATCACGCCATGCGCGGCGGGTTGGCCACCTCACCCATTGATTCCTCCAGCCCCGCCTTGCGCCGCCATTCCTCAATGGAGTAAATGGAGTAACGGTGGTCTGGCGCGTTTCCCGACCCCACGCCTACAGATCTCGTGTCGTTAAGTCCGGTCTTCCCGGCAAGAACCTTCATCGCCGTGGGGCCGAGCGTGACCCTGTCGTGATAGGCGAACAACACATCCTGCCAACCCGGCCGCGCCAGAATCCGATGAGATGTCCCGCCGTGGCGTTTAATGGTCCAGCCGATAGGCAGCAACGCGGCGAGCGCCTGCTTTGCCTTCGTAGGCGGCCAATCGTACGATGGTTTCTTAGGCGGCAATGAAGGAGACGTTCATGGGGCCGGGAACGGCCTCGCCATGCTCCAGCCGGTCCGCGATCAAGCGCAAAGCCAGGGCCTGCACCGGTACCGTCGCCTGTTTGCGGGTTCGCCCGTATGCGGTGACGCCTGGCAGGGCCGGGATATCCGCCAGCCAACAGCCATCCTCTTCGCGGTGGTATTCGATAGCCAAAGAGAAACCGGTTGGAGACTTCGGCATGAAATCCATCATGCCACCGATTTGCAAGGTTCGGGGTCCGCCCCCTCAGGGACTGGATCGCCCAGCGGTCTAATTCCGAAAAGGTCATGAATGATATCAGCAGCGTGCGGCCCGACAGGTCGGATTGGTAGAGGATGACAAGGGCGCGTGACCGCGCCAGTCATGGAGTGCCGCGAGCGAGGAAGTCCTCAATGGACTCTTCCTCAGGCCAGAAATCCCCGCGGAGGACCGGACAGGCGGTGATCGGAGCTTTGCCCGGCGTGGCCCGCGGCGGATGGGTCCGTGTTGGGTCGAGACTCCCTTGCTTCGGCGCGGGATGCATGTTACTTGTGGCAGCAAAGAGCCAAACTATGCAACGACGCGATTTTCTCAAATCCGCGGCCGCCGGCGCGGGATTGACCATCCTCAAAGGCGGCACGCTGCGCGGGCAAAATGCCCCCAGCAACAGACTGAACATCGCCCTCATCGGTGTATGGGGCCGGGGAACGGCCCACTACAACACGCTGCTGAACGAGAATGTAGTGGCCCTGTGCGATGTCAACGATAACCGCACCAAGGAAGCGCTGGCAATCTTCCCCAAAGCAAAGGCCTACTGGGACTGGCGCAAGCTGATGGACCAGAAAGACGTGGAGGCCGTGATGATCTGCACCGCCGACCATCAGCATGCCTTCATCGCCAACTGGGCCATGAACCGCGGGATGCACGTCTACTGCGAAAAGCCGATGGGCATCACCGTGGAAGAGGTGCGCACGTTGCGCGCCAACTATCTCGGCAGGAGAAGCAAGCTGGCCACGCAGCACGGCACGCAGCGGCACGCCTACCCCAACTTCGAGCGGCTGCGCGAGCTGATTCTGGACGGCGCCGTGGGCGAACTGAAGACGGTTCACGGCTGGGACAGCCGCCAGCTTCCCCGGCCCGGTTATCCGCAGGCCGAAGGCATGGCGCCTTCGTTTCTGCACTACGAGCAGTGGATCGGCCCGTCGCCCTACCATCCTTACAGCCCGCAATATTTCGGCGGCTCTTCTGGTCTGAATTGCCTATTCTGGAACATGTATCGGGATTTCGGCGTGGGCCAGATGGGCGACATGGGCGCGCATACGATGGATCTGCTTTGGAACGCGATTGACGCGGGCGCTCCGACGTCGGCCGAGGTCGATCAGGAGGTTAGCGACAAGTACAATCCCGATATCTGCCCGGTGAAACTGAAGGCGACCTTCGAACATCCCGCGAATAGCTGGCGCGGACCGATCAACGTGGTCTGGTATCAGGGCGGGTTGAAACCCAATGCGCCCAAGAATTACCTGGACGTATCGCGGATCGCCAACGGCGCCATCTTCGAAGGCACCAAGGGCACCATCCTGGCCGACTTCACCACGCGGGTAATCATTCCCAACAACGACGACGGCGACCTCACGTACTACAAGCGGCGCGCCCCCGGCCAACTGCTTCCGTTGATTGGCGGCACCGGGCAAACGACGCAGGCGCCGGCCGGCGGCGGCCGTGGCGCGGGCGGCAGGCAAGGCGGACGCGCCGGCGCACAGGCGGGCGCCGGCAGAGGCGGCGGGCGCGGTCTTCCGGCGGGAATGACTGCTATGCCCAGCGCCGAACCGGCGGCGAACGGATTTCCGGTGGTTCAGTTCACCGAGCCCGGGGTACCGGCCGCGCTCGGGCTCCCCAATACCAACGTGCAGGCGATTCTCCAAGCCGAACAAAGCGGCCGGGCTCCGGTGTCCGGAGGCGACGTCTTTCAAGCGGAGTGGATCGACGCCTGCAAAGGCAAGAGCAACGGCGCGGTGCACGGCACCAGCAGCAAGACCCATTGCGATTTCGACTATTCCGGGTCGATGATCGAACAGATGCTGCTGGGGTTGGTGGCACACCGGGCGGGCAAGAAGCTGCAGTACGACCCGGCCGCTGGGCGCGTGACCAATGCGCCGGAAGCCAACGACTATCTCAAGCGGCAATACCGGTCGGGGTGGACGCTGAACGGGTAGGAAAGTTAACCCAGTCTCGCCAGCACCTCGAAATTGCTGCCGCAGCGGCGGAACACAGACATTCGCAGCAGCGCGTCATCCAGCCAACGGGCGGCGTGGTAGCCCGCCGCCCAGCCGGGACACAAACCGGCCAGGGGCGACGAGCCGAAGTCGTACATCTCCAGGGTTGTCGTAAAGCCCGCGCGGCGGAAGCGCTCAGCGGTGGACACGGGCTCCAGTTCCCGCTCGTCTTCCGTCTGATACCGCTTCATCAGCTTGGGGATCAGGCGGCGCCCGACCGCGCCCGAAAGGCGGTCGCGGCTGGGGTCCAGGGAATAGAAAACGCCTCCAGGATTGAGCATGGCCTTCAGGCGCGCCGGCAATTCGTCCAACTCGGCATCCGGGAGATGATGCAGAAAGAAGATCGCGATCACGACGTCGTAACGCCCTTCGGCGGTGGCGCCTTCCTCGAAGCGCGCGTTGCGCACGCCCAGTTTCACCGCATCGGCCCGGGCCTGCCGCACGGCCGCGGGTGATAGATCCACGCCCACCAATTCCCGCACGTGGGCGGCGAGCAGCAGTTCGGTGTCGCCGATCCCGCATCCCAGGCTGAGCAAGCGCGAATCCGGCCCCGCCCCGGTAAGCTTCAGGATCCGCGCCGCCATGTGCCGCCGCAGCGCCCGCACCGCGGGCTTGGCGAAATGCTTTTGTGCAAAGCCGGAATACAGCTTCTCGTGATAGGCGAGTTCCCGCTGCTGGACGGAGCTCACGCGGTTTCGGCGGGCTTGGGATGATTCACGAAAGCCACCACCGTGACCAACAGCGAACCGGCCAGCATGGATCCATCGCGCAACAGAGTTTTCCAGGAGATGGTTTCGCCCGGACCGAAGCAGCCGCAGTCGATGGTCATTCCCTTGATGTACGCCCGCACCATCAGCCCGAAGAAGACCAGCAGCAGACCCGAGGTGGCCAGCGTGGAGAGCCGCAGCCAGCGGCCCACAATCAAGAGCAGGCCGACGGCCAGCTCAAACCACGGCAGGGTGCGCGCCAGAATCTCGACCGCCCACATAGGGAGCACTTCATACGACGCGATGCCGGCAGCAAACAAGCGCCACGATTCGGCCAGCTTGGTGTAGGCGGCATACACGAAGATCGCGCCCAGCGCCATGCGGAGAATTAACACTCCGACCCTGACCGCCTTATTTTGTGAGAAGCTCATCCAGGTATCCACGGAACAACTTGCCTTCGTCATTCCAATAATCCCAGGGGTGCTGCTTCAACCGATAAGTCACCACCAGCGTTGGCGTGCTCTTGACAGGGATCTTGAGCCCGGTATCCACATCGTGCTGCACTTCGGCGGGGATGGCCGGGTCCTTCATCAACGCCTGCACTTTCGCCTGTTCCGCGACGGTCAGCACCGCGGCCACCGTTTCCCAGATCTGACCCGTCATAGCCCATGAAGACTGGTTTACGAAGAGTGCGTGGGCCACCTCCTGAAACTTGCCGATGCGGGCGGCGGCGGTCGCATAGGCGGCCGCCTCGCGCGACCGTGGACCGAAAGAGGGGAGGGGGAATTCGCGGCAAACCAGGTAGGCCTTGCCGGTCGCCACGTAGTCCTTTATGATTCCGGGCAGGATGGCTTCGTGCATGTGCTTGCAGTGCGGGCACTGGAAATCGCTGTACATCTCGATGAGCAGCGGCGCCGCGGGGTTGCCCAGGGCTTTGCCCTTGCCGGAATCGCCTGTAGCCGCAAGACAGGACAGCAACACCACCAGTGCGGCAGCGGGAAGTCTGATCATGTTCTCAAACTACTTCAACAGGTCGTTGAGATAGCCGCGGAAGAGGTTGTAGTCCGTCCAATAAGTCCACGGCGTCTGCTTCATGCCCTTGGTGACAAACATGGTAGGGGTTTGGCTGACGCGCAGGGCCGCGCCGCTATCCACATCGCGCTGTACCTCGGAGAGCACACCGGGGTCCTTGGCCAGCGCCAGCACCTTCTTCTGGTCCCCGGATGAGAGCACCGCGGCTACAACGTCCCAGACCTTACCGGTCATGCCCCAAGAGTTCTGGTTCTGGAAAATCGCGTCAGTCACCTGCTGGTACTTGCCGATGCGGGCGGCGGCCGTGGCGTAATAGGCGGCCTCGCGGGCATAGGCGTGTCCATTCAACGGGAATTCGTGGCTGACGAAGTAGACCTTGCCGCTGGCCACGTATTCCTTGAGGATCGACGGCAATATGGTTTCGTGGAGCAGCTTGCAGTGGGGACACTGAAAGTCGCTATACAGGTCCAGGCGGAGGGGCGCGGCAGGGTTGCCGATGGCTTTCGCGGAATCGATCTCCGGACCAATGGCCAGGCAGGGCAGCAGCAGTACCAGGGCGAGTGCAACGAGCTTCATAGTTTCCATTTTACGTGGGAAATACCTGGTTTGGCTAGGGGGGCAAGGGGGGGCCTTGACAGCCTGGGTACCATCGGCATACTCTCCGTCATGACCCATCGCCGCCATTTCCTAACCCGGCGTAGCCGGAACCAAACAGGAAAATCGGTTACGATGCCGCTATGGGCGCCGAACTGTTGACGGAACGCTACCAAGACCAGATCGCCGGGGTTGTTTGCTGCTATGACC
>Ga0075030_100000838_pt1 | contig 27540 bp, 23 predicted proteins | sample LitLauG_LLR_2012_FD_71393 | JGI IMG/M metagenome (GOLD analysis project Ga0075030, IMG submission 71393) | Freshwater sediment microbial communities from Pennsylvania, USA - Little Laurel Run_MetaG_LLR_2012 | ecosystem: Environmental > Aquatic > Freshwater > Creek > Sediment | place: USA...
GCCGAAGAACCGGGCGTCGCCGAAGGTGTAGACGCCGCCGTCGGCTCCCGCCAGCGAGAAGCCGTTACCGGTCGGGGTGCCCGCCATCGCCGAGAACGGCGCGGCGGGGTGCAGGTCGGCCGGGTTGCTGAGCAGTTGAGGCGCCCAGCCAGCGGTGTCGAACCACCCCGGCGCGCCTGCGCCGTAGTAGCCCGCCACGCCGTTGCCCGAGAGGCTCACCGTGAAGGTGTTGGGCACGCTGTTGATGCTGAAGCCGACCACCAGCGTGGTGGCCCGGGCCCCGAAGTGGGTGGGCACGAACCAAACCGCGAGGTGGCAGCTGCCGTTGCCCGGGACGAGCGTGCCCATCTCGGAGAGCCCGGAGATGACGAAGCAGCTCGCCGGGTCGAGCGATCCATCTTGGAGCTGGGCGGGCACCGGCAGGAAGTCGAACTCCCCGCTGGCGGTCAGGACACCTCCGAGTTTCGCGGGGTTCGCGTCGGCATTGGTGACCGTGATCGTGACGGCACGGAAGTGGCCGAGACGGGTCTGGGGGAAGGCGACGGTGGCAGGAGAGGGGGTCAGCGTCGGGACGGTGCCTGCGCCCGCGGGCCGGGCGAGGACGGAGCCAGTCCCGATCGCGGCGAGGACGGCGGCGCCCAGGGCGAGCGTCCGCAGTGCCAAGGCGCGTCCCGGCATCAGGTCCCCGTTCCGTGCGGTCCCCGCCCGATCTGGGCGTCCGCGGAGCGTATCCGCTCCTCGGCGGCCGAGGAGCGGCGCTGACGCGGACGCGCGGTTGCGCAACGACCCTGGCGATGGCAGAATCGGCGGGACATGGCCGCCGCCCGAATGGTGCTCGTACTCCTGACCTGACGCACGTGGCGGCCCTGCGCGTGCGTCAAACGACCTCCCTTCGGGGGGTCGTTTCTTTTTCCCGGATCAGGTTCTCCGAACGAAGGACTCGCATGAAACTCACCGGGGCGCAAGCCCTCATCAAGAGCCTCGAGATGGAGGGGGTGGAAGTCATGTTCGGCCTCCCCGGTGGCTGCATCCTGCCGGCCTACGACCCCATCATCGACTCCCCCATCCGCCACATCCTCGTGCGCCACGAGCAGGGCGCCGGGCACATGGCCGAGGGGTACGCGCATGTGACCGGTCGTCCCGGGGTGGCGATGGTGACGAGCGGCCCGGCGGCGACCAACCTGGTGACGCCCCTGTGCGACGCCTACATGGATTCGGTGCCGATGATCGCCATCACCGGCCAGGTCAGCCGCCCGGCGATCGGGACCGATGCCTTCCAGGAGTGCGACACCGTCGGCATCACGCGCTCGGTCACCAAGCACAACGAGCTGGTCATGGATCCCGAGGAGATCCCCCTCTTCGTCCGGCAGGCGTTTCACATCGCCACGACCGGCCGGCCCGGGCCCGTGCTCCTCGACCTGCCCAAGGACGTGCTGCAGGCCACGATGGAGTGGGGCTGGCCGACCGACGCGGAGGTGTCCGCGTCCCTCCCCGGCTACCGGCCGACGACCCGGGGCCACGCCCGCATGATCAAGGAGGCGGCGCGGCTGATCAACGAGAGCCGACAGCCGGTGCTCTACGTGGGCGGGGGCATCCTGAAGGCCCGCGCCGCGGAGGCCCTCGGGGAGCTCGTCGAGCTGACCGGCATCCATGTGGTGACCACGCTGATGGCCCGGGGCGCGTTCCCCGACGACCACCCGCTCTGCCTCGGGATGCCGGGCATGCACGGCAACTACACGGCCATCACCGCGATGCAGCGCGCCGACCTGCTGATCGCGCTCGGGAGCCGCTTCGACGACCGCGTCACCGGCAAGGTGGGCGGCTTCGCCCCTGATGCCAAGATCATCCACGTCGACGTCGACCCCGCCGAGCTCGGCAAGGTCCGCCAGCCGGACGTGCCGATCGTCGGCGACTGCCGCCTGGTCATCGTCGACCTCATCGAGGCTCTCCGCCAGCTGCAGGCGGAGGAGCCGGCGCCGGACCGCAACGCGTGGAAGAGCCAGATCTCGGGGTGGCAGGAGACCTACCCATTGCACTACGACCAGGCCGAGGACGGGGAAGCGCTCAAGCCGCAGTTCGTCCTCGAGACGCTGCGCGACTCCACGCCCGACGACACGATCCTCGTGTCGGGCGTCGGTCAGCACCAGATGTGGGCCTCCCAGTACTGGCACTTCAACCATCCCTACACCTGGGTCAACTCCGGCGGCCTGGGCACCATGGGCTTTTCCGTCCCGGCGGCCATCGGGGCCAAGGTCGGGCGACCGGACCGCGTGGTTTGGGCGGTGGACGGCGACGGCTGCTTCCAGATGACCGCCCAGGAGCTGGTCACCGCGTCGAGCGAGCGCATACCGATCAAGGTCGCCATCCTCAACAACGCGTACCTCGGGATGGTGCGCCAGTGGCAGGAGATGTTCTACGACGAGCGCTACTCGGAGGTCTACCTGTCCCCCGATCTGCCCGACTACGTCAAGTGGGCGGAGGCGATGGGCTGCGTCGCGCTGCGGGTCGAATCGCCCGAGGAGGTGCAGCCCGCGATCGACAAGGCGAACGAGATCGACGACCGTCCCGTCGTGATCGATTTCCGGACCGACGCACGGGAAAAGGTGTTCCCGATGGTCCCTGCGGGTGCCTCCAACGACGACGTCGTGGTGCACCCGGCACAGGTGCCCGGCGGCGAGCGGGTGGTGCAGTGATGGCCAACCACCACACCGTCAGCGTCCTCGTCGAAAACAAGTTCGGTGTGCTGGCCCGGGTGTCGGGCCTCTTCGCCCGGCGTGGGTACAACATCTTCTCCCTCGCGGTGGCCCCCACCGACGACGAGCGGTTCAGCCGCATCACCATCGTCGTCGACGTCGAGCAGACGTCGGTCGAGCAGATCACCAAGCAGCTGTTCAAGCTGGTCAACGTGGTCAAGATCACCGAGCTGTCCCCGGAGTCGTCGGTCGAGCGCGAGCTGCTGCTCGCCACCGTGCGGGCCAGCGGCCAGATCCGCAGCGAGGTGATCGAGCTGGTCGGCGTCTTCGAGGGTGCGATCGTCGATGTCGGCCGTGACAGCCTCACCGTCATGCTGGCGGGTGCGCCCGACCGACTCGACGACTTCGAGGATCTCGTGCGACCCTTCGGGATCGTGGAGCTGCAGCGCACCGGACGGGTGGCGTTGCCGAAACTGGAGCGGCAGGCGCCCCGCCTCCGCAGCGTCAGCGGGAAAGCGAGCTGAATGATGGCCAACGTGTACTACGAGAAGGATGCGGATCCGAGCCTCATCGCCGGCCGAAAGGTGGCGATCGTGGGGTACGGCTCCCAGGGCCACGCCCATGCCCTCAACCTGAGGGACTCCGGCGTCGACGTGCGCGTCGCGCTCCGCGAGGGGTCGTCGTCCCGGGCCAAGGCCGAAGCCGCAGGGCTCCGGGTGACCTCGATCGACCAGGCGGCGCAGGAGGCCGACCTGATCATGATCCTCGCGCCCGACACGGAGCAGCAGGCCACCTACGAGTCCTTCATCGAGCCGCACCTCGAGCCCGGTGACGCGCTGCTCTTCGCCCACGGCTTCAACATCCGCTTCGGGTTGATCAAGCCGCCGGCGGGGGTGGACGTGGCCATGGTCGCACCCAAGGGCCCGGGCCACCTGGTGCGGCGGACCTTCGAGGGCGGCGGCGGCGTCCCCGCGCTCATCGCCATCGCGCAGGACGCCTCCGGCAAGGCGCGGGACCTGGCGCTGTCGTACGCGCGCGCCATCGGTGCGACCCGCGCCGGCGTGCTCGACACCACCTTCGAGGAGGAGACCGAGACCGACCTCTTCGGCGAGCAGGTCGTGCTCTGCGGCGGGCTGACGTCGCTGATCATGGCCGGCTACGAGACCCTCGTCGAAGCCGGGTACCAGCCCGAGTCGGCCTACTTCGAGTGCCTCCACGAGGTCAAGCTCATCGTCGACCTCATGTACGAGAACGGCATCTCCGGGATGCGCTTCTCGATATCCGACACCGCCGAGTACGGCGACCTCACCCGCGGACCGCGCGTCATCAGCGACTCCGTGCGGGCCGAGATGAAGAAGATCCTCGGAGAGATCCAGGACGGCACCTTCGCCAAGGAGTGGATCGCCGAGAACCGCGCCGGGCGCCCCAACTTCAACCGCCTGCGCCGAGCTGGCGCCGAGCACCCCATCGAGCGGGTCGGAGCCGAGCTGCGCTCGATGATGCCCTTCATCGCCGGCGGGAGCACCCGGCCCCAGGACGTCTCGGGCGGGTGAGCGGCGTGGCGCGGCCGGGGCGTGGCTGACGACGGCAGTACAGCCGACGGCAGCACGGCCGACGGCCGCGCCGGCCGCGCGCTGCGGGATCTGCGCGCCGCCCGGCGCCGGCGGCGCATCGCGGCGTTCGACCCGTTCGAGGCGCTCTATCGCGCCTATGTCACCGGCATCGTCCTCGGCGTCGCCGTGCTCGTCCTGTCGAGCATCATCGGCGACACGCGGGTTGCGGCGCCCGAGGTCGCACGGATCCGGGCCCACGGTGCGCCGTTCGTCGGTCTGGCCGTCGCCCTGGCGTGGGCGGTGGGGCTGCGCTCGGGCGGGCGTGGGGGGCCGCTCGTCGTGGAGGCCGCCGATGTCCGCCACGTGCTCCTCGCGCCGGTGGACCGGGCCCTCGCGCTGCGCGGGCCGGCCATCCGCCAGCTCCGCTTCCTGCTCCTCGTCGGAGGCGGCGCCGGCGCCGTCGCCGGGCTGTTGGCGTTGCGCCGCCTGCCGGGTGCGGGAGCGGCATGGGTCCTCAGCGGCGCCGCGGTCGGGATCCTCGGCGTGGCCGGGGCGTTCGGTGCCGCGATGGCCGTGTCCGGCCTTCGGCTCGGCCGGTGGGTCGGCGGGCTGGCGGCCCTCGCGGTGCTCACGTGGTCGAGTGCCGACGCGGCGCTGCGGATCTCGACGTCGCCGGCCAGCCTGATCGGCGGTCTGGCGCTGTGGCCGCTGCGCGTCCGGCCGCAGGAGCCCGTCGGTGCCGTGGTCGCGCTCGTCCTCGTCGCGGTGGGCATGGCGGTGATCGGGCGTTCGTCACTCGAGGCCTCGGAGCGGCGCGCCGGGCTGATCGGCCAGATCCGCTTCGCCGCCACCCTGCAGGACCTGCGGACGGTCATCGTCCTGCGCCGCCAGCTGGCCCAGGAGCTGCCACGGCAGCGTCCCTGGGTCCGGCTGCGCCGCACGGTGCCCCGGGGCTGGCTCGGGGCCCAGACGGCGCACACCGGCGCGGCGCGGCGGCGGCGCTTCCCGGTGTGGCGGCGCAGCTGGCACGGCATCATGCGCTGGCCGGGGCTGCGCTTCGGCCGGGTCGCCGTCCTCGGGGCGGCTGCCGGGCTCGCCCTCGTGGGGGTCTGGCGCGGGACCACGCCGCTCGTCGTGGTGGCCGGGCTGGCGCTCTACGTCGCCGGTCTCGACGCGGTCGAGCCCCTGGCCCAGGAGGTGGACCACCCGGACCGGATGGCCGGCTATGTGGTCCCCGCCGGCAACCTCTACCTGCGCACCCTGGCCGCGCCGGCGGTGGTCATGGTGGCCGCCGGGGGCATCGGGCTGCTCGCCGCAGCCGCGGTGACCGGCGGAGCCACCCTCACCTGGCAGCTGGGGGGCACCCTGGCGGTGCCCGCCGCCCTCGCCGGGCTCGGGGCGGCCGCGATCAGCGTCGTCAAGGGACCACCGCCGCCCCTTTCCCCGCAGACCGCCATGATGCCCGAGGCCGCCGGTGCCAAGGCGATGGCCCGGTTGCTCTGGCCGCCCATCGTCGCCACGCTCGGGACGCTCCCCATCCTCGCCGCCCGCGATGCCGCGCGTCACCACCACCCGGCATGGGCCAACATGGTCCCGCTCGTCCAACTCGTGGTCGTCCTCGTGGTCGCCGTCGCGCTCTGGGTGCGCTGGCAGGAGGAGGCCCACGTCTGGTTCGACCAGCAGCTGGCGCTCAGCGGGACGGGCGCCTCGGCGGCGCGCGGCTAGCCTGTCGGCGCCGATGCCCGAGCCCGAACCCGTGGAGCCCGCGCTCGTCGCGCACCAGCTCGCCAAGGACTACGGCGACCTCGTGGCTCTGCACCCCCTCGACCTCGTCGTCCCCGACGGCCAGCGGGTGGTGCTCGTCGGGCACAACGGCTCGGGCAAGACCACGTTGCTGCGCATGGTCGCGGGGTTGCTCGAGCCGACCGGCGGCGAGGCATCGGTCCTCGGGTCGCCGGTGGGCAGCATCGACGCCCGAGCCGCGCTGTCCTACCTCCCCGACAGCCCCGTGCTCTACGACGACCTGTCGGTCCTCGAGCACATCGAGTACGTGTGCCGCCTCCACGACGCCGAGGACTGGGAGCGGCGCGCCGTCGCCCTGCTCGACGTGCTCGGTCTCGCGGGTCGCGCCGACGACCTCCCCTCGCGCTTCAGCCGGGGCCTGCGGCAGAAGACCGCCATCCTGCTCGGCCTGATCCGTCCGTTTTCCCTCCTGCTCGTCGACGAACCCTTCGTCGGGCTGGACCCGCCGGGTCGGGCTGCGTTCATCGACCTGGTCGACGAGGCGAGCGAGGCCGGCGCGACCACCGTGGTGGCGACCCACCAGCTCGACTACGTCCAGCAAGCCGAGCGGTTGATCGCGCTCCGGGATGGTGCGGTGACCTTCGACGGCCCCCCGGGCCAGGTCGACCTCGCCGACCTGGTGGGCTGAGCGAGCGTCCGCCGGCACGGCGGGTCCGCGCCGGGCCGGGCGGGGTGGCTCAGGCCAGGTGGCTAGCCACATGGTCGATGCAGGCGGTGAGGGCCTGCACGTCGGCCGGGTCGACCGCCGGGAACATGCCGATCCGCAGCTGGTTGCGACCCAGCTTGCGGTAGGACTCGGTGTCGACGATCCCGTTGGCGCGCAGGACCTCGGCCACCTGGTCGGCCGGTACGGCCGGGTCGAGGTCGATGGTGCCGACCACGTTGGACCGCTGGCCGGCCACGGCCACGAACGGGTGGGCGAACGCGGACGCCTCCGCCCACCCGTACAGGATCCCCGCGGAGCGCTCGCAGCGGCTCGCGCACCACTCGAGGCCACCGTTGCCGAGCATCCACGACAGCTGGTCGGCGAGGAGCCAGAGGGTGGCGAGGGCCGGGGTGTTGTAGGTCTGGTCGAGGCGGCTCTGGTCGAGCGCCACGCCGATGTCCATCGACGCGGGCACCCACCGCTCGCTGGCGGCGATGCGACCGACGCGCTCGATGGCGGCCGGCGACAAGAGCGCGATCCACAGCCCGCCATCGGATGCGAAGCTCTTCTGCGGCGCGAAGTAGTAGGCGTCGAACTCGGTGGCGTCGACCCGCAGACCTCCGGCCCCCGAGGTGGCGTCGACGGCGACGAGGGCCCCCGGCCGGGCCCCGGCCGGCCGGTGCACCTCGCTCATCACCCCCGTCGAGGTCTCGTTGTGGGTGAGGGCGTACAGGTCGATCCCGGGGTGGCCCACCGCCTCGGGGTGGGTCCCGACGGGGGACTCGATCACCTGGGGATCCTCGAGGTGCGGGGCCGTGGCAGCAGCCGCCGCGAACTTGGCGGAGAACTCCCCGAAGACCAGGTGCTGGCTGCGCCGCTCGACGAGGCAGAACGTCGCGGCGTCCCAGAAGACGGTCGATCCGCCGTTTCCGAGCGCCACCTCGTAGCCGTCCGGCAGGGAGAAGAGCGCGCCCAGACCGGCGCGGATCTCCGACACGACCGATTTGACCCGCGGCTGGCGGTGGCTCGTCCCGAGGTAGCTCGTACCGGTCGCGCACAGCGACTGGAGCGCTTCGGGCCGGACCTTGGAGGGTCCGCAACCGAAGCGCCCGTCTGCGGGGAGCAGGTCTGTCGGGATGCGGATATCGGTCGGTGAGGCGGTGGTCACTGTGCCAGCATGGCAGCCAATGGCACGCATCTCTGAACGGGTTTCCTCGGTCGCCGAATCGGCGACGCTCGCGATCGACGCCAAGGCCAAGGCGCTCAGGGCAGCCGGCGAGGACGTGATCGGGTTCGGTGCAGGGGAGCCCGACTTCCCCACCCCTGCGCCCATCGTCGAAGCGGCGGCGGCCGCCTGTGCCGATCCGCGCAACCACAAGTACACGCCCGCCGCGGGGCTCCCCGAGCTGCGCGAGGCGGTGGCGGCCAAGACGGCGCGGGACTCCGGCTTCGCGGTGGCGGCCGCCCAGGTGCTCATCACCAACGGGGGCAAGCAGGCGGTCGACGAGGCGTGCGCCACCCTCGTGGACCCGGGCGACGAGGTCCTGCTCCCGTCGCCCTACTGGACGACCTACCCCGAGACGGTGCAGCTGGCCGGCGGCCGGGTCGTGCCGATCCCGACGACTGCCGCTTGCGGGTTTCGGGTCAGCGTCGAGCAGCTCGAGGCGGCGTGGACACCGAGGACCAAGCTGCTGATCTTCGTGTCGCCGTCCAACCCGACGGGCGCCGTGTACCCCGAGGAGGAGATGGAGGCCATCGGCCGCTGGGCGGTCGAGCGGGGGATCTTCGTGCTCACCGACGAGATCTACGAGCACCTCGTCTACGGCGACGCGCAGCACCACTCCCTGCCGGTGCTCGTCCCCGAGCTGGCCGACCGCTGCGTGATCGTCAACGGGGTGGCCAAGACCTACGCGATGACGGGGTGGCGCGTCGGTTGGATGATCGGCCCGGGCGACCTGATCAAGGCGGCGACCAACCTCCAGTCGCACGCGACCTCCAACGTCTGCAACATCGCCCAGCGGGCCGCGCTCGCGGCGGTGACGGGGGGCCTCGAAGCGGTCGCCGAGATGCGCACGGCGTTCGACCGGCGTCGCCGCACGATCGTGGGGATGCTCAACGACATCCCCGGGGTGACGTGCGTGGAGCCGGAGGGTGCGTTCTATGCCTTCCCGAGCTTCGAGGGCGCCCTCGGGCGGCCGATCCGGGGACGGCAGGCGGCGTCGACCCTCGAGCTCGCCGAGCTCATCCTGGACGAGGCCCGGGTGGCGATCGTGCCCGGCGAGGCCTTCGGCGCGCCCCGATACGCCCGCCTGTCCTACGCCCTCGCCGACGCCGACCTGGCCGAGGGGGTGGGCCGCATCGGCGCCCTCCTCGGCGCCACCGGGTAGCTCGGGCGCATCGGCTCGGTCGCTCCCGGGGTTGACCCCGCGCGGTCCCTATGCTCGGTACGTGGCCCGGCAGCGTCCTCGTGGCAACGGCAAGAAGCGGCGTCCGGCCGCCCGCCCTCGCGTCGCAGCCCGACCTGCACCCTCCCGGCGGCAGCCGGCGGTCGTGCGGGTGGTCGCCGCCGGGTTGGTCGTGGCGCTGCTGCTCGGGGTGTCTCTCGCGGTCGTGCTGACGCTCGCCCACTGAGCCCTCCGGTGTGTGGCGCGGCGCGCGGGGGTCCGCGAGGATGGGTGGCCATGTCCCGCATCCTGGTCACCGAGGAGATCGCCGAGCGTGGCCTGGCCGCCCTCCGCGACGCGGGCCACGAGGTGGACCTCCGGGTCGGCCTGTCGGCCGACGATCTGCCCGCCGCGGTCGCGGGTGCTTCCGCCCTCGTCATCCGCTCCGCCACCCAGGTGACGGCCGAGGTGCTCGCCGCGGGCCACTCCCTGGTGGTGGTCGGTCGGGCCGGGATCGGCCTGGACAACGTCGACGTGGAGGCTGCCACCCGCCAAGGCGTCATGGTGGTCAACGCACCACAGTCCAACATCCTGTCCGCGGCCGAGCACACCATGGCGCTGCTGCTCGCCTGCGCCCGCAACATCCCCCAGGCACACGGCGCGCTCAAGGCCGGCAAGTGGGAGCGCTCCCGTTGGGAGGGCGTCGAGCTGCACGGCAAGACCCTCGGCATCGTCGGGCTCGGCCGGGTGGGTGCGCTGGTCGCCCAGCGGGCACTTGCCTTCGGGATGCGCCTCGTCGCCTTCGACCCCTTCGTGGCGCCCGATCGCGCCCGTCAGATGGGCGTCCAGCTGCTCGGTCTGGAAGAGGTCGTGCGCCAGGCGGACTTCCTCAGCATGCACCTGCCCAAGACCCCCGAGACCGTCGGTCTGCTCGGGGCCGACCTGCTGGCGCTGGCGAAACCGGACCTGCGGATCATCAACACCGCCCGGGGCGGGATCATCGACGAGGCGGCCCTCGCCGAGGCCGTCGCCGCCGGGCGGGTCGCCGGCGCGGGGCTCGACGTGTTCGAGGTCGAGCCGACGACGGCTTCGCCGTTGTTCGAGCTCGACTCGGTGGTGGTCACACCGCACCTCGGGGCCAGCACCCGCGAGGCACAGGACAAGGCCGGCGTGACCATCGCGGAGCAGGTGCTGCTGGCCCTCGCCGGCGAGTTCGTGCCGTTCGCCGTCAACGTGAGCGCCACCGAGGCGTCCGAGACGGTCCGGCCCTACCTGCCGCTGGCCGAGCGACTCGGCCGCCTCTACGCCTCCCTGACCGGCGAGCTCGCCCCGGTGCTCGAGGTCGAGTACCGCGGCCCTCTGGCCGACTACGACACCCGGATCCTCACCCTGTCGGTCCTGAAGGGCCTGTTCGCGGTGGCCACCGAGGAGCCGGTGTCCTACGTCAACGCGCCGCAGCTCGCGGCCGAACGGGGCCTGGAAGTGCGGGTCACGACGGCGTCGGCGTCGCACGACTACGTCAACCTGGTGACGTTGCGGGGCGGCGACCATGCGCTGGCCGGCACCTTGTTCGGGCTCCGGGGCGAACCCCGCATCGTGATGGTCGATGACCACGACATCGAACTGCCGATCGCGCGCTGCATGCTCGTGGTGCGCAACGACGACCGGGTCGGCATGGTCGCGCTGGTCACCTCGCTGGTCGCGGAGGCGGAGCTCAACGTGATCGACCTCAAGCTCGGGCGCAGCCGGCGCGGCCAGACCGCCATGATCGCGCTCTCGCTCGAGCAGCCGGTCGGGCCCGTCCTGCTGGCCCGCCTGATCTCGTCTCCCGGCATCCTCGGAGCGATCGCCATCGTCCAGGACTGACCCCCGACCCGGGCGGTCGCTGCCTACGCTCGCCGTCGCCCCCCACGCCGGCGGTGACCCCTGACGCTGACCGTCGCAGGCGTCAGCGCGCGACGGAGGGCAGCCACGCCGACCGGGCCCGCTCGTAGCCGTCGATCTGATCGACGTGGCGGAGGCTGAGCCCGATGTCGTCGAGCCCTTCGAGCAGCCGGTGCTGGGTGAAGTCGTCCAGCGGGAACGCCGCTTCGATGCCGGCCGCTGGTGCGCTCAGCGTGCGCCGCTCGACGTCGATGGTGATCTCCGTCGTGGGGTCACCCTCGATGGCCGCGAGCAGGGCAGCGCCGGTGGCCTCGTCGACCTGCACGGGCACCAGCCCGGACTTGGTGCTGTTGTTGCGGAAGATGTCGCCGAAGCGGGGCGACACGACGGCGCGGAACCCGTAGTCCATCAGTGCCCAGACGGCGTGCTCGCGCGACGAGCCCGTGCCGAAGTTGGGACCGGCGACCAGGATCGTGGCCCCGGCGTACTGCGGTTGGTTGAGCACGAAGTCCCGGTCGTCGCGCCACTCGCCGAAGAGGCCCTGGGCGAACCCGGTGCGTTCGACCCGCTTGAGCCAATCGCTCGGGATGATCTGGTCGGTGTCGACGTCGGAGCGGTCGAGCGGCACGGCGGTGCCGGAGATGGCGCGAACGGGTTCCACGGTGCTCCTCGGGACTAGAGATCGGCCGGGGTGGCGAAGGTGCCGGCGACGGCGGTCGCGGCCGCCACCGCCGGGGAGACGAGGTGGGTGCGTCCGCCGCGACCTTGGCGGCCCTCGAAGTTGCGGTTGGAGGTCGAAGCGGACCGCTCCCCGGGGGCCAGCTTGTCCGGGTTCATGGCAAGGCACATCGAGCAGCCCGGTTCGCGCCACTCGAAGCCGGCGGCGGTGAAGATCCGATCGAGTCCCTCGGCTTCGGCCTGGGCCTTGACCAGGCCCGATCCCGGCACCACCAGGGCGCGCATCCGATCTCGGATGCGGCGCCCCTCCAGCACCGCGGCGGCCGAGCGCAGGTCCTCGATGCGGGCGTTGGTGCACGACCCGATGAACACGGTGTCGACCGGGATCTCCCGGATCGGGGTGCCGGCTCGGAGCCCCATGTAGGTCAGCGCTCGGGCGGCGGCCTCCCTGCCGGCGAGATCCTCGAAGCTGTCCGGATGGGGGATCTGCCCGTCGATGCGGATGACCTGGCCGGGGTTGGTCCCCCAGGTCACGTGCGGGACGAGCCCACCGCCGTCCAGGGTGACGTCGCGGTCGAAGGTCGCGCCATCGTCGGTCACGAGGCTGCGCCAGTCGTCGAGCGCCGCCTCCCACGCCGAGCCGGTCGCCACGTGCGGGCGACCGTCGAGGTACTCGAAGGTCGTGTCGTCCGGCGCGATCAGCCCGGCGCGCGCCCCCGCCTCGATCGACATGTTGCAGACGGTCATCCGGCCCTCCATCGACAGGCCGCGCACGACCGCGCCGCGGTACTCGATCACGTGGCCGATCCCACCGCCGGTGCCGAGCTCGCCGATGATGGCCAGGATGACGTCCTTGGCCGTGACGCCCTCGGGGAGGCAACCATCCACGGTCACGGCCATGGTCCGTGGCCGTGGTTGGGGCAGCGTCTGGGTGGCGAGCACGTGCTCGACCTCGCTCGTGCCGATGCCGAAGGCAAGCGCGCCGAACGCCCCGTGGGTGGAGGTGTGGCTGTCACCGCAGACGACGGTCATCCCGGGCTGGGTCAGGCCCTGCTCGGGCCCGATGATGTGCACGATCCCCTGACGACGGTCGCCCATGGCGAACAGCTCGATGCCGAATTCCGCGCAGTTGGCGGCCAGGACCTCGATCTGCCTGGCCGAGATCGGATCCTCGATGGGCCGGTCGAGGCCGGTGGTCGGCACGTTGTGGTCCATCGTCGCGACGGTGAGATCCGGTCGGCGCACCTGGCGACCGGCCAGGCGGAGGCCGTCGAAGGCCTGGGGCGAGGTCACCTCGTGCACCAGGTGCAGGTCGATGTAGAGCAGGTCGGGCTCATCTGCAGCCCGATGCACCACATGGCGCTCCCAGACCTTGTCGATGAGGGTGCTCGGTGCCGAGGTCATCTCCCACCTTCCCACGTCGTCGCCGGATGTCCTGTCCCATGATCTCACCATGTGAGATAGATTCCCGGATCGTGGGAGACAGTGTAAGCAGTGTGCGGGTGCTGGACAAGGCCGTGTCGATCCTCGTCGCCCTGGAGGGCGGTCCGCTCCCCCTCGCCGAGCTCGCGCCCGCGGCGGGCCTCCCACGGGCCACGGCCCACCGCCTCGCTGTCGCGCTGGAGTGCCATGGTCTCGTCGGGCGGGATCCGGCTGGACGATTCGGGCTGGGCGGGCGCATCGCCGACCTGGCCCGGGCGGCGGGCGCGGGTCGGCCCGGTTTGGCCGAGGCGGCCCGGCCTGCGCTGGCCCGCCTGCGCGATGCGACCGGGGAGAGCACCCAGCTGTATGTGGCCGACGGGGACCGCCGGGTCTGTCTCGTCTCCCTCGAGTCGCCGCACAGCCTGCGCACCATCGTCGCCGAGGGCGCGTCGCTGCCGCTCGACCGTGGCTCAGCCGGACGGGTCCTGCACGGCGACGACCGGGGGGCGTCCCGGGGATGGACCGAGAGCGTGGAGGAGCGGGAGCGCGGCGTGGCGTCGGTGAGTGCTCCCGTCGTCGTGGAGGGCCGTCTCGTGGCTGCGGTGTCGGTGTCGGGCCCGATCGAGCGCACCAGCCGGCGTCCGGGCCGGCGCTATGGGGCGCTCGTGGCCGAGGCCGCCCGCGCGGTCGAGCAGGCCCTGCGCTGAGGGTTGCCCGAGGTCAGCGTCTGGCGCGGGGGTGCGCTGCCGCCCGACCGGACACCTCGCGGCAGGCCGAGGCGAGGATCGGCACGAAGCGGTCGGGATCCGTGGTGCACACGGCGTGGTCGCCTTCGACGTCATAGGAGCGCGCACCGGATATGCCCGCGGCGAGTCGGCGTTGGCGGAACGGCGCCACGACGTTGTCGGCGTTCGTGACGATGACGGCCGTGGGCACGTCGATCGCATCCAGCCATGGTCCCGCGTCGAAGCGCCGCAGCGCCGCGCCGGCCTGGATCAACGACGCGGGATCGCTCGGACCGATCTCGGACGCCACCCACTCCCCGAAGGGGGAGGCCGCGACGCGGCTCGACACGAAGCGGTCGTGGGCGGCCCGCAGCAGGCCGCCGGGCGAGGCCGTGACCGCCCAGGCCAGGCCGAGCACCCCGGAGGTGAGGGCCACCTGACGGGCTCCCAGAGGGATGAAGCGGGCCGCGGTGGCGCACAGGACGAGACCCTCGACGAGGGCCGGATGGCGCCGCCACACCAGAGCCGCCACCGGGCCGCCCATGGAGTAGCCGACCGGGATGCACCGCTCGATGCCGAGTGCGTCCGCCAGCGCCGCGACGTCGTCGGCGCAGTCCTCCAGCCGGAACGGCCCCCGGCTCCTGATGCCCCGTCCATGCCCTCGGTGGTCGGGCGCCACCACGCGGAACTCGGAGGCGAGGGGAGCGAAGCAGTCGCGCCAGTTGAGGGCCGCGGTCGCGGTCCATCCGTGGAGGAGCACCAACGTGGGCGCACCCGGTGGCCCGGGGAGCTCGCGGACGAAGGTCACGCCCCGCCCGGGCAGGTCTACGGCGCGTCCCTCGGGCAGGATCGGCGCGTGCTCCGGATCGGATCCCATCCCCGAAAGGGTACGGACCCGGCGCCCGTTGCGGGTCGCGCTGCATCCGAGCGGGGACCGCGGCGCCGGGTACGGACCCGGGCGCAGGTCGCCGGGCGCGGGTTGAGCGCGGGCGCGGGCGCGGGTTGGGCGCGGGCGCGGGCTGGGGTCGCGCCAGGGGGGCGGACCTCAGCGGGCCTGGCCGCCCACCGCGGGCTGCGCCTGGCGCGCGGCGCGGTGGCGCTCCCATGCCCAGTGCGCCGCGTCCCTCGCCACCGCAGGGTGGTGGTGCCAGCGCAGCAGCTGGCGCTCGGTGCCGTCGAGGTCCTCGCCGAGCTCCACGAGGCTGAGGGCGAGGAGGCGGCTGCGCCGGCGTTGCTCCGCGCCCGGCGCCACCCCGAGCTCCGCCTCTTGCCAGCGCTCGTGCGCCGCCTGGAGGCCGGGCGGGAGCCGGAGGATCTGGCGGCGCTGCAGCGGAGGGAGCCGGCGTCGCACGCCGAGTGCCCCGTCCGCCTCCATGCGGGCGACGTCGAACTGGACCGTGCGGGTGATGGCTCGGAGGAACGGCGAGTGCCGACCGCCGCGCTCGCCCAGGCCGAGCTGGCGCGCCATCTCGGCCAGGGGGAGATCGAACCCGTCGGGGTGCTCGTCGAAGCCGGCCACCAGCCGTCGCAGCAGCCAGGTGGTCGACGGACCCAGGATCCCGAGCCAGAAGGTCTCGACGTAGCTCGACCGCGGATCGAAGCCGAGCGCATCCACCACCTCGTCGGGCCAGGGGCGCACGGCGAGGTGATCTGCAGGGAACACGAGAGGGGGGCGCACGGGACCTCCAGGCACGACGGTGGCTTCCGAGAGGTTCCATGCCACACCGCTCGGACGTGCGGCCGCTGCACGGCTGGCGACGTCGGTCGTCCCCGGCGCGAAGCTGTCGAGGTGGAGGATCTCGAACCCGCCCGGTACCTCGTCTCGGAGGCGTCGGCGGTGACGGTGCTCTCCGGGGCGGGCATCTCCACGGACTCGGGGATCCCGGACTTCCGCGGCCCCCAGGGGGTGTGGACCAAGGATCCCCGAGCGGAGCGGCTCGCCACCCTGCAGCACTACCTCGAGGACCCCGAGGTGCGGCGGGCGGCCTGGCGCAACCGGGTCGAGTCGACCACCTGGCTGGCCGAGCCCAACGCCGGGCACCTCGCGCTGGTGCGGCTCCAGCAGCACGGTCGGCTGCGGGCCATCGTGACTCAGAACGTCGATGAGCTCCACCAACGGGCCGGCTCCGATCCGGCCCGCGTGATCGAGGTCCATGGCACCATGCGGCGCGCGATGTGCTGGAGCTGCGGCGAGCGCAGCCCCATGGAGCAGGTCCTCGAGCGGTTGCGGGCCGGCGAGGACGACCCGGCCTGCACCCGCTGCGGGGGCATCCTCAAGTCCGACACCATCAGCTTCGGGCAGGCCCTCGACCCTGCGGTGCTGGCTGCGGCCGCGTCGGCCGCCCGCGGGTGCGACCTGCTGCTGGCGGTGGGGACCAGCCTCAGCGTGCACCCCGCCGCGGGGCTCGTGCCGCTGGCCAAGGCGGCGGGCGCCCGGCTGGTCATCCTCAACGCCGAGCCGACCCCCTACGACCGGCTCGCCGACGCGGTCCTGCGCGGGTCGATCAGCGAGCTGCTCCCCGTGCTCGTCTGAGGCGGCTCACCAGCGACCCCGGTGGACCACCTCGGTGGCTGGGCGGTGGCCCCGAGCCAGCGAGGGCGACGGGCGGTCGTTGCCGTCCGGCCACCCGAGGGCCACGGCGCCGATCGGCTTGTGACCCTCGGGGACCCCGAGGTCGGCGAGGAGCTCGTCCTCGCCGCGGACCAGGCCGAACAACAGCGCCCCGAGCCCGAGGTCCGTCGCCGAGAGCAGGAGGAGCATCGTGGCCATGGCGGTGTCGACCAACCAGTAGGGGACGGGCCAGGCCGACTCGTGCTGGCGTCCGAAACCGGCCTTGTCGGGCTCGGCGTAGCGGTCGAGGTAGGTCCGCTTGTGCGCGAGGGGCAGGACCACCACCGGGGCGCGGAGGAGGCCTGGCCAGCTGGGCTCGCTCCGCCACGACGGCTCGCTCACCCGCTCCCAGAACGGCGCCGTCTGTTCGTGACCTTCGAGCACGACGAACGCCCACCCCTGGCTGAAGCCGGCGGAGGGGGCCCGTCGGGCGTGGGCGAGCATGCGGTCCACGAGCTCGGTCGGGATCGGCCGGTCCTCGAAGCTGCGGCACATCCGCCGGCGCCGCAGGACGTGGTCGAGCTCCACGATGGCCCACGCTAGCCAGGGCCCGGCCCGCGGCGCCGCTTCGGGCGGGAATGACGACCGAGCCGGTAAGGTTTAGGTACGCGGCCCCGTGTCAGAGAGGTCCACCACCATGCCCTCGTTCCGAGATCTGCTCCAGGCGACCAAGACCCGCATCCGGGAGGTCGACACCGCCGCGGCGGCCGACGCGCTCGGCCAGCCGGGCGCGGTCGTGCTCGACGTCCGCGAGGCCGACGAGTACGAGCAGGGGGCGCTCCCCGGGGCGGTCCACATCCCCCGGGGGTTCCTCGAGAGCCAGGTGGAGGCCAAGGTGCCCGATCACGGCGCAGCGGTGGTCGTGTACTGCGCGGGGGGCACCCGCTCGGCCTTCGCCGCCGACACCCTCACGCAGCTCGGCTACACGGACGTGGTGTCGGTGGTCGGCGGCTTCAACAAGTGGAAGGACGAGGGCCGGCCCTGGAGCGTGCCGGCCAGCCTCACCCCCGAGCAGCGCAACCGCTACCAGCGCCACCTGCTGCTGCCGGAGGTCGACGTGGCCGGCCAGCAGAAGCTGCTCGGCGCCAAGGTGCTCATGATCGGGGCCGGCGGCCTCGGCTCCCCGGCTGCCCTGTACCTCGCAGCGGCAGGCGTCGGGACCCTCGGGATCATCGACATGGACGTCGTCGACGCGTCCAACCTGCAGCGCCAGATCCTGCACAACATGGATCGCGTCGGCGACCGCAAGGTCGACTCGGCGAAAAAGACCCTGACGACGCTCAACCCCGACGTCGACGTGGTCACCTACGACGTGCGCCTCGGCGCCGACAACGTCATGCAGATCTTCGCGGGCTACGACGTCATCGTCGACGGCACGGACAATTTCCCGACCCGCTACCTCGTCAACGATGCGTCGCTCAAGCTCGACATCCCCGTCGTGCACGGGTCGATCTTCCGCTTCGAGGGACAGGCCAGCGTCTACCTGCCCCACCAGGGCCCCTGCTACCGCTGCCAGGTGCCCGAGCCCCCTCCGGCAGAGCTGGCCCCGTCCTGCGCGGAGGCGGGGGTGCTCGGCGTGCTCCCCGGGATCATCGGCAGCATCCAGGCGATGGAGGCCATCAAGCTGCTCCTCGGCATCGGCGAGCCCCTGGTCGGCCGGCTGCTCGCCTACGACGCGCTCGAGGAGAGCTTCCGCACGTTCCGGGTCAACCGCGACCCGGAGTGCGCGGCCTGCAGCATCCCGGCCGAGCAGCTCGTCATCGCCGAGTACGACGAGCTCTGCATGCCGCATCCGATCCAGCCGCCGGCCTGAGCCCGCCGCCGGCCTGAGCACGGTGGCCGCCGCCGGCGGTCACCGTGCCGTCCCTTCGCAGGAAGGGTGGCCGACTCCCTAACCTTGGTGGCATGGCCAGCGACGAGCGCACCACCGACTCCGGGATCCCGATCCGGGCCGTGTACGGCCCCGAGGACCTCGAGGGATGGGACCCGGTCACGCGCCTCGCCGCGCCGGGCGCCTACCCCTACACCCGGGGTGTGTACCCCAACATGTACCGCGGCCGCCCCTGGACGATGCGCCAGTACGCGGGGTTCGGCACGGCCGAGGCCACCAACGAGCGCTGGAAGCTGCTCCTCGCCAACGGGTCCACCGGCCTGTCGTGCGCCTTCGACCTGCCCACCCAGATGGGCTACGACTCCGACCACCCCCGAGCCGAGGGCGAGGTGGGCAAGGTCGGCGTGGCCATCGATTCGATCGACGACATGCGCGTCCTGCTCGGCGGCCTGCCACTCGACAAGGTCACGACGTCGATGACCATCAACTCGACCGCCGCCATCCTCCTGCTGCTCTACGAGCTCGTCGCCGAGGAGCAGGGGGTGCCGTCGAGCGCGCTCGGCGGCACGATCCAGAACGACATCTTGAAGGAGTACGTGGCGCGCGGCACCTACGTCTACCCGCCCCGCCCTTCGATGCGCCTGATCACCGACATCTTCCGCTACTGCCAGGACCACCTCCCGAGCTGGAACACCATCTCCATCTCCGGCTACCACATCCGCGAGGCCGGCTCGACGGCGGTGCAGGAGATCGCGTTCACCCTGGCCAACGGGATCGCCTACGTGCAGGCGGCGCTCGACGCCGGCCTCAGCGTGGACGAGTTCGCGCCCCGCCTGAGCTTCTTTTGGAACGCCCACAACAACTTCTTCGAGGAGGTCGCCAAGTTCCGGGCCGCGCGGCGGATGTGGGCGACGATCATGACCGACCGCTTCGGTGCAAAGGACGAAAGGAGCAAGCTCCTGCGCTTCCACACCCAGACGGGCGGGTCCACCCTCACCGCCCAGCAGCCGGAGAACAACATCGCCCGGGTGACCCTCCAAGCCCTCGCCGCGGTGATGGGCGGCACGCAGAGCCTGCACACCAACGGCTTCGACGAGGCGCTCGGGTTGCCGACCGAGCGCGCCGCGCGCATCTCGCTGCGGACCCAGCAGATCATCGCCTCTGAGTCCGGGGTCGTCGACTCCGTCGACCCGCTCGCCGGGTCGTACCTCGTCGAGTCGCTCACCGAGGCGGTCGAGGCGGCCGCGTGGGAGTACCTGGACAAGATCGACGGCCTCGGCGGCGCGGTCGCCGCCATCGAGGCCGGCTACATGCAGGACGAGATCGAGCAGGCGGCGTTCGAGTACGCCAAGGCGATCGACGGCGGCGGCAAGGTCATCGTCGGGGTCAACCGGTACACCTCCGACGAGCGCGAGCCGGCCGAGGTGTTCCCCATCGACCCCTCGCTCCAGGCCCAGCAGATCGAACGCCTCGGCCGGCTCCGGGCCGAGCGCGACCAGGCCGCGGTCGATGCTGCGCTGGCGAGGGTGCGCGACGTCGCCCGGGGCCGCGACAACCTGCTCGTGCCGATGAAGGAGGCGCTGCGCCTCCGCGCGACCCTCGGCGAGGTCAGCGACGTCCTCCGGGAGGTGTTCGGGACCTTCACGCCGTCGCGGTGATCCGGGGGCCGTCCGGTACCCTCTGCGCATGGCCGTGCGGTTCGTGATCATCGGCGGGGGCCCGGGCGGCAACACCGCGGCGACCCATGCCGCCCGCCTCGGCGCCGAGGTCGTGCTCGTCGAGCGCGACATCATCGGCGGTGCCGCCCACCTGTGGGACTGCATCCCGTCCAAGACGATGATCGCGACCGGTGGCGCGATGTCCTTCGCGCACCGCATGTCCGGGATGGGCCTCGAAGGTCTCGATCCCCACCTGGACCTCGACGCGCAGCGCGAGCGCATCGGCAACATCGCCACGCACCTCCACCGGTCCATCGTCGACCTGCTGACCAGCCAGGGGGTGCGGATGATCCGTGGCGCCGGCCGGCTCAAAGGCCCCCACGAGGTGGTGGTCGAGACCGACGAGGGCATCGAAGAGCTGGCGGCCGACGCCGTCCTCATCAGCACCGGCAGCCGCCCCCGGATCCCCGATTGGGCGCAACCCGACGGCGAGCGGATCCTCACGACCCGCCAGGCCTACCCGCCGCCGGCGATGCCCGAACACCTGGTCGTGATCGGCTCCGGCGTGACCGGTGTGGAGTTCGTCCACATGTTCACGTCGTTCGGCGCCAAGGTGTCGCTCATCGTGAGCCGCCAGCAGGTCCTGCCGAGCAAGGACGCCGAGGTCGCGGCCGCGCTGGAGGACGAGCTGCTGCGGCGAGGGGTCAAGCTGCTCAAGGGGGCGCGCGCCGAGCGCATCGAACGCTCCCCCGATGGTGTGGCGGTGTTCTGCGACGACGGGCGCGTGGCCAAGGGCAGCCATGCGCTGCTCGCCATCGGATCGATCCCCAACACCGACTCGATCGGTCTGGAGGAGGCTGGCGTCGACGTCGACGCCGGCGGCTACATCACGATCAACCACCACTGCCAGTCCAACGTGGGGCACATCTACGCCGCGGGCGACGTGTCGGGCAAGCTGCCGCTGTCGTCGGTGGCGTCGATGCAGGGGCGCAAGATCGCCGAGCACGTGATGAACCTGCACACCCGGGAGCACCGCCACCTCGACTACGACAAGGCGGCGTCGGCCATCTTCACCGATCCCGAGATCGCCGACGTCGGCCTGGCCGAGGCGGAGGCGTTCGCCACGGGCCGCAAGATCCGGGTCACCAAGGTGCCGTTCTCCGCCAGCGCCAAGGCGCTGATCAACGACCAGCCACGCGGGTTCGTCAAGATCCTCTCGGATCCGGCGACCGGCGTCGTCCTCGGTGGCTCGATCGTGGGCCGCCATGCCGCCGAGCTGATCTCGGTCATCGCCCTCGCGGTCACCTGCAACCTCAAGGTCAGCGACATCGTCGAGAGCGTGCTCGTCCACCCGAGCCTGTCTGAGGCCCTCGCCGACGCGGCCGAGTAGCGAGATGGCCGCCGCCGAGGACACCGCCAAGGACGCCGCCGCCCGGGTGCTGCGCGCCGGGAGCGAGCGACTGGTCGATCTCTCCCACCGCATCCACGCCCATCCCGAGGTGGGCTTCGAGGAGAGCCTCGCCGCGGGCTGGGTGGCCGATGCGCTGAGCGAGGGCGGCTTCGAGGTCGCGCTCGGCGTGTGCGAGCTGCCAACCGCCCTCGTCGCCACGGTTGGCGACGGCCCGCTGCACGTCGGCATCTGCGCCGAGTACGACGCCCTCCCAGGCATCGGGCACGCGTGCGGTCACAACATGATCGCCGCGGCGGCCTTGGGTGCGGGCGTGGCCCTGGCGCCGCTCGCGTCCGACCTGGGCCTCACCGTGCACGTGCTCGGCACCCCGGCGGAGGAGGGCGGCGGGGGCAAGATCCTCATGCTGGGGCGGGGCGGCTTCGACGGCGTCCACGCGGCGATGATGGTGCATCCCTCGCCGCACGAGGCGTGGACCATGCCCTGCCTGGCCGTCAACCACCTCGGGGTTCGCTACTGCGGCAAGGCGTCGCACGCGTCGGCCTACCCCGAGATGGGCGTCAACGCGGCAGACGCCGTCACCGTGGCCCAGACCGCCATCGGGCTGCTGCGCCAGCACATCCGGCCGACCGACCGCATCCACGGGATCGTGACGCATGGGGGTGAGGCCCCCAACATCGTGCCGGCGCTGGCGACGGGGGAGTGGTACGTCCGCTCGCGGACCCTCGCCGAGCTGGCCGAGCTCGAGCCCCGGGTGCAGCGCTGCTTCGAGGCGGGCGCGCTCGCGACCGGGTGCAGCGTGGAGGTCGCTTCGCGCGGCACGCCCTACTCGGAGATGGTCCCCGACGGGCAGATCGGCGCGCTGTACCAGACCAACGCCGAGGCGATCGGGCGGGAGTTCCCCCTCTACTCCGAGGACGCGGCGCTGCGGACCGCCGGCTCGACCGACATGGCCAACGTGTCCCTCGTGATCCCGACGATCCACCCGATGCTCGGCCTGGGCTGCTGGCCCGCCGTCAACCACCAGCCGGAGTTCGCGGCCTACTGCGCCACCGCCGTAGCGGACGCGGCGCTCGTCGACGGGGCGCTGGCCATGGCGTGGACCGCCATCGACGTGTCCCGGCCCGGGCCGTTGCGCGACCGCCTGCTCGCGGGCGCCACCCTGTAGCCCACCGGGCGTCCCTTTCCCCTCTGGTCTACTCGACCACGGCGACCACGTCGCCCGCGCCGACGGTGTCGCCCGGCTTCACCCGGATCTCCTTGACGGTGCCGGCCGTCTCGGCGTTGATGTGGTTCTCCATCTTCATGGCCTCGAGGATGCAGATGGCCTCGCCGATCTCGACGGCGTCGCCCGCGCTGACCAGCACCTTGACGATCGTCCCCTGCATCGGGACGGTGACGTTGCCGCTGCCCGCCGCTCCGCCTCCGCCGTGGGCGGCGGCACCGGGTCGCGGTCTCGGCGGTGTGCGCGATGTGCCGCCCGCCGCCACCGCGACCGTGCCCGCCGCGACCTCGGGCACCCACAGCTTGACCTGGTAGCGGCGGCCGTCGACCTCCACGTCGACATCGCGCGGCACCCGCGGCGCCCCGCCGTCGGCTGGGGCCGGCGCGCCGGCCGGGGAGGCGACCCCGGAGAGATCCAAGCGGTCCTCGACCCACCTGGTCGAGTGCTCGACGGCGACGAAGTCCGGGTGCTCGAGGATGGCGAGGTCGGCCGGGATGGTCGTCGAGACGCCCTCGACCTCCATCTCGCGCAGCGCCCGGATCATGCGGTGGCGCGCCTCCTCGCGGTCCGCGCCCCACGTCACGACCTTGGCCACCAGGTTGTCGTAGTACTGGCTGACCGTGTCACCCTCGTTGTAGCCGGCGTCGGTCCGCACGCCGTAGCCGTCGGCGGTCCGCAGACGGGTGATCCGGCCGGGGGAGGGCAGGAAGCGGCCCTTGGCCGGGTCTTCTGCGTTGATGCGGACCTCGATGGCATGGCCCCGCTTGGCGACCTGGTCCTGGGTGATCGGCAGGGGCTCCCCGGAGGCCACGCGCAGCTGCAGGGCGACGAGATCGAGGCCGACGATCTGCTCGGTGACGGGGTGCTCGACCTGCAGGCGGGTGTTCATCTCGAGGAAGAAGAACTCGCCGTCCTGGTAGAGGAACTCCACCGTGCCGGCGTTGACGTAGCCGCACGCCTCGGCCACCTTGACCGCGGCCTGACCCATGGCCTCCTGGACCGCGTCGGGGATGCCGGGGGCGGGCGCCTCCTCGATGAGCTTCTGGTGCCGGCGCTGCGCCGAGCAGTCCCTCGTCCAGAGGTGGATGCAGTTGCCATGGGTGTCGGCGAACACCTGCACCTCGACGTGGCGGGGCCAGGTGAGGTAGCGCTCGAGGTAGGACTCCGAGCGCCCGAACGAGCTCAGCGCCTCCCGCTGGGCCGATTCGAGGGATTCGGCGGCGACGTCGGGCCCCGCCACCACGCGCATGCCCCGGCCACCGCCGCCGTAGGCCGCCTTGATGGCCACCGGCCAGCCATGGGCCGTGCCGAAGGCGATCACGTCGTCGACCGAGGTGATCACCTCGGTCGTGCCGGGGACGCCCGCGACCTCGGCGCGCTGCGCCGCGATGCGCGAGCTGATCTTGTCGCCCATCACCACGATCGCCTCGGGGGGCGGCCCAATGAAGGTGACCCCCCCGGAGGTGATGGCCCGGGCGAAGTCGGCGTTCTCGGAGAAGAACCCGTACCCCGGATGGACACCGTCGGCACCCGAGCGCGCGATGGCGTCGAGGATCTTGTCCGTGTTGAGGTAGCTCTGCGTCGCGGTCTGGCCCCCGAGGGCGTAGGCCTCGTCGGCCAGGCGGACGTGGAGGGCGTCCCGGTCGAGCTCGGAGTAGACGGCGACCGTCGCCACGCCGAGCTCTCGGCAGGTGCGGATGACCCGGACGGCGATCTCGCCCCGGTTGGCGATCAAGACCTTGCGCAGCACAGCAGGCAGTCTGTCAGGCGTGATCATCGACGAGCGAACCTGCCGCGAGGTGGCCCGCACCAGCCGCTTCCACGAGATCCGCCAGTTCGGGGAGATCGACTCGACCAACCGCTACGTCCTCGACCGGGCGCGCGCCGGCACGGCCGAGGGTCTGGTGGCGGTCGCAGAGCTCCAGCGCGCCGGCAGGGGGCGCCTCGGGCGGTCCTGGACCGCGCCGCCCGGGACGTCGCTGCTCGTGTCGGTCCTGCTGCGGCCGCCGTTGCCGCCGGAGCGCATGCACCTCGCCACGGTGGCGATGGCGCTGGCCGCGGCGACGGCCTGCGAGGAGGTGGCGGGCGTCCGGCCGGAGCTGAAGTGGCCGAACGACCTGGTGGTCGGCGGGGCCAAGCTGGCGGGGGTGCTGGCCGAGACGGACGCCGGCGCGGTGGTCGTCGGGCTCGGCCTCAACGTGGACTGGCCCGAGGGTGCCCTCCCCGAGGGCGCGGTGTCACTCGACCGGGTGTCCGCCGCCCGCGTCGAGCGGGGGCAGCTCCTCGCCGCGCTGCTCGGGGCCCTGGAGGGCCGGTGCCGCCAGCTCGGCGACCCCGGGGGACGGGCCGAGCTGGCCGCCGACCATCGGGCGGCCCTCGTGACGCTCGGTCAGGTGGTGCGCGCCGAGCTGTCGACCGGAGTGGTCGTGGGGATCGCCGAGCAGGTCGACGACCGCGGCCACCTCCTCGTCCGCACCCCCGACGGGGCGCGCCTCGAGGTGGCGGCGGGAGACGTGGTGCACCTGCGCCCTGCGGGGCCCACGACGCCAGCCTGAGTGCAAGTGGCGGATCGGCCTTTGCTGGGCGGGCGGCGACGGCGGCACCCGGCCGACCGGGTACCCTCAGGACCCGTGAATCTCCTCGTCACCGGTGGCGCCGGCTTCATCGGATCCAACTTCGTCCGCCACTGGGTCCGGTCACATCCGGGCGACCGCGTCGTGGCCTTTGACGTGCTCACCTACGCCGGCAACCGGGAGAGCCTGAGCGACCTCGAAGGCCGCCACGTGTTCGTGCACGCCGACATCGGCGATCAGGACGCAGCCGAGCAGGCGCTGCGGGACAACGCCATCGACATCGTGGTCAACTTCGCCGCGGAGTCGCACAACAGCCTGGCGGTCATCGACCCGGGCCGGTTCTTCCGCACCAACGTGCTCGGGACCCAGACCCTGCTGGAGGCGTGCAGGCGGGTGGGCGTCGCCCGGTTCCACCACATCTCCACCTGTGAGGTCTACGGGGACCTCGACCTCGATTCGGACGAGGCCTTCGACGAGGAGACGCCCTACCGGCCGCGGACCCCTTACAACGCGTCCAAGGCGGGCGCCGATCACGCGGTCCGCGCCTACCACGAGACCTATGGCCTGCCGATCACGATCACCAACTGCGCCAACAACTACGGGCCGTACCAGTTCCCCGAAAAGGTCATCCCGCTGTTCACGACCCTGGCGCTCGACGACCAGCCCCTACCGCTGTACGCCTCCACCGAGAACCGGCGGGAGTGGATCCACGCCATCGACCACTGCCGGGCCATCGAGGCGGTCCTCGCCGATGGCGTCGTGGGCGAGACCTACCACGTCGGGACCGGTGTCGAGGCGAGCATCGAGCAGATCGCCGACCGGATCCTCGCCGCGCTCGGCAAGCCCGACTCGCTCAAGACGATCGTCCCCGACCGCCCCGGCCACGACCGCCGCTACCTGCTGGACTCGTCCAAGATCCGCAAGGAGCTCGGGTGGGAGCCCTCCATCGACTTCGATGCGGGGATGGCCGACACGGTGCGGTGGTACGCCGACAACCGGTCCTGGTGGGAGCCGCTGCGCGGCCGGGCGCCGGTCGTCGAGTCCGCATGGCGCGACGCCTCCTCGTGAGGGCCTGAACATGCGGGTGTTCATCACCGGCGCCGGTGGCCAGCTGGGCGTCGACCTGGTGACGGCGACCAACCGCGCCGGTCCCCACCACGAGGTCATCGCCGCCGGCCACGACCGCCTCGACGTCGCGGACCGCGACGCGGTGCTGCAGGCGATCACGAGCACCAGCCCCGACGTCATCGTGCACGCCGGTGCGTGGACGGCCGTGGATGCCTGCGAGGCCGATCCCGACCGGGCGTTCGCGGTCAACGCCCTCGGCAGCCGCCACGTCGCAGAAGCGGCGGGGCGGGCGGGGTCGCACCTGATCTACGTCTCGACCGACTACGTCTTCGACGGGCGGCGCCAGGAGCCGTATCGGGAGTGGGACGCGACCAACCCGCTGTCGGTCTACGGGCGTTCCAAGCTGGGGGGCGAGGTGGAGGTGCGTTGCCTGGTCCCGGGCGCCACCGTCGTGCGCACCTCGTGGGTGTGTGGCGCCAATGGCGCGAACATGGTCAAGACGGTCCTGCGACTCGCCGCCGAGCGCCCCGAGCTGGCCTTCGTGGACGACCAGCACGGGTGCCCGACCTTCACCGAGGACCTGGCCGGCATGATCCTGCAGCTCGCGGCGGCCCGACTCCCCGGCGTGTTCCACGTGACCAACCAGGGTCCGACCACGTGGTACCGCTTCGCCTGCGAGGTGCTCACCGCAGCCGGTGCGGACCGCTCGATCGTCCGCCCCATCACGACCGCCGAGCTGCAGCCGCCCCGTCCCGCGCCCCGGCCGGCCAACTCGGTGCTCGACAACGCGGCATTGCGGCTGCAGGGCATCCCCCTGCTCGCAGACCACCACGAGCCGCTCGAGCGCCTCGTCAAGCAGCTGGCCGCGCCGTGAGCGAGGAGGAGGCCCCATGAGTCGGGTGGCAGTGATCGGTACCGGGTACGTCGGTCTGACGACCGGCGCCTGCCTGGCCCACCTCGGCCACGAGGTCGTCTGCGCCGACATCGACCCGGACAAGGTCGAGCGCCTGAGCGCCGGCCGCATCCCGATCTTCGAGGCCGGGCTGGAGGATCTCGTCGGGGAGGGGATCGGCGCCCGGCGCCTGTCGTTCGTCCTCGGCGCGACGACCGCGGTGCGCGACGCGGAGTTCGTCTTCCTCTGCGTCCAGACGCCCCAAGGTGCCGATGGCGCTGCGGACCTCTCCTTCGTCGAGCAGGCATCCGGCGAGATCGGCCCGGTGCTGGCCACCGGCTCGGTGGTGATCACCAAGTCGACGGTGCCGGTCGGCTCGGCGCGCATCGTCGAGCAGGCCCTCGGGCGCAGCGACGTGTCGGTCGTGTCGAACCCCGAGTTCCTCCGGGAGGGCCAGGCGGTGCACGACTGCCTCCACCCCGACCG
>Ga0075030_100000839_pt1 | contig 27523 bp, 27 predicted proteins | sample LitLauG_LLR_2012_FD_71393 | JGI IMG/M metagenome (GOLD analysis project Ga0075030, IMG submission 71393) | Freshwater sediment microbial communities from Pennsylvania, USA - Little Laurel Run_MetaG_LLR_2012 | ecosystem: Environmental > Aquatic > Freshwater > Creek > Sediment | place: USA...
GAGTCGCGGCGCATCGATAACCAGTTACGCGGCCGCGCCGGCCGTCAGGGCGACCCCGGCTCGACGCGCTTCTACGTCTCGCTCGAAGACGAAGTGATGCGCCTTTTCGGCGCCGAGCGGATCCAGAGCATCATGAACGCCGTCGGCTTCTCCGACGAGACGCCCATCGAAGCGAAGCTGATCACGAAGTCGTTCGAACGCGCGCAGTCGAAGGTCGAGAACCACAACTACGAGATCCGCAAGCAGGTTCTCGAGTACGACGACGTCATGAACAAGCAGCGCGAAGTGATCTACGCGGAGCGTCGCAAGGTGCTCAACGGCGAGTCGCTGCGCGACTTCATGCTGCAGACGCTCCGCGACAAAGCGGAGATGGCCGTCGATCAGAACGCGCCGGAGAACGTGCACCCCTCCGAATGGGATCTGAACGAGATCGTCGCCGAGATGGGGCTGATTTTCCCGATCGAAGGCAAGATCGACGTATCGGAACTCGAGAAGCTCGATCGCGAAGGTATGAAAGCGCGGCTGTACGAGGTCGCGGTCGCGGCGTACGAGCAAAAGGAAGCGGAGCTGACGCCCGAAATCGCGCGCGTGGTCGAATCGCAGTACATCATGCTGCCGATCATCGACCGGCTGTGGGTCGATCACCTCTACGTGATGGACGCGCTCAAAACGGGCATCGGTCTGCGCGGCTACGGCCAGAAAGACCCGCGCGTCGAGTACGAAAAAGAAGCGTACGAGATCTTCGAAGACCTCAAGAACAACATCGCCGACGAAGCGATCAAGGCGTTCTTCCGCGTCGTCATCGAGCCGGCCGATCCGAACGCGATGCCGCCCGGCGCGTTCGATCCGAACGCGTTCGGCGCGCCGCCGATCGGCGTATCGGGCAACGGCCACGGCCCCGAGGGCGCGCAGTTCGAACCGCTGCCGGACGGTGCGCTCGCGCCGCCCGTCGCCGAGCCGCTGCAAGCGCCGCGCCTCGATCCCGCCTACGCGCAAAAGCTGCTCGGCCCGGTGCCGGGCGCCGAACAGAAGCGGCAACTCCACACGAATCTCGGCGACGAAGAGCCGAAAAAGCCGGTCAAGAGCGATAGCAAGGTCGGGCGCAACGAACTATGCCCGTGCGGCTCGGGGAAGAAGTTCAAGCGCTGTCATGGGGTGACGGCCTAGGTTATGTTCCGTCACATCGCCGGACGGGACGGCGAGACGGGTGCTGCGACGAATCGAATCGGCGTCACCGGTGCCCGCTAGCGATTCGATCGCGGCGGCCGCGTTTTACGTCGGACTGACCTCCGGCGTCGCCGGTGCGTTCGTCGTCGCGCGGAGCGTCGTCGAGAAGAGGCCCGGGCGGAGCGCGGGCCTCGCGTTGCTCGTGCTCGGCGCGGCCGTCGCTACCGTCGCTCTCGTGATTTACGTGCGCGGGCCGCGTACGCTACTGCCGTTTTAAGCGAACGCTGACGAGAGGAGCCCTCATGTCGACCGTAATCGAACGCTGGCACGAGATCGCGCGAACCGGTGACGCGGCCGCGCTCGATCGGTTGCTCGACGACGCCGTCGTGTTCGAGTCGCCGATCGTCTTTACGCCGCAAGCGGGTAAGGCGGTGACCGCCGTCTACCTTCGGGCGGCGCTGTCGGTGCTCAAGAACGACACGTTTCGCTACGTGAACGAATGGAACGGCTCGTCGTCGGCGGTCCTGGAATTCGTGGCGGAGATCGACGGCGTGACGATCAACGGCGTCGACATCATCGCTTGGAACGAGGCGGACCGGATCGTGCACTTCAAGGTGATGGTGCGGCCGCTCAAAGCCCTCGACGTCCTCGGTCCGAAGATGGCCGCTGCCATCGCCGCTGCCCGAGAGCAGGCCTCGTAGGAGCTCTCGCCGCTACACTTCGGCCTCGCACTCGGCGGCACGCTTGCGCAAAAAATCCTTATCGCGAGTGTTGTGCGCCAGTGTGAGAGCGCGTTCGAATTCCGCGCGCGCCTCCGGAAAGCGGCCCAACTTGAAGAGCAGATCGCCGCGCACGCTGGGGAGCAGATGGTAACGCGCGAGTGCGGGCTCGGCGGTGAGCGTATCGACGACGGCAAGACCCGCCGCCGGCCCATCGGCCATGCCGACCGCCACGGCGCGGTTGAGTTCGACGACCGGCGAGGGAACGATGCGCGCGAGCGCGCCGTACAGTTCCGCGATGGCTCGCCAATCGGTTTCCTCCGCCTTGCGCGCACGCGCGTGACAAGCCGCGATCGCCGCCTGCACGCCGTACGGGCCCAAGTCTCCGAGGCGTTGCGCCCGGTCGAGCGCGTCGAGGCCGCGGCGAATCAAGAGATGGTTCCACTTGCCGCGGTCCTGATCGAGCAGTAGGATCGGCGCGCCGTCCGGGCCGAGCCGTGCCGGCATCCGCGACGCTTGAATTTCCATCAGCGCGACGAGTCCGTGCACTTCGCGTTCGTTCGTCAGGAGCGCGGCCAGCATGCGGCCCAGGCGCAGCGCGTCTTCAACGAGTTCCGGGCGCAGCACCGCGTCGCCCGACGACGCGGCGTATCCCTCGTTGAAGATCAAGTACACGGCTTCCAGGATCGAGGCGACGCGTCGCGCGCGCTCGGCACCGGATGGAACCTCGAGAGTGACGTTGGCGTCGGTCAGCGCGCGCTTTGCACGCACGATGCGCTGGGCGATCGTCGCCTCCGAGGTCAGGTACGCGCGCGCGATCTCCGCGGTCGTCAAGCCTCCGAGGAGTTTGAGCGTCAACGCGACCCGCGCGTCGGGCGACAGCACAGGATGACAGGCAACGAACATCAGCCGCAGGACGTCGTCGTCGATCTCTTCGAACGATTGCGCGAAATCGGCTTCGGTGCCGCCTGCCGGAAGATCGCGGCCGAGCAGCTCCGTCTTCAGAGCCATCGTCTTGTCGCGCCGTAACTGGTCGATCGCCCGGCGTTTGGCGGACGTCGCCAGCCACGCTCCCGGACTGCGCGGGATGCCTTCGTCCGGCCACTGCGCGAGCGCGGCGACGAAGGCATCCTGCGCGAGATCTTCGGCGCGGCCGACGTCGCGCGTCACGCGCAGCAGTTGCGCGATCAGTCGCGGCGATTCGATGCGCCAAATGGCCGCGATCGTACCGTGGAGGCCGGGCTCGCTCACACGGGCGGCGAGAACGCTTCGCTTACGTTCCACCTCCCTGCAAGTGCTCTAACGTGATGGTGTCGGCTCGCCGCCGTTGCTCGGGCGTCATGAGGTCGGCGAAATCCTCGGGCTCGATCACTTTGCGGATTTCGACGACGGTCGCATCGTCGAAGGGCCCGCGGGAAAATCGCTCGACGACTTCTTCGTGCGACTTTCCCTGGACGATCCAGAAGCCGGCGACGAGCTCCTTCGTCTCGGCGAACGGGCCGTCGGTTATCGTGGTCCGGCCGCCGTCGAAGCGCAGCCGAGTCCCCTTCGACGAAGGCCACAGGCCCTCGGCGGCGATTAAGACGCCGTCCTTGGCCAGCTCCTCGTGAAATCTTCCCATCTTTTCGATCGCTTCGGACGAGGGCATCGTGCCCGCCTCGCTCTCCTTGGTGGCTTTGAGCAGGATCATAAATTTCATGGCGTCGTTCTCCTACGAGCGTGGGTTCTACGCTGAACGTCGAACGGAGCGCGCGTTTTTCGACAAGAAGGCCGGAACCGAGTTCTTTTTCGGCTATAGCGCCCGTCCCCGGCGAGGCGTTGCGGCAGCTCGCAGGCGGTCGCGGCGCCGCGCGGGAAGTCGGGGGGCCATGTCCGACTCGCAGCTGACGTCGATCGCGCGCCTCGAGGATCGCCTCGCCTCGCTCAAGGAGCGTCTTTGACTACGACCGCAAGCTCCGCGCCGTAGCCGAACTCGACCTGCGCACGCGCGACGAGGGGTTCTGGAACGACCCCGACGCCGCGCAGAAGGTCATGAAGCAGCTCGCCGACCTCCGCGAGGAGACGAACGACCTGGCCGACACGGCGCGCACTCTGGCCGACGCGCGCGAAACGCTCGACGTCCTCGGCGACGAAGCGGGCGCGGCGGGCGAAGTGGACGCCCTGATCGCAGCGGCCCAAGAGCGCGTCGACCGGCTCGAAATGGCGGCGAACTTCGATCGCGAGTACGATTCGCACGGCGCGATCGTCTCGATTCATGCGGGCGCAGGCGGCGTCGACGCGGCCGATTGGACGCAGATGCTGGCGCGGATGTACCTGCGCTGGGCCGAGCGCAAAGGCTTCTCGACGCTCGTGGCCGAGGAGTCGCCGGGCGAAGAAGCGGGCCTCAAGTCGATCGCCTTTTTCGTGCGCGGGCGCAACGCCTACGGCATGCTCGAAAGCGAACGCGGCGTGCACCGGCTCGTGCGCATGTCGCCCTTCGATTCGCAGCATCGCCGGCATACGTCGTTCGCGTCGGTCGACGTCGTGCCGGAGATCGCGACCGACGAGAAGATCGATATCGAGATCAAACCCGAAGACTTGCGCATCGAGACGTTCAAGTCGGGCGGCGCGGGCGGTCAGTACGTCAACAAGACCGAATCCGCCATTCGCATCATCCACCTGCCGACGAACATCATCGTGGCTTCGCAGCAGGAACGCTCGCAAATGCAGAATCGCGAGGTCGCGATGACGATGCTGCGTTCGCAGCTCGTGCAGCGCGAGCTCGAAGCGCGCGAAGCGAAGCTCGCCGAACTGCGCGGCGAGCGCCGCGCCAACGAGTGGGGCTCGCAGATTCGCTCGTACGTCTTGCAGCCGTACACGCTCGTCAAAGACCATCGCACGAGCGTCGAAAACGGGAACGCCTCGGCCGTGCTCGACGGCGACATCGACGGCTTCGTCTGGCCGTACTTGCAGCAGCGCCGCCGGCTCGAAGGCGCGGCGCCGTAGCGATGGCCGTCGTCGACGTGGTCGTCGTCTGCTGGAACGATCGCGACAAGATCGCGGTCGCGCTCGATTCGGTGTTCGCGCTGCCGGAAGTCGAGGCGGACCCGCAGTTCGCGCGCGTCGTCGTCTCGGACAACGGTTCGACCGACGGCAGCCGCGAGTACCTGCGCGAACGCTACGGCGAACGCGTGACGATTCTCGAGAACGGGGCCAACCTCGGCTTCGCCGCCGCGTGCAACCGCGCGTTCGCGGCGACGGATTCGCCGTACGTCTACCTGCTCAACCCCGACGCGGAATTGCGCCCCGGCGCGCTCGCCGCGATCGTCGCGTTCATGGAAGCGCACCCGCAGGCCGGCATCGCGGGCTCGCGCATCTACAATCGCGACGGTTCGATCCAGGAGTCGTGCGGCGAGTTCGATACGTGGCTCGGCGCGTATCTGCGCTCGAGCGCCTGGGGCGAGTGGCCGGTTCTGCGCCGTTTCGCGAACGGCGCCGAGCTGCGCCGCTGGGGTCACAAGACCGAACGGCGCGTCGACCTCGCCGTCGGCGCGGCGCTGTGCATTCGCCGCACGCTGCTCGAGCGGATCGGCGGATTCGACGAGCGCTACTTCCTCTACCACGAAGAAGTCGACTTCGCGAAGCGGGCGGCCGCCGCCGGTGCCGAGTCGTGGTACGTTCCCTCGAGCGAGGCCGTGCACGAAGGGATGGGCAGCGCGCGCGGGCAGTACAGCGTCGAAGCGCGCAAGCAGGCGTCGCGGCGCAAGTACTGGATCGCGCACCACGGCCGGCCGTGGTACTATGCGCTGGTGGCCGCGCTCGTCGGACGCTACGTTCTCTACGCGCTCGCGCTCGTCGCGCTCGTCGTCTCGGTTCGCCGTGCTTTCGCCCGTTCGTAGCGGCCCGGCGATCGCGCCCGAGGCGGTCGTCACCTTCGACCGGCTCGACGGCTTCCGCGTCGTCGAAGCGCTCGGCACCGTGCGCGGCGAGGGCGCGGTGGCGCGCAACGTGTTTCGCGCGACGTTTCGCACGATCGGTTCGCTGATCGGTCTCACGCCGATCAATTACCTCACCGATGCCGAACGCGCGCGTTCCGACGCGCTCGCGGCGCTCGTGCGCGACGCGGAGGCGCTCGGCGCGAACGGCGTCATCAACGTGCGCTTCGATGCGAACGAAGTCGACGGCGGCACGCGCGTGCGCGCCGAAGGGGACGCGGTGCTGCTCGATCCGGCGCCGGGTTTCGTGCCGTGAGCGTCGCCGAGCGCGCCGCGCGCGAGCAGCGGCTCGCCAACGCCGCGGCGGCCGTCGCGCGCTGCGTGCGCTGCCCGGAACTCGTGGCGACCCGGCGCACGACGGTGTTCGGTGAAGGCGATTCGTGCGCGGAACTGGTGGTGATCGGCGAGGGTCCCGGCGAAACCGAAGACGAGCTCGGCCGGCCGTTCGTCGGCCGGGCGGGGCAGTTGCTCGACAAGATGCTGCTCGCGATCGGCTTGCGCCGCGAGGACGTGTTCATCTGCAACACCGTGAAGTGCCGGCCCACGTTCGACGACGGCGTGCGGCTGCGCAACCGGCCGCCGACGCCGCTCGAGATGAGCAACTGCCGGCCCTACCTCGACCTCCAGCTCGAAATCATCGCGCCGCGCGCGATCCTATGCCTCGGGGCGCCGGCGGCCAAATCGTTTCTCGGACCGAAGTTTTCGATCTCGCGGCAGCGCGGCCAGTGGTTCGACGGGCCGAACGCCGTGCCGCTGATCGCCACGTTCCATCCCGCCTACATCTTGCGCACGACCGGCGGCGAGCTCGAAGCCACCAAGCGCCTCGTCTGGAACGACCTCAAGCGCGTGCGCGCCAAGCTCGACGAGCCGCCGGCCGCGCCCGCGCCCGAGCCCGTCGAGCAGCCGTCGCTCTTCGAGTGACGGCGTGGTATACTCTAGGGTTGTGACTCGCCCTCCCCAAGAGATCTGGCTCGATGAGAAGGCGCGCCGCGCCGGCTACGACGGCGTCGCGGCCTTCGCGGCCGCGCACGCCCTCAAACCATATCGGCTCGGCCAATTGTATCGCGCCGCGACGCGCGAGCTGCTGCCGGACGTCGAAGCGATCACCGTGCTGCCGTTGCCGTTGCGCTCGGCGCTCGCGGCGGAGCGCTTCGACCTCGAGTCGGTCGAGCCGGTCGTGGTGCAGCGTTCGAACGACGGTCAAACGTCCAAGGGACTGTTCCGGCTGCACGACGGCAATGAAGTCGAAGCGGTGCTGATGGAGCACTTCAACGATCGCACGACCGTCTGCATTTCGAGCCAGGCCGGCTGCGCCTACGCCTGCGCGTTCTGTTCGACGGGTCAAGCCGGGTACACGCGCAACTTGAGCGCGGTCGAAATCTTCGACCAGGCGCGCTTCTTCGCACGCGAACTCAAGAGCCGCGGCAAGAAGATCACCAACGTCGTCTTCATGGGCCAGGGCGAGCCGTTCGCCAACTACGACGCCGTGATGGGCGCCGTCGCGCTGCTCAACGATCCGAACGGTTTCGGCCTCGGGCACCGTCACATCACGATCTCGACGGTCGGCCTCGTTCCGCAAATCGAGCGCTTCGCGGACGAGGGCATCCAGGTCAATCTCGCGATCTCGCTCCACGCGCCGACCGACGCGTTACGCGGAAGCATCATGCCCGTGAACCGCAAGTTCGACGTGGCGGAACTGATGCGCGCCTGCGATCGCTACGTCGCCAAGACGAACCGCAAGGTGTTCTTCGAGTACGTGATGCTCGAGGGCCTCAACGACGACGACGCCGCGGCCCGGGCGCTTGCGAATCTGATGCGTGGGAAACTGTACCACGTGAACCTGATCCCGTACAACGCGACGCCCGATGCGCCGCTGCGCGGCACGGCCGACGTGCGCATTCGTGCATTCCAGCGGATTCTCGACGACGCCGGGGTTCCGACGACGGTCCGCACGCCGATGGGCCGCGATATTGCGGCCGCTTGCGGGCAACTGCGCGCCGAAACGCAACCGAAAGCGCGTAAGACGGCGACGATCGGAAAATGACGAGGCGCCGCATTGCTGCGGCGCCTCGCGCGCTGCGATGTGTCTGCAGGCTTGATACGAAGCCAGGATACCACATCGACAGCAGCTTCGCAACGGGCGTGCCGTGGCGGCTGGAGCGCCCGGGAATCGAACCCGGTGCTGCACGGTGTATCAAGCCTGCAGTCGACACCATCGAGGCGCCCCAGCGCATTTCAATCCCTCTTCCAATTGCAAATGGCAAGGGGTGCAATAACCTTCGTGCCTTTCAATAGTTAGTCGCGATGGCCGAAAAAATGGCGGGCGACCAACATTGCAGGCTAGGACTCGTCGGATTTCTACGAAAGAAGATTAGTCTCGCACTTATCTGTAAAGGGGTTTAACGCCATGAAGCCTTCTATCGCGCTTCTGATCGGGCTGTTCTTGGGTGCCAATTCGGGGGCCGCGCTGGCTGCCGACACGGGCTCCGCCACGATCGTCACCCCCGACAACATGCACTGGGTGGCTGCGACCGGCGCCGCCAAGGGCAGTTTCAACGCGGTTCTGACCGGCAATCCGCTCAAATCCGGAACGTCGGTGATTCGCGTTAAGATGCCGGACGGCTATACGAATAAGCCGCACTATCACGCACATCCCGAATATATTACCGTTATTTCGGGATCGCTCATGTTCGGAACCGGCGACACGATCGACAAATCCAAGGCCACCATGATTCCCGCGGGTTCGTTCATTTACGTCCCGGCCGGCTTGCACCACTGGTCGGTTACGCAAGGGGCGACGATCGAGCAAGTGGGCGGCGAAGGCCCCCTCAACAACATTCCCGTTAAGGCCGCAGCGATGTAATCGCGACGGACGCAGCTCCGGGATAATAGGCGAGGCGCCGCATTACTGCGGCGCCTCGCGCGCTTTGGTGTGTCTGCCGGCCTGATACGAAACCAACAATAGCACACCACCTGCGTCTTCGCAACAGTAACCTGCGCGGCTGGAGCGCCCGGGGATCGAACCCGGAACTGCACGGGGTATCAGACCGGCAGTCGACACCATCGAAGCGCCCCAGCGTGCTTCAATCCCTCGGTAGGCGGGTTACCGCAAGAGGGTGTATTGAAGCGGTTCGCCGCCGCGCCGCACGCGTGGTCGGCTTGCGGTCGTCGTAACGGAAAGGAGCCGCCCTCCAATGGTACCGATGCTTCTCTCGACGATCGTGTGGGCGAACTCGACACCGCAGGCTGCGGCGCTGCGGGTCGTCGCTTTCGGCATGACAAAGCCGCCGATCGTGCGCCGCGTCAATATCGTCGGACGCTACGCGACCGTCTTGACGAGCGGAGTGCGAATCGGAAGCGACACTTTGAGGGCTCCCGTGCTCGTCGAGCATTTCTCGTTTGGCTGGCAGGCGCTCGATTTGCTCAATTTCAAGTGCAACTTGGAGTCGCATAAACTGCCGCGATCCGTGGAAGCCGCGCTGATGCGGGGCATGCCGAAGCCGCAGGACGACTCGCCGTGCAACGGCTTGCGGGATGCCGGTCGGGCCGCGGACGTGGCAGCAGTTCGGGCCCTGATGGGGACCAAAGCATTCATCCCCTGGGTCGTCGTGGCGGGTGATTGGGCAATGGGGCAGTGGTATTCAGCGCCCGGTGGAGAGACGCTGTTCCGCCGACGCGGCGGTGTTTGGAAGCGTGTCGACGGCGGCGGTGGTGCGTTCGGCGTTCCGGAGATGCGCCGCGACGGCGTACCCCAAGCGGACTGGTGCAAATTCAACGTCTATAATGCGAAGTGCCCGTCCTAAAACCCCTCATCCATCTCTGCGCCGCAACTTCGCTAGCCTACGCCCTGCGCGCCGCGAAATTCGCCGCGTCGTGGGTCGACTTGCCGCTGCTGGCCGCGCCGCCTGACAAGCCGCTGCCGGCGCTCTCGATCGTCGTGCCGGCGCGCGATGAAGAACGCTCGATCGAGGCGTGCGTCCGTTCGCTGCTCGCACAGGAGTGGCTCGACTTCGAAGTGATCGTCGTCGATGACCGTTCGACCGACGCGACGCCGGAAATTTTGACGCGTCTGGCGAGCGAACACGCGCGCTTGCGCGTCGTGCGCGGCGAACCGCTGCCGCCCGGCTGGATCGGCAAGCCGTGGGCGCTCGTGCAGGGTGCGCGCCACGCGCGCGGCGAGTGGCTGCTCTTCACCGACGCGGATTCGACGCACGCGCCGCGCGGCGCGGCCTCGGCGTTGTGGTTCGCCACGCGCGGGGGCTTCCACGCGCTCTCGATCGCGACGCACCAAGAACTCGGCACGTTTTGGGAGCGCGCCGCGTTGCCGAGCATCTTGGGCACGATCCTGTTCGTCGCGGGGCCGCTCGCGGAGATCAACGATCCCGCGACGCCGAACAAGGCGGTCGCGAACGGCCAGTACATTCTCGTCGAGCGCGAAGCGTATCGCGCGCTCGGCGGCCACGAAGCGCTGCGCGCCGAGATCGTCGAGGACGTGATGTTCGCGCGCCGCCTCAAGGCCGACGGCCGTTTCCGCTTCGTGCTCGCGGGCGGCGCGCAGCTGGCGAGCGTGCGCATGTACCGCTCGGCGCGCGAAATCTGGGCGGGCTTCACGAAGAACGTCTTCGTCGGCGCCGAGGGCGACGTGCGAGCGCTCGGCGGCGGCGCGATCTTTCTGGCCCTGATCTCGTTCGTGCCGCCGCTTCTGGCGCTACGGGCGCTCGCCACGGGGCGTTACCTGCTGGCGGCCGAAGCCGCCGCGTGCGCGCTTGCGAACGTCGCGACGTCCGGCTGGGGGATGCGGCGCGCGCACTTTCCGCGCCGCCTCGCCCTGTTGCAGCCGCTCGGCATGGCGTTTTTTGTGGCCGTCATCGGCAACTCGACGTGGCGCATGTTGAGCGGCCGGGGTGTCGAGTGGCGCGGCCGCACCTACGGGGGAGGCGGGGACGCCGCCGAGACCTAACTCGGCCGCATGACGACGAACGAAGCGGCGCCGCGGGTGACGATGGAAGAAATTACCGCGCTCGCCAAGCGGCGCGGATTTATTTTCCAATCGAGCGAGATTTACGGCGGCATCGGCGGATTTTTCGATTACGGGCCGCTCGGCGCGATCCTCAAGCGCAACGTGAAGGACGCCTGGTGGCGCGAGATCGTCGAGTTGCGCGACGACGTCGTCGGTTTCGATTCGTCGATCATCATGCACCCGAATACCTGGGTCGCCTCCGGCCACGTCGCGCAGTTTCACGACAAGATGGTCGATTGCAAGAACTGCAAGCACCGCTTTCGCGCCGACCACCTGCCCTCGCTCGCGAAGTGCCCCGATTGCGGCATGAGCGACACGCTGACCGAGCCGCGCAACTTCAGCCTGATGATGCAGACGGCGATCGGGCCGATGGAAGATTCCGCCTCGCGCGCCTACCTGCGGCCCGAGACGGCTCAGGGCATCTTCGTCAACTTCAAGAACATCTACCAGAGCGCGCGCAAGCGGCCGCCCTTCGGCATCGCGCAGATCGGCAAGTCGTTCCGCAACGAGATCACGCCCGGCAACTTCACCTTCCGCGTACGCGAGTTCGAGCAAGCCGAACTCGAATACTTCGTTCCCGACGACGGCAACGACCTCAAGTGCTACGAAGAATGGGTGCAGGCGCGCAAGCAGTGGTACGCCGATTACGGCGTCAGCCCGGAGCGCCTGCGCTTCTACGAACTCAGCGAAAGCGAGCGGCCGCACTACGCGCGCGCCGGAACCGACGTCGAATACCTTTTCCCGTGGGGCTGGGGCGAACTGGAATCGATCGCGCATCGCGGCACCTACGACCTCGACGCGCACATGAAGCTCTCGGGCAAGGATCTCACCTATTTCGACGAAGCGACCAAGTCGAAGTACACGCCGATCCTCATCGAGAGTTCGGCCGGCATGGACCGCACGACGCTGACGATGCTGATCGACGCCTACGTGACGGAGACGGTCGTCGATGCCGAGAGCGGTAAGGAATCGACGCGCGTCGTGCTGCGCTTCCATCCGAAAATCGCGCCGGTGCAGGCCGGCATCTTTCCGCTGGCGCGCAACAAGCCCGATCTGGTCGAGCGGGCGCAGCACATCGAACGCGGCCTGCGGCCGCACTTGCGGACGCAGTACGACGAAGGCAACGTCGGCCAGTTGTACCGCCGGCAGGACGAGATCGGCACGCCGTTCTGCGTGATGGTCGATTACCAAACGCTCGAGGACGGCACGGTGACCGTGCGCGATCGCGACTCGATGCGTCAGGATCGCGTCGACGCCGCGCAACTGCGCGCGTATTTCACGGAGCGCCTGTAGGCCGCCGTGCAGATTCGCACGCTCGACGAAACCTTCGCGATCGCGCGCTTGCCGGCCGCGGCGACCGTGCCCGATTGGGTGCGCGGGCGCGACCTGATCGCCGTCGTGCGCACGCGCGACGAGCTTTCGATCGTGTGCCGCGAAGACGCGATCCCGGCCGACGTTGCCGAAGTCGAACGCGATTTCCGCGGCCTCGTCGTGGTCGGTACGCTCGATTTCAGCGCCACGAACGTCCTGGCCGGCTTGACGGTGCCGCTCGGCGCGGCGGGCATTCCGATCTTCAACATCTCGACCTTCGACACCGACTACATCCTGATGCGCGCGGCCGATCTCGATCGCGCGAAGGCCGCGCTCGTCGCCGCAGGATACGACGTCCGCTGAGGCCTTAAGGCGCGAGCGTCCCCGATTCGTCGATCAGCGTGAGGTTGGGGTTGTAGTAGGGGTCGCGGAAGCGATCGCTGTGCCAGCGTTCGGTGAAGAGCGTCCGTTCTTCCAAGCGCCGCCGGCGTTTGGCCGGGCTGTCGGCGCCGCCTCGCGATTTCGATTCGTAGTGGACGAGTTCGGCATGCGGCACGTAGACGTTCCGATAACCGGCCGCGCCGAGCCGCAAACAGAAATCGACGTCGTTGAATTCGATCGCGAAGGCTTCGTCGAAGCCGCCGACCGCCTCGAACGCGTCGCGGCGCACCATGAGGCACGCGGCCGTCACCGCGGAGTAGTTGCGGATCGAAAAGAGCGCGCCGCCCGGGCCGGGATCGTCGGGCGCGGCGAAGCGATAGACGTGGCCGGCGAGTGCCCCGAGGCCCACGACCACGCCCGCGTGCTGCACCGTGCCGTCGCCGTAAAGCAGCCGGCAACTGACCGCGCCGACCGGCGGCCGTTGCGCTTGTTCGAGCAGCGCCTCGAGCCAGTCCGGGGTGAGCACTTCGGTATCGTTGTTGAGGAAGAGCAGATAGGGGCCGTCGCTCGCCCGCGCGCCGGCGTTGACCAGTCGCGAGAAGTTGAACGGCTCGTCGACGCGCAGCGTCTTGAACCGCAGCGGTTCCCGCTTCGTCCAAGCGGCGAGCAGCGCGGCGGTGTCGCTTTCGACGCTGCCGTTATCGACGAGCGTAACCGCGAAATCGCCGTACGTGCTGCGCGCGAAGACGCTCTCGAGGCAACGCCGCAAGTCGTCCGCGAGGTCGCGCGTCGGCAGAACGATCTCGACGCGCCCGGGTTTGGTCAGCGCGTACCGCACGACGGCGCAGGTTCCGCGGAAGGGCCGGACGCGACCGCCCTCGCCGCGCCGTTCGAGCGCGGCTTGCACGGCGCGCGCGTCGTCGTCGCGATAATCGGCGAGCGGCAGCCGTTCGCTGTAGAGCATGCGCGGCCGGTGGGCGACGGGCGTTCCGCGTTCGCTCACGCGTAGCGCGAGGTCGTAGCGCGGATCGGCGAAACCCGTACCGACGCCGCCCGCAGCAACGACCGCGGCGCGTTTGAAAAACACGAGCCGCCCCGTGTACATCGCGGCGGCGAACGCGTCGGGCGACCAGTCGGGGCAGCAGACGGGCCCGCTGCGCGCTCCGGACGCATCGATCGCGTCGCGGTCGCCGTAGAGCAGCTCGGCATCGGGTTGCAGGTTGGCGCCGAGCGCGACTTCGAAGGCGGCGTCGGGCGCGAGCAATTCGCGCGGGCCGACGAAGGCGATCCAATCGTCGTCGCTTGCGGCGAGCCCGGCCGCGAAGCGCGCGGCGGCGTCGGGCGCGTTCGCGGCGAGCGACGACGTGGCGAGCGTGCGCGCCCAGGGGTAGAGCTGCGCGCGCGCCCGCGCGAGCGCAGCGTCCGCGTCGCCCGCGGCGTCGTCGACAACGAGCGCGATCGTCGGACGGTGCGGCAGCGCGCGCGCCATCTCGCGCAACCGCTCGAACTCCGCGGGCCGCGTGTCGTGTTCGAGCAGCCAGCGGGCGTACGGGTCGTCGGCCGCCATCGCCTCGACGAATTCGCGCTCGGGAATCGGCGGCGGCGCCGGATCGTGGACCGCCCCGAAGCGTCGCTTGAAGGCGAAGTATGCCGCGCGCAGCTTCCAAAAAAAGCTGCCTTCCACGAAATCCACCCGCTCGCGCATCGCCGCGAGCAAGCGTTGCAGCGCCGCGACGTGACGGGCTTCGGGCGGCACCGGCGGATCAGCCGGCGAGGACGGGCTGTTCGGCCGAGGCGTGTAGTTCGCGATGGTAGGCGGCCACGACGTCGGCGGCGTCGCCGTGCATCCGCAGCGCCCCGCGATCCATCCAGATCGCGCTATCGCACCACGTCTTGAGCGTGCCCGGTTCGTGCGTCACCAGCACGATCGTCTTGCCCTGCTCCTTGAATTTGCGCATGCGCGTCAGGCACTTTTCGGCAAACGATTCGTCGCCGACCGAGAGCACTTCGTCGAGCAGCAGGACGTCGGGATCGACGCTGACCGCGATCGAGAACGCCAGCCGCATGTACATACCCGAGGAGTACGTGCGAATCGGGACGTCGATGAAATCTTGCAGTTCGGCAAAATCCACGATCTCGTCGAAGCGCGCCTCGATTTCTTTGGGGCTCAGGCCCAGGACGAGTCCGTTGATCTTGACGTTCTCGCGGCCGGTCATGTCGGGGTGGAAACCGACGCCCAGACTCAAGAGCGGCGCGATGTCGCCTTGAATGGCGATCGATCCCGCGTCGGGTTTGTAGACGCCCGCGAGCAAGCGCATCAGCGTGGTCTTCCCCGAACCGTTGCGGCCGATCAGGCCCAGCGTCGAACCGCGGGGCACGCGGAAGCTGACGTGCCGGACGGCGTCGACGTAGCGCTCCTCGCGGCGCTTGCGCTTGAGGAACTCGAACCGAACGATCGCCTTCTTGAAACTCGCTTGCTTGGGGATCGTCATCAGCCGAAAACGTTTCGAGATGTTGTCGACGACGATCGCGTCGTTGCTACCGTTCATACGTAATCCGGGAGCGCGTCTTTGTAGCGCTCGAAGACGTAGCGGCCGGCGAAGAAGACGGCGATCGACACGATCAGCGCGTACGTCGTCAGTTTCCAGCTCGGCAGCATGTCGTAATAAAAAATGCGCTGGTATCCCAGGATGATGGGCGCCATCGGGTTGAGGAACAAGAACGGCCGCAATTTTTCAGGCACCGCCGAGATCGGATAGAAGATCGGGGTCAAGTAAAACAGCAGCTGCAGAACGATCGCGACGAGCTGCTGCAGGTCGCGGAAGAACACGTTGAACGTGGCCAGCAGCAGCAACGTGCCGATCGTCAGCAAGAACTGGATGCCGATGAGGACCGGCAGAACGAGGATCGGCCAGCCCACGTGCATGCCGAAGATAGCCGCGATCGCCAGCAGAATCGGCAGCGAAAGCAAGAAGTTCACGAAGTTCGAGAGGACCGGCACGACGACCAGAATCGCGGGTGCGAACACCGCTTTGCCGACGTACATCCCGCCGTCGACGATCGAGCTCGTCCCGAGCGATACGGCGGTCATGAACCATTGCCACGGAATGAGACCCGTTATCAAAAACACCGGGAACGCGGCGATGCCGCTCTTGAAGTAGACGCTGAAAACCAGCGTGTACACCGCCATAAAGAGCAGCGGGTTGAGCAGCGTCCACACGAAGCCGAGAACGGACCCGCGATAGCGAAGCACGAGGTCCTGCACGACGAGTTCGTACAGCAACCAGCGGGACCGGTAGAGGGAATGGACCAACGTCGGTAAGCCTTTGCGTTTTCGGTATCAAGACGACGGAACGTGCGCTCGCAGAACAGTCTTGTGTGGCCGATTCAAGCGGCCCTGCCCTCGCCCGTCGTGAAAGCCGGGCGCAACGGAAATCTTCATTTCGCCTTTATTTTGCGGCGAAATCGAGAGCCGCACGATCGTCGGAAACAAGAAGATCCCCTCGCCGTCGCGCGCCACGACCGCAATTTGCAGGCCGTGCGCGCCCGCGCCGATGCGGTCCGCCCCGATGCGAACGTCGAATCCGACGTTTGTAAGCGACGGCGTCCGGTAAAAGCGCGCGACGTCGGCGCGCGCGGCCCCGTATGCGTCGCTGACGTCGATCCGGCGCGTGCCGTCGACGACGAGCAAGAGCCCGGCGCCCGGAGCGCGGGCGTCGGGATCGCCGCACCAACCCGTCATTTCCAGCACCTCTCGTTCCCCCAAACGGCCGCCCGAAACCAGGAGCCGCGGCGGCCCGCCGCCGCGGGCGCGGACGCCGTCGATGTTGCCCACCGCCAGGCGGTCGATCGGCGGCAAATCCTCGAGTTGCTCTTGGGTCAGCGGCAGCAGCCCGGCCCCGCGGACCAGGCTCGGGTGGCTGAGGCGTTTGGGCGGAATCGTCGTCGGCCGGACCGCCTCGGCGGCGGTCAGCGCCAGGGCTACGGCCAGCGCATAGGCGCGCGCGGCGTTCATGGCCCGGGAGCGGGCAGCAGCGCCAGGAGCCGCTCGCGCACGGCCGGCCACGAGTACTCGCGCGCCACGTACGCCGCCCCGTTGCGGCCGAGTTCCGCGCCGCGGCCGTACAAGCGCGATTGCACCAGCTCGGCGAATTCGCCGGCGGTAGCGTACCAGAGGCCCGCGTTGGCGCGGCGGCAGTGCCCGATCAGCACCGCCGACGCGCCGTTGGCGAGGACGGGCGTGCCGACCGCCCACGCTTCGAGCGCCGCGAGCGAGAGGCTCTCGTAGGCGGAGGGGACGATCGCGATCGTGGCCGCGGCGAGCGCGTCCCACTTGTCGCGCTCCGAGACTTGACCGAGCGCGACGACGTCGCTGCGCTGCGGAACCGCCATCCCGAGCGGACCGGCCAGCACGAGCGTGCGCGCTTCGGGACGCGCCGCTTGCAGCGCGCAGAACGCGTCGAGCAAGTCGCCCGTGCCCTTCGCCTCTTCGACGCGGCCCACGCACACGAGCAATTCGCCGTGCAGGCCGTAGGCGTCGCGAAAGCGCTGCGGATCGACCTGCGGCGGCTCGATGCCGACGCCCACGACCTCGCCCGCGCGCTCCGCACCCGCGAAGCGGCGGGCCACGAGCGCGCGCTCTTCGGCGGAGACGAAGCCGAGCTCGCGCGCGCCCGCGAAAATCTTCGCGAACAGCGGCAGCCGCAGCGTCCACTCGTCGTGCGCCAGCGGAAAGAGCGTCGCGCGCTCGGCGACCGGCGGCAAACCGAAGTACGTCGTCGCGTACAAGTACGAGTAGAATGCAACGTGGTCGTACGCCGCGCCGTCGGCCGCGAGGTACGCGAACAGACCTGGCGCGAACGGCCCTTGCGCGCGCATCCACGCTTCCTGGTCGGCGTCGCTCGGACGCTCGCTTGCGGCGAGCCGGCGCGAAAGCGCGTCGAAGGCGCGAACGTCGCGCGGCGCGGCGACCGCGAAGCGGCGCGTGGCCACGCCCGCGATGTCGCCGAGTCCGGCCGGATAGAAGTTCGCCCAGGTGCGCGCGTCGCGCGCGCACGTCGTGAGGATCTCGACGTCCCAGTCGGCGGCCATGCGTCGCGCGGTCTCCAAACACAAGCGTTCCGCGCCCCCGGCGACGTCCTCGCCGCAGCGCTGCACCACGAACGCGACGCGCGGCCGTCTCACGTTCGCGGCCGCGCGCGCGACGGCTCCGCGGCGACGAGCGCCGCGGCGATGCCGAGCAACAGCCACCACGTGGCGCCGACTTTCGGGAAGAAGGTCAGTACGTCGAAGATTTGGTGGACGGCGAAGCCCGCCGTGCCCGCGCCGATGCCGGCGACGAGCGCCGAACGGCGGGCGTTGCGCAAGCACAGGCCGAGCGCGGCGGCGAGCGTCCAGACGGTCGCCGCGAAGAGCGCGATGCCGCCTTCCGCGAGGCTTTGCAGGTACAGACTGTTCGCGTGCGTGCGCACGCCGATGAGTCCCGCGCTCGGCAAGCGCAACTCGAAGTTGCCCGCGCCGACCCCGAGCGCGGGATCGGTGCCGAACAGCCGTAACGCCGCGGGCCATAACTGCGCGCGCGTGCCCAAGCCGTTCTCGTGCACCACTTCCGAATCGGAGAGAAAGCGCGCGGCGAAGCCCAGTTTCACGGCGAGCGCGACGAGCGCCGCGCCGAGCGCCGCGGCCGGCAGCGCGAAGCGCCGCGAGACGGCCGTGCCGCGCGTCGCGACGAACGCGACGGCGACGCCGGTCAGCGCGCCGAGCAACCCCGCCCGCGAGAGCGTCAGCACGTCCGTGGCCGCGGCCAACACGAAGACGCCGATTGCGAACGGGCGCAGCCGGCCACCGCGCAGCGCGAGAACGAGCGCGAGCGGCAAGATGAAATCGAGATAGCCCGCCAGTTGGTTCGGGCCTTCGAGCGGCCCCGCGATGCGCGGTACGACCGTGCCGTTGACGAGCGCGGCCGAAGGGGCGCCCGTCACGTACTGCGCGAGCGCTAGCGCGCACGCCGCGGCACCCGTGGCCAAGATGACGATTTCCAGCGGCGCGGCGGCGGCGCCGTCGTTCGCGACGGCGACCGCCGTCGCGGCGAAGGTTGCGATGTACTCGACGGCTTTGAGCGTCTCGCGCGCGACGGCATCGGCGTAGACGGCGGGCAGGATGCTCAGCGCCGTCACGGCCACGATCGCGCACGCGCCGATCTCGAGCGGCCGCAAGGTCGGGCTTCGCAGCACGGCGAGCGACGAGCGGCGCAGCGCCAGCCCCGCGATCAAGCCCGCGAGCGCCACCTTGGGCAGCGAGAGTTGCGTGGGGCCCAAGGCGTGCGGCCATGCGAACGGTTCGAGCGCGAAGAGCGCCGCCACGCCGTAGACGGGGCGGCGCGCGGTCGCGAAAGCGACCGCCAGCGCGACGAGCGCGAAGAGCGCGGCGGCCGCGGGATCGAGCGGCACCCCGCCGCTAGCGCCAATCCCAGGCCGGAATGACCGCGTCCGCGAGCAACGGCTGCTTCTGATCCTTGAGCGACACGCGCGGTTCGCCGACGAGCGGCCACGCGATGCCGAGCGCGGGATCGTTCCAGCGCAGGCCGCCTTCCGTCGCCGGATCGTAGAGCGCGCCGTGCTTGTAATTGAAGACGACGTCATCCGAGAGCGCGATGAAGCCGTGTGCGAACCCGGGCGGAATGTAGAGCTGGCGATGGTTGTGTTCGGAAAGAATGAAGCCCTGCCACTTCAAATGCGTCGGCGAGCCGGAGCGGATGTCCACGATCACGTCCCAGATCTTTCCGCGCAGCACTTGCACGAATTTCGACATCTTCAGATCGTAGTGCAGCCCGCGCACGACGTTGCGCGTCGAGTACGATACGCTGTCCTGAACGAAATCGTCGATCAGCCCGAGGGCGCGGTAGCGCTGCGTCGAGTACGTTTCTTTGAAGAAACCGCGATCGTCTTCGTACACGTCGGGCACGAAAATTTTCGCCGCGTCGAAGATCGTATCTACCTTAGCGATGGCCATGGGTCATCCGCTTCGTTCGACCTCGAGCGCGCCCCTCGGCGCGCGCAGCGCGCCGAGTATCCGTTCCGCTATCACGGTCTCGTCGAAACGCGCGCGCGCCTCGCGCTGCGCGGCGACGACGCCGGCCCGTAGTTCGCGGTCGGTTACGAGCATCTGCGCGAGCGCGGCCACGGCGAGCAGGTCGGCCTTCGCCGCCAGGAGCACCCCGGCGCCGTCGAGCACCGCGCGCGCGCTCTCGGTCGCGTAGGCCAGCACCGGCACGTCGAACCACATCGCCTCGAGCAGCTCGATGCCGGTGCCCTCGAATTCGTCGAGCGAGACGAAGACGTCGGCGGCGCTCAAGATCGCCTGATACTGAGCGCGCGAGAGGTCGCGCGCGACGAGCACCCGGTCGGCGAGTTCGAGCTTGCGCACTTCTTCGAAGAGGTTCAAGAAAGTCGCGTCGTCGTGGGGATAGGTCGCGACGATCGTCAGCCGAGCCTCGCGCTCGAACGTCAAGTAGTGAAGGAACGCGACGAGCAACTGGTTGAGGTGCTCGATCGAGACGACGGGCCCCGCGTAGACCAGGTTGTGCTTGCCGTCGCGCAGCGCCGCGGCGAGGGTCGCGTCGGGGACGGCGTCCCACGCGCGCGGATCGAAGCAGGGCGGTAACAGGTCGGCCGCGATTCCCGCTTGCGCCAGCTCGCGCTGCGCCGCGAGCGACGACGCAAACGTGCTCTGCGGCGGTAACGGCACGCCGCCGAAGCCCGCGCCGGGCGGCGTCGCGCCGGGCGCCGTCGCGTGGCAGACCGCCGCCGCCGGCATCGCCTCGACGTGCGTTTCGGCGGTCGCGTGCAGCAGCGTCGGATCGCTGCCGGGCCGCGTGACGATCAGGTCGCCGCGCGCTTCGATCACCGCGACGCCGCGGCGCCGAATCGCGGCCGCAAGCGCGGCGGCGTACGGCTCGATGCCGCGCGGCACGTTCGACGCGACCATTTGCCGCACGCATTCGAGCGATTCGAGCCGCGGCGGCGGCGCCTCGCCCGTCAAACCGAAAGCGCGCTCGTAGCGCTCGATGACTTGCGGCCACGCACCCGCCTCGCGCGCGTAGGCGCGTCCGAGTTCGCCCAGGCGATCGAGTTCTTCGGCGGGACCGTACTCGATGCGGTGCAGCGCTTCGAGCCACGACGCGCTCGAGTCGGCCAGGTAGCCCCCGCCCGATGCTTCCACCGCGCTCGCCGTCGGCAGACATTCGCGATGCACGACGACCGGGCGGCCGTACGTCCACGCTTCGTAGATGACGCGCGAAAAACTCTCGTTGACGCTCGGCTGTACGAGCGCGCGGCAGTTCGCGAGCAACGCCGCTTTTTCGGCTTCGTCGACGGCGCCGAGATCGACGATGCCCTTGTGCGGATCGCCGTAGGCGACGGTCCGTTCGCCTGCGAGCACGAGGCGAATCTTCGAGGCCGGCTGCCGCCGCTTGAACTCCGCGAAAGCGACCGCGATCGCCGGCACGTTTTTCGCGGGATCCTGGCGGCCCAAGTACAGCACGTACTCTTCTTGCGACGGCACGAAATTGCCGACGCGATCGGCCGGCGCGGGCGCGTCCTCGAGAAACTCGACGCCTTCGCCGACGACGGTCGATTTCGGCACGATCCCGGGCCCGAACAGTCGCAGCGCCAGCTCGTATTCGCCCGCGCTGTTGAAGAAGAGCCCTTTGGCGAGATGGACCGTTTCGGCCACGCGCGTCAAATACGCGTAGGACTCGTCGTGCAGACACGGCTGCAGGTAGGCGCGTTCGGCAACCGCCGGCAGTCCGTTGAGCGTGGTGCCGTACAGGTACGGCATGAACAGGACGTGGCGGTAGACGTGCCCTTCGTCGGCCAGATACGCGTAGAGCGCCGGGCTATTGATGTTCTGCTCGCAAAACGTCCGCGCGTCGTCTTCGCCGAGCGGCGAGACCGAGGGCCGCAGGGCGCCCGGCCGCAAGCTCATGAGGATCGCGTTGACGCGCTCGAAAGCGCGCCGGTCGCGGCGCGCGACCGGGAAGCGGCGGATCGTCAGCAGGCCGTGATGTTCGGCTCCGCCGCGCAACGCGTTGCGGCTCCAATCGTCGTGGAACGAAGCGCACCGCGTGGTGAGCACGTCGACGGCGTGCCCGCGCTCGGCGAGATGGTGCGCGAGTTGCCAGGTCTGCTGTTCGACGCCGCCGCGGAGATTCGCGCCGAACCACGGCGTGACGATCGCCAGGCGCGCGAGCGGGCCGTCAGCGTTGCGAACGGAACGCTTCAAGCTCGTCGCGCAGCACCTGCATCTGTTCGATCAAGTGGCGATTCAAGCTGATCTGCTCGCGCAGCGCCGCGATCAACGCGACGTTGACGTGACGCTGGTCTTTGAAGAGAAAGGCCAGCGCCTTGAGGCTCGCGTCGCGCACTTTCGCCACGTTGAACGGGAATGTGGCGCCGATGTTCGAGGGCCAGCGCGTGCGGACTTGCGTCTTGAGGTCCGCGATGTTCGTGTACGCTTCGAGCGAGTTGATGAAGACGTTCGAACGCAGCGAGAGGGCGTTGAGCGGAAGCGCTCCCGCGGGGCGGTCGCGAATGTCGGACACGCGCTTGCGCAGCCGCGCCATGAGTCCGTCGACGTCGACGCCGGAACCGGCCGATTCGATCATTTACCTGCGTTTTTTTCCCGCGACGGCGCTTTCCCGCTACGCTCGCGAGGCCGACAGGGCGGCTCGCTCCAAGCGCCGCAGGGCCTCCGCGATCTCCTCCGCCGAGATCACCAGGGGCGGCAGGAAACGCAGCGTATTGTCGCCGGCGGTCGCAACCAGGAGGCGTTCTTCGTCCCGCGCCAGGCCGGCGATCGTTTTGGCCTCGTACGGCGCGCGCACGGGCAATCCGCGCATCAAGCCGCGGCCGCGCGGAACCCCGAAAAGCCGCGGAAAACCGCTCGCGACCGCGCGCAAGCCGGCCTCGAGTTCCTCGCCGCGCGCGAGCACGTTTGCGTCGAGCGCGAGCGCATCGCGGACGCGCAGGTGCGCCAGCGCCGCGGCGCACGGCACGGGCGAACCGCCGAAGGTCGTGCCGTGATCTCCGGGAGCGAGGCCCGAGGCGACCGATGCATCGATGAGGACCGTCCCGATCGGCAAGCCGTTGGCGAGCGCTTTGGCCATCGTGACGACGTCGGGTCGCACGCCGACGCTTTCGAAAGCGAACAGCGTCCCGAGGCGTCCCACGCCGCATTGAATCTCATCGAAAATTAATATCGCGCCGCGCTCGTCGCACAGGCGGCGAGCGGCTGCCAGGAAGGCGGGGTCGGCCGGGTTGACGCCGCTTTCGCCCTGCACCGGTTCGACGATGAAGGCCGCCGTATCGCGACCGAGCGCGCGCTCGAGCGCGGCCACGTCGTTGAACGGCGTGAAGGCGAAGCCGCCCGGCAGCGGTTCGAACCCTTCATGGTACGCGGGATTCGCCGTCGCCGCGAGCGCGCCGAAGGTTCGCCCGTGAAACGATCCTTCGCACGCCAGAATCGTGCGGCGCCCGGCGTCGCCGTTGCGATAGGCGCGTTTGCGCGCGAGTTTGATCGCGGCTTCGTTCGCTTCGGCGCCGGAGTTGCAGAAGAAGACGCGTTCGAATCCCGAGCGGCGCGCGAGTTCGCTCGCGAGCGTGCCCGCCGGCTCGTGGTCGAAGAGATTGCTCGCTTGAACGAGCGTCGCCGCTTGCGCCGCGATCGCCTCGGCGATCGCCGGATGGGCGTGACCGAGCGCGCAGACCGCGATGCCCGCCACCATGTCGAGATAGCGAACGCCGCGGTCGTCGATCAATTCGCAGCCCTCGCCGCGCACGATCGTGATCGGCGCGCGCGCGTAGTTCTGCAGCAGGTGCGGATGCGGCGCGATCACGTGCGGTAGCGCGCGTTGATGCGCACGTAATCTTTCGAGAGATCGCAGCCCCACGCCGTGGCGCGCGCCTCGCCCGTGCCGAGGTCGAGCCGGATGGCGACCGCCGTGCCTTCGAGTTCGCGATGGCTTTCGGCTTCGGAAAGCATCTCGATCGCCCCGCGCGCCACCCACGGTTTGCCGCCCAGGAACAGCGACCAGGTATCGGGATCGATGCCCGCGCGCACGCTGCCCGCGGCGGCGATGATGCGGCCCCAATTCGGATCCTCGCCGTAGAGCGCCGTCTTGACGAGGTTCGAGTTGACGATCGCGCGCGCCACGGCGCGGGCTTGCGCGTCGTCGCGGGCGGAGGTGACGTCGACCGTCAGCGTTTTGGTCGCGCCTTCGCCGTCGGTCACCATCGCGACCGCGAGCGCCCGCGTGACGGCACGCAGCGCGGCGCGGAAACCGCCGGGCGCGGGCCCGTCGCCGGGCGGCGCGAACGCGTAGCACGCGTCGTTGGTCGACATGTCGCCGTCGACGGAGATCATGTTGAAGCTCGCGTCGGAGGCCTCGCGCAGTTCGTCGCGCAGCGCCTCGCGCGACATCGGGGCGTTCGTCGCCACGAAGGCGAGCATCGTCGCCATGTCGGGTGCGATCATGCCCGAACCCTTGGCGATGCCGCCCACCACGTAGCGCTGCGCGCCGTCGTAGAACGCGTAGGCCGCGAGCTTGGGTTCGTTGTCGGTGGTCATGATCGCCTCGGCGGCGTCGTAGGCGGCTTCCATGCCTTCCTCGAGATCTTTGACGGCGCGTTCGAGGCCTTTGTGGACGCGATCCATCGGCAGGTGGACGCCGATGACGCCCGTCGAGGCGACGATCACCTCGCTCTGCGCGATGCCGAGCAAGGCGGCGGCTTGCCGCGCCGTCGCGTTCGCGTCGCGTTCGCCGCGTTCGCCCGTGCACGCGTTGGCGCAGCCGGCGTTGCAGACGATCGCGCGCATCGACGTGCCGCTCGCCGCGATGTGGCGCTCGCTCACCAGCAGCGGCGCGGCTTTGATTTCGTTGGTCGTGATGACCGACGCGCAGACCATCGGCTCGGCGAACGCCACGACGGCCAAATCGGATTTGCGTTTCTTGATGCCGGCGTGCACGCCCGCGAGGCGGACGCCCGGCACCGCGCCGAGCCCGCCGCGCAATTCGATCAGCGATTCAGACGCGGACGGCGCGATCATGGAACGACGACTCCTCGGGCAGACCCAGCATGACGTTGAGGTTTTGCATCGCTTGACCGGCGGCGCCTTTGCCGAGGTTGTCGAGCGCGGCGACGACGCGCACCACCCGGCCGAGGCGCGAGACGTGCAGTTCGACGTCGTTGGTGGCGGCGAGCGCCTTGACGCTCGGCGCGCGTTCGGGCGGCAGCACGTGGACGAACGTCTCGCCGTCGTACGCGCGGGCGAAGGCGTCGCGCAGCGCCGCGTCGTCGGGCGTCTCCGCAAAGAAGGCGTAGCAGTCCGCGAGCATGCCGCGCGACAGCGGCACGACGTGCGGCGTGAAGACGAGCGGCGCGGCGATGCCCGCCCGGGCGAGCTGGCGTACGATTTCCGCCTCGTGACGGTGTCCGCCGAGACCGTAGGCGCGCACGTCGCCCTCGACTTCGGCGTACAGGTTCGCCGTCGCGGGCGTGCGGCCCGCGCCGCTGACGCCGCTCTTCGCGTCGACGACGAGTTGCACGATCGCGTTCGCGAACGGCGCGAGCGGCAACAGCGCGAGCAGCGTCGCCGTCGGATAGCAGCCCGGATTGGCGACCAGCGTCGCGCCGCGCACGGCCTCGCGATAGCGTTCCGGCAATCCGTAGACCGCGCCGCCCGCCTCGTCGAGCCGGAACGCATCGGAGAAGTCGATCGTGCGCGTGCCCCGCGCCACCAGGTCCGGAACGTATTCACGCGCGAGTTCCGCGCCGCCGGCGAAGACGACGACGTCGCCCGGCTCGAGCGCGGCCGCGAGCGTGCCGGGCGGATCGAAGGAGCGGTCGCAGCGGCGTAGCGCCGCGAGTTCGGCGACCGGCCGGCCCGCGTGCGACGCGCTTTCGAGCACGCCGAGTTCGAGATGCGGATGGCGCAGCGCGAGTCGCGCGAACTCGGCCGCCGCGTAGCCGGCCGCGCCGGCGATGTGCACGCGCGTCATTCCGCGACGCCCTCGAGCGCGGCGAGCACGTTTTCCAATTCGGCGATCGCTTGCGCGACGGCCGCGGGCGCCGTGGAGCCGGCCGTGCGCTTGGCGCGCACCGAGGCACGCGCGTCGAGCGGTGCGACGAGCGGCTGCGCGAGGCCGGACGCGTCGGCCAGTGCGTCGAGGTCGGCGGCGGCGAGCGGCCGCCGCGCCCGCTCGGCTGCGGCGACCGCGCGGCCGACCAATTCGTGCGCGTCGCGCGCGCCGACGCCGCGAGCCACGAGCGCGTCCGCGACGTCGGTGGCCAGCGTGTAGCCGTCGGCGGCGCGCGCGTTCATCGCAGCCGCGTCGAAGGACACGCGTTCGAGGGCGCGCGCAAACGCGTCGAGCGCCGCGAGGCCGCGTTCGGCGGCGCGGATGGTGACGGCTTTGGTCTCCTGCAAGTCGCGGTGGTACGAGAGCGCGACGCCCGTCGTCGTGCCGAGCGCGGCGGCGAGCGCGCCGTTGGCGGAGGCGGCGTGCGCGCGCACGAGTTCGAACGGATCGGGGTTGCGCTTTTGCGGCATCAGGCTCGAGCCGGTGGAGGCGTCGTCGGCGAGCCGTGCGTAGCCGAACGCGGGCGCGCACCACACGACCAGTTCTTCGCTCGCGCGCGACGCGTGCCCGAGGGCGCGCGCCAGCGCGTGGACGAGATCGAGCGCGGCGTCGCGGTTGCCGATCGCGTCGAGCGCGTTGCGCGACGGTGCGGCGAAGCCGAGTTCGCGCGCCGCGGCGCCGCGATCGAGCGGCAGCGTCGAGCCGCTGCACGCGCCCGAGCCGAGCGGACAGGCCGCGCGCGCGTCGCGCGCGACCCGTGCGAAGCGTTCCGCGGCGCGTGCGAATCCCTCGGCGACGGCCGCGAGCCAAAACGCCAGCAGGATCGGTTGCGCCGGTTGCCAGTGCGTCGTCGCCGCGAGCACCGTCTCCGCGGCGAGCGCCTCGCGGGCGTGCGCGAGCGCGACGCGCGCCGCGGCGACGCAGCGCGTCTGCCCGGCGCGCGCGCGGTCGGCGACGTAGAGCGCGAGGGTCGTGGCGACTTGGTCGTTGCGGCTGCGGCCGGCGTGCAGCGAGCGGCCCGCCTCGCCCGCGAGGTCGCGCACGCGCGCGTCGATCGCGCCGTGCACGTCTTCGGCGCCGTTCGCGCGCGCCGTCGCGGCGAAGCTGCCGCCGGCGATCTCGGCGGCGACGATCGCGAGCGCTTCGCGCAAACGCGCGGCGATCTCGGCCGTTACGATGCCGCCCGCTTCGAGCGCCGTCACGTGCGCGCGCGAACACGCGACGTCGAAAGCCGCGAGCGTCAGATCTTCTTCAAGCGAGGAGCCGAAGGCCAGCAGCGCCGCGTCGGGCGGCGCGGCGAAGCGGCCGCCCCACTGCAGCGGCGTCGTCACGCTAGCCAGCCGGCGTCAGCGCGTCGCGCGACACGCGCGCGCCGAGTTCCAGCGGCAGGCCCCACAGCTCGATGAAGCCGCCGGCCGCGTCGTGCCGGAAGCGGTCGCCGGAACCGTAGGTGGCGAGCGTTTCGTCGTAGAGTCCGAACGGCGACCGCGTGCCGTCGACGACGGCGCTGCCGCGATGCAGTTTCACCCGAACGCTGCCCGTCATGCGCCGCGCGAGCGCGCCGTTGAAGGCGTCGAGCGCGGTGCGTAGCGGCGAGGGCCACAGACCGTCGTAGGCGAGTTCGGCGTATTTCTGATCGAGGCCGGCTTTGAAGCGCAGCTCGTCGCGCGTGAGCACGAGCCGTTCGAGCGCTTTGTGCGCGGCGATCAGGACGAGCGCGCCCGGACATTCGTACACTTCGCGTGACTTCACGCCGATCACGCGATCCTCGATGAGATCGATGCGGCCGACGCCGTGGGCGCCCGCGCGGGCG